>Ga0194061_1000833_pt1 | contig 18748 bp, 18 predicted proteins | sample SepL2221m_MetaG_FD_163423 | JGI IMG/M metagenome (GOLD analysis project Ga0194061, IMG submission 163423) | Anoxic zone freshwater microbial communities from boreal shield lake in IISD Experimental Lakes Area, Ontario, Canada - Sep2016-L224-21m | ecosystem: Environmental > Aquatic > Freshwater >... | reverse complement strand
GGAGGAGAGAGAAGGGGGAGGCGGGCGCCGATCTAGCCCAACCGGGCCAGTTCCAGTCCAAGCCGACGCACCTGGCCGGAGAGGCTGGCATCGATGACCTGGGAACCCAGGCTGACGATGAAGCCGCCGATCAGGGACGGATCCACATGGAGCTGGATCTCCACGTTGTGGGTGCCGGCCACAGCCTGCACCTTCTCGCTGAGCTGGGCCTTCTGCTCGTCCGATAGCGGAGTTGCGGAGGTGACTGTGGCCAGGGCGATCTGGCGCTGCTCGCGGTAGAGCTCCAGCAACCGCTCAAGCACCGCATCGAGCACACCGATGCGTTGGCGGTCCGTAAGCAGCTTCAGCAGATTGAGGAAGGAGGGGGCCAACTGTTCGGAGAACAGTTTGACCAGCACGGCCTTCTTGACGTCCACCTCGATGACCGGCGAGGCCAGGGCTTCGCGAAGTGAGGGAGTTTCTTGCCAGAGGGTGAGCAGGGCCTTGGCCTGATCGATCACCAGGTCGGTTTCACCTTGCTGGTCGGCCACCTGCAGAAACGCTTCTGCGTAGGGGGTGGTGATGGAGTTAAGCAGTGGCATCAGGGGGCCCCCAGGTTGGCGATGGACTGGTCGATCAGCCGCGCGTGGGCAGCGTCATCAAGCTGGCCGGGCAGCACCGAAAGGGCCTTCTCGATGGCCAGGCGAGCCGCCTCCCGGCGCAGCTGGGTGGTGACCCTGGCCGCCTCGGAATCCAGGTCGGCTGCGGCCCCCTGCTTCACCCGTGCCATCTCCTCCACCGTGCGCAGCTCACTCTCGAGGCGAATCGCCTGGGCCCTGGCGAGCCCGTCAGTGCGGATCTTCTCGGCTTTCTGCTGGGCCGCTGCCAGATCCTTCTGGGCTCCATCGAGGGCAACAACCGCCTGCTGAAGCCGCTCGTCAGCCTCGTTGAGGTTGGCCAGGATGGCGCTGCGACGGCGCTCCAGGATGCCTCCTAGGAACTTGGGGAGGAAGGCAACCAAAATGGCGATGACAATCGCCAAGTTGATGATGTTGGTCTCAAACAGATCGAAGTTGAGACCAAAACCACCGTGGCTCGCCAACGGGAACGTGGTGACCGTGGTTAGGAAAGCAGGAAAGGTCATTGGGGGGCCAGCAGTCGTTCAACGATGAGATCGCCAAGTTGGTCAGCATCGGAGCGAATCTGCCCCAGGGCCTTGTCCCGCTGCTGATCGATTTCGCGACGAGCACTCTCTCGACTGGCGTTGGAGTCCGCCAAGGCCACAGCTAGAGCCTCGCGATAGAGGCGGTCGCACTCCTCTTCAGCCGCCACGATCAGCTTCTGAGCTTCACGACGGGCCTCCTTCAGCTGGTTGCGCAGATCCGCCTCCAGCCGTTCGACCTGGGCAAGCTTCTGTTTGGCTTCAGCGCGGCTGGTGGCGATGTAGCCCTCCCGCTCCTCCACAACCCGTCCAACGGGGCGAAAGAAGAGGGAATTGAGAATGAAGGTGAGGAGAACCACCTGCACAGCCATCAGGGGCAGGGTGGCATCGAGGTCAAAGAGACCTCCCTCCGGTGCACCGGCTGCGGCGAGCAGAAGCCAGCTGGTCATGGGGCAGGAGCGCTGGAATATTCAGGACGGATGGAGACGGAGATGGCAGGCCCGGAGCGCACGAACGCTCCGGACCACCCCTCCCTCAGAAACGGGATCAGCCGGCGAAGGGGTTCGCGAACAGCAGCACCAGGGCGACCACCAGGCCGTAGATGGTGAGCGATTCCATGAAGGCCAGGGAGAGCAGCAGGGTGCCGCGGATCTTGCCTTCGGCTTCGGGCTGACGAGCGATGCCTTCCACAGCCCCGCCGGAAGCGGTGCCCTGGCCGATGCCAGGACCGATGGAGCCGAGACCGACGGCAAGACCAGCAGCCACGACGGACGCAGCGGAAGTAAGGGAATCCATAGCCATGGGGGAGAAGTAAGGAGGGGCGCTGGGGAAGCGCGGAGGAGAGCTAGATGTGAACCCTGCGCTTGGGACACCGGGGAGGTGGGCCCGGATCTAACCGGACCTGCGCGCAAAGAGTTTGTCAGACAGAGGGGAGAGCCGACTTACGCCGATCAGTGATGGGGTTCGTGGACCGCCTCACCGATGTAGTAAGCGGCCAAGGTAGCGAAGATGAGCGCCTGGATGGCGCTTGTAAAAAGGCCCAGCAACATCACAGGCAGGGGAATCACCAAGGGAACCAAGAAAGCCAACACTGCAACAACCAATTCATCGGCAAGGATGTTGCCAAACAAACGGAAAGAGAGGGATAGGGGCTTGGTGAAATCCTCGACAATCTTGAACGGCAACATGATGGGCGTGGGTTCCACGTAGTACTCGAAGTACCGGAAACCCTTGCGGCTCAAACCTGCGTAGAAGTAGGCCAGGGACACCAACAAAGCAAGGGAGATGGTGGTGTTGATATCGGCGGTAGGCGCCCCCAGTTCACCGTTGGGCAGGTGGATCAACTTCCAGGGGATGAGGGCACCACCCCAGTTGCTGACAAAGATGAACAGGAAAAGGGTGCCGATGAAGGGCAGCCAATCGCGATAGGCCTTTTCACCGATGTACTCGCGAGCGATGTTGCGGATGTAATCCCATAGGAACTCCAGCAGGTTCTGAAGCCCTTGGGGGTCTCTCCCCAGCTTGCGGGTGCCACTCACCACCACGGCAAGCAGGATGCCGATCACGACCCAGGAACTCAGGAAAACCTGACCATGGATCTTGTAGTTGCCAAGCTGCCAGTAAAGGTGCTGGCCAACTTCAAGGGCGGCAAAGGGAAGGACGTGGGGCAACGGAGCCATCAGGGAAGGGCTTGGCGAAACGTCATTGCCGCGGTGCGGCTGGAAGAACGGAAAGTCAGGTGTCGAGAACGGCCTGAACGATCAGCGCGGGTTTGTAGAGGAAGAATCCAGCCAGTGCAGGCAAGATCTCCAGGAACGGGAGCCGGATAGCCGCGAGCACCAGCACCACAGGCACCAGTTGCTGAAACTTGCCCACCGACTTTGTGTCGACGCCGAGGCGGGACACGCTTCGGGCAAGAAGCCTCAAGTAGAGGATTCCTGCCAGAGCCCCCACTAGCAAGCTGACTGCAGTGGGGAGATCGAACCAGAGGGCCGTAATGGGCACCGCCAAGGCGGTGGCAAAGGCCGTGGCCAGCAGCATGCGGCGCTGGAGCCGCTGGTAACCATCCATCCCATTGGCGGCCGTCGACGGAGCGTCGGAGCCATCGGTGGTCGTGGAGTGGGGCGCTTGCGGGACTGAACCCTCCGAGGTGGCCATCTCCTTGGGGGAAACGCCGTCCATAGAAGGGGTCAAAGAAGCCTGCAACCGACAAGACTCCGCCTGGGCGAGCGGACTTTATCACTCGGTCGTTTCAGTCCTTTTGCAGCAGGAGCACACGCCTCTTCAGCAAACGCCGCACCAGAGCGGCCCTCTCAGCGGGTGGCTGCTGGGGGGCCAGCGCCCCGAGGGGAGTTCCGGGGGGGGCGGCCTCGAGCAGTTCCATGTAGGCCAGTTCCTCCAATGAAATGGCAAGGGGGCGCAGGTCTGGGTCGAGCAGGCTCGTAGAGGGCCACCCCCAAAGACAGGGGTTTCGATGACCGCTGGCGGCCAGCAGGGCCTCGTCGCTGCCCCAGTCGATCGGCGTCAGCGCACCCTTGCTCAAAAAGAACTCAAAGTGGCTGATGTCGGGATCCAGCGCCTCCACCAGCCGCCACTGCTCGGGTGCTGGCAAGGAGCGGGCCCTCTCCAGCAGTTCCCCCTCCAGCAGCCGGGCCGGATCCCAGACCTCCGGGTTGGAGAAGCCAGCAAAGCGCAGATCTGCCGCCTCAATGAACCGGAACAGCCGCTCCAGGGTGTAGCTGCTCTCCTGGGGGTGCAGGTACATGTCGGCGAAGTTGGCGTCTGCGGCGGTATCCAGGGCCCAGCGCTGCTCGTGGTGCCGGCGCAACCGGTTGGCTTCCGGCAGGGTCGCCAGCAGAGTTCTGCCCAGGCGCAGACCCTCGGCATCGGGCCCGGCACCGATCAGGGCCAGGGCCGCCTGGGTCCTGTGGATTTCCCAGCGGCCGCCATCGGCATAGAGAAAGAGATGGAGGAGTCCACCGGGCCTGAGCACCCCAGAGAGGGACTGGAGACCGGCCTGGGGATCGCTCAGGTGATGGAGCACCCCAACGGAGTTGATGTAATCAAACGGTCCCTCCCCGCCCAGATCCAGCAGGCTGCGCTGCTCCACCCGCACCCGGGCCCGCTCGCCAGCCCCAGAACGACGCAGACGCTCCCTCGCCACGTCGAGCGTGCCGGGACTGATGTCGATCGCCAGAATCTCGGCTCCTGGGTTGAGCAGGGCCAGGTAATCGGTGCTGACCCCCGTGCCGCATCCCGCATCCAGGATCCGCAGGGGATCGGGCAGGTCAGGCACGGCACCGGTGCAGGCCGCGAAGGCGCAGGGCACGCACCAACGCCAGTTGTATCCGGGCGGCGGACCGTCCTGGAGCGGATCGCCGGGGTAGGGGAAACGGTCGTAGAAGCTGCTGACCACGGGAGTGGCGGCGTCGGTAGGTCCCTCGGACATGGGCGGATCGTGGAGAGGAACGGGCGCGGACCAGGGGAGCTTTTCATGGCCGGGCGCACGCCGCTAACCCTGATCCCCCGAGGCTGCAAACATTTGTTCAACGCCCCCCGATCGGCCGGAGGGCCAGCCGTAACGTGCCTTGGCCCGGCTCGCTCCCGTTCATGACCGTGACCGCCAGCAGCGGCAGCACCAGGGTCTCCCCCCAGCGGTACGACACCCTGCCGCTATCCAGCGTCCGTCAGGCGGAGCAGCAGGACCGCTTCCCCGATCTCGGCGAACTCGACAACCTCGGCACCTTCTTCAAGAGCGGCCTTGCCCGGGTTCTGGTGGCCAAGCGCCTGTCGGCCAATGCCGAAGGAATTGTCGCCAAGGCGGCCAACCGCATTTTTTCCGGTGGCACCCCCCTCTCCTACCTGGATGCCCCCCTGACGCCCGCCACCAGGGGGTCATCCCAGGAGGGCACACCCCTGGCCTCCGACCAGGTCGCCTTCGCGGCATCGGTGCAGACCTTTGCCCAGGGAAGCGCCAGCAAGGGGGTCATCGGCCGTCTGCTCGAGGGAATCCAGGCAGAAGCCGACGTGCGCGTTGTGCTGCCGCCGGGGTTCAGCCCCATCAGCGTGGCCCGCTACGGCACCGAACGGATGCGCAAGTCCATCCGGGATCTGGCCTGGTTCCTGCGCTATGTCGGTTACGCCGTGATGGCCGGCGATCCCAGCATCTTGGCCGTCAACACCAGAGGCCTCCGCGACGTACTGGAGAAGGGGTGTTCCCTGGCCGCCACCAACGTGGCCCTGCAGGAAATGCGGGCTGCGGCGGCTGGACTGTTCAAGGACGAGCCCGAAGCGCGCCGGCTCGTGATTGACGCCTTCAACGTGCTGATCAAGGAACTGGAGGTTCCCACCCCCTCCCCGCGGGTGCGGCTGGGGAGCCCCGAGAACCAGGGCCTCCAATTGCCGGCGATCTACGCGCTTGCGGCCGAGGGTGCCCAGCGCTTTGTGATGAAGCCCCAGCTCAGCGGCGGTCAAAAGGCTGAAGTGATCCGGGCGGCCTACCGGCAGGTGTTCGAGCGGGACATCGTCAAGGGCTACAGCCAGGTCGTGGCTCCCGTTCAGGCCACGCAATTGCGCCAGGGACAGCTCTCCGTGCGCGAATTCATTCGCGCATTAGGCCACAGCAAGGAGTACCGCCAGCAGTTCTATGGCCGTTTCTCCAACAGCCGTGCCGTCGAACTGGCCTTCCGCCATTTCCTGGGTCGGGGCATCAGTTCCCGCGAAGAGTTCACCCGCTACTTCGACATCGTCAGCGCCCAGGGCCTCAAGGGCCTTGTTGACTCCCTGATCAACACGCAGGAGTACGCCCAGACCTTCGGTGAGGAAACGGTTCCCTATCTGCGGGACATCGGCGAAGAGGCCCAGGAATCGGCAGGGTGGGGCTCCCACCGCAAGTTGTTCCGCTTCAGCGCCCCGTTCGAGGGGGCTCCTCAGTACGTCACCCTCTACGCCTCCTACCGGCAGCCCTTCGCCGACCAACACGCCTACGGCGGAGGCAATGACCCCCTGGCCCTGAACTACGGGGCGATCTTCCCCTCCGGCACGGCATCGGTGGCCACCCGTCCGGCCCCGATCGGATACGACAACCGTCGCATCTTGATCGGCAACGGCATCCGCCAACCGGGCCAGATGGACAGCCCCCAATTCCGCAAGGCCACCCCCCGCCGCGTCGGCCCCAGGGTGGTGCGCCTTCAGCAGATCTCCACGGGGGGCTCTTCGGTCCCCCGCCGCAGCGGTCAGCCCAGCGTGCGGACCACGGAATCCAGTACCCGGTCGGTGATCGATGCCGTCTACGTGCAGGTGCTCGGCACCGCCGGCTATGCCGGCGAGCGCCTCAGCGTTGAGGAGATCAAGCTCGAGAACGGCGACATCAGCCTGCGGGAGTTCATCCGGCAGGTGGCCCGCTCCACCGCGTTCCGCCGCCGCTACTGGAACGGCCTGTACATCACCAAGGCCATCGAGATCATCCACCGCAGGTTGCTGGGCCGTCCCACCTTTGGCCGCTGGGAGATCAACGCCTACTTCGACATCGCCGCTCGCAAGGGCTTCTACGGGGTGGTGGACACCCTCCTTGAGAGCCGTGAATACAACGAATCCTTTGGGGAAGACACCGTTCCCTACGAGCGATTCATCACCCCTGGCGACCTCAACGCCCGTCGGGTGCCCGCGCTCAAGCGCCCCTTCGATCCCCTGGCCTACGCCGACCTCCAGCCCCTCAAGCGCCCCGATGTCAGCACCCAGCAAGGCCTGCAGACCAACTCAGACCTGACCCCCCGCAACTTGCCCGACCGCAAGCGGGTGGTGCTGCGGGGCTGGAACGCCAAAATCAGTGGCGGAGACACACCGGCCCCGCTCCAGGGAACGTCAGGCCCCCAGAGCCTGCGGCAGAACCCAACCCCCGAGCGCCGCTGGAGTGCAGCCCGATGGCAGGCAAACCAGGGAGTCTCCGCCGCCTGGACAGCCTTCCCAACGGGAAGCTCAGCTCCGGCGAGCCTCCCCGGCCCTGCCAGCACCTCTTCCCCCTAGCCGGTGTCTCCACCTGGAAAGCCGTCACTGGCAGCAGCCGCGGCTTCACCATCGTCGAGCAGCCGTTCTCGGCCATGGCCAAGGCCTTGCGTCCCGGCCGCCCCGAAGGACTCAGCCGTCGCCGCAGCCTCGCCCAACCTGTGCGCCTCGCACGCTACGCCGATGAAACGGAACTCCAACTTGTTCTGCGCAACGCCTATCGCCAGCTGCTGAACCGCGAACCATTGGCCGCCGAGCGGCTTGGAGACGCCGAATCCCAACTCAGGGACGGTCACATCTCTGTCGCCGAGTTCGTTTCCCTGTTGGCCGCCAACGATCTTTTCCAGCAAAGGCTCAACCGTCTGGCCCCCCTGAGGGCCGCTACTGCCGCTTACCTGGCCCTGCTGGGACGAGCGGCTCAGGCGGATGAAGTCAGTGGTTTTCTCGCCACCCGAGCGACCCACGGTCAACAGGCTGCCCTTGAAACCTTGCTGGGGAGCGAGGAATACGCGGCCAGCTTCGGCACGGACACGGTGCCCTTCCTTCGGGGGCTCGACACCCAGGACGGCATCCCCCTAGCCACCCTCAATCGCACCGCTTCGCTCTACGGCGGCAACGCCGCCCTGAATCCGCCGATCAAGGGAGCCATCTGAGCCACACGGGCCTGGCCCCTAGCACCAAGGCCCCCGACTCTCCGTCGGGGGCCTTTCTGTGGGCATCGCAATCGAGACAGAAATCAATCCCATTCCAATGCCGCGGGACGGCAGATGGCTGCCAACAAATAATTAACATTTGCACCATGGTCGCCCTATCAAGAACTCCCGCCAAAGCCATTGCGCGCAAAGGGATCTCAGCCATCGACGCACCGTGAAGAACTGTTACCGGTGACCAGGCCGGGTCGGCCCGCTGCCGCAGAATGATTCGGCGATCAGTTGAACTGATTTGCAGCCTGGCCCAAGCGCAGGTCAATGGCTTTGCCATTCCTTGCGCCAAAGCCGCTCCTTCCACGGAAAGCTCCCACCCCGGAGCCCACGCAGGAGCCACAGGCAACTCCCCACCCTTACCCACCGGATATCGGTCTCCTTCACGGCGACCGCTTGTTTCGAGGCAGAACTGCATGAGCATCGTCTCCAACTCGATCATCAACGCGGACGCCGAAGCCCGCTACCTCAGCCCTGGCGAACTCGACCAGATCAAGTCCTTCGTGTCCGGCGGTCAGCGCCGGCTGCGGGTGGCTCGGGTCTTGAGCGAGAGTCGCGAGCGTCTTGTCAAGCAGGCCGGCGGCGCACTCTTCCAGAAGCGTCCTGACGTGATCTCCCCGGGAGGCAATGCCTACGGCGAGGAAATGACAGCGTCCTGCCTTCGCGACGTCGACTACTACCTCCGCCTTGTGACCTACGGGATCGTGGCCGGTGATGTCACGCCCATCGAGGAAATCGGAGTCATCGGAGCCCGGGAGATGTATCGCGCCCTCGGTACCCCCCTGGAAGCCATGGCAGAAGTTGTGCGTGAGCTGAAATCAGCCTCCGCCTCCCTTCTCACCGGAGCTGACGCCGAAGAGGCAGGCTTCTACTTCGATTACCTCATCGGCGCTCTTTCCTGAGGCCTTCCCCTCCACCCTCCGCCTCCTCCCAGGACCTATGCAAGACGCGATCACCAACGTCATCAACGTCTCCGACGTTCAGGGGCTCTACCTCGACGACTCCTCCATCGGTCGTCTGGAGCAGTACTTCGCCAGCGGTGAACTGCGTGTTCGCGCTGCAGCCACCATCTCGGCCAACGCTTCGAGCATCATCAAAGATGCCGTTGCCAAGACCCTGCTGTACACGGATATCACCCGTCCTGGTGGCAACATGTACACCACCCGTCGCTATGCGGCCTGCATCCGCGACCTCGACTACTACCTCCGTTACGCCACCTACGCCATGCTGGCTGGTGACGCATCGATCCTTGATGAGCGGGTGCTGAATGGTCTCAAGGAGACCTACAACTCCCTGGGTGTGCCCATCGGCGCCACCGTTCAAGCGATCCAGGCCATTAAGGAGTCGTCAGCTTCCCTGATCGGCCCTGAGGCCGGACGTGAGCTGGGTACCTACCTCGACTACATCAGCTCCGGCCTGGGCAACTGATCCCATAACGGCTCTCTCCGCGAGGATCACCCCATGCGTCTGTTCAAGATCACGGCCTGCATTCCCAGTCCTGAAAAGGCGAGAACGCAACGTGAACTCCAAAACACCTACTTCACCAAGTGGGTGCCCTTCGAAAGCTGGTTCGCTGAGCAACAGCGCATCATGAAGCAGGGTGGAAGGATTCTGAAGGTTGAGTTGGTCACCGGCCGCCGTCAAATCAACGTCGGTAACTGACCTCATCACCCTTCAAGCTTCAACGAATCAAGGCTCGGCACTGGCCGGGCCTTTTTTTGTCCGTACACTCGTCTCAAGCGTGGTCGGCAAGCGGCTGAATAGGAACACTGCCTGAGCCCCATGGCCTTGCCCGGCATCGCGACCAGCCATCCCTCGCCTGAATCCAGCCAGACCCCCTCTCCCCGGGGGCTCCTGCCACTCCCCTTTTCCCTGTGGCCGGCCGAAGCGCGGCTGCTCCTCGGGATGGTGGCCCTTTGGAGCGTGATGGGGCTACTGATCCTGGCGTCGGCCAGCTGGTGGGTGGCCGAGCGGGAGATGGGCGATGCTGCCTTCTACCTCAAGCGGCAGGCCATCTGGCTGATCGCGAGCTGGGGGCTTCTGCTCCTCGCCCTGCGCGTCAACCTGAGGCGCTGGACCCGGCTAGCCGGCCCAGCCTTGTTGATAGGGGGGCTGCTCGTGGCCGCCACCCTGGTGGCGGGGAGCACGGTGAATGGGGCCAGCCGTTGGCTGGTCATCGGCCCGGTCCAGATCCAGCCTTCGGAGCTGGTGAAGCCCTTCGTGGTGCTCCAGGGGGCGGCCCTCTTTGCCCACTGGAAACGGATCGCCTTCGACCAGAAACTGCTCTGGCTCGGTGTGTTCGCCGGTCTGATTCTGCTGATCCTCAAACAACCCAACCTCAGCACCGCCGCCCTCACGGGGCTGTTGTTGTGGCTGATGGCCCTGGGCTCGGGTCTGAATCTGGGCACCCTCTTGGCCACGGCCGTGGGCGGTGGCCTGGTGGGTGGGGCCAGCATCTTGATCAACACCTACCAGCGTCTCCGGGTCACCTCCTTCCTGAACCCCTGGAAGGATGCCCAGGGGGACGGCTACCAACTGGTGCAGAGCCTGCTGGCCATTGGCTCCGGGGGAGCGCTGGGAGAGGGTTTCGGACTGTCTACACAGAAGCTCCAGTACCTGCCGATCCAGTCGACCGACTTCATCTTCGCCGTCTTCGCCGAAGAATTCGGCTATGTCGGCTCCGTGATGCTGCTGCTGTTCCTCTTGCTGTTCGGATTCGTTGGGCTGCGGGTGGCCCTCAGCTGCCGCAGCAACCAACAGCGTCTGATTGCCATCGGCTGCACGGCCCTGCTGGTGGGCCAGTCGATCCTCAACATCGCCGTGGCCAGTGGCGCCATGCCCACCACGGGCCTTCCCCTGCCTCTGGTCAGCTACGGCGGCAATTCCCTGCTCTCCAGCCTTCTGACGGCGGGCCTTCTGATCCGATGCTCGTTGGAATCGGCTGGATTGGAAGCCGGACGGCCCCAGCGCCGGCGCGCGCGGGGCGCCCCGATAGGGTGAGGACTGCACCAAGCCCCCATGACCAGCCTCGGGCTGACCCTCTCCGATCTGGCCCGCTGGAGTGAGGAGATCCTGCGCACCTCCCTCTCGGCGCCTGGACCCGGCACGCTTTTGTTCGTCTTCGCAGGTGGTCTGCTCACCAGCCTGGGCCCCTGCTCCCTCTCCCTGCTACCCGTAACCCTGGCCTACCTGGCCGGTTTCGAAGACCGGCGCCAGCGGGCCTGGGTGCGCAGCCTCAGCTTCGCGGCTGGCATCGTGGCCTCCCTGGTGCTCCTGGGCCTGGCCAGCGGCCTGCTGGGCCAGCTCTATGGGCGGGTTCCAGGGGTGGTTCCCGTGCTGGTGGCCGCCCTGGCCCTGGTCATGGGTCTCCACCTGCTCGGCCTGATCCCGCTGCGCCTGCCCACTGGACCGGACCCGGAGCGCTGGCGGCAACGGGTGCCGGCATCCCTGGCCCCCGTGGCGGCTGGGTTGGCCTTCGGCCTAGCGGCCTCCCCCTGCACCACACCGGTTCTGGCCGTCCTGCTGGGCTGGATGGCCCAGAACGGCAGGCCCGTGGTGGGCATGGTGCTGCTCACCTGCTTCGGCCTGGGCCAGGTGCTCCCCCTGGTGCTGGCGGGCACCGTGGCCGCCAGCCTGCCGCGCCTGCTGGCCCTGCGCTCGGTGGGGCGCTGGGTGCCACCGATCAGCGGGGTCGTGCTGGTGATCACCGGCGGTCTCACCCTGGTGGCCCATCTGCCATGACCTCCACCTCGCCGCTGGCCGCCTCGCCTTTCCTTCGTGCCCTGGGCCGCTCCCTGGCCTGGGTCTCGGATCTGAGGCTCGCGATCGTGTTGCTGTTGCTGGTGGCCGTCGCCAGTGGCCTGGGCACCGCCATTCCCCAGCAGGAATCGGCCGACTATTACCACCAGCTCTACGACGCCTCCCCCTGGCTTGGGGTGGTCAACGGAGACGGCCTCCTGGCACTCCAACTCGACCATGTGTATTCCAGTGGCTGGTTCCTGGGGCTGCTGGCCTGGCTGGGCCTGTCTCTGGTGCTGTGCAGCTGGCGCCGCCAGTGGCCATCGCTCCAGGCCGCCCTGCGCTGGATCGACTACACCTCCCCCCGTCAGCTCAGCAAACTGAGCGTTGCTGAAACGGTTCCCTCCAAGGACCCCACAGCCGATCTGGACCAGCTCGAGACCCTGCTGCTGCAGGGAGGATGGCAAGTCCAACGCCACGACAACCGCCTCTCGGCCCGTCGGGGGGTCATCGGTCGAGTCGGTCCCCTGTTGGTGCACGCCGGACTGGTGGTTCTGCTGGTGGGTTCCGCCTGGGGCGCCCTGGGGGGCCAGCGGGTGGAGCGCTTCCTGGCCCCAGGCAACGAACTGGAGCTGCTGGACAGCCGCGGCCAGAGCCAGGCAACCCTGGTGCTCGATCAATTTGCGATCGACCGGGACCCGGCCGGTCGGCCGGAACAGTTCCGGTCCCAGCTGACCGTCAGGAACGGCACCGGGCTTGATGATCTGGTCACCGAGATCAGCGTCAACCATCCCCTCCGCTACCACGGGCTCACCCTGTATCAGGCCGATTGGGCCCTGGCGGCGATCACCGTTCAACTGGGCAAGAGCCCCCTGCTGCAGCTCCCCCTTCAGACGTTTCCCCAACTGGGCCCCCAGATCTGGGGGCTGGTGCTGCCCACGAGGCCGGACGGCTCCGATCCCATCCTGCTGACGGTGACCAACGAGGCGGGGCCGGTGGAGATCTACGACAGCAACGCAGCCCTGCTGGGACGCCTCTTGCCAGGAGCTGAGGCCCTCGAGGTGAAGGGACTTCCCGTGCGGGTGGACTCCATCCTTCCTGCCAGCGGCCTGCTGCTGAAACGGGATCCCGGCGTGCCCCTTGTCTACGGCGGCTTCGCCATCGCCCTGGTGGGTTGTGCCCTCAGCCTGGTGGCCACCCGTCAGTTGTGGGCGGTTGGGGAGAGCGAGCGCGGCCGCCTGCATGTGGGGGGCCTGTGCAACCGGAACCTCACCGCCTTCGCCGCCGAGCTGCCTGCCCTGCTCAGCCGCCTGCAGCCCCCTCAGCAGGCCTGACGGACGCCTTGGCTGGCCCGGATCACGGTGTGGACATTCCCCCTGGGGTTGAAGTCGGCTTCGATCTGCATCCAGTCCGGTTCTGCGGCCACCACCAGGTCATCGAGGATGCGGTTGACCACCTCCTCATGGGAAATGGAGCGGTCCCTCCAGGCGTTGACATAGAGCTTCAGGGCCTTGAGTTCCAGAACCCTCGGCCCCGGCTGGTAGAGGAGGCGCAGGACAGCAAAGTCGGGATAGCCGGAGAAAGGGCAGAGACAGGTGAATTCCGGCAGGGTGATCGCCACCTCATAGGCCCGACCCACAGCGGGATTGTCGAAGCACACCAGCTGGGCCTCCTCGATCGCCCTCTGGCCGTAGAGGGGCGTCCGGGTAACAGGGGAAGCCGGCGTGGAGGAGGGTGCGGCGGTCATGGACAGAGCGCTGGGCATCTCAGGTTCAGGATGCTACGAAACGGGCGATTCTCTACAACGATCCCAAAAGAAAACAGCCAATTGTTCGCTGCGGACATCCGGTCAGGCCTAAAAAGAGATTGGTCCTTGGAAAGCTCTACCGCGTGCCCCGTCGGCCCGCGCATCTGCTGGCCAGCAGATGCCTCCCAAATGGCCAACGGAGCTTGCTGCGGTCAACGGCATGCCCGTAGCAATGGCTACATCGGTCCTTCAGCCGCTGCGGCCTAATGGCTGCAGCCCATTCCTGAATGGCTCGGCTTCCGCTGAACTCCTCTGCCAGGACGCCTCTCTCCCCCTTCTCAGGCACCGCCCTGGGACACTCCCCCTGAAATGAATCCCCGGATCCATGAAAAAAGTTGAGGCCATCATCCGCCCGTTCAAGCTTGAGGACGTCAAACTCGCCCTTGTCAATGCCGGCATCATCGGCATGACGGTGAGCGAAGTGAGGGGTTTTGGGCGCCAGAAAGGCCAAGTAGAGCGCTATCGCGGATCAGAGTTCACCGTTGAATTTCTGCAGAAACTCAAACTCGAGGTTGTGGTTGACGATGACCGCGTCGACACGGTGATCACGTCCATCCAGGACGCTGCCCGCACCGGTGAAATCGGTGACGGCAAAATCTTCATCAGCAACATCGAGTCGGTCATCCGCATCCGCACCGGCGACAAGGACAGCAGCGCCATCTGACGGCCCCGCATCCCCAAACTCTTCGGCACGCAAAAAATTCCGTGCCGGGCATCCCCTCAACTGGTGGTCAGCGTGCTGACCACCAGTTTTTTGATAGCAATCCTCCCAAGGGCAAGCGTTGAACCGCTCCAGCGTTCCACTTCGGCAGCGGAGGCAGAACGCAGCCAGAGCAGGTATTCATGGTTGCCGGCCGGCCCGGTGATCGGCGAGGCAACCAGCCCCTCAGGTCGCCATCCCAGGGGCGCCGCGGCCGCAATCACCCCCTCGATCGCATCGGCATGGGCCTCGGGATCGCGCACAACCCCCCCCTTGCCCACCCTCGATCGCCCGACCTCGAACTGTGGTTTGACCAGCACCACGGCCTCTGCTCCGCTGGGCTCCATCAGGCGCTGAAGGGCCGGCAGCACCAGAGCAAGGGAAATGAAGGACACGTCGGCCACCGCCAGATTGGCCCGCTTGTCATCGGGCCCGTAGAGCTCATCGACGCTCAGATGGCGCAGGTTGGTGCGTTCCTTGAGCACCAGGCGGGGGTCGGTACGCAGGCTCCAGGCGGTTTGGCCGTAGCCCACATCGATGCCATAGATCCGTTCGGCACCCCGCTGCAGCAGACAGTCGCTGAAGCCCCCGGTGGAAATACCCCCATCCAGGCAGGTCCTGCCTTGCACCTCGATCGGAAAGGTGTCCAGGGCCTTCACCAGCTTCTCGCCGCCCCTGGACACAAAGCGGGGCAAGTGCTGCACCTCCGGTTCCAGCTCCAGGGGCACCTCCATGCCGGGCTTGTCGAGCACCTGCCCGGATGCTCGAACCCGGCCAGCCCGGATCAGTTGCTGGGCCTGCTGGCGGCTCTCCACCAGCCCCAGGCTGAGCAGATGGAGGTCCAGTCGGCGTTTTCGGGCCATTTCGACATCAAACCACAGCCGAAACGGAACAAAATCTGCAAAGTGGCGCCCTCGGGATCAATGCGCCAGAGGATGGTTCTCTACCGCGTCAGGGCCATGGCCACGACCCAGAGGGAGACCCCCCGGGGCGGTGGGACCCTGGTTCCCTTCCAGCGGCCCACCGCAACGGTGCTCGAACTGCTCAGGCCCGGTAGCTTCGTGCGCCTCCGGAACCAGCCGGCCGACCTGCCTCCCTTCGAGTTGCTGCACTGCCGGGGCGGACGTTGCTGGGTGCGGCAGCAGAGCTGGGGCAGCCAGGTGCAGTGGGAGGTGGCCCATCGACTGCTGCGCCTGGTGGCCTGAGGGGGTGGGTGCCGCCCCATACATTGGGAGCGACGTTGCCACGCGCTGGCCTTGATCGAGAGATACACCCTGCCCGAGATGGGCCGCATCTGGAGCGAGCAGGCCAAGTTCCAGAGCTGGCTCGATGTGGAGATCGCCGCCACCGCTGCCCAGTGCCAGCTGGGGCGGGTACCCGCCGACGCCCTGGACCAGATCCGAGCCACGGCCAGCTTTGAGGTGGAGCGGATTGAAGCGATCGAGGCCGAGGTGCGCCACGACGTGATCGCCTTTCTCACCAACGTGAACGAGCACGTGGGCGAGGCGGGCCGCTACATCCACGTCGGCATGACCAGCTCCGATGTGCTCGACACCGGCCTGGCCCTGCAGCTGAAGGCCTCGGTGGCCCTGCTCCGCACCGAACTGGACGCCCTGGCCGAAGCCCTGCGGCAGCTGGCCCGTGCCCACAAGGACACGGTGATGATCGGCCGCTCCCACGCCATCCACGGCGAACCGATCACCTTCGGCTTCAAGGTGGCCGGCTGGCTGGCGGAAACGGAGCGCAACCGCGAGCGACTGGAACGGCTGGAAACCGTGGTGGCGGTGGGTCAGGTCAGCGGCGCCATGGGCACCTACGCCAACACCGATCCCCAGGTGGAGGCCCTCACCTGCACGGCCCTCGGCCTCGTGCCCGACACCGCCAGCACCCAGGTGATCAGCCGGGATCGCCACGCCGAGTTCGTGCAGACCCTGGCGTTGGTGGGCGCCACCCTGGAGCGCATCGCCACCGAGATCCGCAACCTGCAGCGCACGGATGTGCTGGAGGTGGAGGAAAACTTCGCCAAGGGGCAGAAGGGCAGCTCCGCCATGCCCCACAAACGCAATCCGATCCGCAGTGAACGCATCTCCGGGCTGGCCCGGGTGCTGCGCAGCTACACCGTGGCGGCCCTGGAGAACGTGGCCCTCTGGCATGAACGGGACATCAGCCACAGCTCGGTGGAGCGCATGATGCTGCCGGACTGTTCCGCCACCTTGCACTTCATGCTGCGGGAGATGACGGCCGTGGTGAAGGGCCTGGGGGTCTACCCGGAGAACATGGCCCGCAACCTCAACGTCTACGGCGGCGTGGTGTTCAGCCAGAGGGTGCTGTTGGCCCTGGTGGAGAGCGGCCTGGCCCGCGAGGAGGCCTACCGGATCGTTCAGGGCCACGCCCACGCCGCCTGGAACATGGAGGGCGGCAACTTCCGCGCCCAACTGGAGGCCGATCCCGCCGTTACCTCCCGACTGAGCCCCGAACAGCTGGCGGGCTGTTTCGCCACCGACCTGCACCAGGCCCAGCTGGGGATCATCTGGGAACGGCTGGCGATCTGAGGGAGGCCTCAGGCGGCCCGTTCAGGCTCCCCAGCCCCCGCCGTGGGCAAGGGGTTCGACGTCGATGGCACCGGAACCGCCTTGGCGGTGGCGGGGTTGGGGGCAGCCCCCGCCGGCACAACCATGTCAATCGGCTCACAGACCGGGAAGCGGTTGATGGCCTTCAGTGCTGCCCTGGCATGGGTGCGCAGCTGTTCGCTGAGGGCTTCGCCATAGGGGATCTGGGCCAGTAGATCGACAGTGCGACGCATGATCCGCACCACATCCCCCTCATCCAGGGAAGTGTTGGCAATCAGATCACTCCAGCTGGTGCCCTTCGCCCAGGCATGCACCAGCCCCATCAGTTCGAGTTCGTACCAGAGGGGCATCACCACGGCGGCACGCTCCTGATGGCGCAACAGCTCCCTCCGGATGCCTCCCAGGTCATGGAGGGCCTCCTCAGCCGCAGGGGGCGGCGGGTAGGAGCTCCATAGATCCGGCCGGTTCACCTCGGTGGAGATCGCTTCCAGCACCGCCGCCAGGTCGGCGGGCTCCAGCTCATCGAGGTGGCCGCTCATCAGGGCCAGACCGAGCCAAAGCTCATTGTCACCGCGCAGGGCCGCCACGGTGCGGCCAATCTCGGTGGGCTCGAGATCGTCCAGGCAGCCGAAGAAACGGAGGATCTCGATCAGGGCCAGGAACGTATCCCAGTGGCGATTGGAGCGATGGTGCAGGATCCGCTGTCGCTCGGCGATCTCCTCCTCCAGCTCCTCCATGCGGCGGCGCTGTTTCTTGATCTGCTTTCGATCACCCTTGTGATGGGCCGGGTTGGTCTCCAGGGCCTGCTCCAGTTCCTGGACCAGCAGAGCCTGGCTGCGCACCTCCCCGGCCAAGTCGTACTGGGGGGTGGCCATGTCGTGGCGATGGGCCATGTGCCCGACCGCCAAGGCCAGTCCGCCACTGGCCTGGTCGCCGTGGCGGATCTCCCCGGGATGGTGCAGCTCGGGCGGCTCCACCAGATCCTTCACCTGCAGGCAGCTGAGTTCTGCATGCAGGCTCACCACCGCCTGGCAAGGCACCACGATCCAGACATTCTCGTCGGTGAGACAGAGCAGCAGGGGGAACTGTCCAGCCCCCTCACGCTTGGCCACGATCACGGCCGGTGTCACCCGCCCCCGTAGCTGGGGAGCCTTGAGGCTCACCAGGGTGCCGACGCTGGCGAACTGCAGGGCCAGGGTGAGCTCGTTGGCGAGGGTCTCCTCCGCCTGCTGCTGCAGGATCCGCAGAATGCGCCGTTCCTCCCGCAGCCGGCCCCTCTCCTCCTCGTAGGCCTCGAAGTCATCCCAGGGCACCTCGGTGGCGGAGCCCGAGAGGCTCTCCAGCTGCTGACGCAGGTCAGCGATCCGCCGTTCGTCCTCCGCCAGATCGAGGGTGGCCAGGTAGCGGCCGAAGCTGCGCTCCACCAGTTCCTTGGCCTTGGGCAGCTCATAGCGCTGCAGCAGGTTCAGCACCATGCCGTAGCTGGGGGTGAACTGGCTGACGAGGGGATCGGCCGGGCTGGTGGCCAACTGACCCGCCTCGCGCACCCCCTCGAAGCGGCTCTGCACCGTGACCACATACCCCTGGGTGTCGAGGCCACGGCGGCCGGCCCGGCCGGCCATCTGCAGGAACTCGCTGCCCATCAGGGGGCGGTGCCCCCTCTCGGTGCGCTTGGAAAGGGCCGAAATCACGGTGCTGCGCGCGGGCATGTTGATGCCGGCTGCCAGCGTCTCGGTGGCGAACACCACCTTCACCAAACCCTGCTGGAACAGTTCCTCGATCAGCTCCTTCCAGGCGGGCAGCACGCCGGCGTGGTGGGCGGCGATGCCCCGCAAAAGGGCGTCATCGTGGCCCCCCTCCCGCACCGCCTCGGGGGTGGACGCGACGAAGGCCTCCAGACGCGTGCGTACCCGTGCCTGCTCCTGGGACGTGAGCAGGTTGAGACGCCCCAGATCGCGCACGGCCTTGTCGCAGCCCCGCCGGCTGAAGATGAAGTAAATGGCGGGCAGCATGTCGCGCTCGGCCATCTGGGCCACCACGAACGGCAGCGGCGCCGCCTCCGGCTGGGGGGGCCGGGGCGTCTTGGGT
>Ga0194061_1000832_pt1 | contig 18760 bp, 21 predicted proteins | sample SepL2221m_MetaG_FD_163423 | JGI IMG/M metagenome (GOLD analysis project Ga0194061, IMG submission 163423) | Anoxic zone freshwater microbial communities from boreal shield lake in IISD Experimental Lakes Area, Ontario, Canada - Sep2016-L224-21m | ecosystem: Environmental > Aquatic > Freshwater >... | reverse complement strand
GGGCAGGGAGGGCGGTAGGGATGGGACAGCTTAGAAAAGACGCAGCATCCGGGCCCGCCGCCCACCCCGGGCCAGCTCCAGGGCGCCATCGAGGCCCAAGCCGACGGCCTGCCAGAGCTCCCCCTCAAACGGCACCGCCTGGATGGGCAGTTCCAGGCGCCGCTGGGCCTCGAAGCGGACCCGTTCCGGGGCCAGGGAATGGCGGGCCGCCCAGTCCAGCGCCGTCAGCACCCGTGCGCCCAGCGCCGCCGTGCTGCCAGGGGATCGGCCCCGGCCCAGGGCGGTGGCCACGGACACAGCCCCGGGGGGCACCCGATTGTGGCCGTTCAGACCCAGCCCCACCTGGGCCCAGCGGATGCGCCCGCCCCGGAGCCGCAGCCGCGGCAGCAGGCCCGCCACCTTGCGCCCATCCAGCAGCAGGTCATTGGGCCACTTCAGCCGGGGCAGGAGCCCCAGAGCCTCCAGCTGCAAGGCCAGCCCCACCGCCACCGCTGGCCCCAGGGCCGCCGTGCCCTCCGCCTGCTCCGGCCAGGGCAGGGCAGCGCTGATCCAGATCCCCCCAGGAGGGGAACTCCAGGCCCTCCCCCGTTGGCCATGGCCATGGACCTGGCGGGCGGCCAGCACCGCCAGGGGCGGCCGGGCCCCCTTCTCCAACCAGCGGTCCAGTTCGGTTTCGGTGCTGGCGCAGACCGGGCACCAGCGCAACCGCCAGTCAAGGCCTGAATTTGCGCCCTGATTGAGCCGCCTGAGGGCGGCCATGGTGCCCCCGGCCATGGCCCCCTTCGGGTTCAGGTTTCCAGGCTCCGCAACCAGGTGCCGATGCGCTCGGCCCCCGCCTCCAGATCCGGTGCCGGATGGACCAGGGCCAGCCGTTGCCAGCCTTCGCCAGCGGCGCCGAAGCCGTTGCCCGGGGTGAGGGCCACGCCCGTGGCCTCCAGCAGTCGGGCGCAGAGGGTTTCCGAATCGAGTCCGGCGGCCCGGGCCGCCGGCGGCAGGGCCAGCCAGAGGTAGAGGGCCAGGTTGGGGCGCTGCACAGGCCAGCCGTTGCGTTCAAGGGCTGCCGCCATGGCATCGCGTCGCTGGCGGTAGGTGGGCAGGAGTTGTTGGGGCCAATCGGGGGCCTGCTCCAGGGCCGCGATCGCGCCGGCCTGCAACGCCAGGGATTGGTTGAAGTCCACCACCGCCTTCACCTGGCGCAGGGCCGTGATCAGGGGCTCGGCGCCAATGGCGAAGGCCAGCCGGTAGCCCCCCAGGCACCAGCCTTTGGAGAAGGAGAAGAACTCGATGCCGCACTGGCGCCAGAGCGGATTGCGCAGCAGCGCTGGGGCCTCCCCCTCGAGCACCAGATCCACGTAGGGGTTGTCGTGGGCGAAGACGATGCCGTGGCGCAGGGCCCGTTGGGCGGCGGCATCGACCCACTCCTGTTGCCCCACCGTGGCGGTGGGGTTGTGGGGGAACCCGAGCACCATCAGCTTGAGTTGCTCCCAGGCACTGGCGGGGATCCGATCGAAATCGGGGCGCCATCCCTCCTCCGCCAGCAGGGGGAGGAAGAGGGGGTCGGCCGAGGCCAGGTGGAGTCCGCCCAGGTGGGAGGGGTAGTAGGGATCGAGCAGCAGGGCCCGATCGCCGGGGTTGAGCACGGCCAGTGGCAGGTGGGCTGTCCCCTCCTGGGAACCCACCAGCAGGGTTACCTCAGTTTCGGGATCCACGGCCACGGCGAAGCGCCGCTGGGCCCAGGCAGCCACCGCCTCCCGGAAGGGTCGGGTGGCCGCATGGAGGCAGTAGCTGGAGCTATTACTCCTCTCCATGGCAGCGCCGATGGCAACGATGGCCGCCGGCGGTGGCTGCAGGTCGGTGGAGCCGAGGGAGAGATCCAGCAGGGGCGCCAGGGAATGGCCTGCGGCGCGGGCGTCCGTCGCGCGAAGGGCGTAGGCCGCCTTGCGCTGGTCGTTGCGGGCGAAGACGCCGTTGCCGAGCCGCCTTAGCCGCTCAGAGGTGTGCATCCAGGAAGGCCTGCAACTGGGGTTTGGCCATGGCGCCCTCGTGGCGGGCCAACTCCACACCGCCCTGGAAAAGGATCAGGGTGGGCAGGCCCTGGATTTTCTGGCCGTCGCGGCTGACGGGGTTGGAGTCGGATTCAAGCTTGCCCACCTTGAGCCGCCCTTCGTAGGTGGTGGCGGCCCACTCCATCAGCGGTGCCATCAGCCGGCAGGGGCCACACCAGGGGGCCCAGACATCCACCAACACCGTGCCGGATTCCGCCAGCACGGATTCGGAGAAGTTGGCATCGGTCAACTCGGCTACTGCCACGACGGAACCTCGGACGTTGGGGCGATTGTATGGAGGCCCCGCACTGGCTTGGCCGGGCCGCTTGGGGTTCCGCCCCAACCCATCGAGTCAGAGCTTGTCGATCGAGCGTTTCAGGTCTTCGAGTTCGGCGTCGACCACGGCGGGTTTCACCGGCTCCAGCTTGGGCATGGGGGCATCGGGCGCCGGCAGGGCGGTGGGGGCCGGTGTGCCCTGAAGCTTGTTCCTGAGGGCGGCCAGTTCGTCGTCCACGTCGTTGCCGCTCTCGAGGGCGGCGAACTGGCTCTCCAGGTTGACGCCGGCCAGCTCGGCGGCCGCCTGGCTGCGGGCTTCCTGCTGCAGCACCTTCTCCTCCATCTGGTCGAAGGCGGCCATGGCGGAATTGGTGCCGAGGCCGCTCACGGCGCTCTGCAGTTGCTCCTGGGCCTGGGCGGCCTGGGAGCGGGCCTTGAGCATGTCCTTCTTGGTCTTGGCCTGGGCGATCTTGCCCTCCAGATCGAGCAGGCTCTTCTTGAGCGCCTCAACCTGGACGGCCTGGCTACTCAGCTGAGCGTTCAGGGTGTTGGCGGTGTCCTGGTAGGTCTTGCGCTGGCTGAGGGCCTGGCGGGCCAGATCCTCCTTGCCGTCCTTGAGGGCCAGCTCGGCCCGCTCATACCAGGTTTTTGACTGGGCCTCGGATTGTTCCGCCTGGTTCTGGATCCGCTTCTGGCTGGCAATGGCGGTGGCCACGGCCGTGCGCAGCTTCACCAGGTCGGCCTGCATGTCGGCCACCGACTGGTCGAGGATTTTGCCGGGATCCTCCACCGATCCGAGGGCGGCGTTGGCATTGGCCCGCAGCAGGCGGCTCAGACGATCGAAGAAGCCCATGAATCCATGAGGGGGCAGTCTGGAGGGTAGCGGCTCCGGTCGGCCGTTTCCGTTGCGGTTGACCGCCCTAGCCTGCGGCCATGCCCCGCGCCAGCACCGACCAGACCCGCAGGATCGGCAACCTGTCGTTGCTCATGGGTCCCCCCCGGCCGCCGGCGACGGCCCTGTCGGCCTGTCTGGACCAGCTCCAGCAGGGGTGGCAACGGGACGGAGGGCTCGCCGGCCTCTGGCAGGCCTGGCCCCGCATCGCTGGCCCCCAACTGGCCCCCCATTGCCGCCCCCTGCAACTGAGCGGTGGCCTGCTCACGGTCGGGGCCAGCCATCCCCAGTGGCTGCAGGGCCTCCAGTACAACCGCCACCAGTTGCTGGGGGCCCTGCGGGGGGCAGGGTTCACGGTCAAGGATCTGCGCTTTCGCCAGGTCCAGCCCTTCGCCCCGGTTCCCCCCGGCGCGGAGGCGGAGGCGGCCATTTGGGCAGCTCACCCCAGTCGGGTGGACGTGCACGGCATGGGCACCTGCCCCGACTGTGGCCGGCCGGCCCCCGGCGGCGAGATTCACCGCTGGGGCCATTGCAGCTTCTGCCGCAGGCAGTCCCCCGAGGTTCAGTAGCGCTCGGGCCGCGGATCGCGCCATCCCAGCCGAGCCCCACCGGAGGCCACCAAAGCCCTCGCCCGAGCATCGAGTTGGTGGCGGTCCAGGCGCCAGAGGCGGTAGAGACCGACGCGGGCCAGTTCGATCGGCCCCAGTCCCTGCCAGTAGGGCTCGGCGGCCGTGGTGGCATCGATCACCACCAGCACGGTGGGAGCCTCCCCCGGGGTGCGGGGGGCCTGACCGGCGCGGCTCTCGTGGCTGAGCCGATCGGTGAGGTTGACCACGCCTTCGGGCGTTCGGCCCTCGTAGAGCACCACCCGGCGGCTGTAGTAGTGCAGCGACGGCTTCATGATTCCGACCATTGCCACCGATTCCCCAGGTTGCCGTTGGCGCACCACCTCGGCCGCGATCTGGCGGACAGGCAGGTGCCGCACCCGGTCCCCCAGGGCCCACATCGGCACCAGGGCCGTGGTTTGGAACAGCACCACGGGCAATTGGAGGGCCAGCAGCCAGCTCAGATGGGGCAGGGGCCAGCGCCACAGCGCCAGTCCGAGGGCCACCAGCAGCGTGAAGCAGGCCGCCGCCCGTAGCACCAGGCCGCTGGCCAGCAATTCCGAAGGCAGGGCGGGCATCTCCGGATCCTGGATGAGGGGGATCCAGTGGGGGGAGGCCCACAGGACCGCCGCCAGGATTCCCCCCAGCAGCAGGGTCAGCCCCCGGGCCCAGCCCAGGGCCCGATCGATCCTTCCCCCAGTGATCGCCTCCATCGGCTGGGCCGCCAGGGCGATCAGCAGACCCGCCGCCGGGGTGGCGGGCAACCAGTAGCTGGGGAGCTTGGTGGCCGAGAGGGTGAAGAACACCAAGACCACCAGCAGCCAGCAGGCGGCGAAGGGGGCCAGGGACAATTCCGGAGCCCGGGGGCTCGTGGTGGTCGGTCGTCGTAGCGAGCGCACCAGGCCCAGCAGCAGCAGGGGGCTGAAGGGCAAGCTGGCCACCACCAGCACCGGGCCGAAGTACCACCAGGGCTGCAGATGGCGGTTCACCACGGAACTGAACCGCTGCAGGTTGTGATAGCCGAAGAAGCTGTCCCAGAAGGGTTTGCCCTGCACCACAAGCTCGGCGGCAAACCAGGGCACCGCCACCGCCGCCGTGATCAGCAGCCCCCACCCCGGCCGGAACCGTTGCAGCAGTTGACCCAGTTGGCGCTGGTGGAGGCCGAAGGCCAGCAGGGTCAGTCCCACCAGGATGAGGGCCACGGGGCCCTTGGCCAGCACCGCGAGCCCTAATACGGGCCAGGGCAGCCACCAGGGCCTGGCTGGGTCGGCATGGCCCTGCCAGAACAGCAGCAGGGTGAGGGCGACACAGGCGGTGAACAACGCATCGCTGACGGCGATCCGGCCCCAGATCATCACCAGGGGCGAAAGGGCAAAAGCCAGGGCGGCCGAGAGGGCGCTCAGGCCCGGCCAGCGGGGCATGCCCCCGGACCCATCCACCGGCTGGGGCCAGCGCAGCAGGGTGTGGGCCAGGGCCACCATCACCGAAACGGTGGCCAGGGCCGAGGGAAGCCCGGAGGCCCAGGTGCCCAATGGGTTCCATTGGCCCTGACCCGGCAGCAGGTACCCCAGGCCCATCAGCCAGTACACCAGCGGCGGCTTGTCGTAGCGGGGCAGGCCATTCACCGCTGGCGTGAGCCAGTCGCCCGTTTCCGCCATGGCGCGGGCCGCGGCGGCGAACAGGGGTGGCGTTTCGTCCACCAAGCCTGTGGAACCCAGCTCCCGCAGAAAAAGCAGCACCCCCAGGAACACCGTCAGTCCCAGCACCACCCCCTGGCTGGAGCGGGAAGGTCGTGCAGTGGTCACGCAGGAGGGATCGCGCGGCAACCGAACCTATTCCCCAGCCCCTGGGCTGCCCATGTCGGCCTGAAGACCCTCCCGCAGCCACCGTTCGATGCGGCCGGCGAAGGCCGGCCGTGAGCAGGTCTCCTCCACCCAGCGGCGGCAGGCCTGCCGATCCAGGCGGCGGGCCTCGGCCACGGCCGCCGCGAGCGCCGGCACGTCGTCAGGCGGCACCAGCACCCCATTGACTCCCGGCTGCACCAGTTCGCCGGGACCGCCGCGGCGGTAGGCCACCACGGGAACTCCGCAGGCCATGGCCTCCACCACCACGTTGCCGAAGGCCTCATTCCACTTGGGGGTGTTCAGCAGCACCTCACAGCGGCCCAGCTGTTCCTGGAGTTCGGCGGTGGGCAGGAAGCCGCGCCAGTCGAGCGTTCCCTTGGGCACTCGGGCCTCCACGGCGGCGGCGTAGGCCGGGTCCTCCACCAGCCCCCACACCGCCAGGGGGCGCCCCAGATGGGCGGCCGCCTGGGCCGCATCTTCGAGCCCCTTTTCCGGCGCGATCCGCCCCACCCAGCCCAGCAGGGGCTGGGGATCCCGGCGGAATCGGTAGGCCGCCAGATCGAAGCCGTTGCCCACCACCACCGCGGGCTGGGTCAGGTGAAAATCGGCGGCCTGGGCCCGGCTGTGGAAGGCCAGGCGCCGCTGGTCCCAGCGGGCCACCTCCTCGATGGCCCCATCGATCGCCTCGGCCACCGATCCCATGCTCACCAGGTGGAACAGCGGGGTGGCCAGCGAAGGGGTGAGCCAGAGGGGCAGCCAGTCGTAGGCCAGGTTGATCACCGCATCGAAGCGCTGCTGCTCCGCCAGGGCCCGGCGCCACAGCCGTGGCAGCACGGCTTGCCCGGGGATCTGAACCGGTGCATCGCGCCGCTGGTGCTGCCAGCTGGGCTGGTCCTCGCCCGGGCAGGTCCAGAGGGTGGCTCGGTCGCAGCCGGCGGGCAGTACGGAGCCTTGTTTGGCCAGCACGGTGAGGCTGTGGCCCCGCTCCAGCAGGCCCGCCACCAGGCTGGCGGCGGTGAGCTCCACGCCGCCGCCCCGGCCGCTGCCCAGGGTGCCAACCGGCGTGCTGACCACCAGCAGGCGCAGGGTGTCAGGGGCCATGGGTGACCCCCTTCCAGAGCTGCTGGCGCCGGTTGATCAGCAGCACCGAACCGAGGGCCACGGCCGCCCCCAACCATTGCAGGGGCCGCAGCTCCTCCCCCAGCAGGGCCTGGCCGAAGACCAGGGCGAACAGGGGGGTAAGGAAGGTCAGGGACGTGAAGCCGGTCAGGTCCCCGGAGCTGGCGAACCAGAAGAACAGCCCGTAGGCCACCGCACTGCCGAAGAGACAGGCGAAGGCCATCAGGCCCCAGTCCTGGGGTGTCCAGGGGGGCCAGAAGGGGGGCGCGTCCACCAGCGCCAGGGGGGCCAGGGCCGAGGCCCCCAACAGCGGCAGCCCCCCCAGCACCATGTGCCAGCCGGTCACGGCCACCGGATCACTGTTGCGGCAGGCGTAGCGGCTGATCACGGTGCCCAGGGCCATGGCCAGGGCGGCCCCCAGCATCCACAGCTCGCCGTGGCTCCAGGCCTTGGCCCCCAGGCTGGAGGGGGCCTCCAGCCACCAGTGCTGCAGCATCGGCGCCGGCAGCCCCAGGCAGACGATCCCCAGCAGGCCCAACAGCAGCCCGAGCCAGCCCACCGGGTTGATCGCCTCCCCGAACAGGCTGCGGGCCAGCAGCGCCACCATCAGGGGTTGGGAGTCGATCAGCACCGACCCCAGGCCAGCACCGGTTTGGCCCAGTCCCTGGGCCAGCAGCCCCTGGAAGACCGTTCCGTCCACGGCGGCGAACACCAGCAGCCAGGGCAGGTCCGCCGGGGCGATGCGCAGGGAGCGCCCCAGAAGGAGAGCGGCCAGGAGCACCAGGCCCCCCGCCGGCAGCAGGCGCATCCAGGCGAGCGTCAGGGGGCCCGCCGTATCCAGCAAGGGCCTCATCGCCGCCATGGAGGTGCCCCAGAGCGCGAAGGGCAGCAGCATCAGCAGCCAACGCAGGGGAGAGGGCATCGGGCGGGCCAGGGGGCCCCTTTTTAAGATCTAGCCACTGCGCACTGCGTTTCATGCCCTGGCCCTGGCGCCGCAAGTCCCACCGCAAGCTGGCCCGGATCGCCCTCGAAGGACCGATCGCCGGCGCCGCCCGCGAGAGGGTGCTCAAGGCCCTGCGTCAGGTGGAGGAACGGGAGTTTCCTGCCCTGTTGCTGCGGATCGACAGTCCCGGCGGCACCGTGGGGGACAGCCAGGAGATCCATGCCGCCCTGCTGCGCCTGCGCCGCAAGGGCTGCACCGTGGTGGCCAGCTTCGGCAACATCTCCGCCTCCGGGGGGGTCTACATCGGCGTGGCCGCCGATCGGATCGTGGCCAACCCAGGCACGATCACCGGCTCCATCGGCGTGATCCTGCGGGGCAACAACCTCTCCAAGTTGCTGGAGCGCATCGGCATCAGCTTCGAGACCGTCAAGAGCGGTCCCTACAAGGACATCCTTTCCCCCGATCGGGCCCTCACCGAGGCGGAGCGGGGGTTGCTCCAGGGCCTGATCGACTCCAGCTACGGCCAGTTCGTGACGGCGGTGGCGGAGGGGCGCAGCCTCGGCGAGGAGGTGGTGCGCGGCTTCGCCGATGGGCGGGTCTTTACAGGCGCCCAGGCGAAGGAGTTGGGGCTGGTGGACGAGCTGGGCGATGAGGACACCGCCCGGCGCCTGGCTGCCCGTCTGGCGGGCCTCGATGAGGAGAAGGTCCGTCCGGTGACCTTCGGCAAGCCGCGGCGTGGACTGGGCGCCATGATTCCGGGTCGCTCCCTCTGGGGTGACCTTCAGCAGGCCCTGCACCTGGAGCTGGCCTGGGCCGGTCAGCCCCTGTGGCTCTACCGCCCATGAGCGCGCCCCCTGTCCTGCGGGCCCTGCGGGGGGCCACCACCGCCACCGCCAACAGCACCGAGGCCATCGCCGAGGCGGTGGAGGAGCTGATTGGGGCCCTGATCCGGGGCAATGACCTGGAGGGGGATCGGGTGCTCTCGGTGACCTTCAGTTGCACCACCGACCTGGATGCCTGTTTCCCGGCCGCGGTGGCCCGCCGGCAGACGGGCTGGCAGGGGGTAGCCCTGTTGGATTGCCAGCAGATGGCGGTGGCCGGCGACCTGCCGCGCTGCATCCGGCTGCTGGCCCACGCCTGGATGGCTGCCGACCGGACCGTTGTTCACCCCTACCTGCGGGAGGCGGCCCGGCTGCGTCCGGACCGATCTGGTCACAACTGACAGATGCTCTGCCGCCCACCCGGCCGACTCCCCGTCCGTCAAGCTCAGGAGAATCCGACCAGGCGGTTGCCGCCATGGCCCCGCTCCTCCTCACCACCATGACCTTCCCCTTCGCCTCCCTGGGGCGCCCCCTGGCCATCGCCGCCGCCGGTGCCACCGTGCTGGGGGGCCTGGCCTTCGGCGGCAGCGCCCTGCTGGACGGCCTTGCACCGGCACCAGCCCGGGCCCAGGGCACGCCAGGCCTGCTGGAGTTCCGCTGGGACAACAACCGGGATTACCGCAAGCTCTATTACTTCATCACCGACACCGGTCGGCTGAAGCGCTCGGAGTACTACCTGATCCTTAAGCCGAAGGACCGCAAGACCGCCATCTTGAAGCTGAGCATCACCATCCCCGAGAGCTTTGACGTCAAGATCGATCCCAAGCAGGTGAAGCTGTGCGTGATGAAGGAAGGCGGCATGTTGTCCCGCACGAGCTGCTTGAAGGAGATTCCGGCGGTCGTTGAAGTCACCAAGGACAACCGGGCGATTGAGATCTTCCCCAACACACCCGTGTCCGATGACAAAACCATCGGGGTCTACATCAATCTCTTCAACCCCTTCAACATCGGCATGTACCAGTTCAACGCCCTGGCCCAGGCCCCCGGCGACGTGCCCATGTCCGGTTACCTGGGCAGCTGGATCATCGAGATCGAGCCCACCAACTGAGAAGGCCAACTGATAGGTTGAGCGATCAAGACGTCGCAGCTGCCGAAGAGAAGCCATGACCAAGCGGACCCTCGAAGGAACGAGTCGCAAACGCAAGCGGGTCTCCGGTTTCCGCGTGCGCATGCGCAGCCACACCGGCCGGCGGGTGATCCGCACGCGCCGCCGCCGGGGCCGGGCTCGCCTGGCGGTCTGAGACCGGTTCCACCCTGTTCCCAACCCCCCGCCCCCCAGCCATGGTCCTGCCTCGGGAACATCGGCTGAGGGGCCGTTTCGTATTCGATCACCTCTACCGGGAGGGGGTTCGCCACCACGGCCAGTGGATGGTGCTGCGCATCACCCCCCCCCGCAATGATCTGCTGCGTCCCGATCTGCAGGGGCGGCCACCCAGTTCCTGCCGCTGCGCCGTGGTGATCAGCGCCAAGGTCAGCAAGCGGGCCGTGGAGCGCAACCGTCTGCGCCGCCTCCTGCACGGTCACCTGGTCCTCCGCTGCCGCGCCCTTACTGGGCAGGAGGGGAGCCTTTGGCTCCTGCTCAGCCTGAAGCCGGGCAGCGCCGCCGCCGCCAGCACCGATCTCCTGGGAGAATGTTCCCAGCTCATGCAGAAGGCTGGACTGCGCCCATGACCCCCGAAAGCATTACCCCCCTTACCAGCACTGAAACCGTGTTCTTCGAGGGCGGGCCGGCCAAGGGCGATCTGATCTTCAACCTGTTCTTCGGGCTGACGATCATCGGCATCCCCTTCCTGGTGGGGGCGATCGTGCGGGCCCTGTGGCTCCGTTTCCGCATCACCAGCCGCCGGGTGTCCGTCAGCGGCGGCTGGCTGGGCCGCGACCGCAGCCAGGTGGTGTACAGCCAGATCAAGGAGGTGCGGGCCATTCCCCGGGGCCTCGCCTTCTGGGGCGACATGGTGCTGGTGCTCGACGACGGCGCCCGGCTGGAAATGCGTGCCGTTCCCCGGTTTCGCGAGGCGGAGGCCTATATCAATGAACGCATTGCGGCCCGCACCCCCGCTGTCCCCAACGGGTTCGGGCGTCCCCAGGCGGCCAGCGCCTGAGCTCCGTCCCTGCCCTACACCCCCAGGGCGCCCCTGTGCTCATGCACACTGGCCCCATCGAATCCTGTCCCCCTGAAGCCTTGACGCCGTGATCGGCTACATCTCCGACAACCTGCTGCTGCCCATCCTCGATTTCTTCTACGGATTGGTGCCCAGCTACGGGCTGGCGATCATCGCGCTCACGGTGGTCATCCGGCTCGCGCTCTTCCCCTTGAGTGCTGGCTCCATCCGCAGCGCCCGCCGCATGCGCATCGCCCAGCCGGTGATGCAGAAACGGCAGGCGGAGATCAAGGCTCGCCACGGCTCCGATCCCACCAAGCAGCAGGAGGAACTGGGCAAGCTGATGAAGGAGTTCGGCAGCCCCCTGGCGGGGTGTCTGCCCCTGCTGGTGCAGATGCCGATCCTCTTCGCCCTGTTCGCCACCCTGCGGGGGTCACCGTTCGCGGATGTGCCCTACAGCCTCAACCTGAAGGTGCTGCCGAGCGATCAGATCGCCGCCGTCGAAACCAAGCCGTTTACAAGTCCGAGCCACTCGATCTTCATCACCGAAACCAAGCACGTGCCGGTGATCGCCAGCCTGCCGGGCGGCACCAAGCTGGGGGTGGGCGATCGCCAGCAGGTGCGGATCGAAACCAAGGAGGGCGCGTCCTTCTCCTCCGTGCTCGCCACCGTCGAAAACGGATCCACCTACACCCCCTCCTGGAAGGTGACCAAGGGTGAAGGGGTGGTGAGCGTCAGCGCCGACGGCACCATTGAAGCCCTCGCCCCCGGAGACGCCACGGTCGAGGGCACGATTCCAGGCCTGGCGGCCCGCAGCGGCTTCCTGTTCATCAAGGCCCTCGGCCAGGTGGGCTTCTACACCGATGGCGCCATCAACTGGGACATCGCCATCCTCGTGGGCGGCTTCGGCCTCAGCCTGCTGGCCTCCCAGGTGCTCTCGGGCATCGGCATGCCGCCGAACCCCCAGCAGGCCACCGCCAACAAGATCACGCCGGTGATGATCACGGCCATGTTCCTGTTCTTCCCCCTTCCCGCCGGGGTGCTGCTGTACATGGTGGTGGCCAACATCTTCCAGGCCCTGCAGACCTTCCTGCTCACCCGCGAGTCCCTGCCGGACAACCTCCAGGCAATCCTGGATCAGCAGTTGGCCGACCAGGCGGTCACGGTCACCGCCGGTGCCGTTGGAGGCGGGGATCGTCTGCCGTTTGAGCCCAAGGGCAAGAAGTGAGCGATGCCCTCCGGCCGGTGCCCCTCCAGGAGCTGAGGCTGCTGGCCGAGGGGCGCCACTGGAGCGTGGATCAACCCCTGGGCGATCTCGAGAGCCTCACTCCCGTGCGCGGGCAGATCCAGGCACTCCACCGAGGCAAGGTGCTGGAGGTGAGCGGCCAGGCGGAAACGCTTGTCCGCCTTCGCTGTGACTGCTGCCTTCAGGACTACAACCACCAGCTGACCACCGAGGCCCAGGAGCTGATCGGTCTGGGGGAGCCCGATGCGGAGACGGAGCCGGTGCTGGAGCTGGATGCGGAGTCTTTCAATGAAACCCTCGACCCCCGCGGCACCTTCGATCCCGCCCGCTGGCTCTTTGAGCAGCTGCACCTCCAGCTGCCCTTCCGCAATCATTGCGGCCCCCAATGTCCAGGTCCGGATCTGGCGCCGGAGGCGCCCCGACAGACCGCCGCGGCCGCCGCTGCCGCAGAGCCGGCACCGGATCCCCGCTGGGCTTCCCTGCGCGATCTGCGGTTGTCTTGAGATGCCATGAGCCAGGACTGGGCCGACCACCTGGATCTGCTGATCCGCGCCCGCACGCCCATCCTCTGGATCCGCAGCCCTGAGGAGGAACGCATCGCCTCCCTGCTGGCGGAGGGGGCCCGTCGGCTGGGCGAACGCCTGCTGCTGCGCTGGGATTTCATCACCGGTCTGACGGGCCTGCCCAACCGGGAAGGGGAGGCCGCCCGCAACCCCCTGGCAGCCCTGGAGAGCCTCGATCGGCTGCCCATCGATCAGGGGGTGATCCTGCTGCTGAACGATTTCCACCGCTATTGCGAGGACGGGGCCATCTGCCGCAAGCTGCGCAACCTGTTCGGCAGCCTGCGCCAGCATCCGCGCACCCTGGTGATCACGGCCGCCGAGTGGCACCTGCCCCGCGACCTGGAGGAGTGCGTCACGGTGCTGGACCTGCCCCTGCCGGAGTCCTCGGAGATCCGCTCCCTGCTGCTCAGCATCGCCCAAGCCAGCGGCCAGCCGCTTGAACCCACCGAGCTGGAGCAGCTCACCCACAGCTGCAGTGGCCTCAGTGAGCAGCGCATCCGCCAGGTGGCGGCCCGGGGCCTGGCCCGCCGCGGACGGCTGGGCAGCGACGACCTGATGGAGATCCTTGAGGAGAAACGCCAGTCGATCGCCCGCAGTGAGTTGCTGGAGTACTGCCCCACCGATGCACGGCCCGCCGACATCGGCGGTTATGACGCCCTCAAGCAGTGGTTGGAGCGGCGCCACCAGGCCTTCAGTGACGAAGCCCGCCGCTATGGCCTGCCCCTGCCACGGGGGGTCCTGCTGGTGGGTCCCCAGGGCACGGGCAAGTCCCTCACCGCCAAGGCGATTGCCCATGGCTGGGCCATGCCCCTGCTGCGGTTGGATGTGGGCCGGTTGTTCGCCGGGCTGGTGGGGGCCAGCGAGGCCCGCACCCGCGACATGATCCAGCGGGCCGAGGCCATGGCCCCCTGCGTGCTCTGGATTGATGAGATCGACAAGGGTTTCGGTGGCGATGGCCGCAGCGATGGCGGCACCAGCCAGCGGGTGTTGGCCAGCCTGCTCACCTGGATGGCGGAGAAGACCTCAGCGGTGTTCGTGGTGGCCACCGCCAATGGCGTCGAGACGCTGCCGGCGGAGCTGCTGCGCAAGGGGCGCTTCGATGAGATCTTCCTGCTGGAGCTGCCCGATGCCAGCGAACGGCGAGCCATTCTCGATCTGCAGCTGCGGCGGAGGCGCCCTGATCACGCCCTCCCCCTCGAGGTGGTGGTGGATCGCAGCGAGGGCTTTTCCGGTGCCGAACTGGAGCAGGTGGTGATCGAAGCGATGCACCTGGCCTTCAGTGAGGGCCGGGAGTTCGGCGAAGCCGACCTGATCGGCGCCGCCGCCCAACTGGTGCCCCTGGCCCGCACGGCCCGAGAGCAGCTGGAGGCGCTGAAGTCCTGGGCCAACGGAGGACGGGCACGGCCCGCCAGCTTGCCGCGCAGCCAAGGGTGAGGGCAGCCCAGGGTAAGGGCAGTCAAGGGGTGGCTGAATCTAGGAAGGTGTCACACAAAGCATCGAAACTGGAGAGGTTCAGAGGCCTCCAGTCATGGGGAATGTGTGAATCTGAAGGAATGGAATGGTTCGGAATGAACGAGTTAAGGCCGGCGAAGATTGGGCTGCCTTAGTGCTTGCATGGGACGCTTGGTTCACCCTTGGCGTTCCCAGCTTCAGCCGCTCGAGCTGATCTTGAGCGTCAACCAGTTTCTGCGCAGATCTCACTCCAGCTCCATGGGCTCCCGTCGGCCCATGGGTGTCAAACCGTTCCCCATTCCGTTGCCCATGCGCCTGTGGGCTTTGTTTTGCTTCTGATGGCGACAGTGCCATCGCTCCAGGGGCCCAAGGTTTCACGGCGTAACGAACTGTGGCGCCAGGTAAAGAGCGCAGGGCTTGGCGATGACGAGTTGATTTCACCCCTTTACGTTCAATCTCGATTGCTCCCCAGCCGTGATCCCGAACCCCACCCCCCATTCCCGTGGCGAACTGATCACGCAGCTGACCGTGGCCTGTCTCGGGGCCGGCGTGATCACCACCTTCGCCGTGGCCCAGGGCCAGAACCCCCTCACGGCGCTCGGCATCACCCTCTTCTCCGCCGTGGCGGCGGTGCTGGTGGGCCAGGTGCTTTGACGTGAGGGCTGAGGACCTGCGGGCCCTGATGCCCGCACTCCGCAACAAGACCTACTTCAACTACGGCGGCCAGGGTCCCCTGCCCACCCCTTCGCTTGCGGCGATCAACGAGGGTTTTTTAGCGGTTCAGGAGCTGGGTCCCTTCACCGGTGCTGTCTGGCCCTGGGTGGAGCAGCAGACCCAGCGGCTGCGCAGCACCCTGGCGGAGGCCTGCGGTGTGCCCTCCAGCCGCTTAGCCCTCACGGAGAACGTCAGCAGCGGTTGTGTGCTGCCCCTTTGGGGCCTGCCCTGGCAGGCCGGTGATCAGATCCTGATCAGCGATGCGGAGCACCACGGCGTGGTGGCCGCCTGCCAGGAACTGGCCCGTCGCGAGGCACTGGAGCTGGTGTTTTTCCCCGTCAGCCATCTGGTGGGGGAGGGGCCCGAGCGGGGCCCCGAGGCGGTGCATGCCCTGCTGGAGCAGGCGTTCACCCCCCGCACCCGCATGGTGGTGCTCTCCCATCTGCTCTGGAACACCGGCGTGGAACTGCCCATTCCTGCGGTGGCGCAGCAGCTGGCCGCCCACCCCCGCCAGCCCTGGTTGCTGGTGGATGCGGCCCAGTCCTTTGGCAGTTTGCGGGTCAACGAGGCCGCGTCAGCCGCCGACATCTATGCCTTCACCGGCCACAAATGGGCCTGTGGTCCCGAGGGGCTTGGGGGCGTGGCCCTGTCCGAGCGCGTGCTGGAGCAGGCCAGTCCCACCCTGATTGGCTGGCGCAGCCTCCACAACGAAACCGACGAGGGCTCCGGTTGGCACCCCGATGGGCGCCGTTTCGAGGTGGCCACCTCCTGTGTTCCCCTGTTCGGAGGGCTGCTTCGCTCCCTTGCGTTGCTGGAGAGCGTGGGAACGGTGCAGGACCGCCTGGAACAGATTCGCCAGCGGAGTCATCAACTCTGGCAGGGGCTGCAGGAGATCCAGGGGGTGCGCACCCTGCTGCCCCAGCCCCCCGGGGCCGGTCTGGTGAGTTTTGTGGTGGAGGGGCGGCTCCCTGGCGATGTGGTGCGGGAATTGGGCCGTCAAGGGTTGTGGATCCGCAGCCTGGAGAATCCCGCATGCCTGCGGGCCTGCACCCACGTCACCACCACCGAGGAGGAGGTGAATCAGCTGCTTGAGGCACTGCGAATTGCCAAGGCCTGTTGCTGACGCTGAAGGCAAGGGCTGGAACTCCACCCATCCGGTCCACACTGAGGTGGTCGCATTCCTCTGAGATGCCTTACATCCCCGCCCCCTCTTGTCGGTCCATTTCCCTGCTGGCCACTGCCTGCCTGGCCACCGCCGCCGGCCTCTGCCTCGGCAGTGCCCCCCGCCCTTCCGAGGCTGCCGTGTTCAGTCGCCTGACCCTTGCCGCCACTCCAGTTCTCGACGGCACGAAGGCCCCTGGCACCAAGAAGGCCTCTCCGTTCTCATCGGCCAAGGATGAATCTTCCGCTCCAGCCCAACCCCTTACGGGAACCAAGGCTCCGGGCAGTGAGAAGGAATCCCCCTATGCAGCGGCCAAAGACACGGTCCTTGCTCTGACCCCCAACCTCGGCAAGCTCTGGGGGCTGTTGGTGCCGATCGTGATCGCCGCGGGCAGCTACCTCTACCTGCGCTCCAGCGAAGCCGACCCCTCGGTCTGAGGCCAGGGGGCTCTCTGTTGGGGAGAGGGGAGGCGGCCCAGGGGGCAGCCTCCTCCATGGGCCTTCAACTGATCAGTCGGCCCGCCCCTCGAGCAGGTGGCGCTGCACCCAGCCCGCCAGCAGGGCGCCGACGATCGGAGCCAGCCAGAACAGCCAGAGCTGTCCAACGGCGTCACCACCCACCCAGAGGGCCACGCCGGTGCTGCGGGCAGGGTTCACCGAGGTGTTGGTGATGGGAATGCTGATCAGGTGGATCAACACCAGGGACAGGCCGATCGGCACGCCGGCCAGGTCCTTGATCGCATCGCGGTGGGTGGTGCCCAGGATCACCAGCAGGAAGACGAAGGTGAGCACCACCTCGATCACCAGGGCCGAGAGCAATCCGTAGCCGCCTGGGGAGTGGGCTCCGAAGCCATTGGTGGCCAGGGGGTTGCTGCCGGTGAGCACGAAGCCTGCCCGTCCGCTGGCGATGCCGAACAGGAGGCCGCCCGCGATCAGACCCCCCAGCACCTGGGCGACGATGTACGGAAGCACCTGCTTGCTGGGGTGACGCCCACCCGCCCAAAGGCCCAGGGTGACCGCCGGGTTGATGTGGCAACCGGAGATGTGGCCGATGGTGTAGGCCATCGTCAGCACGGTGAGGCCGAAGGCCAGGGACACCCCCAGGAAGCCGAGGCCAAGGGGGTTCGCATCCGCCTGGGCATAGGGGAAGACGGCCGCCAGCACGGCGCTGCCGCAACCACCGAAGACGAGCCAGAAGGTGCCGATCAGCTCCGCCAGGAACTTTCGCGAGAGGGGGACGGGAGCACTCATGGGTGCGAGGAAGAAAAGAGAAGGGTAGACCACAGAAAGGTAAGGGTCGGAGCAACCTTTTTCCCCTTCGCTGGTGGGCTGGTGGGGATACGTAAACCCCCAGCGCCCCTCGATTGTTCTCCCCTGCCTTAGCCGTGGCGAGCGTTCAGGGCCTTCTCTGCCTCCTCCCGATCATCGAAGTGGATGCGGGTGGTGCCGAGGATCTGGTAGTCCTCGTGGCCTTTGCCGGCGATCAGCACCAGATCGTCCCTACCGGCTTGCCCCACGGCGTCCGCAATCGCCGTGGCGCGGTCCCCCTCCACCTGCAGATCGGTGCCAGCGGGGATCCCCGCCACCACATCCGCCAGGATCCGTTCGGGATCCTCGGTGCGGGGGTTGTCGGAGGTGACCACCACCCGATCGGCCAGGGCGGCCGCGATTGCTCCCATCTGGGGGCGTTTGCCCCGGTCACGGTCGCCGCCGCAGCCGAAGACGCAGATCAGGCGGCCTGCTGCGAACGGCCGCGAGGCCTTGAGGGCGTTCTCGAGCCCATCGGGGGTGTGGGCGTAATCCACCAGCACGGTGGGCAGGCTGGTGGCCCCAGCCCCGGCGCTGACCCGCTCCATGCGGCCCGGCACCCCACCGAAGTGGCTCACCCCTTCCAGCAGCTGGGCAACGGGCAGCCCCTGCTGCACCAGCGCCCCCACCGCCTGGAGCAGGTTCATCAGGTTGAAGTGTCCAAGCAGCGGTGAGTCGAAGCGCCCCTCCCCCTTTGGCGTGATCAGCCGACCACTGACGCCCCGGGGACTGAACACCAACTCCTCCAGGCGCAGCTCCGCCGCTGATTCCGATGGGGCCTCGAGGGAGCTGCGCCAGCAGCGGTTCCCCAGCCGCTCGGCCAGCTGGCGGCCCCAGGGGTCGTCGATGTTGACCACCGCCCGGGCCCCTTCGCCATCGGCGAGCAAGGGGGGGGCAAACAGCAGGGCCTTGGCCCCGAAGTAGGACTCCATCGAGGTGTGGTAGTCGAGGTGGTCCTGGGTGAGGTTGCTGAACACCGCCCCGCTGAAGTCGCAGCCGGCCACCCGGCCCTGGTCGAGGGCGTGGGAGCTCACTTCCATGGCGCCGATGCTGGCGCCGGCCTCCACCGCCTCCGCCAGCTGCCTTTGGAGTTCATCGGCGAAGGAGGTGGTGTGGTGGGCCGTTTGGCTGCTGCCTGGCCAGCGGTTCAACAGGGTGCCGAACAGGGCGCTGGGCCGTCCGCAACGGGCCGCCAGGTGCTCGATCAGGTGGGTGATCGTGGTCTTGCCGTTGGTGCCCGTGACCCCGATCAGGGCCATGCGGCGGCTGGGGTGCTGCCAGAAGGCGGCCGCCAGTTGGCCCGCCAGGGGGGCGAGGGGCTCCGCCGCCACCACCACCGCATCGCCGGTGCCTGGCGGTGCCTGGGCCGCCGCCGTCGGGCTGATCACCGCCGCGACGGCACCGGCCGCCAGGGCCCTGGGCCAGAAGCTGCCGCCGTCAACGGTCTGGCCCGGCAGCCCCACGAACAGGGTGCCCGGGCCCACCTTTCGGGAGTCACAGCTGAGGGCCTCCACCTCCCGGTTGGCCAGCCCAGCGGGAATCTCCAGGCCGACCCCGTTCAGGAGGGGATGCAGCAGTGGGCTCATGGGGCTCAGGGGGGCTGGTGGGG
>Ga0194061_1000831_pt1 | contig 18763 bp, 17 predicted proteins | sample SepL2221m_MetaG_FD_163423 | JGI IMG/M metagenome (GOLD analysis project Ga0194061, IMG submission 163423) | Anoxic zone freshwater microbial communities from boreal shield lake in IISD Experimental Lakes Area, Ontario, Canada - Sep2016-L224-21m | ecosystem: Environmental > Aquatic > Freshwater >... | reverse complement strand
AACTGATGCAAAAAAAGAAGCGTTGAGCGAAAATATGGACCTCTATATGGATAGTGTGTCTGCAAAAGAATTGAAGGACTTCGATCCGAACGATCCTACCAAGATGATGATCTCTACCATAAAGACGCAACAATACTTTCAACGAAGTGCCAACCTAGCTTTAACCATTGAAGATGAATTTCAAAAAGTGGGCAGAATAAGTCGCCAGGCACAGCAAAGACAAAAAGGAATCTGGGTTTTACAGGCAGTTGCCATGCCTTCCGTATTAATAGAAACAGGTTTCATTTCCAATCCTGATGAAGAAACCTATTTAAATAGTGATGATGGCCAAAGAGAGATCTGCGAAGTGATTATCCGGTCATTAAAAAGGTATAAATATTCACTCGAAAAACAAATTTCAGGAGGCACCAGTAAATAATTGTTTATATCTGTTAATTTTTAACAGCTCCTACCTTACAGCATCACAGCAAGAAACCTTAGTTTTGCTGATATGAAGATATCAAACGAAACCAAGGTGGGAGCTTTAACAGCCATAGCCATTACCTTACTTATCTTAGGATATAATTTCATTCGTGGTAAAACACTTTTCAAAACAGGTCATTATATTTTTGCAAAGTACTCAGACACCAAACAGCTGATGGTGTCTAATCCTGTTTACATTAATGGGTTTCAAGTAGGTTCTGTATTTGAAATTGAAAACACCGATAAAAGTCTATCTAGTATATTGGTTACCATTAAACTCAAATCGTATTACACGATTCCTGATAATTCAAAAGCAGTGATCAAAGAAAATATGTTAGGAACTCCTAATATAGAAATCAAATTGGGCAATTCTCCAAAAGGCATGTTAACTGGAGATACCATTGCCACTGTTTCTGAGCCAGGTGTACTTGGAGAATTTGCGAATAAAATGGAGCCTGTAGCAGATCAATTAAAAAAAATACTAACCTCTCTTGATAATGTATTAAAAAATATCAATGGAGTTTTTGATCCTGCTACAAAAAATAATTTACAATCAGTTGTTGCTAATTTAAATGCAACCACAGCCACATTGGTGGGCTCTGCTGCCTCCATTGAAAAAATGTTGAACGAACAATCAGGTAGCATTACCCAATCAATGAATAATGTAAATAGTTTCACAAAAAATCTGGCCGACAACAACGAGAAGCTTTCACGTACCATGACGAATGTGGAGAAAACAACTGCGCAACTATCACAGGCAGATATCAATGGTAGTGTAGCTCAAATGAAATTAGCACTTGAAAAATTAAATACTGTTTTAGCAAAAGCAGATTCTCAGGATGGCACATTAGGTAAACTTTTGAATGATAAATCATTGTATAATAATTTGAATAATTCGATTCATAGTGCAAATATTTTACTTGATGATTTAAGGGTTCATCCAAAACGTTATGTTCAACTTTCAGTATTTGGAAAAAAAGATAAGAGCGGGCCATTGATGGCTCCTATTAGTGATTCTACCAAGTTAATTCAGAAATGATTCGTTCCGCCCAATGCTTCATGTTATTCATGCTGTTACTTACAGTGAATGGTTCCTTTGCACAAAGGAACCCTACTGACACGGTTGTGCCTGGTAAACAGATTGATATTATTAGGGCACTGCGATACAGTGCCGTTAAAGTAGACAGTAACACAAATCTAATTTCACTTGCAGGCGACAAAAGCGGTGATGTTGTTTTAAAACAAGAAAATACCTGGATCTATGCTGATAGTATAGTTTTGAATTCAGTTCAAAACATGTTAGAAGCCTATGGTAATGTTCACATCAATGATGCAGATAGTGTTCATACTTACGCTCAATATCTCAAATATTTGGGTAAAGAAAAAAAAGCTTTTCTAAAAACAAAAGTAAAGCTCACTGATGGCAAAGGTGTTCTTACTACAGACGACCTTGATTATGATGTGTCTTTGAAAATTGGCGTGTATCGTAATGGAGGTAAATTAGTGGACAAGAAAACAACACTCACCAGTAAAGAAGGTTACTATTACGGAGAAACTAAGGATATTATATTTAATACCAATGTACACTTAGTAGATCCAGACACTAAGATTAATACAGACACCCTTCAATATAATACCAATACTAAAATAGCCACTTTTACCTGTCCAAGTACGATTTATAATGAAAGTAGAATCATACATACCCGGGATGGGTTTTTCGATACTAAAAATAAAAGAGGTACGCTGCATCAGCGCTCGCTAATCGAGGACAGTACTTATACCTTCACAGCAGATGATATGGTTTTTGATGATTCTACAGGCCTAAGTGAATTTAGTGGCAATGCCGTTTATCGAAGTAAAGACACTGCAGAGGGCTATGATTTAGTGGCCAATAATATTAAGACCAACAAAAAAAAATCTGCCATGCTTGCTACGCAGAAACCGATTCTTTTAATCAAACAAGGAAAAGATTCCATTTTTGTTTCGGCTGATACTTTATATACAGCTAAACTTTCAGATTTACTTAAAACCAGAACGATACCTTCTATTAGAGATTCTTCATTTAAGCATCCAATTAAAGATACTTTAAGTGAGAAAGAAAAAGCAAATGAAGATAGCACACATGATAAATTTATTGAAGCATTCTATCATGTGAAGATCTATTCCGATTCGCTGCAAGCCGTTGGAGACAGCTTATTCTATTCTATGCAAGATTCGGTTTTTCGGCTCTTTAAAGAACCTATCGCTTGGTCGAAAGATAATCAGATAAGTGGCGATACTATTTATTTGTATTTGCAAAATAAAAAACCCGAACGTTTACTGGTTTTTGAAAATGCTATGGCATTAAGTAAAGCAGATAGTAGTTCTAATTTTTATAATCAAATGAAGGGAACACTTATTAGAGCTGAGTTTCTGGATGGCCAGATCAATTTTATGCAGGCAAAAGGGAATGCCGAAAATGTATATTATGGATTAGACGAAAACAAACATTTTACTGGGGTCAATAAATCAGAAGCTGAAATGATTGATATAGAATTTGACGACAATAAACCCAAAAAAATTGTCTGGAGAAATAATCTAACAGGCAATGCATATCCCATGCGACAAGTAAATCATGAAGATCTAAAACTTCGAAGCTTTAAATGGCAGGATGTTAGAAGACCAAAAAGTAAGTACGATATACTGGCCAATTAATAATCCATTACATTTTGTAAATTTCATTTATGAAGGCTCATTTCAAAAGGTATTTTATTAGCCCATTGAATCTATTATTACATGATAGTAGATCAGTGGGAATCATATTATTAGTATGTACTGCATGTTCACTCATCCTTACTAATTGGGGTGAAATAGGTATCCAATATCTGGCCATTTGGAATGATAGTTTTTCGGGAACGGATGCACATCATTTGCATATTTTAGGTATGAACCTTCCTAATAGCCCACTACTTATTATTAATGATGGATTAATGGCTGTATTTTTTTTCCTAGCAGGAATGGAAATTAAAAGAGAAATGCTTCAGGGAGAGCTAGCTACAATAAAACAATCTTTATTACCTGTTTTTGGTGCAATCGGAGGAATGATAGTACCTGCCATAATTTTTTTCTTTATTAATAAAGGAACAGATAATATTCGGGGATGGGCAATTCCAACAGCTACTGATATTGCATTTACTTTAGGAGTGGCTTCGTTACTTGGAAAGAGAATTCCAACTGGTTTGAAAGTTTTTCTTACTGCATTAGCTATTATTGATGACTTAGGCGCCATCGTAGTCATTGCCATTTTTTATGGGAGCGATTTACAATTATTATATTTATTGGGAACCCTTGTTTTTATTGGGATTATTTATTTTTTAAATCACAAAAAAGTTCCATTTGGTATTTGGCAAATTCTTTTTGGTATCGCATTATGGTATTTCATGTTCAATTCAGGAATTCATGCAACCGTAGCTGGTGTAATATTTGCCTTTTTGGTTCCAACCGAATTACTTAAAAAATTCGAGACCAAAATTCATATCCCCGTATATTTTATCATCATACCCATATTTGCATTAGCTAATACTGCAATCCCATTACCAAGCGGTAGCTTAGCTGCTTTGAACACCAAGTTAAGTTGGGGTATTATATTAGGATTATGTCTTGGCAAACCCATTGGAATTACTGCCTTTAGTTACTACCTGGTGAAAAGGAAATGGGCGGAGTTGCCAGATGGCGTTAATTTATATAAACTTATAGGGGCAGGTATCTTAGCCGGTATCGGATTTACGATGAGTATCTTCATTTCAACACTTGCCTTTAATGATGTGGTTACTCAGAATTCTGCCAAGGTTTCTGTTTTGGCTGCTTCAATTTCAGCCATCATTATAGGCTGGCTCTGGTTCAGATTCGAAAAAAAACCTCGAATAATACCTGTTTAAATTTTATTTATCTTCTTTTTCAGACATCAAATACGCTTTGATAAAACCGTCTAATTCACCATCCATAATTGGGCCAACATTGCCTACCTCATAATCAGTTCTATGATCTTTAATCATTTTGTATGGGTGGAAAACATAACTGCGGATCTGACTACCCCACTCTATTTTTTTCTTACCTGCATTTGTAGTATTTAAAGCTTCTTGTCTTTTTCGAAGTTCCTCCTCATATAGTCTACTCTTCAACATCTTCATCGCCAATTCTCTGTTTTCACCTTGTGTTCTGGCTTGTTGACATTCTACGATAAAACCACTTGGCCCGTGTTTTAATCGAACTGCTGTTTCTACTTTATTTACGTTCTGTCCACCACTTCCCCCACTTCGATAGAAAGCCCATTCTATATCAGCTGGGTTAACTTCAATTTCAATACTATCATCAATTAATGGATATACATAGACAGAAGCAAATGAAGTATGTCTTCTGGCATTGCTATCAAAAGGAGAAATCCTTACCAAACGATGCACACCACTTTCGGCTTTTAAAAAACCATAGGCAAAATCACCATCAAATTGAAGTGTAGCACTTTTAATGCCAGCACCATCTCCATCCTGATAGTCCAATTCCGTTACTTTCCAGCCCTGTTTTTCGCCATACATACGATACATGCGCAAGAGCATTTCAGCCCAATCACAGCTTTCAGTACCACCAGCACCTGCATTAATCTGCAATACTGCCGGCAATTCATCTTCGGGTTTGTTTAAAGTACTTTTGAATTCTGCTTCCTCGATATAACCAATGGCCTGCTCGTAAGCATCTTTTGCTTCCAATTCAGAGGCATCGCCAGCTTTCCAGAAATCGAATAATACCGCAAAATCTTCAACAGCGGTATCCACCGTCTGATACATCTTAAGCCAGTATTCGTTTACCTTAATTTCTTTCATAATCGCCGTGGCCCTTTGATTATCATCCCAAAAACCGGGTGATAATGAAAGTTGGCGATCCGTATCTACTTTATATGTGCGGTTCTCGACGTCAAAGAAACCTCCTCAAAACCAAAACGCGGTCTCTCATATCTTTAATCTGCTCCTGTGTCATGCAGCAAATGTAAGTGATTGCTTTTTTAAAATACTACAAACCTCGTAAGCCGGATTCTGTTTCTAAACTATCATTTATCTGGCCCTGCAATTACTTACAGGATCTAGCTGCCTACCCTGGAACTCAAGCGAGCCGCTTTCAAACGTTCCTATACGTGGCATTACAACACCCAAGGTTTACCCGCCCTTCAAGTTACCTTGAAGAACCGTGCGCTTTTACCGCACTTTTTCACCTTTTCCGCTGATTGCTCAGCGGTAGTTATTTTCTGTGGCACTATCTCTACCCGATAAACGGGTGCCGGCCATTAACCGGTGGGTTGCTCTGTGCTGTCCGGACTTTCCTCCCCAATTTGCATTGAAGCGATAGCTCGAGTTTGTAGCGTTGCAAATATACTTAGTTATAATAAGTAGGACCCATTTTATAAAATCAACTAGAACTGAAAGAAGATTTCAGTAGCTCCGTATCCAAATCTTGGGTCGTATTTGTTGAAGAAATTTTTGACTTCTCTTTTTGCCTTGAGTATCTCATGAATTTCATCTTTCAATTTCCCAACACCCACACCATGAATCATGATAATGGATGGTTGATAATGTGCAATAGCCAAATCCATTTGCCTTTCAAATTCATTTAATTGAATCGTCATTATTTCAAAATTGCTTAAATGTTTCCAATCGTTCGATAGTTTTTCAATATGCAGATCCACTACCGATCTTGCTGGGGGCAAATGTTGTCTGCCTTTTGATGCATCGTATATTTTAAAACCCTTTGCAGCCAATGAACTCAACTCAAATTTATCTTCTTCTAATTTATCGGGATAGTGTTCAAAAAGCAAATATGGGATCGTAGGAAGGTTTGTATCTTTTAATGCTTCAATCTTTTGAAATATTTGTTTGGGTTTAATTTTCAGTGAAGTCTCAAAATGAACAGCTTTCTTTTTTTCTGGATTCAACAAAGAAAAATCTACTGAAAAAGAAGGACTGTCATTAACAGCTGCAAAATCAATATCGTGAATATAGAAATCATGAAAGGGTTGAATCTCAGATACTATTTGAAAATTAGTATTCCCTAAAAATTGTTGTTGATAGGTAAAATGATATGCTTTTTCAGTATGATTCATTAAATACACTTTCAACAATTCTACAACTTCATCATTAAAATCGTCAATTGCAAATTTTGGGAGAAAGCTTAACCATACACCATCTGCAATTCGATCTTTTACAGGTTGTGGTTTTTCTTTGGGGACCTGATCAATAAAAAGTTTCGGTGGCGCTTTTTTTTCTGCAGCTTTCTTTTCTGTAAATCTTTTGAAATATGGGAAATCAATTTGATCCATATAGGCGGGAAACTTCACACCTCTTACTTCAATTAAAACCACTTTATCGTCTATGATTTCTATAACCTTGCCTTCTTCATTACTTAACAACACCAATATATCGTCGCCAACTTGATACTTCATCCTTCTTTCACTTTTATAAGCGGCAAATTTACGTTAGTTGATTTTAGCAGGCCAACTTATCTGCAATTATGCTTTGGCAAGTTTACTCCTACTTCTTCCATAAGCCAGGTAAATACTTAATCCCAGTGCCATCCAGCCAAAGAAAACCATCCAGCTTTTACCAGGGATTTCGATCATCAGGTATAAACAACAGAGTACCCCGGCAACCGGAATTACCGAATATTTTCTAATAAAACTGAGTATTGCAATAACAACAGCTGCCATTACAAAAATTAAAAACAATATTTCCTGATATGCTTCCGAAGCAATATTAGAAAAGTCAGTTATAATCCTTTCTCTGAACAAAATGGCAAATAAAGCAACAATTGCGGGTATAATAAATTGACCATTGATATGCGGTAATTGAAATTTGCCTTGTTCTTTTGCCAATCTGGGTAATACCAAAACACCACCACAAACCAATACAAAAGCAAACAGTGTTCCGATACTCGTTAAATCTGTCATCAATTTATCATCTACAAACAGAACTGGAATGCCTACTAAAAAACCCGTCATGATGGTTGCAAATCCTGGTGTTTTGTAACGCTTGCTTAACTTACTGAATTTTTTAGGTAATAAACCATCCCTACTCATACTCATCCAAATTCTAGGCTGCCCTATTTGAAATACGAGCAATACACTTGTAGAAGCGATAACGGCACTCACAGAAATGATGAAGCCAATTTTTTGCATATGAATTTTATCAAACACATAAGCAAGTGGATCTGCTACTCCTTCAAATTCTTTGAAATTTACCATCCCGGTAATCACCAATGTGGTAATCACATAGATCACCGTACATATCAAAAGTGAATACATCATTCCTCTCGGCAAATCGCGTTTGGGATTGGCACATTCTTCTGCGGTTGTTGAAATTGCATCAAACCCAATGTAGGCGAAGAATACGGAAGACACTCCTTTCAAAACCCCCGTCATCCCATTTGGTAAAAATGGTGTCCAATTTCCAGTAGTACCTTCTGAAAAAATATACCAAAATCCAATGATGGCTATAAAAATGAGTACTACTATTTTTAGGCCTACCATGAAATTAGCACTCTTCTTACTTTCACTAATTCCGATATAAGCTAATATGGTTATTAATCCTACAATGATAAATGCGGGAAGGTTGATAATGAATTTCATCCCGAAAATATCTGGAGCATTTGTATATACTAAATCAGAAACTGGTTTTCCATTTGCAATTGCATCATGGTATGCCATGGAAGCTGTTTGGTGACCAATTGCAAGCCATGATGGCAAATCAATATTTATTGCTTTTAATAAATTATTAAAATAAGCACTCCAAGAAATTGCCACCACTACATTTCCAATGGCATATTCTAAAATCAATGCCCATCCAATAATCCAAGCAATCACTTCTCCAAAGCTCACATAAGAATAAGTATAAGCACTTCCCGATACTGGTACCCGAGAAGCAAATTCAGCATAACACAATGCAGTGAATCCGCAAGTAACAGCTGTGATTAAAAAAAGGAAAATGACTCCAGGCCCACCATTAAAAGCAGCGGTTCCAATTGTTGAAAAAATTCCAGCACCTATAACTGCTGCAACCCCCATGAAAGTAAGGTCTTTAACACGCAACACTTTTTTCATGTCATTACCATGCCCATCCAATAAGCCAGCATCATAATCTCTTTGAATGGTCTCTAATGACTTCTTACGAAATAAAGAATTCGACATGCATAGTATTTTTGTGAGCCTCAAATTAAAGGATATTCAGCAAAGAACAAGGGCAAAGAAAAATCTGATTAATAGTCGCGTTGAATTAAAAATTCAGCAAGCTCCATTAATGGTTTCTTTCTGGAGGATACTACAGCAATATCTTCCAGGTGCTGCAAGGCAGTCTGTAAATATTTTTCTTTTAATGATTTAGCCCAAGCATCTACATTGCATGCTTTGAAAATGGCCAATACATTTTCTACTTTATTAGCTGGATTATCTTGCATCATTTGTAATAATGCAGCTTTCTGTTCCACACTTGCCACTTCCAATGCGTGAAGTAATAAAAATGTTTTTTTATTTTGGCGAATATCTCCACCCACATCTTTCCCAAATTTTTCAGGGTCACCAAATGCATCCAAATAATCGTCTTGAATCTGAAAGGCTATCCCAAGATTTTTTCCAAATGCATATAAATGATTTCTATTGCCAGCGCTGGCCCCACCCAAAATTGCTCCCATTTCTAAACTTGCAGCGAGTAGTACTGAAGTTTTGAGGCTGATCATTTCAATATAATTTTCTAACGAAACATTTGCCTGCTTTTCAAAATCCATATCCAATTGCTGCCCTTCACAAACCTCTTTAGCAGTGCGGTTAAATAATTGTAGTATAGAATGAATATTATTCCCTTGGATTTTGTTCAGGTATTCATATGATTGAATCATCATCACATCGCCCGTTAATAATGCGGTGCTTTCGCCATACTTTTTATGTACCGTTTCCATTCCTCTTCTCAAAGGAGCTGCATCCATAATATCATCATGTATTAAAGTAAAATTGTGAAATAACTCAATTGCATTTGCTACATGATATGCATCAGAATGAATTTCATCGAAAAGTTCATTGCCCATTAAACACATAATTGGGCGTACCCGTTTACCGCCTAATGCTAAAAAATATTCCCCTGGGTCATATAAAGTGGCCGGGCTAGCAGGAAAATGGCGATGTGCAAAATTTGCTGAAAAAACGCTGATCAACTCTTTGAATGAATGCATACCACAAACCTAAATAATAAAGCAAATGCAATGGAATAAAATATTAACTATTCTATGCAGTCATCTGATTTATTTTTGGCACGATTTTTTGATACTATATAAAAACAGATTCATGAAAAAACTATTATTATTCAGCTGCGTGTTGATAGCAGCATTTACGGTTAAGGCTCAAGAGCAAAATAATGGAACAAGTTACACTACGGCAGTGGGCCTAAAAATGTATCCCGGGGCTTTAAGTGTGAAACATTTTATTGCTTCCAATAGAGCTGTAGAAGGACTAGCATTCGTTTCCCAAGATGGATTCCGACTTACTGGCTTATATGAAATTCACAATAACCTTGGTTCAGTAGAAGGATTGCAATGGTATGTGGGAGGTGGCGCACATTTGGGCATCTGGAGCGATCGTTGGAAAACCCAGTATCCTGATAGAAATGCTGGTATGAGTTTAGGTGTAGATGGTGTATTGGGATTGGATTACAAAATAAAAGGTGCCCCTTTAAACCTAAGTTTCGACTGGCAGCCATCTTTCAATTTTATTGGTTACAATTATTTTGAAAGTGCTTGGGGGGGATTAGGGATTAGGTACACTTTTTAATTAAAAAATCAAAATTCAAAAGTAAAAAAGGAAGTTGGTAACCCCAGCTTTTACGCTAGAGATAAGGATGAAAAAGATTTATCGTGAATTAACCCCAGCTTTCAAGCTGGAGATTATTCTGAATAGGAATGAACTGGGCTTTAGCCCCAACACTATGTCATATCCTCTTTTATGCCCTATCTCAAATTATATGAGTGTAGCTTCTGGGCTGAAGCCAAGGGTTAACACTTACCAGTTTAAATTTTAGTCCACTAATTTAAATAAACTATCGACAAATTCATCTTTATCAAACAAAATTAAATCTTCAATTTTTTCCCCAACGCCAATGTATTTGACTGGAATTTTAAATTGGTCTGCGATGGCTAGAACAACCCCACCTTTTGCAGTACCATCAAGTTTTGTGATGGATAAAGCAGTTACTTCTGTAGCAGCTGTAAACTGGCGTGCTTGTTCTACAGCATTCTGACCCGTTGACCCATCTAATACCAACATCACTTCATGGGGAGCGTCGGGAATAATTTTTTGAATAACGCGCTTAATCTTGCTCAACTCTTCCATCAAGTGAATTTTGTTATGCAATCTTCCAGCGGTATCTATTAAAACAATATCAGCATTTTTTGAAACTGCACTAGCCACTGTATCATATGCTACAGCACTAGGATCTGAGCCCATGGCTTGTTTCACAATGGGCACTCCCACTCTTTCACTCCAAATAGTCAATTGATCAACTGCAGCAGCTCTGAAAGTATCGGCAGCACCTAAAACCACATTCATTCCTGCTGCTTTATAGTGATAGGCCAATTTACCAATGGTAGTAGTCTTTCCAACCCCATTTACACCCACCACTAGAATTACATAAGGTTTCTTTCCAGGAGGTGCCGTAAAACTTTTATAAGAATCTTCAGGCGCATCTACTAATACTCCTTTAATTTCTTCTTGTAAAATTGCATTAAGCTCCGAAGTACCTACGTATTTATTATCTTTTGCACGCTTTTCAATGCGTTCTATTATTTTAATAGTAGTTTCTATTCCCACATCAGCACCCACCAAAGCTTCTTCCAAATTATCCAATACTTCTTCATCGATGGTTGTTTTACCTGCGATTGCTTTGGTAATTTTTGCAAGAAATCCTTCTTTGGTTTTTTGTAAACCCTGATCCAGACTTTCTTTTTCTTTTTTTCCGAATAGCTTTCCTAAAAAACTCATATTAACTACTTTATATAAGCGAAGTAAAATACTGTTTAAATCGATTCATGACTAAATACAAAAAGCCTTCCCGTAAAAAGGGAAAGCTTTTCAATATAATATTGTAGGTCCGATTATTTTTCAGCTAAAAAATCCTTCACCTTATCCTTGTGTATAATAGCCTCCTTGAAGGTATATGCACCAGTCTTAGGGCTACGAACAGCCTTAATAACTTTTGTCCAGTTTTTTGCCTCAGCAGATGCTTTTAAATCTTTTACTTTAGCGTTTTTAGAAGCTGATTTTGCCATGACTATTTAATTTCTTTATGAACGGTTACTTTTTTCAGAATTGGGTTGTACTTCTTCAATTCAATACGCTCAGGCGTATTTTTCTTGTTCTTCTTAGTGATATAACGGCTAGTACCCGCCATTCCACTTGTTTTGTGCTCTGTGCATTCCAGGATTACTTGAACCCTGTTACCTTTCTTTGCCATTGTATTAGGTAGTTTTCTTTGTTAATAGTTAGATCTTAGATCCTTTCAATCTCAATTCCTTGATCACTGTGGAAAGACCATTCTTATTGATTGTTCTTAAAGCATCAGTAGATACTTTCAATGTTACCCAACGATCTTCTTCTGCGAAGAAAAAACGCTTGGTTTGTAAATTGGGTAGAAAACGACGCTTGGTCTTAATGTTTGAGTGAGAAACACTATTACCAGTTTGTGGCTTTTTACCTGTAACCTGACATACTCTTGCCATGACTCTTATTTTTTCGGGACGGCAAAGGTAAGGAAATGCTCCAAACTACCAATACCATTTCCCATTTTTTTATTTAATTTTTGCACAGAACGGGGGAAAATTTCTTGATAACCCATTTCTGCAACTGTTTTTCCACAATTGAAACGCGAAATTAGGTCAAATTAACCGTATTAGCTATACAATTCGCCCCTCAATTCTTTTACTCTAGCATCTTCCATATATTCGTCGAAGGTCATTAGGCGATCAATGATTCCTTTTGGAGTTAGTTCAATGATACGATTTGCCACGGTTTGTAAGAATGTATGGTCATGTGAGGTGATCAAAACTACGCCTGAAAAGGTCTGACAACCTTCATTAAAACTTTGAATACTCTCCAAGTCCAGGTGATTGGTTGGTTGATCTAGTATCACTACGTTAGGATTCTGTAACATCATTCTACTAACCATGCAGCGTACTTTTTCTCCTCCGCTTAATACATTTGTCTTTTTTGCAATATCGTCTCCGCTAAACAACATTTTTCCTAAGAACCCACGAATAAAAGGCTCATCGGCATCTGTTACATGAGCAGGAACATATTGTCTTAACCAATCCATTAAACTTAAGCCCTCCGTAAAAAATTCATTGTTTTCAACAGGTAAATAAGCTTTTGTAATGGTAGTACCCCACTCATATTTGCCAGAACCAGGCTCTTGAATACCATTAATGGTCTCAAAAAAACTAGTAACCGCTAATGGATCTTTGCTTAGGAAAGCTACTTTTTCGCCCTTATTAATGCTAAAGATTACTTTATCATACAATTTTCTGCCATCTACTGATTTACTCAGATTTTCTACATTTAAGATCTGGTTTCCCACTTCTCGCAATGGCTGGAAGATGATGCCTGGATATTTTCTATTGGAAGGTTCAATTTCTTCAATCGTTAATTTTTCCAATGCTTTTTTACGAGATGTTGCTTGTTTACTTTTTGAAGCATTGGCAGAGAAACGAGCAATAAAGTCGAGCAAAGCCTGGCGCTTCTCTTCGTTCTTTTTATTCTTATCGTTTATCTGGCGGCTCATCAATTGAGATGATTCATACCAGAAAGTATAGTTACCGGTGAATACTTTGATTTTACTACGATCCACGTCAGCTACGTGAGTACAGATGGTATCCAAAAAGTGACGATCGTGACTTACTACTAAAACAATATTTTCGTAATCGGCAAGGAAATTTTCTAACCAGCCAATTGTTTCAATATCCAATCCGTTTGTAGGCTCATCCAATAATAATATATCAGGATTTCCGAATAGTGCCTGCGCTAATAATACCCTTACTTTAAAATTACTAGGGATATCTTTCATCAAGCTTTGTTGCAAACTTTCAGTCACACCCAAACTACTCAAAAGCGTACCCGCATTGCTTTCTGCCTCGTATCCGCCCATCTCTCCAAAATCAGCTTCCAACTCCCCGGCTTTCATACCATCTTCTTCTGTAAAATCATCTTTAGCATAAATAGCATCACGCTCATGCATCACATCCCACAAATGTTTGTGGCCCATCAAAACGGTATTCAACACGGTACAATCGTCAAACTCAAATTGATTCTGTTTCAAGAAGGACATGCGTTCTCCTTTTGAAATTTCCACTACCCCTTTATTGGGTTCGATTTCCCCACTTAATATTTTTAAAAAAGTAGATTTACCAGCACCATTGGCACCAATAACACCATAACAATTTCCCTTTTGGAAACTGATATTTACTTCATCAAACAATACCCGCTTACCATAAGCCAGGGTGACATTTCTTGCACTAATCATTGATTGTAACTATTTTTCAGGCGGCAAAAGTAAGCTTTCAATACGGAATTTGATTTTTGAATTTTAAATTTTGATTATTGATTTTCAAAAAATCTACCATTTGGCTCTTGCACTTGGATGAGCATCTAAACCCACAAAATGGCCGGCCTGGTATTTATAATAGGCAGTAATAGCAATCATTGCAGCATTGTCGGTACAATATTCGAAAGATGGAATATAAGTTTTCCAACCATGCTTTATACCAGCTTCTTGTAGAGATTTTCTTAAACCAGAATTGGCACTTACACCACCTGCTAAACAAACTTGCTTAACCCCAGTTTGTATAACTGCCTTTTTAAGTTTTTTAATTAAAATTTGAATGATGGTATATTGTACTGAGGCGCAGAGATCGTTCCGATTCAATTCTATAAAACCGGGCTCTTGTTTCTGGAGAAAATATAGAATGGAAGTTTTCAATCCGCTAAACGAGAAATTCAAATCTGGAATTTGTGGTTCTGCAAATTTAAATTTCAGAGGATCGCCCAGCGCTGCATATTTGTCAATCATAGGTCCGCCTGGATAAGGAAGCCCTAATAATTTGGCTGTTTTATCAAATGCTTCTCCTGCAGCATCGTCGATAGTTTCTCCAATAATTTCTAATTCTAAAGGCGATTTTGCAAGAACAATTTGAGTATGTCCACCGCTTACTGTTAAACAAATAAATGGAAACGCAGGAGCAGGATCCTGAATCATATTTGCTAAGACGTGTGCTTGCATATGATGCACTGCTATCAAAGGTTTATTCAGAGCCAATGCAATTGATTTTGCAAACTGTACACCCACTAATAAGCTGCCAATTAATCCTGGAGCTTGCGTATATGCTACTGCAGAAATGGTTCCCATTCTTTCAGTAGCACTTAAATTTGGGAATGCCTCATTTAAACAAGTTTCAATGACGGGTACAATGTTTTGCATATGTGCCCTGCTTGCTAATTCAGGTACTACACCACCATATGGCTCATGAACAGATTGGGTAGCAATGCTATTAGATAATATTTTTCCATTTACACAAATACTTGCTGATGTTTCATCGCAGGATGACTCAATAGCTAATATGCTGATATCTCTTTCTGTCTCCACTATTTTTATTTGGTCCTTATTGCTACCACCGGATCCATTTTAGCAGCAATAAATGCAGGAACAATCCCTGAAATAATACCTAAAATGATACAAATGCTCATAGCCAGTGTAATAATATTTCCTGATATAAAAATTGGAAACGGCAATATACTGGTTAACCCTAAAGCAAGAAGCCATACAAAGAAAACCCCCAATAATCCACCAATGATGCATAAAAAAGCACTTTCAATCAAGAATTCAGTTAAAATGGTTCCCCTTTTAGCACCAATCGCTTTTTTCAATCCAATCTGACTAGTTCGCTCTCTTACAGTTACGAACATAATATTAGCTACTCCAAAAGCACCAACGATTAAACTTAATCCTGCTATAGCCCATCCACCAGCACTTACTTGTCCAAAAAATCCCTTTATCTGTTCACTAAATACTGCAATATCATTACAAGTAAAATCGTCTTCCTGTGTAGGGCTTAATTTTCTAATCTGCCTCATGATTCCTATAAGTTCTTCCTGCAAAGCTTTTGAAGGGATATGCTCTTTCCCTTGCACCAAAATTTTGGGTTGGTTCAAATCGGGGTTATAAATAGTTGCAAAATAACGATAGGTAACCATAATACATTTATCATAATCAAATCCCCCACCCATACTTTGGCCCTGCTTTTTTATTACCCCAACAACATTCAATCGTCTTCCTCCATATGATACTTCACTACCGATTGCTTTCTCTGGTTTTCCAAATAATTCCTCTGCTACCTGAGTACCTATCACCACTGAAGATGTACCATAAGCAAACTCTGCATCATTCAAATACCTGCCACTGGCAATATCAATGGTTTGTATTTTATTAAATTCTTCCGAAACACCATACATATTTACTCCATTCAATGTATTGTCTAGGTATGATACATTCACAGTTTTCTCAATCATCATGGCTGCAAAAGAGTATAGCTGGCTTTTTTGTTTAATTGTTTTAATTTCTTCAAATTTGGGAACTGGACGTTTCATGAATTTCCACCAAGGATAATCAGGCCCGCCACCATAAGACCATTTATCGATATAAATCGTATTTGTTCCAAGTGCCTTAATATCGTTCTGCACTTTTTGCTCTAAACTGTCTACTGTTGCCAATACCCCGATAATGCAAAAGATTCCGATAGTAATGCCAAACAGAGAAAGAAAAGTACGCAACTTATTTACCCTCAATTCTTGAAGAGCCATTTTGAAGCTAGTCCAGAGAATACTTAATTGTTTTAACATGTTTCAAATGTAAGAATCGAAAAGGGAATGATGGTACTAGTTTTATTTGAGCGGTCAAATGACTGTTCAATCCTACATAGAATAAGGACACAATTATTAAACAGTCATCATTTTAAAAAGTTAGGCTTTAGATTTATTGCCATAAATAGTTCAGATTATATGAAAGTTTTAAACCTTGGCATTGATTCATACGTTATTTTTGCAGCGATTTCTCAAATCTAAACTTGCATTATGACCTGGAAACAAGTCTTTACTTCATCTGTCGGAAAGAAATTAGTTATGGGTTTCACCGGCATTTTTCTAATTCTTTTTTTAATTGTCCACGTTAGTTTGAACGCCTGTATCTGGGCAAATGATGGTGGCAAAATGTTTAATGCTGGTGCGCATTTCATGGGTGCCAATGTTGTGCCTAGACTTCTAGAGATTGGTTTATTTGCCGGCCTTATTCTGCATATTATACAAGGCCTCATGTTGGAGTTTTCGAATCGTAGTAAAAGAGGTATAGCATATGCTAGCGACTATGGAAACAAAGGTAGCAAATGGTATAGCAGAAGCATGGGGATTTTAGGAACGCTAGTTCTATTGTTTTTAATCTTGCACATGAGCGATTTTTGGTTCCCTAACAGATTAAACCAGAAATTTTTGTTGGGAGAAGAAATTGACCTTTATGCTAAGATGAAAACTACCTTCTCTGAATTATGGGTGGTAATAGTTTATGTTTTGGGTTGCTTGTCATTAGGTTACCATTTAGCACATGGTTTTCAAAGTGCATTTAAAACAATGGGTGTTCACAATAAAAAATATAATCAGATGCTTACAAGTATTGGTTATGGTTTTTCTGTGATTGTCACTTTAGCATTTGTAATGATGCCATTGAGTTTTTATTTGGGTTGGCTTAGCTAAAAATTTTACAAATTAATAGCTTCGAATTATTAAATACGATATTCTAATCATAGTAAACTTGGATATATGTTAGACGCGAAAATCCCTTCGGGGTCTTTAGATGATAAATGGACCGATTATAAGGGACATTGCAAACTTGTTAATCCTGCCAACAAACGTAAACTGGAAGTAATTGTGGTTGGTACCGGTTTGGCTGGTGCTTCTGCAGCAGCTTCATTAGGCGAATTGGGATATAAAGTAAAGGCTTTTTGTTATCAGGATTCCCCCCGTCGTGCACACAGTATTGCTGCACAAGGTGGAATCAATGCTGCCAAAAACTATCAAAACGATGGTGATAGTATTTTCCGTTTGTTCTATGATACTATTAAGGGTGGTGACTATCGTGCTCGTGAAGCTAACGTTCATCGTTTAGCAGAAGTGAGTGGCAATATTATTGACCAATGTGTAGCACAAGGTGTTCCTTTTGCACGCGAATATGGCGGATTATTAAGTAACCGTTCTTTCGGTGGCACACAAGTACAAAGAACCTTTTATGCTGCGGGTCAAACCGGACAGCAATTATTAATAGGTGCTTACCAGGCTTTGGAAAGACAAGTTGCTTTGGGTAATGTAAAAATGTATCCACGCCACGAAATGTTAGAAGTGGTTAAGATCGACGATAAAGCACGTGGAATCATCGCTAGAAATTTAGTGAGTGGTGAACTGGAAAGACATTTTGGTCATGCAGTTTTATTATGCACTGGTGGATATGGAAACGTATTTTATTTATCTACCAATGCAATGGGCTGTAATGTAACCGCAGCATGGAAAGCACATAAAGATGGCGCTGCATTTGCAAACCCTTGTTTTACACAAATTCACCCAACCTGTATTCCAGTTAGTGGTGACCATCAGTCTAAATTGACACTCATGTCAGAGTCGCTTCGAAATGATGGACGAATCTGGGTTCCCAACAAGAAAAACGACGAAAGAAAAGCAATAGATATTCCTGAAGAAGAAAGAGATTATTACTTGGAAAGAAGGTACCCAGCATTTGGCAATCTTGTGCCACGTGACGTAGCTTCTCGTGCAGCTAAAGAAAGATGTGATGAAGGATATGGTGTTGGTACTAGTAAGCAAGCAGTTTACTTAGATTTTGCTGATGCGATTGTTCGTTATGGTAAGATTGAAGCCGGCAAAGAAGGAAACGATCATATGAGTATGGAAGATATCATCGTTTTAGGTAAGGAAGTGGTGAAGGAAAAATATGGTAACCTATTCGATATGTATGAGAAGATCACTGGAGAAAATCCATATGAATTTCCTATGCGTATCTATCCTGCAGTGCACTATACCATGGGTGGTTTATGGGTAGATTATGAATTACAAACTACCGTTAAAGGTTTGTATTGTTTAGGCGAAGCAAACTTTAGTGATCATGGTGCAAACAGATTAGGAGCTTCTGCTTTGATG
>Ga0194061_1000830_pt1 | contig 18775 bp, 21 predicted proteins | sample SepL2221m_MetaG_FD_163423 | JGI IMG/M metagenome (GOLD analysis project Ga0194061, IMG submission 163423) | Anoxic zone freshwater microbial communities from boreal shield lake in IISD Experimental Lakes Area, Ontario, Canada - Sep2016-L224-21m | ecosystem: Environmental > Aquatic > Freshwater >... | reverse complement strand
AGAAAGCAAAGGTGGCGGAATCAGCGTATTTGGTATCGGACTCGGGGCGGGATCGTCCAAGGCCTACATTGCGGTTGACCTCAAGGTCGTGGACGTTGAAAGCAGTGAAGTGGTTCATACGCGCACAATCGAAGCCACGTCAGAATCAACTCATCATAACCTTTCAGGCGGCTTTGCGGGGGTTGGCGTCAATCTCGGTAAACAGTCGAAGACCCCGGTCGGGAAAGCTATCAGGGCATGCATAATCAACATTGCGGATTATTTGTCCTGTTCCATGGTTGACAGGACGCAGGAGTGCTTAAGTCAATTTTCAGCAAAGGATCAGAGACGACGGGAAAAAACCAAGAGTTCGATCAGTCTTGACGAATAGATTCGACTGAATATGAACATCTCTGCCGCCATTCCCAACCGGGATGGCGGTTTTTTATGGTGTAGATGGATATTCCATGCTTGCAGTCATAAGCTCCACGAACGCCTGACGGGTGTCCGGGTCAGCAATTGCTGCAGAATGCTGCTCAATCATTTTTTTCTGGACTGAAGTGAGTTTTTTCGGCAGAGACTGCCGTAGTGGAGGCTCCGCTACAGGACGATCAACCCGGCCGGCCTTGAGAACAATATCGCAGACAATGTCGCCCCCGAGACGGCTGTTCAATTTCTCTTTCATCGCGCCGGTCATGAAACGAAGCTCCTGCATCCAGGGGGCGCTCGAAACGGCAACCGTCAGGATTCCATCGATAATCCGCACCGGCTGGGTACGTGCGGCCAGCGCCTCTCCAACAACATCACTCCAGACCCTCCAGATTTCAGCCTCCCGCAACCGGTCAGCCAGTCCGAGGTCATGCAAGCTCGTGGGAAGCAGGCACGCCAGCGGCTGAGGGCGCGCCATTCTAGGACGCTTCGCCACGCTGCTGCCTCCGGCGCCGAAATCTGCCTCCCACTATCTGGCCGACTATGGAGCCAGCCAGGGTGAGAGGGATGTAATGCCAGCTGAGCCCCGCCTTGATACGCATGAGAACGATGAGAGGAATCGGAATGTGAATGAGCACAAACCAGAAAAATGAGTATTTAGGGTAGTTTTGACGGATATACCCACACGGCAGGCTGACCAGAAAAGCCAGAACCAGGAGCCCGATTATGAGGATTGAGCCTTGCATGTGCAACTCCTTTTGGGCATAGTAGGAACTCACATGGCGTTTGTCAATCTGCTTTCAATCCTCATGGGGATCTGTAATGGAGTCACGCACAATGGTCAGGGACAACCAGTTGCTCGCAATTTTCAATTCGGCCCACCGGGTGATGAAGGCCGAAAGCGTGCTCAAGGCGCATAATCAGCCGATTCTGCTGATACCGGCTCCACGGGTTCTCTCAACCGATTGCGGACTTGCCTTACGTTTTGATGACGACGCGCACGCTGATATTCTTGAGATTCTTGAAGCCGAAAAACTTCTTCCGGCAATTATTTTCAGACGGATCAGCAGCGACCGGTATGACCGCATCTGGGAAAACAGTTCGCTGGAAGGCCCCTGAAGAAAGGACTTGATAATGACGGCACTTGACTGTCGAAACCAGGCCTGTCCAACCCCGGTGGTGATGACCAGAAAGGCACTTGAAGAACATGGCGCTGTTGCGGTTTTGCTTGATGACGGCGCTCCCCGCGAGAATGTTGCCCGCTTTGCGAGAAACCGCGGCTATACTGTAACTGAGGAACGCGAAGCAGAAGGGTGGCGCCTGACGATCAGTTCCGACGGGAGTCAGCGGGACACTCTACCATCGCCCATCGCCCACGATACGACCGTGCTGATTACCTCCGACCGACTGGGCGACGGCCCCGATGAGCTGGGGAGCCTGCTGATGAAGAACTTTATCTTCACACTGCTGGAAAGCCCTCATCAGCCGCTGCAAATTATCTTTATCAACACCGGCGTCCGGCTGACGACCGAGGGCTCCGATGTGATTGAAGCGCTGGACAAACTGGCAGGTATGGGCATTGAAATACTGTCGTGCGGACTGTGCCTGGATTTTTTTGGCATCAAGGCCAAACTCCGCTCCGGAAGAACCACCAACATGCTTGCAACCGTGGAGGCGGTTCTATCGGAAGGCAGAGTGGTGCGTTTGTGATGTGAATAAACCTGGAGCGATCCCCTGCTCTCCTCTCCACATGTTGCCTTAGCCCGGAGGTCTCTCCTCACCGGGCTGTCAATACTCTTCGGCTTCACTTCCTGGCCGCCGCTCCGGTGATCTGATCAAAAATACCGCCGTCGCTGAAATGGGCTTTCTGGGCCTTCTGCCATCCGCCAAACGCCTGATCGATGGTGTAAAGCTTGACCCTGGCAAGTTTGGTCGGGATCTTGGTATTGATCGGCCGGTAGTAGTGTTTGGCCGCTATCTTCTGCCCTTCGTCGGTGTAGAGATACTTCAGGTACTCCTCGGCCACCTTGCGGGTTCCGCGCTTGTCAGCCACCTTGTCGATAACAGTGACCGGCGGTTCGGCAAGGATGCTCTCCGACGGGGTTACAACCTCGAATTTGTCCGGTCCCAGTTCGTTGATTGCCAGAAAAGCTTCGTTTTCCCAGGCAAGCAGCACGTCACCGAGTCCGCGCTGGACGAAGGTATTGGTGGAGCCGCGGGCGCCGGAATCAAGTACCGGAACATTCTTGAAGAGCTTTGTGACAAATTCCCGCGACTTGGTTTCATTACCTCCCGGCTGATGCAGTGCATACGCCCAGGCTGCCAGGTAGTTCCAGCGTGCTCCGCCGGAGGTTTTCGGGTTGGGGGTGATAACCGAAACACCCGGTTTGATCAGGTCGTCCCAGTTCTTAATCTTTTTGGGATTCCCCTTTCGCACCAGAAAAACGATGGTCGAGGTATAGGGTGAACTATTGTGGGGAAGCTCCTTCTGCCACCCCGGTTTGATCAGTCCCTTTTCGGCAATAGCGTCAACATCGTAGGCCAGCGCCAGGGTGACCACGTCGGCCTCCAGCCCATCAATCACCGAGCGGGCCTGTTTGCCGGAACCGCCGTGGGACTGCTTGATGGTGACCTTGTCACCGGTTTTCTTCTGCCAGTACTGTGCAAAAGCGTTGTTAAAGTCGGCATACAGCTCGCGGGTGGGATCATACGATACATTCAGCAGACTGATGTCTGCGGCACTTACCGGCAGGGCCGTTACTATGGCAAGTAATGCCGCTGCCAAAATCTGCAGGATTTTTGAAGTTCTCATTGATACGTTCTCCCTTAGCGACGAAAAATTTAAGCACCTCGAACCTCTACATATCAAGACACACACGTGCTTGTCAAGAATATTTTATAATATCTATCTATTTTATAGATAATTTGTGCGCCGCTACATGACAACAGCACTAATGTGTGCAACAGTCGCGTCATGAACTTTTTCCGATTGGATTTCAGAGCCGCGTTCACCCGAGATCTAACAGCGACTGAGATGTGTGGTGGAGAACACGGGGGGAACTGCAGAGATTCAGCTGTTATGGCGATTCATGTTATGTCCCGCCTCTGGCAACAAAAGGACAATAGTTCACTTCGATACAGGTGGTTCATTGTGCGGCAAATGCGTGGCCTCAGCACCGGAAAGCTCTTCAAATGCTCTCTGTAGTGTGGCAATATGTTCCTGGTCACTAGACATCATGGCTTGAAACATTTTTTTGTACGACTCATCCTCGAATGCAGCAACACAGTGAATGTGAAACTCATTAAGGTACTTTTCAAGCTTTATGGATAAATCCAGTGCTTCCAAATGCGTCGGAGGTTGGTCTCTCACCAGTTCTATGACCGATCGCAACTGCGAAAGTACTGATTCAAGCATGCGCTCATCGACAGCAACCAGACAGGAAAGACTTTTCTTCATCTTCAGTGCCAGCGAAAACTGATCAGCGTGATTCTGTTCTTCCAGCGCTGTTTTTCTCCATAGCCGGGAAGCTTCAAAATCATCCTCATAGATTTCTGCGAAAAATGTATAAAGATCCCGGCTGAGGAATTCAATTTCGCGGCATTTTTCCAGAAGCGTCTGCTCTCTATTGGACATCTGCATTACAGTCATAAATAACCTCAATTTTCCTGCAACTTCAATACATATATGTTCTCATCTGCTAGCTTTGCAGCGGTGCCGGCCGGCCCAGAAAATATCCCTGGCCAAGTTCAAAACCGATCTCACGGCATACTTCGGCCTCCTCAACACTCTCGATTCCTTCCGCCAGAGTGCGGATTCCGGCATCACCTGCCATTTTAACAAGTGTTTCAACTATGGACCTCGAAGCTTTTGAGCGATGCTGGATGCCGTGAATAAGTGCAATATCGAACTTGAGGATGTCGGGCACGGAGTCGAGCAGTTCAATAAGCCGGGATTGTCCGGCGCCAAAATCGTCATAAACCAGCAGCATTTCCTGCTCATAAAGTAACTCTCTCAGCTCTTTCATCATGGCAGCATCGGTGACCGTGTTCTCATGAAGCTCCATCCCCAGCTTCAAGTCAGGTACAAGCTGTCTCAAGGCACTGAGAGATGGCCGAAGAATATCGAAGTTCATCTCGTCCGGTAGCGTATTAAACAGAATCAGTTCCGTCACCCCAACGGCTGCAGCATGCTTGAGTGCCGTATTTCTGAACAATTCGCTCAGCTCAACCTGTCTGCCGAGCATTCCCGAAATTTCGAACAGATGACGAGGACTGTTCGGAAGCCCAACGAAGTTTATTCTTCCGAGAACTTCATAGCCAATCAGTGAACCGTTGATAAGTGAAATTAATGGCTGAAAATGGGGATCTACGGCCTTCAGATCAAGCATCTGCTCCAGGTTTTCTGCGTAAGGATTGATTATCTCGGTGCACTCAGACTCGACACAGAGCTCCACGACATCGAACCTGATTTCAGCGATGGTAATGTAATCGCCCTGTTGAAGCAGATGATCTGCGGATAACCGCTTCCCGTTGATATAAGTCCCGTTGGTGCTGCCGCTATCCCTGATCAGCCATCCGTCATATACTTCGACAATTTCGGCGTGCTTGCGCGATACCCCTTCAGACGCCAGAAAAAGATCTGATCCTTCCTTCCGTCCGATGATGAACGGTGAACAGTTAACCGGAACAACCCAGTGACTGCCGTCCTTGGTTCTTCCTTCAAGTCTGAGTGGTGTGCTGTCTTCCGGTAAAAGCATTCAGTATCTCTATTTGGGAGGAAAAAGAGGGTATACTTGATCAATTCTGTATATACCACCCGTTTCGAGTTGCCGTCAAATGATTTCAGGGTAATTTCAAAAGGCCGGAAAACTGTCCGGGGACATTGCTTCATCCGAAAAATCGGCGGTTTGCCGAACATCCGACACGATCCCATTGAGTTCCGGATAGCGCTTCATGGCGACGCAACCAGTATCACGGAGATATTATCCCTGCCGCCGTTCGCATTGGCCGCACCAATAAGACCATGTGCAAGTGCGTCAAGACTCACATCCCCCTGAGAAAGCATGGCTTCGATTTCTGCATCCGACAGCATATCAGTCAGACCGTCGGAACAGATAAGGAGCATATCGCCCTGCTTAAATTCAACAATTTTAAAATCGGGGTACGGCGGGTTTCCACACCCAACAGACTGGGTCAATGTATGAAATTGTTTCTTAGGAATCTGACCGATGGAAATGCCGCTTGCCAGCAGTTGATCGCCCACGGTGTGATCGTGGGTCAGTCGCCTGAATATATTCTCCCTATTTTCATGGGAAAATCCAGATCTGGGATGATGAAACAGGTAGCAACGGCTGTCTCCGGCATTCACGATATACGCTTTATCGTTCCGAATGACTGCCACAACCAGAGTCGTTCCCATACTTTTAAACGAAACGCTTGACCGAGCCCTGCTGTTTATCTCCCAGTGGGCAGAGTGCATGGCATGCACCATCAGCTCAAAATATCCGTCAACCAACGTATGATTAATATTCGACCGTAATACCGCATAGACAGTTTCAACGGCCAGGGCGCTTGCCACTTCACCAGCATTATGCCCGCCTATACCATCGGCAAGCAGGTATATGCCGAAGTCGTTATCCGCGCGGATACAATCTTCGTTATTCTTACGCACAAGACCGGGATGTGTCGCGGATGCTGAGATCATAGTCAAATTCTATTGCAGTTTCGGTTGACAATATCGTTGATATATGGCCTTCAAATACGATGACTTGTCAGGAGTCAGTTTTTTGTTATAGCCGGATACGGTAACTCCCGGTTCAACATGAACGGTAATTCCATTAACAGTAAATTCATGTTGCGGGAAATCAACATCAATTCTTTTTTTAACAAAAAGAGCTCCGGACAGATCGGTCATTGGCAGTAAAATAAAGGGTATGCTACGATCATTTATCGTGTAAATGCCAATCACATCCAGATCTCTCTTCTGCATCTCCTTTAACAGTTTGAGCGCTTGGTTGGTCAACTGAATATGAATATCGGGAGTTAAATCAATCATCGTGAATGTCCGAATATCGACAATCTTCTCATAGGAAACAAGGATAGTTGAAAACGGTGAATTATAACGCAAATTCAGTTTGATTTCACGATCCAGAAAAAAGAGTGTGTTCTTGGCGTTGTGAACTCCCGGGGGGATTTCAATAGCGTGAGTTATGGCCGATTCGGCCCGTTGACGGGCTTTACTCACAATGGCATCTATCGTCTCGGCGGAAAGACCTTTGGAAATCAGAATTGCCCGGATTTCCTCGGTCACTCCGATCCCGTGTCCATGTTCCGCAACCTGCTCAATAATCGAAAGCAACATTTCTTCAGTCGGCTTCTTTGGGCTGTTGAGGTTTGTTCTTACCCAGTCGCTTTTCAAAGCAGAAACGGTTTCGCTGAACTGATCTGCCAGTTTTTCGGCAACTTCAGAAACCGTATTCAAACCGACATTCTGCGATTTCAGGCGATCCAGTATTTCCCGTTCAATCCTTGTGACAGCCGACTTAAGCATCACCCCGCCACCCGGGGCCGCAGCTTCGGGCGATTGCAGCGCGAGAGCCCGACTCACCTTTTCGATGTAATCACTCAAAACTACTGACATCTGATGTTCGTCGTCCGTAACGCCGCCCTTTTTAATTTCCGCAGCCAGCACGATAAGTCTGGCCGCTTCTTCCGGCGCCTCCTTGATCCCGTCAATCATCTCGTTCAGGCTCAACCCGATCTGGTCGGAAGCCTCGACCATGACCTGAATCAAACCGTCACTGTCAAGCTCTTTGCTCAGCTCCTTTACAAGCAGCAGATAATCTGAAGGCGACATGCCTTCAGCAAAAAGTCCATCCTTGAGCTGCGGCAGCAGGTACTTCAACTCCTTGATATCCGGAAGCATCCTCCGAATTATCTGGGCAAGCCTCTTGACCGAAATTTTTCGGTCACTTCGGTATTCCTCCTTGATCAACCTGACAATGACCTGATAACTGATCTGATTGATTTCAGATATGGCAAGCTCTTCAGCGGCAGTCAGCTTTCCGGTTTCTCGCTGAATTTTGATATTTTCGAGTACATTTTCCTTAAGCTTGTAAATCGATTCGAGCATCTCCGCCGGTGTAAGGGTAGTCTCCTCTGAAGTTCCCCCGGACTCACCGGTCGTATTGAGTTGCATGTTGATTGACTTTATGTGAGCGGTTATAAACTTATCGTAATCTACCTGAGAAAACTTCTGCGAGTTGGCGCCCCCGGTTCCTGAACCCCCTTTTTCGCTTTCGGACGCGCGTAACGACAGAACTTCAGAAAACTCCTTGAGGATCCCGCCCGGATCAGCCTGAACAAAAGTCCCACCACCGGAGGCATTCTGAGAGCTGAGTAACAGCTGATTTTCTGTAAAGGCATCTTTATTGACGATCGTGTCGTCAATGGTAACCTTCTTGTAGACCACATAATTGATTTTTACACCGGATATACGTTCACTCTGAAGATACGCCTGCATTGCATCCACACTCTGGAATTCAGAAAGCGCCCCCATTACATAAAACAGGGCCAGGGAACTCTCCAGAGAGGCATTTCTGTCAAAACTGACGGACTGGACGCCGGCCTTTTTGAACCTGCTGTTGATTCGCTGCACACTCACCAGTTTATCAACGCAGTGATTTTCAAAATATATGGAGTCCTTCTCAGCGCTTACTGTGATAATGCTTGCAATGTCAAACATCGGACGCAAAACAGAGAAAAAAGTTGCAGCACTAACTTTGGTGGTCTGGTGGTTACCTCCATACATAAATGCATTATTGAAAGCAAGGTTGAATGCCCTGGCAATCTGTAAGGCCTGCTTAAGGTCGATAGCTGTTTCCGACATATCGTATGTTAGGTCCTTATGTAAAATGAATAGCCATACCGGCTACTTCAGCCCGCGTTTACGAACATACGTATCAAGCTCATTTTTAAATTCATGACAATCGGCAAAACGACCTGCTGGACGCGAAGCAGTCGCCCTGAGAATTATCGTCTCCAGCTCACTGTCTATTGCTGGATTAACTTCGGATGGCCTGGCAGTAAAAAATGTGTCCGGTGCCGTTCTCTTCCGTTTGATCATATCGGCAGGTGGTTCTTTGAGTATCGGTACCAGACCTGCCGTCAACTCCATAAGCATGACACCAACTGAGTAGATATCGGTCCTGCCATCAATCTCTGTACCTGCTGTCTGTTCGGGCGACATGTACGTCGGTGTCCCTACCACCATCTGCGTCGAACCATATTCAGCCCAAACCGTCTTGGCGATCCCAAAATCCGCCACAAGCGGACGTTTGAATCTGTCATCAATGAGAATATTTGCCGGCTTGATATCCTGATGGAAAACACCTTCTTCATGACTGTACCCGAGGGCGTCGAGAATCTGACAGACGTACTGGATTGTTTCTGCAATTGGAAGAATACGCTTGGTCGGAACCGGGTGTTTACGAGCTTTGGCAATGATTGTTTTCAAATCTTGACCAACGACAAGCTGCATTACCTGAAAAAAGAAGTCGCAGGCCTCTCCCATTTCATACACAGGCACTATGTTCGGATGAGTAAGAATCCCGACTGTCTCAGCTTCATCGCGGAACATCTGCTGGGCTCTTGTGCTACTCGCCAGTGATTTTGGAAGAATTTTAACAGCAACCTGGCGTTTGAGAGTAGACTGATACCCGATAAATACTGCTCCCATAGCACCTTTACCCAATAACTTGACCAGGGTGACAGTGCCGATATTTGTACCAATATATTGTGAGAGGTCAATAGATGATATGCCGGCCATAAAAAATTCTCCAACCACAAATGTGAGTACTGCTTATACCAACTAACTATTGACGGGTAAAGCAAGATATTTATGAAATGCTGCGCACGGAATCAACGTAACGTCGTCAGAAAACATCCTGCGGCATCAATCGTCAATCAGACATGTTAAAGTTGTCGCACATATTCATAAAATTGACAAATATTCCGTAGCCTGCTATAAAAAAACATGGACTGCTACCAGTTTCCTCGACAAAAAATATTATGCGATAATTCGCACCTTTCCCGTGAGTTACTACAAAGCTTACTGGAAAGGGCATTCTCCGCCTCTCCCCCGTTCACCGGATACCTGAAGTTTGCCGGTGACAAATGCTCCCTTTTATTTCTCTTCTTTTTTAATGGCGCTCCCTATGCAGCCGGTAGATTCACAGACAGCAAGCCGGTCAGTTATTCTATCCAGGATCTTGGCAGACAACTGGTAAAATTATCTGATAAGCCGATGACCGTTTCTCTCTGCGAGACAGACCCGGTTCTCCTGAAAAGCATGCTGGTCTTTCTGCAGGAGGAGCCTGCCGTCAAAGCACCGCCCTCACTGCTCAATTTTGAAAACATTGTACAACAGATCAGTGATGCTGGTGCAAATGCAATGATTACACTGAGCCGGGCCAATGATTTCAATTTTTTCTTTTTCAGGGATGGCATAGGGGCCGTTGCTCATTATGCCAATCAGGCATATATTCGGCCTGAAGGAATGACCATTGAAGAAGAGGTGCTTCTGTACGCATTCCAACCCGGAGACAAAGTTATTGCGTACATATTCCGCGACCTGATTACTGCAATGTCCGAGGATTCAATCCGGTTTGACAAAGAATCGCTTTACGAACTTCTTACAGTCGGTTATCTGGATAACAGACGAAGAGGGAATGCTGAGACCCTACCCCTGCCTGATGGAGCTTCGAAAAACAGGCGTAGTAGTGATACAAATAAAACTCCAATGGCTGCAGCTATAGAGGGGATCGAAAAACTTATCAAGGAAGAACCGAAGTCCCCAAGCGCCATTCTCTCCGTCGAATCAGGCCCCCTTCAGGGGGAACGCTTCACCGTAACGCTTCCTTGTACCATCGGACGTAAAGAGTGTGATTTTGTACTTGATGACCGCCTGATTTCACGACGGCATGCAGAAATCAAAATAGTCGAGAAGAGACTCGTAATTGAAGACCTGGCGAGTACAAACGGCACCAAGGTTAATGGTAAACCGGTCAGCAAGAAACAGCTTACGCCAAGCGACCTGATTTCCATCGGACCGACCAGCTTCAGGGTCTCCCCTGCATAGCCGAAGGCATTTAACGGTTTCTTAGGCACACGCTGCCTATGAGACGCCCTGAAAGACGATTATTTTTTTGCTGGCGCGCCCGGAGAGACTCGAACTCCCGACACCCTGGTTCGAAGCCAGGTACTCTATCCAACTGAGCTACGGGCGCAGATTTTACTGGTGCAACATATCATATAACAGCCCACATTTTATAAAAAATATCACTGGGGATCTTGCTAATTTCACTAATATCCACTCTATGCTTATCAACTTTGTGTTAATTCTAGCCATATGGAGGATTTAAAATGAGAGAAGCCATCTTATGCTTGCTCGTAATTGTAACCTTGGTCAGCATCGCTGAATCTGCGGACATTATGGAATTGCCTGCATCCAAAGGGAATATTAGCTTCCCACATAAGAAACACCAGCAAATACTAAAGGATTGTACAAAATGTCACGCTACGTCCGAGGGCGGGAAAATTCCTCAACTTGGTATGGATTGGGCACACAAAACCTGTCGAGGGTGTCACGGCGAATTGATGAAAGGCCCGCAAGCGTGCAGAGATTGTCATAAGAAGAAGGAGTAATCTGATAGCACGAGGAGGATATTTGATCAGCGGAACATAACCGCTCCTGTGACTCGGGAGCGGTCATGATGTCCCGTGCAGTCAATCGAAACCAAAACAGATGATTGAAAGTCACCGTTTTTAAATATAAGCAAACTATAATTTTTCGGTGGAGGTTTACGCAATGAGGGCAATAATTCTTACACTGGTACTTTCACTCGCACTTCACGGTTCTGTGTCCGCTGGAGGCGATTCAGGTAGCGCCGCTACTCTAATCATTGATGTCCGAACAGAAATGGAATGGAACACGGGACATATTGAAGGGGCTATTTTGATACCCTTCGACAAGATCGCTCAAGACATTACAAAAGTAACAACGGACGTGAAAGCAAGGGTCTACTTGTATTGTCGTTCCGGTCGGCGCTCATCTCTTGCACTTGATGACCTCAAAAAGGCTGGCTATACTAACGTTATCAATCTTGGAACCGTTGATGATGCATCCAAAAAATTAAACCGACACATTGTGAAATGAATGGGAGATTGTCTCACAACACGGGAGAAGGTTTATACTCGGAGACTAGCAACCGGAACGTGCATTAGCAGCACCAGTACGGATTTACACCTTTTCTTTTGAGGAGGCCTCTGATTTTGTGACCTGGTCCTCAGCTCTGGCTACCATCTCTGACGGTAGCTGATAGATAACATGATTCTTACTATCCAGATATTTGGTGCGCAATTTGCCCTGCTGATTATAAGATTCCACAACACGCCTGACCACCTGATCAGACGCCTGAGTGCCACCTGCACCGGCAACTGATGTTTTCTGCACGGAAGAAGACACTACGTCAACGACTTTAGCATCCGCCGCGTTCGCCTTTTGATCCCTAACAGCGGATTCGTTTTTTGCGCCGCGAGACTGGGCAGACTTGTCTTCAGAGGCTGAGACATTGACGGAAGGTACGTTGTATGAAACTGTAGTACCAGTGATTGAATTAACACTCATAGCTGACTCCACTATTCCATCATAGACGGATTAGAGATGGTATAATGTTAAGCTTTCTTGCGTAACGCTTCGGATGTCTTTTGAGCACCGCTTTCCTTTAATTCCTTGGCTTGTGAATCACCATCACTTGCCAACTGCTGGGCTTGTCTTGATATGACCACCACATCCGCAGCTGGAGCCTTCTGTTTTGGAGCAGCCTGCTGCTGAGGTTTAACCTGCGGTGGTGAATACGTTGTGCTTCCTGCGACCGCTGTTACTGCCATATAGATATCCTCCCGATACATTATACCCTGCTTACTGTTAGACTCATCGGTCTTCTGAAGAATATCTCAAGCGCATTTCGGATCAAATTTCATTTTTTTACCAATGATTTTTCTGATCAACAGGTTACCTTTGGTGTTCATTTTCTCCATATGCTGACAGGCCGGGAAAGTCTGGACAAGTGGCAATATAACCCTCATCCTCTTCACTCCAGAAAACATCAAATCCTTAATGTTCCATCTCGGTCACTCCCGGCTGTCAGTCATTTGTCAAATTCATTACGTGATATTCCTGACTGCCTGACAATCGAAAGGAATGTTCCTATCGGGATTTCACGCTTCCCGGCTGGCACTATGGCTGTAGAGATGCCGTTGTGAAACTTCTTGTGGCTGCCGGCCTGTGAAACCTCATAAAAGCCGTGTTTCATCAAGACGCTTATGATATGCCGTGAAGAGTAAAGTTTAGGCATTGACGGCAAATTCTCCGATCAATGCGTTTCCTACCTCATGGAACATAAACGGCGCTGCCGGTAAATCATCCCTCAAATACAGTTCAACAGCATCGGCAAGATTCTTCACCGCCTCATCAATCGTTTTGCCAAAACTGGCAACATCGACATTCAGGCATTGTGAAACGTAATATTTGCCTTCTTGATAAACCACGTATTTTAAAGCCGTCATATTGCACCCCCGTTGCGACAAGATACAACAACAAACCATGAAGCGCAAGAATCAGAAACAAAAAGAGGCCGCCGATTATGGCAACCTCTCTGATGCTGATCTTTGGTTATACCGACTGGCTTATTACATAACCTGCCTCATTGCGGTAAATTTCCGATCATGACTGATATTTTTTTCAGTTCCTCTGATGCCCAATTCCAATAACTTCTAAAGTCAGCGTTAGGCAAGAAACTTGCGTCCTTATTTTGTGCTTGTCACATTGTCTGTTTGTTGTTAGTGATTGCAAGAATGGATTGAGACCATTTGCGCCGAATTTGCGCCGAATCGGTTTTTGACAACAAAAAAGCACTCACCCGAAAAAGAGTAAGTGCTTGATATTTATGGCGGAAGAGGTGAGATTCGAACTCACGGAGCTGTTACACTCGGCGGTTTTCAAGACCGCTGCCTTAAACCACTCGGCCACCCTTCCAAAAGTACGTAGTAGCTCTATAGCATATACGTTTCTTTTTTTCAATTGTAACGAAGACCCAGTTGCAGATTTCATCGGTCTCACGTTCAAATTTTCAGTTCACAAGGAGTGGTGCGAATGCTTTCATACCATCAGGCCAGGCAGGTCATACTAGAGAACATTTTTCCGGCTAGCATTGAGCAGGTCGATCTGCTTGAGGCCGTTGGCCGAGTACTTATTGATGACGTCGTTGCGCCGTGGGATATGCCGCTGTGGGACAATTCGGCAATGGACGGTTACGCGGTGCGTTCCGACGATTGTCGGGAAACTCCCTGCCAATTGGCGATAGATGGCTACATTCCGGCCGGAGCCCACGCCGATGGCATTGTGATTGCCCCCGGATGTGCTGTAAAGATTATGACCGGAGCGCCTGTTCCGGCCGGGGCTGACGCAGTGGTACCGTTTGAAGAAACAGGTGAAAGCAACGATGGACAGGTTACGATTCAGGCACCGGTTCGGCACAGGCAACACATCCGTTTCCGCGGCGAGGATGTACAAGCCGGTCAGGCGGTCATTTCTGCTGGAACCATTATCCGGCCGGCCGAAGTAAGCATGCTGGCTTCGCTTGGACGGGCACGGGTGACGGTGTATGCCCGACCGGTGGTGGCCATCCTGTCAACTGGCGATGAACTGATCGAAATCGGCCGCACACCTGGCAATGGCGAGATCATCAACAGCAACACACTGGCCTTGGCAGCGGCGGTGCGCGAGGCGGGCGGAATTCCCCGCATTGTCGGTATCGCCCGCGACAATACGGAAAGCCACCGCGAAAAGCTGTGTGAGGGATTGAAGACCGATATGCTGGTTACCTCGGCTGGAGTTTCAGCCGGCGATCGAGATCTGGTAAGGGCTACACTGGAAGAACTGGGGGTGACCCAGATTTTCTGGAAGGTGGGCATCAAGCCTGGTAAACCGACTGCTTTCGGGGTTAAAGACGGTCTGCCGGTTTTTTCACTCCCCGGCAATCCGGTTTCCAGCCTGATAACATTTGAAGAGTTTGTGCGGCCGGCTCTGCTCCGCATGGCAGGCCACCGGCAGGTTTTCCGACCGCTGTTCAAGGCAACCCTGCGGCATAATATGAATAATAAGGAAAGTGACCGTACTGTGCTGCTGCGGATTCTTCTGGAGCGAGTGGACGGGGAGTTTTTTGTTTCATCGTCTGGAAAGCAGGAGACAGGACTGTTGAAAACGATGGTCAATGCAGCAGCGATAGCAGTCATTCCTCCCGGTAAGGGTTTTCTGGCACAGGGGGAAAAAGTGGACGCCCATTTCTTCGGTAGTCATCTCGATCTTATATGAAATCACGGAGCGAACAACCATGAATGATTACCTCGGCGCCCACATGTCAATCTCCGGCGGTCTGCATCTGGCAGTCGGGCGGGCGGTTGCCGCTGGCTGCGGCGTGCTTCAGATTTTTACCCGTAATTCCAATCAATGGAAGGGGAAAACTGTCAGCGATGCTGACATCGCACTCTTCCGCGAAACGTTCGCCGCGTCCGGTCTGCACGAAGTCATTTCCCACGACATCTACCTGATCAATCTGGCCGCCCCGCCGGGTGATACCCGCGATAAAAGTCTTGCGGCTTTTCGTGATGAACTTGAAACCTGTGCCCGGCTTGGTATTGCCAAAATTGTCATGCACCCCGGTTCTCATCTGGCCGATTCGCCTCAAGCCGGCCTGGAACGGGTGGTAGCCGCCTTCGATCAACTGTTTGACGAGGTTCAACAATTTGAGGGGAAGGTTCTGATTGAAACAACTGCGGGACAAGGGAGCAACCTGGGAAGAACCTTCGAGGAACTGGCGATCATCGTAGATAAAACACGTTATCCGGATAAATTTGGGGTCTGCTTCGATACCTGCCATACCTTTGCAGCCGGCTACGATACTTCAACGGAGGAGGGCTACGCCGATACGATGGAGCAATTTGACCGGCTGATCGGCCTTCAGCGGCTGGACTGCTTTCACTTGAACGATTCAAAAAAGGGACTCGGCTCACGCGTAGACCGGCACGAGCATATCGGCCAGGGAGCACTAGGGCTGAACCCGTTCAGGTTCATCCTTAACGATCCCCGCTTTGCAACTGTTCCCAAAATACTGGAGACACCCAAAGGGGACAATGACGAGATGGATGCCGTTAATCTGGGGATATTGCGAAGCCTGATCCTCAAATAAATTTCCGAGGCGCGCTAATCGGAAAACAGCTTGAGATTCTCCAGACCTTTCAGCGCTTGATTTTTGAAGCCCGGCCGCTCATGCGACTGGGTAGACAGTTCGCTTGACGCTTGACGCTCCGGCTCGCAGGTTTCATCGCATACCCGCTCCATTTCCAGCTCCCCGTCCATGCCATTCCCTTTGAAAAAATAGCGGTCATACAGGCGGTGATGAGCGGTCCAGCGTGAGGTCGAGGCGGTTTCCCTGGCAATATGTGCCCGAATACCATTGATTTTCGAATCCAGATCGTCCAGATAGTTCAGTATAGTGGCTTCGACGGTCTTTGGCCGTTTGGGAGACCCGTATTCGTAGAGTCCGTGGTGCGACAGCAGCATATGTTTAAGCAGCATGGAAAGTTCGCGCGGGAATCCGGCCAACAAGCGAATCCTCTCCTCCACGAGCTCGACACCGATGGTGATGTGCCCCAGCAGCTTGCCCTCATCAGTGTAGTCTATTGAACGCTCGAAACTCATCTCATGGATTTTGCCCACATCATGCAGCAGAGAGCCGACCACCAGAAGATCCTCGTTGATCCCGTCGTAGAGTGGAACTATCGCCTTTACCAGTTTGACCAGCGACAAAGAGTGCTCCAGCAATCCACCCAGATAGACATGATGCATCCCCTTGGCAGCCGGAGCCATGCAGTACAGCTCCATGAAGGCTTCATCCGATACGAATGTCTGCATCAAGCCCCCGAGCCAGGGATTACCGATGGCGTTGACGACATCTGACAGCTCTTGACGCATTCCGGCATTGTTCCTGGGAGATTCGGGCAGAAAATCGGGCAGGTTGACCTGCTCTTCGGCGACTTTGGCGATCTCGGCAATCACGACCTGCATCTTGTTCATATAAACCGATGCCTTGCCGCGCACCTGCACGAAATCGTCCTTCTCAAACTGCTTATCAAGGATTTCGGTGTTATCCCATACTTTGGCCTCGATATCACCGCTCTTGTCCATCAGACGAAGATTCATGTACGGCTTGCCATTTTTGGCCATTGCCATGACCTTGTCCTTGACCAGAAAAACGGAATTGACAGGATCACGATCCTTGATCTGACTGATAAATTGCTTTGACACGAGGGCTCCCTGCGTATGTATTCTCACGGCCGAATGAACGTAACATGATGCAGGACAATAAGACAAGCCGGAATGAAAGCAGCATCGTTCAAAACCCGCAAAATAATAATGCTTGTATTTCATTACAGAATACATTATAGTCTTGAAGTTAATTTAAGTACGAGGAAATTCGCGGCATGGTGTCCGCACTTCCTTGCCGGTCATCGCATTCTGCCCCCCTGCATCTTCAATCTCTTCATTGAAACAAGCAGACCGTAGGCAGGCGAAGATTTATTGTCTGCCGCACGCGTTTTCTGAGCCCTCCCCGGAATTCTTCATCCGTTCCGCGGTTCGTGCGCGCTTATCCTTACACCGCCTCAATAAAGGATTCACCATGAAATTTTCAGAACTCGGCCTCAACCCGGCCATCCTCTCGGCCATAACCTCCTGCGGTTACACCGACCCTACCCCTATCCAGGAACAGGCAATCCCGCTGGTACTGGCAGGCCATGATGTAATTGCCACCGCTCAGACCGGCACCGGTAAGACCGCCGCCTTTGTACTGCCGGCCCTCGAACGGCTGATGGTGAAATCGGCCATTCCCGGCAAAGGCCCGCGCATTCTGGTTCTGGCGCCGACCCGCGAACTGGCTGGTCAGGTGATGGAATCGGCCCGCAATTATGGCCGCGGCATCCGTCCCCGCTGCGGAACTCTGCTGGGGGGGATGCCCTACCGTGAACAGCTCCGTCTGCTTTCGGCACCGGTTGATATCATCGTTGCCACCCCCGGCCGTCTGGTTGATCACCTCGAACGCGGTAGCGTCCGTCTCGACCGACTGGAAATGCTGGTGCTCGACGAAGCCGACCGGATGCTGGATATGGGCTTCAGCGAGGACATCAACAAAGTCATCTCCCGCACTCCTGCCAATCGTCAGACCCTCATGTTCACCGCTACTATGGAGGGGGAAATCGCCCGACTGGCTGAAAAAATGATGCGAGAACCGAAAAGGGTCCAGTTGGCGGTCAGCACCACTTCACATGCCCTGATTGAACAACGGTTGCACGTGACCGACAACCTCAACCATAAAAAAGAGCTGCTCAACCACCTGATACGCGATGTCGAAGTGACCCGGGCTATAATCTTTTCGGCCACCAAGCGCGACGCAGATGAATTGTCACGCGAACTATCCCGCTGCGGTTTTCCGGCTGCCGCCCTGCACGGTGACATGACCCAGATGGCCCGCAACAAGACCATCGACCGTATGCGCCGTGGTGGAATTCGCCTGCTGGTAGCCACCGATGTTGCCGCCCGCGGTCTGGATGTGAACGGCATCAGCCATGTCATAAACTTTGACCTTCCCCGATTTGCCGAAGATTACGTGCACCGTATCGGACGCACCGGACGCGCAGGTGCCCGTGGAATTGCTATTTCATTTGCGTCGGCATCAGAGCGGAGCTACCTTGAGCGTATCGAGCGCTTTATCGGCAAGAAACTTCCCGAACAGCAAATCGAGGGGCTGGAACCGAAAACCACCCTGCGTAAGCCGGCCGGACGCAGTAGCACTACCGCACGGAAGGGCGTTCCTGCTTCTGGCCGCTTCAGCACATCCGAAACTGCCAGGGACAACCAGAGCAAATCATGGGCAAAACCGGCCAGACCGGCTGCACCCGCACCGCGCCGGGCTCCTCGTCACGAGCCGGTAATCGAGTACCGTTCCCGCCGTCCGCAGATATGAACCGCCTGATTGACTAGTGCTTATAGCGTACACGCCTTCTGGCAGGGAAATGTTGATTGATGAGTTAGTTAATCGTCAGATTCTTTGACATCACGGACAGAACGCGATATATAGTGCCACACGTCGACATGAGGCGCGGCTTCGATTTTTTGCTGCTTTTGGATGTTTCATAAATACGGGCGGTTAGCTCAGCTGGATAGAGTACAGGCCTCCGAAGCCTATTATGC
>Ga0194061_1000829_pt1 | contig 18788 bp, 9 predicted proteins | sample SepL2221m_MetaG_FD_163423 | JGI IMG/M metagenome (GOLD analysis project Ga0194061, IMG submission 163423) | Anoxic zone freshwater microbial communities from boreal shield lake in IISD Experimental Lakes Area, Ontario, Canada - Sep2016-L224-21m | ecosystem: Environmental > Aquatic > Freshwater >... | reverse complement strand
GAGTAATAAATATTCACCGGCACGGCGCCGCCGAGAACGTTGCAGTAATTCCCCCAGACAAGCATTTCCCTGCCGTTGACGTCGAAGGTGTGTTCGCCGTCGAGCGAATGGAAGTACCAGCCGGGCAGAGCGGGGTCTTTGGGCGTGTGAGGAATGTAGTCGCTTCCGTCGAAGTTCTTCACCGTGATGGGGCGATGCGTTTTAAGATTGTCGGTGCTCAGAAAGAGTTGCGCGCGTGTGGCGAAGAGGATGTTTCCATTTTTCAGGATGACGCTGAAGGTGATGTTCTGAGAGTCGGGAAACTCGGCGCTGTGCGGCCACGTTTTGCCGTTGTCTTCGGAGAGGAATATCTTTCCGCCGCCGAATCCGAAGGCCTTGTTGTCGCGCTGCGAATCGATGTAGGGACCTTCGGGCGCGAGGCGATACCAGAAGTGCTTCGTCGAAGCGATTTCGCCGGGTTCGGCGAAGAGGCGCGTGGGTTGAGACAGGAAGATGGCACCGGTGGCAGTCGCGGTGGATTTGAGGAAATGGCGGCGATTGGGTGACGACGGGGAGAACATGAGCTACTCCTCCTGCAGCTTTGGAATTTCTCCGCACAACGCCAGCGCTCGGAGGGCTTGGGCGGTGCTGATATAGGTAATGTAGTGATAGGTGTCGCGGAACAGGGATTTCATCCACCAGCGGCCGCTGACGCGCTGGGTTTGCTTCAGCCAGGTGATGCCGCGCTGGATGCGAGGGTCGCTGGCGGGCGTGCCGGACTCGCGCAGCAGCACAATCGCATACGCTGTCATGTACGCGTCACTTGCGGGGTTCGCAGCGTCGGGTTCGGCCTGGATCATGGCGACGACTTTGGGATCCATCGTTTCGTGCCACTTCATGAGCTCGGACATGAGGCGCGTGGACCATCCACCGTCCGGTTGCTGCTGGCGCCACAGCATCGCGATGGCGCTGTCGCGTTCGGATGGGGTGACGAGCTCGGGCATGAAGGAGGCGAGCTGGAGTTTCGCGGCGAGTTCGTAGTCGTTGATCGGCTGATGCTGCTTGAGCCAGGATTTGATGCGGTCGATGCGTTGGAGCGTGTCTGTATCCTTCACCGTTTCGAGCCAGCCGGGAGCGGCGGCCATGGCGCGTGCGGCCTGCATGGTGAGTTCGAAATTCGTGGTGATATAGGGGATTTCGACTTGGTTGATGGTCTTGAAGAAGCCTTCGGGCGTGGCGAGCTTCAACGTCTGGCGCAGGGATTTATCGGTGTGATCGGAGAGTTTTTTCAAGACGTGCTTGTCCCAACTGGCGAGGCCGAGGCTGCGCCAGACGGACTGGATGCTGCCGCCGCCGCCTTTCTCGGCGCTTTTCACGAAGTCTTCGAGGACCACTTCACTGGGCTTGCCGAGAAACGCGGTCAGGGCAGAGCGTTCGGTCATGTAGACGCCGGTGCTGTGGCAGGCGATACAGCTTTTTTCGCGCACCCAGCAGACTGCGCCATCGTCGAGATATTTCTGCGCGGCCCGAATCGTGTCGGGGCCGAAAGCGTTCACTTTCGGCTCGTCCGCAGTAGCGGCGGGGACTTCGATTTCATCGGATTGGTATTGAAAAAAGGGCTTCGGCTTTTCGGCGGTCTGGGCGTGCGTCGCGAGGGTCGCAGAGAGCAACAGAAGCGGCAAGAGGCCCGGCGCGATTGTATGGATGGTTTTCATAAGCTTAAAATTCGGATGGAATCTGTCTCGCCCGATGTACACCGGGAGTGGAGAGATGCGTGAAACATTTGGTGCCGCGAATCGCGTCACCCGATGAATCCTCCTCCTACCTCCGGACAATGAGCGCCCGCCATTTGTTTTTTCAGTTGCCAACTGTAACGGTGAGAGTCGAGCGAGCGGACGTAGAGGGGACAGAGCACTCGATTGTTTGACATGCTCGTGATGCTGCCTCTGCCCTGTTAATTAAATCCCGTTCAATAACTCTTTGCATTTGATTGAAGTTCGTATTCAATCGAATGAAATGGAATGCAATACATGCAGCCAAGTAACAGCCAAGGAAAATGCTTGCCATCGCAGAAGTTTCAATTGGAATAGAAGATACAAGATTGGAAAGGCCGCTTTGGGACCAGGAGGTCGCAGGTTCGAATCCTGTCGCCCCGATTTATCACCCATGACGAGTCTGTTCCGGTGTTCGCACCGGACAGACGGTCTGGATCGGGTGCGCTTCCGACGCATACCACACCTCTATCCAATCTGTTAACTGTACGTTTTCCCAAAAGTACTTTTTTCAAATTCAGCCATACGCGCACGTTCAACGAACGAAGAAATTCTGCGATTTCTGTACGGTCTTTGGCGTCGTCCAATTTGCAACGCAGATTTTTTAGTTGTTCAATCGCGGCCTCAACTCTATCCTCTGCGCATCAATACTTGATGTCGTCTGAACGGCCTGATGCTGAGCCTCCAACTCCACAAGACGGCTTCGTTCCATTTGATAAATCCGGCGTAGCCCAATTCGTTCGTCCTCGTCCTGCGCGTTCGATACCGATTCCAAGGCGCGCTGAATTTTGTCTTTCTGCAGGGCGATTTCGGCCAGAAGTGCACTTTCATCGCGAGTCTTTCGTGATCCGTTTCGATTTTCTTCGATGAACGCTCGCAAATGTGCCCGTAGATCTTCGACCGATGGCAGAATAGATTGCAGAATCGTGTCAATAACGTCCAGCAAGATTTCGTCCTGTGCGATCCAGTTGTGTTCGCACTGCGCGCCCGACGTATTGTTGTACGTGCCACACGTATAGCGCAGCCTACCACTGCTCGGAATGCCGTGCATCACGCTGCCGCAGTGGGCGCATCTCACTAGATCTGCAAGAGGGTACTTGCTCGGTTCATGGCATCGCGGGACTCCACGCTGCTTCTTCGAATTTACGACGCGCTTCTGCTGACATCGCTCCCATATTTGTCGATCACCTTTGAAACATATATTTCCAACAGCATCAAACATCCAGTCGTCTTGACTTAGCCACGAGCAATGGCAATGATTTGAATATGTACTTGGGATTCTCGACAATTTTCGCCGGACGGTCCGCGTACGTAGTCTCATCGACGTTCTGTTGCCGAGGGACATTGCCTTCGCCCAAACGCGCGTGATCGCCGATGGCGCGCTTCCCGTATTGCAGTTTCACCGGCTCATGTTCTCTTCAGGCGGCAGTTCTTCGACGCCCCATTTCTCTGCGATGATGCGGAGGAATCGTCCTGGGCGGAAGCCTTCGAGCATGTCATCGGGTTTGATTAAAAATTGAACGCCGCTGCTACCCGGCGCGGCGGGTACTGTCCGAATGTCCAACAGCTTCGATCCCATACGGACATTGTTCTGGTCCCACGTTCGCAAATTGGGTTCCGCCGTTAACGAAAAAACGCGGCCATCGACTTTAAATTCCGTCTTGAGTTGCGGATCAATCGCGCCGAACAGCGTGATCGTGAACTGCCCCTTTTCGTTGTCAACCGTGTCAATCCAGCCCGGCAGTCCGTGCAGCTTTTGAAACGCGCGATCCACATCCCTTTGGAATTCTGACGTATACTTCCGGCTCTCCTCATCAAGCCAGATTTCAGTGCACCGCCCAGGCCCTTTGAGCATGCAGACCGTCAGATTGCAGGCCACCGATTGTCCGACCGCGAGATCCGTCAGCGCGCCAAATCCCTTTCCCTTCCAGACGCGCGTCGCTGACGTGATTTTAAAAATGAGCTGCTTCTCATCGGTCTTTTTCTCGGGCAAACATTGCCCCGTGACGGTGAGGTTGCCTTTCTCCAAATCGATGGCATCAATCCGCCACGTCCGGTGTTGGCGCTCCTGAAAACTGAAATCATCTTCCAGCAAATAGCACTGTGGGAATTGAAACCTGCCACCCTTCGGATCGAAATAAAACAGGCCGTGCAAATGCGTGTTGTACGGAATGTCGCGCAATTGCGCCGGACCGCCGTGATAGCGAATCGACCCATACGGAAGCATCGTAAACGGGCACGGCGTGTCTTCCCGTTTCCCATTGATTCTGTCTGGGCGCAACTGTCCTGTCCGGTTGAGGAAATCCATCTGAATCAATTCGCCGGCAATATAATGCGCCGAACCTTCAGGCGGAAACTCTCCGTTTTTTGTCTGGTACCAAGGAATTTTTTCATCGCCGCCATCGGTGCGAAACCACGTTCGAGTGGCGACAGGCTCCGGCGGTTTTTTCTCGCCACTCCAAGCCGTCGCAATCGTTCCAGAGAGAACAAAAACGAGCGCAACTAAAACGTTTCTCATCATGCCACCAACTCCGAAATCGGGCTGAGACTGTCTCCGAACCGTTCAGTTTTCACATCCATCTTTTGCAGCATCGTCAGCAGCAGATTGCTGAGATGTGCGCGGTCATCCACCGGCTTGTGGCAAATGCCATAATGCCCGCCCGCGTTCGCGAGATCGTACTTGCCCAACTTCGGCAGATTGTAATCAATGTGCTGGCCATGCTTCAATCCCAGCGCCTGCCCGCCCGCAAGAATCGTCGGGAGATTCGCGTTGCCATGGCTGTGGCCGTAACTCATGCCACTTCCAAACAGCACCATCGTCCGATCCAGCATCGGCTCGCCGCCATCGTTCACTGCTTTAAGCTGGTCGAGGAAATACGAGAACTGCTCGGTGATAAACGCGTCGCTCTTGCTCAAGCGGAACATCACTTCCGGATCGCCGTTGTGATGCGACAATTCGTGACGAATCTGCGTGATGCCGATCTCCGGAATCGCAATCCCACTACCTTCTGTCCCGCTCATATACGAGACCACGCGCGTCATGTCCGTGCGCAGCGCCAGGACCACGAGGTCGTACATCGTGCGATAGTATTCACCGGCCTGAGCGGTCGAGACATTCTGCTGGAACTTCGCACCAATCGCCGGCTCAATCTTCGGCTTCGGAACATTCAACCACGAATCCAAGCGCTCCGTCCGGACTTCCACTTCGCGCACCGCCGTGAGGTACTCGTCGAGTTTCGTCCGGTCATCGTTCCCCACGGCTTTGCGTAGTGAGCGAGCCGAATCCAAAACCGAATCCAAAACGCTGTGTCGTCGATTCAGCCGCCGCCGCTGAACATCAACCCCGCCGGGCTCCTCGCCGTACAAACGCTGGAACACCGCTTTCGGGCTGCTCTCGGCGGGCAGCGGTACTCCATCGCGCGACCACGACAACGTATTCACCACGTTGCCCGGCGTCCCTGTTCCGCTGTGCAGCGACAACTCCAACGACGGGAAGCGCGTCTGCGTGGACGTCACTTCCGCCATCAACTGATCGCACGAAACATAATTCTTGTACGCGCCACCTTCCTGGCTCAACTTCGCGGCGGTCAGCCACAAATCGGCGCAAACGTGCGCGGTGCCCAGCCCGCCGGGATGATGCAATCCACTGATCGGCGTGATCGCGCTGCGGTGTCGTTCGAGCGACTTCATCGGCTCGCTCAACTCATAATCCCGCCCCGCTTTCGTGATCTGCCACGTCAACACATTCACGCCGTTCGGAATGTACACGAACACGCTGCGTCGCGGTTTCACGGCACCTTCTGCGGCAACAGTGGAACTCAACGGACGCATGCAATCGAGCAACGGCAGCGCGATGGCCGCCCCCAGCCCGCGCAGGAAATGCCGCCGGTTCAAGAGCCAGCGATTGTTCTGAACATTGCTCATGGTCTCTGCTCCAAAATTGCCCTGTTAACGCTGTTGAAATAGATCTGAAAGAATCAACGCTTCAACGATGTCACCAAGTTTGTAGTCCGTCGCTTTGCTCTGATTGCACAACTCCGCCAGCGCGCGGCGGTCATCCAGCGCCATCGGTCGCCGCAACGCATACGTCGCAAGCTTCTCGATAAAGGCCCCGGCGAATTTGTGCGCGTCACCCATCAACAGCTTCCTGAATTCGACTGCATCCGCGAACGCGCGTCCGTCCGGCAGCGTTCCGCTCGCGTCAACTTTCGGATTGTCTCCGTCGCCATCCTTGACCTTCTCTTCTGTGCGCCAGCGCCCGATGGCGTCGTAGTTGTCGAACGCAAGACCCAGCGGATCGATCTTCTTGTGACACGACGCGCAATTCGCGTCCGACTTGTGCGCATCAAGTTTCATGCGTAACGTCGCCTTTGGTTTACCCGACGGTGTCGGCTCAATCGGCTTCACGTTGGCAGGTGGCGGCGGCGGCGGTTTATTGAAAACAGTTTCGAGCACCCATTTCCCGCGATGCACCGGACGATGCCGCTGCCCGTCGGACGTCAGACTCAGCACACCGCCCTGGCACAAAATCCCGCCGCGATGATCTTCCGGGCGTAACGCCACGCGCGTGAACTCGTTTCCCGACACACCCGAAATTCCATAATGCGATGCCAGCCGCGCGTTCAACATCGCCCAATTCGAATCTATGAAGTCGCGGATGCTCGAATTCTTGCGCAGCACTTCCGTAAAAAAAGCGCTGCCTTCCGCAACCATGCTTTTCTCCAAATGGGTGTCGTATTCCGGATACAGTTTCTTGTCCGGCGCGAACATGCCGACGCGTTTCAGTTGCAGCCACTGATAGGGGAAAGACGACGCGAACCGCTGCGATTTCGGATCGCGCATCATCCGCGCGACTTGCCCGCGCAGCACCTCTTTCTCATGCAACTTTCCGGCTCGGGCGAGCTCAATCAATGTCACGTCCGGCGTCGTGCTCCATAAAAAATACGACAACCGCGACGCCAGTTCCCAATCGTTGATCGTCGTTGTCAACTTCTCGCCACTGCCTTCTACGAGATACAAAAAGTCCGTCGAACACAACACCGAAAGCAATGCCGCGCGCACCGCCGATTCGTATTTCTCGCCGCTCTTCAATTCGCTCGCGACCAACTTCTCCAGACGGTCGAGTTCCTCTGCCCGCACCGGTCGCCGAAATGCGCGCTCAACAAACGGCGCCAACGCTGCGCGCGCTTGAGCCGCGTCTTGAGCGCCCTTCGGCACAAAACGCTGTTGCACCAGAGACGGAAAATCAGTCTGAAGCGGGCCTTCGAAATCGACGAAATCGACGATCAAAAACGGAAGCATCGGAACGCCATCTTCGTCCGTCAATTTATACGACCACGGCCCGCGCCCGAGGACAGTCGAATGCGAGATCGAATCCTTGATCGTCGTATAAAACCGGTTGCCATCGCCGTGCCCCACCGTCGCCAAAATCGATGGCCCAGGCGAATCATTGGTGAGATAAATATTGTGATTGCCCGCAGGCACATGAAAGGTGAATTCATACGTCGCCGGTTTGTCTTCTGCCGTATCCACATCGGTCTCAAACACCATCCGATCCAGTCCGCGCGCGTATAGCGTCACGTGCGGCGCGCGCCCTTTCGGCGGTCTCATGCCGCTGAGTTTAATCCGCCCACGATACTCGCCCGCAACAGGAAACGTCGCCGACGCTTGAACATTAGCGTGCGGCCACAACACCGTTCTTACTTTATCAACGATCCCCAATTCCTTCGCCAGCGCCTCGTTCCCCCCGCGCAATTTCTGCCAGCCGCGATGTTCCGAGAACGGCTTCGTGGCCGTCTGCGGCATCGCCTCATTTAAGATCGTCTCAGCCGCCGCGAAATACTTTTCGACGTTCATCGGAGCAACCGTCATCACCGATCCGATGCGGTCAAAGCCCTGCCATTGCGTATCCTCAGGCAACCCCGACGGATCGGTCACATCGAATTTCACACCCAACAAATCGTCGATCGTGTTGGCATATTCTTCGCGTGTCAATTTATGAAACGTGATCCGGTCGCGCTTGGCCATCCGCGATGCTTCGCCATCTTTCAATTGCTGCGCAATCCATTCCACGACGCGCGCGGCCTCATCCGCCTTGGGCTTCGGCTCGTTCTCGGGTGGCATCTCGCCGGAACTGATCCGCTCCATCACATCCGCCCAATGCCCCGCCGACAACGGAGCCGCGAAGTCGCGCACCAGCGTGTCCACGCGCAACTCCCCTTTATGTTTTTTCTCGCCATGGCAGCGTTCGCAATGCTGCGCCAAAAACGGTTGCATCACGCGCCCAAACTCTGCCGCCGCATCCGCCGCGTGCAGCGACGTCGCCCCGCTTTGAAGCAGCACCACCCCAAAAAAAACGCCTGCAATCCATCTCATGCGATTCGCCGTTTAACGAGTTTCAAATGAAAAAATGAACCTCCCACAGGCACGTGGAAAGACGCTTCCAAGTACACCGATTGTCTTCAACACGCCCTGAGAATTGATCAATTCCGCGAAATCCCACCGCTAGGACATCCATGAATTCTGCGAACAGTGATATTCCATGACTTGAACCAGTTCCCAAAAATCTAACTCATTTTTCGACCATAACGTGACGATGCTTCAAGAGGGATAACCGCTTTAAGTTTATACAATGGCAAGTGCACTTTTTCTCTCGCTCGAAACACCGTCCTCGCTTTGTATTGTTCCATTGACGATGCGTTGAATTTGGATCACAGACAGAATCAAGCAATGATGTCGTGAACGACGTCGCCGGCGACATCCGTCAATCGGAACGGGCGGCCTGCGTATGTGTATGTGAGCTTGAGGTGGTCGAGTCCGAGCAAGTGCAGGATCGTTGCGTGCAAATCATGGATGTGGACTTTGTCCTGGACCGCATAATAGCCGTAATCGTCGGTGGCACCGTGTTTGTGACCGGGTTTCACACCGCCGCCCGCCATCCACATCGTAAAGCCATCGGGGTTGTGATCGCGTCCGTCGCCGCCTTGTTGCGTGGGTGTGCGGCCGAATTCGCCGCCCCATAAAACCAACGTGTCATGCAACAAGCCACGGTCCTTGAGATCCTTGAGCAGGCCGGCGATGGGCTTGTCGACTTCCAGCGCGTTCTTCGCGTGATCTTTTCTCAGCGATCCATGCTGATCCCATTTGTAACTGTGCGAGACTTGAACAAAGCGCACGCCGCGTTCAGCGAAGCGCCGGGCCATGAGACACTGGCGGCCGAAATCCTTCGTTTGATCGTGATCCAATCCGTAAAGTTTCAGCGTCTCAGGAGTCTCCTTCGAAATGTCCTGCAATTCCGGCGCAGCGGTCTGCATGCGGTATGCGAGTTCGAATGATTTGATTCGTGCGTCCAGCGCGTCATCCTTTTTTTCACCGTTCATCGCCTGCAACAGATCCAATTGCATGCGTTGCAAATCCGGTGTGGTTTCGCTGTTCTTGATGAACGAAATTGCGGCCTTCTCCGAGGGCATCCCGGAATGGCCGATCGGCGTGCCTTGATACGACGCAGGGAGAAACGCGGAACTCCAATTGTTAAGACCACCGTGTCCCAGCGAGGGACAGATGGTCACGAAGCCGGGCAGACTTTGGTTCTCGCTGCCCAGGCCATACGTGATCCACGAGCCCATGCTGGGTCGGATAAAATTGTCGCTGCCGGTGTGAAGCTTAAGCAGCGCACCGCCGTGGGCGGAGTTCGATCCGTGCATCGAATTGATGACGCAGAGATCATCAACATGTTCGGCGACGTGCGGAAAAAGCTCGCTCACTTCAATGCCGCTCTGCCCGTACTTTTTGAATTTCCAAGGCGAACGCATCAGGTTGCCAGTCGCTGCGAATTGTACACGCGGCTTGGCGAATGGTAACGGTTTGCCATCGTCGCGGTCGAGCAACGGCTTGGGATCGAACGTGTCGACTTGCGACGGGCCGCCGTGCATGAAGAGAAAAATGACGCGCTTTGCCCGTGCGGGAAAGTGTGGCGCTTTGGGGGCCAGCGGATTGTCCGAGCCTTCCGCCTTTGAGTTAACACCGAGCAAACCAGCGAGCGCAACGCCTGCGAAACCGGCGCTCGAGCGCCAGAGCATTTCGCGGCGAGACACCGGCGGGTTGCAGCCGCATTCATTCCAATGATTATTCATGCGATTCAAGTCCGCTCATTCTACGTAAACAAATTCGTTCGACGCAAAGATCACCTGGCAAAATCCCGCCCACGCCCGCGCTTTCAATTCGTTTGCTGCGGGCGGTTTTTCCAGCTTTAAAAGTGCATCGGAATAACGCCGGACAAAGTCCAGCGCGCGGTCGCTTTCCACTTGTGTGGGCGGCCGGGAAAATGCTTTTTCATACGCCAACTTCACGCGTCCCGCATCATCCAAATCCTTGCGATCCATCAGCAATTGAGCGAGTTTCTGCGACGCATCGAGCACGAGCTTTCCATTCAACATAAACAGCGCTTGCGGCGCGACAGTGGTCGTTGCGCGGCTGCCGTTGACAATGTTGGGATCGGGAAAATCGAATGCCTGAAAAACATCGTACACGTTGTTGCGCATGACAGGAAGATAGATCGACCGGCGTTTGATGTCGTACAACGGGCGGATCGCATCGTTGTTGATATAATCGCGATTTTTGGTTGTCAGGATCGAGCCGCCCATCGTCAGATCGATTTCTCCGCTGACCGAAAGCACGCCGTCGCGCAGCACTTCAGCCTCAAGCCGCTGCCGATTCATGCGCCAATGCAACCGGTTTTCCGGATCAATTCGCGTATACTTTTCGTTGACGGTGACGCTCATTTGATACGTCGACGACAACATGATCTGGCGATGCAGATGCTTCATCGACCAGCCGTGGCTGACGAAATCAGTGGCCAGCCAATCGAGCAATTCGGGGTGCGAGGGCTTTTCACCGAGCAAGCCGAAATTGTCGGGCGAGTTGACGATGCCGCTGCCGAAATGCCAACGCCACAGGCGATTGACCATGACGCGCGCTGTGAGCGGATGCCTCGCGCGCGTGAGCCAGTTTGCGAATTCGAGCCGACCGCTTTGTTTTTCGCTGAGCGGTTCCAATGACGGCGAGGCGTCCGACAAAATCGCGGGGAAATGCTTCAGCACCGGCTCGCCCAGCGTCTGCGGATTGCCGCGAATGTGAATGCGCAGAGAAGCCAAATGCTCGCCTTCCGTCGCGCCCATCGCGTCGCCGAAAGTGGGGCGTGTTTTTTCGAGTCCGACGGTCGCGTCGTGGATGCTCTTGATTTTCGAAACAGCCTCCGCGGAATAAAACGTCTCCGTTTTTTCAGGCAAGACGAAGGGACCGTTCTTCGCATCCGCAAGTACCTGCCGCAACGCTTCATGCGCATCGTCCGGCAACTTTTTGACAGCCTTGCCTGCGGGCGTCGCTTTTAGCTTTTGAAAGCTGACTTGCGAGTCGGCAAAGAGATGGGCGTAACGCTGTGCGAGGTCATCAAGCGATGCTGGAGGAATGGGCGAGAAGATCTCCGCCACGTGTGGATTCAGTTTTATACTCTTGTCGCCGCCGTTCTCTTTGATGCGTTGTGCGAAGGCAGCTGCTCCCGGCACGAAATCGTTCGGCGGTAGTTTGCGCAATTCGTTCCACGGAGAAAATATCGCACGTCGTTCGGCATCATCTTTTTTGAGATACTCGATCCACTTGTTCAGGATCGTCACGTTCAACTTTTTTGCGGTGGCGACGTCATTCGCGTTACGCGGTTTGTCTTGCGCGGGCGGCGTGCGCAAGACATCGGCTGCCGCAAGCATGTACGCCGCGCAATCCTTCCGAAATGACGCGAGCAGCCGTTCGTTCTCCGCCTTGTTGATACCGTCAATCTCCGCCTTATTCTTTTTGATCTGAGCGTCCACCGCGTCGCGCTTGGCAATTTCTTCCGGCGATCCCAGCGGGCGTTCGTACCAGCGCGCGACTTTGTTGAAACCTTCCATGATGCGCGTACCTTTAAAGATCGCAGCCATTGCGTAGTAGTCGGACGTGGGAAACGGATCGAACTTATGATCGTGACAGCGACAGCAGCCCAACGTCAGACCCATGAACGTGCGGCCCGTGGTATCGAGTTCCTCGTCAACGATATCCATCTCCATTTTTTTCGGATCCGGTTCAGCAAGGACCTTCGGGCCCAATGCGAGAAACGCAGTCGCGGTTTGACGCCGCAAGGTCTCATCGCGATCAGTCGTGACCGGCATCAAATCCCCAGCGATCTGTTCGCGAACATACTGATCGTAAGGCAAATCTTTGTTGAATGCGTTGACGACATAATCGCGGTAACGATATGCGTTGGCATAAGCGAGATTCTCGTCCATGCCGTTGGAATCAGCATAGCGCGCCATATCCAGCCAATGGCGGGCCCAGCGCTCGCCGTATTGCGGAGTGGCCAACAAGCGGTCGATGAGTTTCGCATAGGCCCCTGGCGATGTGTCCTTCAAAAACGCATCGACGTCCTCAACGCTGGGCGGCAATCCGGTGAGGTCAAACGTTGCGCGGCGAATCAGTGTGCGTTTATCAGCGGGTGGCGCGGGCACCAGATTTTTCTCCTCGAGCTTTGCGAGAATGAACGCGTCGATTGAATTGATCGGCCACAATGCATTTTTGATCGTCGGAGGCGTCTGAGATTTGACGGGCTGCCAAGCCCAATGCTCGGCCATGCGCTTTTTCTTTTCGAGATCCAGCGGGGGCAGAGCGGACGCAGTTGGAGCCGACACGGTCGACGCATTGGGCCACGGTGCGCCGCGCTTGACCCATTCTGTCAAATCTGCGATTTGAACGGCGGAAAGTTTGCCCTTGGGCGGCATCTGCAAATCGGCGTTTTTATACGTGATAGCCTCAACGATTTTGCTCTGCTCCGGCTTTCCAGGAACGAGCGCGGCACCGCTCTCGCCACCTTTTAAGAGTGCCGCAACGCTGTCAACGCTCAAGCCGCCTTTATGCTTTTTCGACTGCTCGGAATGGCATTGGAAACATTTTTCGACGAGAAGTGGCCGGATCTTCGATTCGAAAAATGTGCTGTCGGCCAGCATGGTGCCAGTGCTATCGGCGGCGTACAATCTGGCCACCAGTGCCACGAGAAGAGTGGCGAAGCGTGTGAGCGTGTGTGTCATTGATCGGTTAGCACTCTTTCAATTTTCTGAAACTGAATCGATTCGAAGTCGATGTTGACGATGTATACACGCGAGTCCTGACGAAGGGTTGATCTTTTGTTCAGGGACGTGAGTCCTTTCTGTTTCGCGCAATTGACAGCGAGGTAGTGTTCATGGAAAAAAAGTATGCCGCGCCAACCGCCCCGCCGTCGGAGCCGACAATTTCGAAGTCCAAGTCAACACCGACCCAACGAAGCCCGCCCAATGGCTCACCAAACTATCCTCCTCCCAAAGCCACTGCATCATCCACGACCTCCCGAGCGGTGTACGCCACTACGTCCGAGTCCGAGTCCGAGTCCGAGTCCGAGTCCGAGCCAACGGCCCGCTGGGCCCCGGGCCTTGGAGCGATGAGGCGAGCAAGATGGTGCCGTAGGGAAACGCGTTGAAACTCCGAGACAGAATTAACATTGATTCGAACGTGAAAAGAATGTAACGTCTGTCCCGGAGTTTCGCAGACTGGAAACGGATCTCGACAATCTGGAATGCGCACACAACAATCTGAAAAGCGCTTCTGTCTGTCTGGAATATGTAGTTTTCAGTCTGGGATGTGTGTTTTCCAGATTGAATTAGACTTGTTTCCGTCTGGAAAACGCGTTCTCTTGTTCGAAACATCGAATAAATGGGCGGGTGGCACTCAATACTATTCGGCAAAGTGCCAACTGCCGGTCTTGGATACGCGATACCCGGTCACGACTCCCTCACAGGCTTCAAGATGAAATCCACCCTCGCCCTCGCCTATGTCCTGAGCTCGGTTCTCATCACCCTGACTACGATCAGCCTCGGCGCAGAGGCGAAGGCACCGCTGGCTCCCGTCAAGGCTCTCACTCCCTTTGCCGAGAAGCACTGCATCACGTGCCACGACAAAGACGAGCAGAAGGGCGGCTTCGACATGGAGGATCTTTTAAAGAGCCCCTCGGTCGAAAAGAATCCCGCAGCGTGGTTGAGTGTGTTGGAACGGATTGTCTCCCGCGACATGCCACCCAAGAAACGCAAGGAGCGGCCGACCGAGGCGGAGTATCAGCAGAGCGAGAACTGGCTGCGGTCCCAGATCGAGGCGTATGAGGCTTTCGCAGCCACCCAGCGTCCCCGACCGATGCGCCGGCTCAACAGCGATGAATACAATCGCAGCATCCAGGAGGTGTTCGGAATACCGGGCATCAAGCCGGCCGCAGACTTTCCGCCGGACGATGCGTTCGAGGGCTTCACGAATATCGGCGAGGCGCTCAATCTTTCCACCGTGCTGATCGAGCAGTATCTCAGTGCGGGACGCAAGGTGGCCCATTTCGCGGTTGTGGAGGGGCAGCAACCTGCCTCGAAACGGCGTGTCTTCACTCACGCATCCACTCCGCGTGGCAAGGCCAAGCCAGCCGACTACGCGACCGATATCAGGGGGCACGATCCCGGCGGTGCGGTCAACAAAGTGGGGTGGGTCGGAGATCACTTGTTCGTCGACGGTGGCAATACGCCCGCAGGGACCTACTCGGTGCGTCTGCATGCGACGCCGAAGAACCTCGCGGGCCGCCCCACCTACATCCCGAACTTCCAATACCTCGTGAACGACGTGCGAGTGTATCAAGGTGACGTCCCGATCCAGGAGGGCGTGCCGATGAAGCAGGAGTTCCACGTCATGGATCTGAGCGGCAGACTGAAGGTTGATTTCCGCTGGGTGAACGGCTTCCCGGACAACAATGACTTGCGCGGTCAAGGGTTGCGCCTGCCGGAATGGTCAGACAAAGAAGCACACAACCGAAAGGAGGTCTGGAACTATCTCCGCTATGTGTGGGAGCCGCAGGTCAAAGCAGACCCCGCCACACCGTATCCGTTTCCCTACTTCGACGATTTCTATCTCGAACTAGAAGGCCCGCTCTATCCCGACGGCTGGCCGCTCTCGCGATTCCAGCGCGAAAATGCTGCGGCCATTGTGGCCAAGGACGCAAAGCGGATCGCGCAATGGCTGCTGCCCAAACTCTACCGGCGGCCGGCCACCGAGAATGACATCGCCGAATTCGCCGCGTTTGTGGAACAGTCGGAAAAGGCGCTTGCGGATGCCAAACCGACTCCGCCGCCAATCGAACGCCGCTTTCCAGAGGCACTGCGTCTGGGCATCCAGCAGGCGCTTATCTCGCCGCATTTCCTGTTCATCGTGGAGCCTGGCCCCGTGGGCCGCCCGCTCACCGATCCCGAACTGGCCACGCGCCTCGCCTATTTCCTGTGGAGCGCGCCGCCGGATGCCGAGCTGGCGAAACTCGCAACCGAAGGCCAACTCCGCCCGGCGCTTGCCGCGCAGACCAAGCGGATGCTCGCCGATCCGCGAAGTGCGGCCTTCCTCGATCGCTTCACGCAGGAATGGCTCGGCCTGGCGAAGCTCTCGACGATCATGCCCGAGATATCGCTCTTCAGGCGCTTCGATAAACAGGGGATACTCTCCCAGGAAATGGCCGCCGAGCCGCGCGCGATGCTCGGTTATTTACTCCAAGAAAACGCATCTCTCTACGATCTGCTCGACGCGAATTATGCGTTCATCAACGACCGCCTCGCGGACTTCTACCACCTGCCGTCGCTGTGGTCGATTTTCCCCATGAAGCGCGATGGCTTCGATCCTATATCTGGCGGCGACATGCGCAAAGTGACGCTGCCCGACAAACGTCGCGGAGGCCTGGTGGGCATGGCCGGAGTCCTCGCGCTGACAAGCGAGAACACCCGAACCTCCGCTGTGCGACGCGGCGTCTGGATTCTGGAGAAAATCTTCAACCGCACGCCACCCCCGCCGCCACCGAACGTGAACGGCGTCCTGCCTCCTACGAGCGAAGGCACAACGGCGGTGGAAAAGATCAAGCTCCATCGCAACGCTCCCAATTGCGCCGGCTGCCATCAACGCATCGACCCACTGGGCGTCGCACTGGAGAATTACGACACCATCGGCGAGTGGCGCGACACGGAACCGCCGTGGATCGATCCCGCCAATCCCACCTCCACGCTCGAAGCCGTCCGCGCGAAGCTGAAGCTCAAGCAGTATGACCCCCTGCCCACTTTCCCAATTGACCTGTCCTTTAGCATGGGCGGCGTCGAAGGTCAGGGCGTGGAAGCGCTCAAGCAATACCTCGTCGCCAACAAGGAGCGCTTCGCGCGCGGATTCACCGAAAAGCTCGCCACCTACGCCATGGGACGTAAAAACATGCTTACAGACGATACGGAGATCAAGAAAATCCAGGACGCCGCGATGCAGGATAACTTCCGATTTCAGACACTCCTGCTCGCATTAGTGCAGAGCAAAATGTTCCAGACCCATTAAGCCAGACCGTAACCAGAAAGGCTCTCCATGAAAAAGCCCATCACCCGCCGTCACGCCCTGCGCAGCATAGGCTCGCTCATTTCGCTGCCATTCCTCGAAAGCATGCTGCCCTCCAGACTGCTCGCCGCCACCGTAAAGCCGCCGGTCCGCCTCGTCTGGCTTTACGCGGGCAGCGGCATGTTCATGCCCACTTATAAGCCCGCCCTGACCGGTCGTGCCTGGCATGAGTCGAAGGAACTTCCCGCAAGCGCGACAGTCATGAGCAACTACAAGATCGCCGCGGAACTCAAGCCGCTCTCCACGTTGGAACCGCTGCTGCCTTTCAAGGACGATGTCAGCATCCTCAGCGGATTGCTCCACGCTGGAGCCTTCACTCGCGGCACGGTGGTGAGACATGGGCAGGATCCCATGTGCCATCTCACCGCTGTCGATCTGTTCCGCATCCCTGGTGTCGCCAGCCGCAATGGCGTCTCCATCGATCAAGTCGCCGCGCGGCACCTCGGCCAAGACACGCGCATCCCCTCACTGGCTCTGTCCCAAGATCGAAACATGACGATCAATTATACCGACACTGGCTCGCCCATACCGGCGGACTGGAATCCAACCGAGATCTTCAACCGCCTCTTCACCGGCCCCAGCGCCGCGGACAAGGCGATGGCGGAAACCCGTTTCCTCCAAAAGAAAAGCGTCCTGGACAGTGTCTTGGCGCAGACCGAGAAGTTAAAAGGCAGTGTCGGCACCGGTGACCGCGAGCGGCTCGACGAATACCTCACGCAACTCCGCGAGATCGAAGTCCGCGCCGAGCAATCCCGCAAATGGGACGCGGTGCCGCTGCCGCCCATTCCTCCTGGCACGAAGCCGCCAAAGGTCATCTCCGGTGCTGGGCAGAGCCTGAGTCTGGGCAACACTGGAGAGGCTGCGGGCAACTTCGGCCCGAGGATTCGCCTCATCCTGGACATGCTCGTACTCGCATTGCAGACGGACCAGACCCGAGTCGCCACCGCGATCCTCGGGCACATGGGCGACGTCTATAAGGAAGAGAAGCTCAACGACTCCTACCACGGCTACACTCACAAAATCAGCGAGCCGGGCGGACAGATCGGAATGGCGAAACTGGATCGGTTCCGCATCGGCCATGTGGCGTATTTCCTCGAAAAGATGAAAGCCATCAAGGAAGTGGACGGCACCACCTTGCTCGATAACTCGCTTGTCCACTTCGGCGGCGGCATGGGCACCTGGCACGAATCCACCGACCTCGCAAATCTCATCGCCGGTCACGCCGGCGGCCGTCTCAAACTCGGCGAGCACGTCGAGTTCAAACAGGAACCGCTGGCCAATCTATACGTGATGATGCTCCAAGCCGCCGGTGTGCCAGTGAAAACCTTCGTGGATAGCAAAGGCCCGTTGGGGATCGGGTGATGTGGTGAGACATTCATCCGCTAGGAGCATCGCATCGTTCGCAGTGCAGGCGGCGGCATTCTTTCAACGCTTACCGTGATCACATTGCGTTTCTATTCAGCGACGACCTGTTTAGAACCGGGAGGGAATCGTGGATGAGAAAGCTGAGCCGGAGAACCAGGAACCATCGTCGCGGATCATGGGGTGAACTTCACTTCGACCTTTGGCAGCAGGGCTTTGATTTTGGCCTGTGTTTCGGCGGGGTAGCCATTCTTGCGGTCGACGAGTTTCAGGACTTTAAGGAAGGCGAAGTCCTTGAGCACGGGCAGTCGGTCGTCAGGAAACGGGACGTCGTCGAGTTCGAGGCTTTCGAGTTGCGTCAGACCTGCGATCGTCTTCAAATCCGCATCCGTCATCTTCGACACGTTGGTCATCGTGACGCGGCGCAGCGTGGCAATGCCTTTGATCACCGGGATAGATGCCGCCGTTCCGAAGTTGTCACCGAGCTCCAAAAACTCCAGCGGCAGTTTCGCAATATGGACCAGCGCCTCGGGCGTGGCTTTCGACGAGCCGATGTCGAGGCCTTTCAGTTTGGTGAGCTTCGCGAGGTTCGGTGCTGCGGCGTCGGTGAACTTAGAGTGCGCGAGGCTGATGTATTCCAAGTTCGGCAGATGATCGCACAGCTCCTTCAAACCTTCATCATCGATGCTGTTGCCGCGGTGGGTCACTTTCACCAGCTTCGTTAAAACGTCAAACTGGGCATAGGCGCGGCCAGTGATAGCGGTGCCTACGAAGGCGAAGCTTTCCAGGCCCTTCATCACACCGGCGAGTTGCACCATGCCCGCATCCGTGAGCTTGCCGTTGTTGGTAAAGCGCAGGGTCTTGAGATGAGTGAGCTTCGCGATGTGCGGCATCCACTCGTCGTTGAACTTCGTGGAGATGATGTTCAGCGACTCGAGTGTGGTGATGTGGCCAATGTGCTCGAAGAAGGCCGCGTCAAAGGGATCTTCCTTGCGATGGTCGTGCGGACCTGCGCCTGGCACCGCGAGATCCACGAGCTTGAGGCTTTGGCCGTCCTCGGTCTTTTGGACTTTTCCTTTAGCGGCTTCGACGATGCGGATGACGGCTTCAACATGTGGGTCGAGGGCGAGGACGGAGCTGGCAGCGAAATACAGGGCGAGAATGGTAAGGATGATT
>Ga0194061_1000827_pt1 | contig 18812 bp, 15 predicted proteins | sample SepL2221m_MetaG_FD_163423 | JGI IMG/M metagenome (GOLD analysis project Ga0194061, IMG submission 163423) | Anoxic zone freshwater microbial communities from boreal shield lake in IISD Experimental Lakes Area, Ontario, Canada - Sep2016-L224-21m | ecosystem: Environmental > Aquatic > Freshwater >... | reverse complement strand
GGTAATATCACTGATAAAACCGTGCCAGAGAATGCTGCCGACAGCCAGCTGTTCCGGACGTGAAAAACCGTGGCACCAAGATATTCTGTAGTGCGAGAGCTTTACCCGGAAATCATGTTCCCAGAATTCCATCGTGCGTGCGGATTCTGCAATTGATTCACGAAGCTCGTCCAGATCGTCCGGGTGGATTCTGGCAAAGAGCGGTGCGGCATCTTCTCGAATATCCTCCGGGCTGACACCAAACATCTCGCTGATTGTATCGCTGACGTACGGGAAACAGGAACGGTCATCGGGGTACAGCCGGTACTGATAAATCAGGCCCGGAAGCTGGCGTGAAAGGGTAGCCAGCAGGTCGTGGCTCTTTTGCAGGCTTTCCTTCAGTTCGAAATATTCCGTTTCGTCAGAAATGATCCAGATGCTGCCGGCCTGCGGTTCTGCCGGATCGATCGCCTTACCGTTGTAGAGGGCGTGGAACAGCGTGCCGTCCTTGCGCTGCAATATAAGCTCCCTGGAAAAGGTTCCTCCGCCGTCCAGCACCGCGTACGCGTCCCGGCCGGTCTGTTCATAATCCTCCTGTGACGGATAAATAATGCGGGTATCGGCTCCAGTTATTTCATCGGGGTCATAGCCGAACATGCTGCAGAGCGCCGGGTTAATCCGGATAAAGCGGCGGTTTTGTACGTGCGCGATTCCTACCCCGGCATTATCGAAAATAATTGACTGCTGATGTGTGAGCCTTTGCAGTGCGTTAGTCCGCGCAGCCAGTTGTCTGCTGGCCTCATGCTGCACTTCCTCCATCCGTATCCGTTCGGTGATGTCCTGAACAAACCCGAAAACCTTTGGAGCGCCATTTTCGTCTTGTGACAGTCTGGCAACCGAATGAACTGTCTTTGCGGGTGAGCCGTCAGCAGGATTGATAGCAAATTCAATATCGTATTCGCCTTCTCCCCGTATCAGTCTGACAAGCGTCTGATGCACACGCTCGCGTTCAGGAATACAGGCCTCAATATCGTCTACAGAGATATGGCCGGCAATCGGCGGAAATCCGTACATGCGGAACCCTTCAGCCGAACCCCAGATTTTATTGGTCTCAAGGTTGTAGATCCAGGAGCCGGTCTTGCCGATCTCCTGCGCCATCAAAAGTTGTTGCTGACTCTCTTTACGTGCGTCCTCAGCAGTTTTGTAATCGGTAATATCCTGGGCAATCCCGAAAATAATTATATCATCATCGACTTCCCGGCGCTGAAATATACAGTCGCGCAACCAGATCCATTCTCCGGATTTAATGCGAACGCGATACTCAAGCGAAAGCCCGGATTGGTTTTTTTCACCATCATTTCTAATGGCATGTTCCACGTTTTCCTTATCGGCGGGGTGGATGGAGTTTTTCCAGAGCAGCGGGTCGTCGTAAAAATCCTGCAGCGGATAGCCGAAAACCTGCTCAACCTGCGGTGAATAGAACTGCCCGCCATGTTTGGCAGAAAAGGTATAGGTGATACCCGGCACATTATCAATGAGGGTTCGATAGTGCTCGTTCGCTGTTTCCAGGTCCCGCTGGGAAAAGCGCAGTTCCTCGTTCTGCATCTCCAGTTCGACCTGATGAACCTGCAGCTCATGGAGCAACCGTTGAGTCTCTATGGCTGCCAGTGTTTCAGCAGGCGTAACCCGTTCCTGGGCCGCACTGACACTTTTGTCGGCGATTACTTTTTCTTCAGCGCGCCGTCGGAGTTCTTCTGGTGTGCCCTTATGGTTGTTTTTCATGTCAGCAGCCTTTCATTTTTCACGTATCTGCACATCCGGTATCACCAGCGTAAACCTGCTGCCGCTGCCGAAGGTGCTTTCGACACGAATCGTTCCGTCATGCATTTCCACAAGATGCCGGGCCAGCGCCAGGCCGAGGCCGGCCCCCTCGAAGGTTTTGGTCAGCGGGTGCTCCAGTTGGCTGAAGGGCTGGAAGATCCGCTGCAGATTTTCATGACGGATGCCGATGCCGTTGTCGGTCACCGAAATTTCGATGCCGTCGCCCACCCTGCAGGCATGCACCATTACAGTACCGCCGGGGTAGCTGTACTTGATGGCATTGCTGATGAGCTGGTAGAAGGCCTGCCTCAATTTGGAAGCATCGCCCGTTATAACGGTGTCGATTTCAGCTGATGGTTCAAGTGTAAGAAAGATGCCGCCTTTTTCGGCAGCCTCCCTGAAGAATTCCAGATCCGGAGTGATGACACTGTGCAGCGGAAACGAAGAGAGCGAAAGGACGCCGTCGCCGAACTCAGCCTGCGCCATATCGAGCACATTTACCAGCATATTTCTCAGGCGCAGGCCGCTTTTCCTGATTTCGTGCTGGCAGTCACGCTGCTTTCCGTTGAGCGGACCGTACATTTGGTCGATCAGAAGATCGCTATAGCCGATGATGGTGTTGAGCGGGGTTCTGATCTCATGGCTCATATTGGCGATGAATTCGGTTTTGGCCCGGCTGGCCTCCAGGGCGTCAAAATGGGCCGCCGTGACTTCCTCATGGGCGGCAATAAGCTGCCGCTCGGCTTCGTGCCGTTCGGTAATGTCATGGATAACGCCGATCAGCCCCGCCACCCTGCCATCGCTGCCGGTAAAGGTGGCCTTGTGGAAGATCACATCATGGCGGCTTCCATCGGCAAAGACCACGGAGGCCTCATACTTCTGGACGCCGGGATTGTTCAGCAGCTCCCGGTCAGAGGAGTTGTACGTTTCGGCCAGATCGGCCGGTGCGATATCGAAAACCGTTTTGCCGATGAACTGCTCTCTCGTCAGTCCCAGATACTCTTCAAAAGCCCGGTTGCCGCCGATATAGACGCACTCCGAATTTTTGTAGAATACCGGCGACGGGAGCGCGTCCATCAGCACCTGATGGGCATGCTCGAATGAGAGCGCATCCAGGGCGTCGCACTCGCTTATCCGCTGCTGCCCTCCAACCGTGTCGGAGTCGGAACCATAGTGTCGGGACATGCTATTCATCGCTGCGGACCTGTACCCACACTCCATCGGCCGACAGCATTTTTTTACGGAAATTCTGACGGATCAGGGCAATGGCGGTGGTGTCCAGCTTTCCTCCCGCCTCCAGCAGCAGCATGCCCCCGGTGTCGCACAAATCCCGCGCAAGCAGCATGCCGGTGATCAGCTCATTGGGGGGCACTTCAACTTCTCCCGTCGTGACGGTTTTTTTGCCGTCGAAAAACAGCACTCTGGCTATCATCGTAAAATGGCAGATCAGCGATGGATCGAGCTGTACGCCGCCGTTCAGCCGGGCTTTCATGATGGCGTAGTCGGCACGTTCGGTCGTAACCGAGTTGGCCGCCTGCTCGATAAAGTCGGCAATCGCCACCAGGCGGGCCCCCAGAGGAATGTCGTCCCCCGTCAGCCCATCAGGGAAACCGCCACCGCCGAATGATTCGTGATGACTCCGCACCATCAGCCCCACGTCGTGCAGGTCGTCAAGTTCCCTGAACAACTCTTCTCCGCGGAGCGGGTGGCGCTGGTACTCTTCCAGCTCATGGGCTGTCATCCCGGCCGCATCTTTTTCCGTCAAGCATCGTCTGTTCCCGAGAGTTCCGACATCGTGCAGCATCCCGGCCAGCCTGATTTTGGCCACCTCTTCGGCCGAAAGCTTCATCTGGCGGGCGGCATCCCCGGCCAGTTCGCTGATTGCCCGCGAGCGGACACCGAAACGGTCTTCCATCAGTTCAAAGACACCGGACAGCAATTCAACGCCGGTGATGTAGCCGCGCAGGGCGGAGGCACGCTCATCGGCACTGCTGAGGGCTTCGGTCTTTAAACGAATGGTTTTGATGCTCTGCAGCAGCCGCTTTCTGAGGTTGCCATTCCACTCCTCAAGGGCCTCCTGGGCATCGTGCAGCGCCAGGTGGGCCTTGACACGGACCCGGACGACCGCACCGATGATCGGTTTGGTGAGGTAATCAACGGCACCGGCCTCAAATCCGCGCGTTTCATCACCGGAGTCAAGCAGCGAGGTCACGAAGATGACTGGAATTCCCTGAGTAGCGGTATCCGCCTTGAGGAGCCTGCAGACCTCGTAACCATCCATTTCCGGCATCATGATATCCAGCAGAATCAGGTCCGGCGGCGTTGAACGGGCAATCTCAAGTGCCTCGCCGCCCCGCGCGGCGGTCATGATGCGGTATTCATCGCACAGCACCGCCTCCAGCAGCGAGCTGTTCTCCGGAATATCATCGACGATCAGAATCGTGCGGCGTATCTGTTGCTCTTCCGGCATAGCTTACCCCTTGGCCTCAAAGACTTCGGCAAAGCGCCCGTGAATGGATCTGAAAGCTGCCAGCACCCGTGGATCGAAGTGCTGCGGGATCGTCCGGCCGTTGCCATCGCTGATGATGCAGAAGGCTTCTTCATGACTGAGCGCCGCCTTGTAGCAGCGCTTGCTGCGCAGGGCGTCATACTGGTCTGCCAGGTTCATGATGCGCCCTTCAATCGGAATCTGTTCACCAACCAGGCCGTGAGGATAGCCGCTGCCGTCAAAACGCTCATGGTGACTGATGGCGATACTTTTGGCCAGCGTCAGGCGGATGTGGTCGCCGATAATCTTCGCGCCATCGGCCGGATGCTGCTTGACCAGTTCAAATTCCCCGGCTGTCAGGGCGGCCGGCTTGTGCAGGATGTCAACGGACAAGTGGATTTTGCCCACATCGTGGAGGATCGCCTGCAGCCGGATCAGTTCGATGAATTCCTCCGGCATACCGAGTTCGGCAGCCAGTAGCGCGCAGTAGTCGCCGACCCGCAGGATATGTTCTCCGGTGTCGTCGTCATTGACCTCCGCTGCTCTGGCAAGCGCCATGACGGTGTAGGCAAAGGCGCTTTCGGTTTCGCGAACCTGCTCGGACAGTGATTTGAGAAACAGGCTTTCGGCAACGATGGCGTTTAGCACCTCGGCATCAAAGTGATTGACCGGCCGACCGTAATTGATGGCGCAGAAGGTGATCTGGCTGCTCAGGTTGCAGATCAGGTTGACCGGCGGTTCCATGTTTTCAGTCAGTTCGGCCACCAGTTCCCGGTGCCCGTTCTGCAGATCCTCCTGATTGAGCCACACCAGCTCCCGTCCGTCCGCCAGTTTTTCCAGGTGCCGGCAGATGGTTGCGGGCAGGATGGTCATGGTGATGGCACCGGAGTCATGACCGAAGGCATAGCAGCCGAACTCTCCATTGATTCCCCGCAGAGAGAGCAGGACCCGCCGTGGTTGCTCTATCCGGTCGGGGGAGACGGCAATAATCTGGCGGACGATGTCCCTGATGCTGTCGATAAAGCTGAAGTGGAACGGATCAAAACCGCTCAGAATCTGTTTGCTCAGGCAGGTGAGATTGTTGATGCTGGCGTAGGCGGAATGGAGCTGGTCGTTAAGCCCCTTGACCCGCAGCAGCATGGTGATGCGCGCCATGACTTCGGAGCTGTCGAAAGGTTTGGAGATGAAATCCTCGGCGCCGGCTTCGATGCCGCGGATGCGGTTTTCCTTGTCGAAGCAGGCGGTGATCATGATGACCGGGATGTTGCTATGCTCGCCGTTGCCCTTGAGCCGGCGGCAGACTTCGAAGCCGTCGATGCCGGGCATCATCACGTCCAGCAGGCAGAGGTCGATGCGCTCGCCGATTTTTTCTATCGCTTCGTAGCCGTTTGAGGCCGTAATCACCTCGAATCCCCGCGGCGCGAGCATGGCCTCCAGCAGACCCAGATTCATCGGCTCGTCATCCACGCACAATATTCTCGGCAGGCGGTAGCTCACGGCTGTTCTGCGCCTTCCAGCCATGTTTTGACCAGGCCGGGTAGTTCACGGGTATTGACCGGTTTGGAAAGATAGCCGTCAAATCCGGCTGCCAGGAATTTTTCCCGATCGCCCCGCATGGCAAACGAGGTCAGGGCGATGATTTTGAGGTCGCAGGTGGCCGGATCTTTCTTCAGAATATCGCCGGCAGTAATGCCGTCCATGGTCGGCATCTGAATATCCATCAGAATCAGATCAGGCATCAGCTCCCTGGCCAGCGCCACCCCCTGCAGACCGTCTTCGGCCACCGTGACATCGTAGTGGTGGAACAGCAGGATGTCCTTGAACAGGTTGCGGTTGTTGGCATTGTCTTCGACAATCAGAATGCTGTGTGACATGGGCTCACCTCTCTGTGGCCGAACTGTTCATCTTAAAAAAACATTTGAAACACGGAGCAACGGAACAACGGAGAAAAATTAAAGAAAAATTTGAGCCTCTTGCAAAAGTATTCCATTCATGGTTCGACAAGCTCACCACGAACGGAATATCAGCACATATGTGTAAAGTCCGTTCGCCCTGAGCCGTGAGCTTGTCGAACGGTCGAAGGGTTATAAGGACTTTTGCAAGAGGCTAATTTTATTTTTGGTAGCTCACCCTGGTGGTGGGTGTGGTTTCTCCTGTAATGCCTTGATTTCTCCGTTGCTCCGTTGCTCCGTGTTATGAAAACCGCCGTTTCTCGGTTCATAGCAGCTTTGCCCCGTGCGGGATGGTGAAACTGAATCTGCTTCCGTTACCCGGTTCGCTTTCCAGCCAGACCTGCCCGCCGTGCAGCTCCACCAGCCTTCTGATCAGCGCCAGACCGAGCCCGGTTCCCTCGTACTCTTTGGTGTAGGCCGATTCCAGTTGGGTGAAGGGCTGGAAAAGCCGGGGAATATCCTCCTGCCTGATGCCGATGCCGGTGTCAGACACGCTGATTACGGTGAAATCTCCGCTGCGGCCGGCGCTGACACGCACGGTACCGCCGGGTGGCGTGAATTTGACGGCATTTGAAAGCAGGTTGAACATGATCTGTTTCAGCTTCCGCTCGTCCGCCTCAATGATCGACCCTGCCGACGGGTCAAGCTCCAGATGCAGGGTAACGCTGCCTCGCAAGGCTTTTTCCCGCAGCATCATCATGGAGGCATCCAGCGACTCCCGCAGCGGGAAGGTGCCGAGTTCCAGCTCCATCTTGCCCGACTCGATCTTGGAGAGGTCCAGTATGTCGTTGATCAGCGAAAGCAGGTGCCTGCCGCTGGTCAGAATATTTTTGACGTACTCCTGCTGTTTGTCGTTGATGGGGCCGAAATACTGGTCCTGCAGCACTTCGGAAAATCCGATTATGGAGTTGAGCGGTGTGCGCAGCTCGTGGCTCATGTTGGCCAGAAAATCAGACTTGGTCTGGGAAATTTCCACCAGTCGGCGATTCCCTTCAGCAAGTTCCTGCTGCTGCTCCTTCAGCTCAACGTTCAGCAGTTTCAGTTCGTCGTACGATCCGCGCAGTTCATCTGAAAGGCGTTTCAGTTCCTGATTATTCCGGATCGTCTTCACGCCGATTCCGAGCTGGGGGGCGATGCGGTTAATGATCCGCAGATCGGTTTCTTCAAAGCCGCTCGGCGAAGCCAGTTCCAGCACCGCCACCACTTCGTTCATCACCGTCAGCGGTACTGAAATAATCTCGCGGGCGGTAAAGGTGCCGAAACCGATGGGGTTGTGCCGGGCGTCGGATGGATTCAGGCGCTGGTTGATGATTTCGTTGCGCCGGAATGCTTCCTGGGCTGTTTCACCGGCAGTGGACGGCACAGGGACACCCAGGGATGATACCGGTACCAGCGTGTCGTTCCGCACAATATAGCTGACCGCCGCCATCACCGATGCGTGGCTGTCAAGCTGCTTCATGACCGCCTGGGCGAACTCCTCGACTGAGGGCCATTCATAATTGATCAGGGTGAGGATATCGCCGTAGGCCCTGTTGACAGTGTCTTCGCGGCGGAGCAGTTCGTTATGGACGGTTTCATGCTGTTTGTGTTCCGATATGTTGTTCAGCGTCAGCCAGCATTCGCCGCCACTGGCGGGAACGGCCCGCAGATGCAGCCAGGAAACATGGTTCTGCGTATCCAGCATACGCAGCTCGCAGGCCTGCGGCGTCTGCTGGTCAAGCAGTCTGTTGTGGCAGAGTGAAAAAATGTCCTGGTCTTCGGGGAGTATCAGGTGGCTGAACGGCTGTTTCAGCATTGTTGACGCGGCGATTCCGTACATGCCGGCCGCAGTGAGATTGGCCTCCAGGATCACCCCCTTGTCGTCGATTGCCAGATAGCCGACCGGTGCCAGGTCAAACAGATTGAAATAGCGCGCGTATTCGTCGGTGCGATGGCGGATGTCATCCGCTGATTCAGTTGGTATGTCGCCTGGCATGATCGTGACTCCGTCAGGGATATCTAGATACCCTGGAAACGTTTGATGTTGCCATCCAGTCTCATTGACACAAAATCAAGCGTGGTGATGTCATCGTGACTGATAGCCCTGAGCTCCACGGCGCTCAAATCATACCCTTCCTCCTTGCAGGCACTCTCTAAGGATTCTTTTGCGCGCTTACGCAACCTATCATCCGTCAGCAGCCTGCCCAATAATCGCTCAACCGCTTCCTGACTCATTGATGACCTCCGGTAGTGTGCCTTTATGACACAGATTTCAATGTGTCACCATATAGAGGAGCAGTATTGATGCCAATATGTAACTAGCTGGAATTATTGTTATGTAGTTGTCAGGGAAAGAAAAAGGTGTGTCACAGGGGTACGGTGTGTGCTGTCAGGGTACGGTTGTGGGGGATTAGGATCGATAAAACATTTTACGACCGATTTTGAGCAGTTGGGCGGCTTTGGATTTGTTCCCCTTGCAGCGCTCCAGCGTCAGGGAGAGTATCTGCTCGTCCAGGGCCGCCAGTGACATGTCGTGGGCCGGAATTTTGAGCTGATAGACGGTATAGGCTGGATCATAATCCTGTTGGCCCGCCTGATGAGGGTTCGCTGCCAGTCCGAGATGGACGGGGCTGATCAGTTCGCCGCTGGTGAGAATGGCGGCCCGTTCCAGCCGATTGCGCAGTTCGCGCACATTACCCGGCCAGTCGTGGTTTAAAATGGCATCCATGCCGTTCTGTGAGAAGCCGGGCAGCGGCTTTCCCAGATGCTGCTGCAGCTCTGCCAGCACATACTCGCTGATGTGGCGGATGTCGTCTTTTCTGTCGCGCAGTGGGGGCAGGCGCAGCGGAAATACATTGATGCGGTGATAGAGGTCTTCACGGAAGCTTCCGTCGGCTACCCGTTGCGGCAGATTGGCGTTGGTGGCGACGATTACCCGGCAGGCGAGCCGGTGCACGGTTTTGCCACCGATCAATTCAAATGTCCGTTCCTGCAGCACCCGCAACAGCTTGGCCTGCAGGGAAAGCGGCATGTCGCCGATCTCGTCCAGCAGCAGGGTGCCGCTGCCGGCCTGGCTGAATTTCCCCTGCTGTTCCCGGTCTGCCCCGGTGAAGGAGCCTTTGACGTGGCCGAACAGCTCGCTCTCCATCAGCTGCTCCGGAATGGCGGCACAGTTGACTGCCACAAAGCCGGTCGGCATGCCGGTAGAGGCAAAATGGATGGCGCGGGCCAGCACCTCCTTGCCGGTGCCGCTTTCGCCGTAGATGGCGACGGTTGTCTTTGGCGAGGTTGTAACCTTGGCCGCCATTTCGAGCATTTCCTTCATGGCGGGGGTAACGGTGATGATATTCTGGAAGGTAAAGCGCTCCTGCAGGTAGGCCTTGATCTGGAGGTTTTCGGAAACGGCGCGGTGATATTCGAGAGCCCGCTCGACGGTCAGCTGAAGGCTGTCAACGTTGAAAGGCTTTTCAACATAATCGCTGGCCCCCTGGCGCATGGCGGCCACGGCGCTTTCAATGCTACCGCAGGCGGTCACGACGATGAACGGCATGCTCAGCCCCCGCCTGCGAACCTCCTCCAGCAGGGCGACCCCGTCCATGTCGGGCATGCGCAGGTCGGAGATCAGCAGATCGACGGTCTGGTGTTCAAGCAGTGCAAGGGCCTGTAATCCCCCCTGAGCCGTGACCACATCAAAGCCAAGGTGTTTCAGGTGGGTGCCGAGAACACGCAGGGACGTTGTGTCGTCGTCAACGGCAAGAATGGTGGCGGTCTTTGGCAGATCGCTGTCGATGCCACTACCTGTAGTCGGCAATATGGATGAACCGGTGCGGCATGAGTGAGGAGAGTGTGGTTGTTGAATGTGGCGCGCGGCGGTTTCCGGTTACGATCATCGAGAGGTTTCCTCTGCTCACGCCTGCAATGTTATCATGGGATATTTGAGAAATTATAATGGTACAGGTGGTCTATCAAAAAGCCCGATAAACGTCAATCGCAATTTGTTATCTCATCTCTACCCAGCTGAAATACTTCTTCAATGAAGAAGGTTTCCCGTGTCATTTGATCGAAATTTCTGCTATGTACATCTCACTTCATCCTGTCGCGCTCACGACAGATTCTCGCGGTTCCACGGTTTTTTTATAGAGTGTATAGGACGCTGGATGGGGGAGGTGGCTCTCCTATAATGCTGCTAAAACTAAAAAGGAGAGTTCTATATGCTCAAAAAAGATTCTTACGTTCAGCATCCAGGTATGCCGATATGGGGCATCGGCAAAGTGCTGGAAAATTTTGCTGATGATAAAGTACGGGTATTTTTCATTGATGCCGGTGAAAAACTCATCAGCCTGAAGAGCATTACCCTTCAACAGATTGATCCCCCCAAAGAATTCCACCCGGTGCTCGATAATCCCGCCATTTACTCCAGAGACAAGAGCAAAAAGTTTGTTTCGCTGCCACAGGCGAAAGCCGAGTTTCTGCTGCTGTTCCCGGAAGGCTTCAGCGATACGGAATATTTCCGTGAGGAGCGGGATTATAAGGTGGTCGCTCACGAGCTTATGCAGACTCAGTTGGGAAAAGAACAGTACGAAGAGCTGCTTGCAAAGGCTGATTACACCGAAATCTGCCGTCGGGCCTTGCAGGTGGCGAACAAGACCAATCTTATTTTCCCGAACGAGAAGATGGCGCTCAAGGACGGTTTACAGCAGGATGCGTCAAAGAAACTTTTTGCCGAAGATCTTTTTGAATTGCTCTATGGAAGCGCATCGCAGCAGCTACGGTTTGAGCGGTTTGCCAAAACTCTTGATAAAATCAAAGCAGCGAAATGGACGATCATCTCCTACTTCATGTTCATCACGTATCCCGAAACGGAAATGTTCCTGAAACCGACGGTGTGCCAGCATGCGACAGATTTATGCGCTTTTGCGCTCAACTATAAATCGGATTTGAACTGGCTGACCTACAAGTGTCTGCTGGAGTTTTCCGGGTATCTGAAAAAGGAACTGGTCAAGATGGAGCTTGCGCCACGTGACATGATAGATGTCCAGTCGTTCATGTGGTGCATCCGGCCGGGATCGTATGTGTAAAGAGAGATAAATTCAAAAAAAGGGGGGGAAATGACATACCAACATGCAGCTGCGTATTTTGTGGACACCAGCCAGGTTCATCGTCTCCAGAAGGTGGATGCACTATTTGACGAAGGGTGGATTCAAAATTTTATTTTTAATCATCCTGAGTCGCTTCCCATAGATGAAATAGAACCGGCATTTGGCCCACTGCTTCCCGTATGCCGTGAGTTAAGAACAAAGGCCGGTTTTGCAGACATCATTTTTATCAACCCGCTTGGTCTGATCACGATTGTGGAATGCAAACTATGGAAGAACCCTGAAGCACGGCGCGAAGTGATCGGTCAGATTCTCGATTATGCCAAAGAGCTGGCCGGTATGTCGTATGAAGAATTTGAGCGGATAGCTCTTGCTTCCCAAGGCGGATCCATTCCTTCCCTTTATCAGATCGCGTCTACAGCAGATGATACTCTTGACGAACAGACTTTTATTGACCGGGTAACTCGTAACCTGAAACGCGGTCGGTTTCAACTCCTGATTGCCGGCGACGGTATCAGAGAAGGAGTTGAACAGATAACCTCTTTTCTGCAACAATACGGGAACCTTAATTTCACGCTGGCGCTGGTTGAGTATTCTCTGTTCAAACAGCCTGGAGAAGGCAGTAACGGTTTTTTTGTAATGCCGCGTATATTGGCCCGAACCTATGAGATCGAGCGGGCAGTTGTGCGTATCGAAGGAAATGGCATTGCCGTTACTTCTCCAGCGTCTCTTCAGGTATCATCGAAGTTTCAGGGACAGAGAACAACAGTCAGTGAACAGGTGTTTATCGAAAATCTGCAATTATCCCCTCAAGTAAAAGAGCGGTTTCACGCAATGCTTCAACAGGCAAAACAACAGGGTATGTACACTCAACCCGGAAGCAATTCCCTGATACTCAAGACAGACACGCAGGATCTCAATCTGGCAATATTTAAACCAAATGGAACATTTTACAACACCGGTATTGCATCAAGAACTAATGATTTCGGGCTACCGGAGATTGGGGAACGTTATCTGGTTGAACTGGCCGGGTTGATTCCTGGTGCGTATTGCAACAGAAGTAAGAACAGGTTTGACTGGTCGGTTAAAACCAGTGATGGGAATCCAAAGATTGAAAATCTTCTTGCGGTACAGGATCAATGGTTTGATTTAGTAGCATCTGTTATAGAAGAGTTGTCTGCCAAGTATAATAAATCTCTCTCGTGAAAGCTGGAGTATTCCGGAGACACAAGACCTATTAGCTTCCTCCCGGCATTCCGCTGTTGCGAGGCGACGAGTCTTCAGACCGTTGTTTTATATGTCGCTGCTAATGGTGAAACGCAGTTGGACAAAGTGCAAAAATTTGCCTCTCCAAGCCGCAACTTTTCACTTGCCAACTGTCTGCCGAATGTACTAACGTGCCGCATGTTGTTGATGCATATTGTCAGGAGATGCCCCATGAAGCTGCTAACGCAAAATGGTTTGTCATGTGTATTTTTGTGCACCGTTGCACTGTTTGTGACGTTTTCAAACAACGTCTTTGCAGATCCCGGCATTGTAAAAATCGGTTTGAATTATCCTGAAACCGGCCCTTACGCCAAGCAGGGACTTGACCAGAAGCGTGCTGCCGAGCTGGCGGTCGATGAAATCAACGCCGCTGGTGGTATCCTCGGCAAAAAGATACAGCTGGTCATGCGGGACACCAAATCCAACCCCAAGATAGCCACTGCCAATGCCATCGATCTCTACGACAAGGAAGGGGTTCCGATGATCCTGGGAGGATCATCAAGCGCCGTGGCCATAGCAACCGGCGAGGTGGCCAAGCAGAAAAACAAGCTGTTTTTTGCGACGCTTTCCTATTCCACCGAAACGACCGGGGAGTACGGGCACCGGCATATCTTCAGAGAGTGCTTTGACGCCTATTTTGCCGGAAAAGTCATGTCAGATTACCTGAACAAGAATTTCAAGGGGAAAAAGTTCTTTTATATAACCGCCAATTATACCTGGGGATGGACGACCGAGTCGGTGCTGCGCTCATTCACTGACACCAAGGACTTGAAGTTGCACCCGGAGGTATTGACGAAGTTGGGGGCCACCGATTTCAAGGAGGCTCTCAAGGAGGCTAAAGACTTCGGTGCCGAGGTTCTGGTGCTGTCGCTGTTTGGGCAGGATATGGAAATTGCCGTGAAGCAGGCCGTTGAGATGGGACTGAAGGGGAAGGTGCAGATCATCGTCCCCCAGATGACTGAAGACATGGCTCAGGGGGCCGGACCGGAAGCGATGGAAGGGATTGTCGGTGCTGTTCCCTGGACCTGGAGCCTGCCGTTCAAGAACAACTATCCTAAGGGGATTGCTTTCGTGAAAAAGTTTGAGGAGCGTTACAAACGCTACCCGACCACGTCAGGGGCATCGGCGTATGTGATCCTCAACGAATACAAGGCAGCGGTGGAAAAAGCGAAAACCTTCGCCGTCAAGGATGTCATCCTCGCGCTGGAGGGTCGCAAATATATCGGCCTGAAGGACGAACAGTACTGGCGCAAATTCGATCATCAGTCGATTCAGACGGTCTATGCCGTCAAGGTAAAGCCGGCGGCCGAGGTCAAAAAGAGTAAGTACCAGATGGATTATTTCGAGATCATCGCGACCATGAAGGGCGACGAAGCTGCGGTGGATTTCATGGAGTGGAGCGAAATCCGCGACATGGTCAACATGAAGCCGGAACTTGAAGAGTACGGAGTGGCCAACTGACGGGGCATTGACGTATGTTCTGACGGTGCTTCTGTCTGACGGGCGCCGCTCCGTTATTTCTGAAACTTGAACCACAGGGAGGAAAACCCTGTGGTTTTTTATGCGGCGGAGTTTGATGTGAAATCCTCATCATGTTTGACACTGTTCTGGCTGAAGCCCGACATCGACGAGGAACGCTGGGAGTTCTTCAGCCACCCCGCCAAGCAGGAGTGGTACCTGCGGCACGGAGTCACCTGGGAGCGGATTGTGGACCGTTTTGACTCCGGTGAACTGGTCCCGTATCCCCGTTCGGCGGACGTTAACGGCATCCCGGTCGCACTTTCATACCACCGCTACGAGGATTACCAGAAGTATCTGGCCCGTGCCAAACGGGGATACCGGAAAAGTTACACGCAGATTGAGGATGCCCTGCAGAGAGGCGGCACGCTTGCGCTTAAAGCCCCGATAATCCTTGTCTGCAATGGAGAGGGGCTGCTCTTTTCCGGCTACCGCCGACTCTGTCTGGCCTGGAATTACGGCATGGTGCCGTATGTGTGGCAGGTTGAAAAAATGATTTTATAGGACGCAGAATGGGAGAGGTCGTGTGTCATATTCCCTGTCTCGTAGGTCGATTGCAATGATTGTCAAATAATCGTAGAGTTACACATTCTTTTCAGTTAGATACAATATTGTCACCCGCCATAAGGACACCCATGTTTGAACAAGCCTTCAAGAATATAGACGACGTTCTCTGGAAAGAGGCCGGTTGTGGTAGTGAGTTGGATTATGCAGAACAGACTTCATGGTTGCTGTTCCTGAAATACCTTGACGGGCTGGAGCAGGACAAATCTATGGAGGGTAAACTTGAGGCTAAGGCGTATACCTTCATTCTTGATGAACCGTACCGCTGGGAGAGTTGGGCAGCACCCAAGACTTCAGACGGCAAGCTCGACCACAATAAGGCACTGACCGGCGATGATCTGCGGGACTTTGTAGACCGCAAACTGTTCCCCTACCTGCACGGATTCAAACAGAAAGCCAGTGGCCCCAACACCATTGAGTACAAAATCGGTGAGATATTCGGGGAGATCAAAAACAAGATACACAGCGGCTACAACCTGCGGGAGATCATCGACCACATAGACGAACTACGGTTCCGCTCCCAAACCGAGAAGCACGAACTCTCCCACCTCTACGAAGCGAAGATCAAGAACATGGGTAACGCTGGCAGGAACGGCGGAGAGTATTACACCCCCCGTCCGTTGATCCGTGCCATCGTTCAGGTGGTGAAGCCAGAGATCGGTAAACGCATCTATGACGGTGCGGTTGGTTCGGCTGGCTTCTTGTGCGAGGCGTTCGACTACCTCAAGGCGCAACCAAACCTGACAACCGATGACATGAAGATTCTGATGGAGCGTACCTTCTACGGCAAGGAAAAGAAATCACTGGCGTATGTTATCGCCATTATGAACATGATACTTCACGGCATAGAAGCACCCAACATCGTCCACACCAACACCCTTGCCGAGAACCTTGCAGACGTTCAGGAGAAAGACCGCTTTGACATAATACTGGCTAATCCTCCTTTCGGTGGTAAAGAGCGCAAAGAGGTACAGCAGAACTTCCCCATCCGAACCGGCGAAACTGCTTTCCTCTTCCTGCAACACTTTATCAAGATGCTCCGTGCCGGTGGCAGAGCTGGCGTGGTTATCAAGAACACCTTTCTCTCCAATACTGACAACGCCTCAGTGAGTCTGCGGAAACTGTTACTGGAATCATGTAACCTGCATTCCGTACTTGATTGTCCTGGGGGTACGTTCCAAGGGGCGGGAGTCAAGACAGTGGTGCTGTTCTTTAAGAAGGGATCACCCACCCGTAAGGTGTGGTACTACTCCCTTGACGTTGGTCGTAACATGGGTAAGACCAACCCGCTGAACGATACTGACATGGTTGAGTTCATCGAACTGCAAAAGACCTTTGCTGACTCACCGAAAAGCTGGAGCGTGGATGTCACCGGCATTGACACCGGCTCCTATGACCTGTCAGTGAAGAATCCCAACGGCGGCGAGGTCATCACCCACCGCACCCCGCAAGAGATCATGGACGAGATAGCGTCACTGGATGCAGAGAGTGCGGAAGTATTACAAAAAATAAGGAGCCTTTTATAAGTCCTATGGGACCTATATGACTTATGAGCAACCAAGACCCTACCATAATCCTGCCCCACGGCAACTATCAAGAACTACTGTCCTATCAGAAGTCAGAAGTGATTTATGATCTTACTTTTCGCTTTTGCGAAAAACATTTGAAAAAAGGAGACCGCACCATCGACCAGATGGTGCAGGCTGCCCGCTCCGGCAAGCAGAATATCGTTGAGGGGAGCAAGGCATCCGGAACTTCCAAAGAGATGGAGATCAAGCTGACCAACGTGGCGCGAGCCAGTCTGGAAGAGCTGTTGGAAGATTATCGGGATTACTTGAGGGTTCGGGATTTGGCAATCTGGGAGAAGGACTCCAAAGAAGCGCAGTATGTGCGAAAACTGGGCAATAAGTCCCATACGACCTATGAGGCTTATCGGGAGTTTGTTGATACCAGACCTGCCAATGTAGTTGCCAACATCGCCATTTGCCTGATTCATCAGGCAAATTATCTGCTGGATCAGCAGATACGGCGGCTTGAGAAGGATTTTCTGAAAGAGGGCGGCTTACGGGAACGGATGACCAAAGCTCGCTTGCAGGCGCGGGATCAGCAGCGGTTGGATGAGCGGAGGAAGGGATGAAGGCGGGGTGGGAGACAAGAACACTGGCGGAGGTATGCCAGATTAAACCACCAAAGTCGGAGGCACGTCGCATTCTTGCTGGAACAGATTTGGTGTCATTCGTCCCAATGGAATACTTAGGAATTGACGATAAAATACTCATTCCGCGACAAGAGAAACCATTGGCAGATGTTGCAGGCAGTTACACGTACTTTGCTGACGGTGACGTACTGCTCGCTAAAATAACGCCTTGCTTCGAGAACGGAAAGCTGAAAACTATCGAGATTTCCTTCCCTAAGTCTGTTGCCAAGCAGTTACAGATTGTAGAAAAACTTGATTCTCTTCGTGAAGAAACCCTGCACCTCGAAGCCGTCTACCAGCAGAAGCTCGCTGCACTGGACGCACTAAAGAAGTCGTTGCTGGATCAAGCCTTCACGGGGGCGTTATAAGGAACTGAACCATGACCAATAAACCGGTAATACAAACTGGAAGCCAGTTTCTGGTTTATCAGACTGAAGAAGGAAAACTGAAAATCGATGTGAGATTTGAGGGAGAAACTGTCTGGCTTTCGCTCAACCAGCTTGCCGAGCTGTTCCAGCGCGACAAGTCGGTCATCTCCCGGCATATCAAAAATGTCTTTGATGAAGGAGAACTGCACCCGGAAGGAACTGTTGCAAAATCTGCAACAGTTCAAATAGAGGGTGGTAAACAGGTCACCCGTGACATTGAGTTCTTCAATCTCGACATGATCATTTCGGTCGGCTATCGGGTGAAAAGCACCGTGGCTACCCGATTCCGGATATGGGCAACCCAAAGGCTGCGTGAATACATCGTCAAGGGCTTTGTACTTGATGACGAACGTCTAAAAAACCCTGACCAACCTTTCGACTATTTTGAGGAACTGACCCGCCGGATTCAGGACATTCGCACCTCCGAGCGGCGCTTCTACCAGAAAATTACCGACATTTACGCCACCAGCATCGATTATGACCCTACACAGGAAATCAGCATCGGTTTCTTCAAAACGGTTCAGAACAAGGTGCATTGGGCTATTACCGGACAGACCGCCGCAGAGATTATCCATAACCGGGTGGACGCAGCCAAGCCCAATCTTGGCCTGACCAACTGGCGTGGTGCGATGGTACGCAAGCAGGATGTCGGCATTGCCAAAAACTACCTTTCCGAACCGGAGCTGGCAGCACTCAACAATCTTGTGGAACAATACCTCGTCTTTGCCGAAGGGCAGGCCATGCGCCGAGTGCCAATGCACATGCTGGATTGGGTCAAGAAGCTGGATGGTTTTCTAACGCTCAATGATCGTGATATTCTCACCCATACCGGGCGAATCTCTCATGAGATGGCGCAAGCAAAGGCTGAATTTGAATACAGTAAGTTCAAGACTTTGGCCATCGCAGATATCCGACAGGTTGACGAAGATTTTGAACGTGCCGTGCAGGCGTTGCCAAAGTTGTCAAAAGCAAAGGCTCCAAAGAAAGTAAAATAAGCCAGAACTGTTGTAACCGGTTACAAGTTGTAACCGGTTGCTACCTAGATTCTAAAAAGTTCCCCCGCCCCTTGCGGGAGGGGGTTAGGGGGTGGGGGAAGTTGCCATGAAACAGCGTCATTCCCTGCAAAACCATGCGATTGAATTAAGACACAATGCTACTGACGTTGAACGCCTGCTCTGGAGGCGATTTAAACAGTCAGCTTGAAGGTGTCAAATTTCGCAGGCAGCAACCGATTGAAAGGTACATCGCCGACTTTATCTCATTTGAAAAAAAGATTGCCATTGAGCTTGATGGTGGGCAGCAATCAGAAAATACATGCTACGACACACAGAGAAACGCCTGTCTCAAGGCAAACGGCTTTACCGTATTGCGATTCTGGAACAATGAAGTAATTAAAAATGCCTCTTCCGGTGAATTTGGATTAGTGGTCGATTAAAAACAGGAGCACTGCTCCCCTTTATGCAGGTATGATTGTTTTTGCGAGAAACGATCTAATCCAGCGAAAGAGAAGCAATGCTCATAAAG
>Ga0194061_1000826_pt1 | contig 18824 bp, 8 predicted proteins | sample SepL2221m_MetaG_FD_163423 | JGI IMG/M metagenome (GOLD analysis project Ga0194061, IMG submission 163423) | Anoxic zone freshwater microbial communities from boreal shield lake in IISD Experimental Lakes Area, Ontario, Canada - Sep2016-L224-21m | ecosystem: Environmental > Aquatic > Freshwater >... | reverse complement strand
GTTCACCACGCAGTCACTCGTCATCGCGAGTGGTGGCCTGTCCTTTGCAAAGCTCGGCGCGACACCGTTCGGCTACGACATCGCAAAGCAGTTCGGCCACCGCATCACGCCACTGCGTCCGGCCCTCGTGCCGTTCACTTTTTCAAAATCGGATGAGCCGCTCCACGAACTCAGCGGTCTCTCGCTCCCGGTCGTCACACACTGCGGCACCGCGCAGTTCGAGGAGGCGATGCTCGTCACGCATCGCGGACTCAGCGGTCCCGCAATCCTCCAGATCTCAAGCTACTGGCGCGAAGGCGCCACGGTGGAGATCAACCTGCTGCCCGATGCCCGTGCGACCGAATCGCTGCTGCGCGCGCGCGTGACCGGACGCGACCTTCCGTCCGTGCTCGCCGAGTGGATGCCACGCCGTTTCGCCGACGCATGGTGCGCGCTGCATACGCCCGCGAAGCCGCTCGTGCATTTCAAGCAGCGCGAATTCGACGACACCCTGCGCCTGCTCCATGCGTGGCCTTTCGCACCCGCCGGCACCGAGGGCTACCCGAAGGCCGAGGTCACGCTCGGCGGCGTGGACACTGCGGACATCTCATCGAAGACGATGGAATCGCGCCGCGTGCCGCGCCTGTTTTTCATCGGCGAAGTCGTGGACATCACCGGCTGGCTCGGCGGCTACAATTTCCAGTGGGCCTGGTCCAGCGGCCACGCCGCGGGGGAGGTCGCGTAGCGGAAAATTCCGCCGGACTCGTGAAGCAAAACGACGGAACCGCCATCCGTCGCACTATCCCGCTCCCGATCCCGCTACCGCGCCGCCGCGTCGCGCTTGCGCTTGAGAAATGGACCGCTCGTGACGACCGCGGCGATGAGAGCGGACATCCGGTAGCCGCCCAAAGCCATCTGTTTCTGCACGGCCTCAAGCGCGGCCTTGTCGCTCCGCTCGATGCCACGGCACAGCGCGTAAGTCATCAGCTTCTGCGCAAAGGCGCGCGCGAACTTTTCACCTTTCAGATATTTCTTCAGCCCCGCGAAGCCGTCCACATTTGTGCCGTCGGAAAATTTCCCCGAGGCATCAATGCGGCTCATCCCATCCTCGGTGCGCCACGCCCCAACGCATCCCCGTGTGAAGCCGCTCGATCGGCGCATTGCCGATTTTGATTTTCTTGAATGCGTCCTCCAGTGCGATCACATCCGGCTCCGGGTAGCGCACGGGCTCCGCGTGCTTTCCAAAATCGCGCGCATCCGATTTCGAGAGCAGCGGTGCGGCGGCGAGGGTTCCAAGTGTGGTGAGGAAGGAACGGCGGGAGGTGTGCGTGGCCCGTTTCTGTCTCGCGCGCGGGCGGGAGGTCAAACCGCGGGTGGCATCCTCATCTTAATCCTAATCGTAATCATAATCGTAATCCTCCCTCGAATGTCTCCGGTGCTGTGATGCGCGCAGGAGTAAGATTGGGGTTGGCATTAGGACGAACATCACCGCGTTACCTCATGTGACAGGCGTTCCCCTTTTCCCGCTCAGCACTCCGAACAACGTGAGACACGGGAGCGCAATGAGATAGCGCAGACGCAGCAGCCGGAGATTCCACCCGAACGTCCGCCAATAGATCGTCAGCGCCCCCCTCGGCAGCCCGCGTCTCGCGCACGACACGCTGAGCGGGCGCGTGTGCGTCGTGAGCACGCGCAGCCGATCGTGCCGCCGCGCATCGCCGCCAGGGTAGCCGCCGCGGCGCTCGCACTCGATCATCGCCATGATGCCCTTCACGCTTTTCGCGAGCGACGCCACCGCGCTCGCCGGATGCCTCCGGTATGCGAAGACCGGCGGCTGCGCGATGTGGACGAAGCCGCGCTCGGTGCCGAGCCGCAGCCACAGGTCGCAGTCCTCGGCATTGAATGCGTGCGGCGTGAAAGCGCCCGCGGCCTTCAACACATCAGCGCGGATCGCGGTGCCGCTCGGCCAGAGCGTCACGCGCGGCGAGGCGAGGTAGTCGGGGGAAAGTTGAGAGTTGAGACGTGAGACTTGAGAGGAAGAATCCGCGGGGTTCGGCGGGCCTTGTTCGGTGTCGAACTCGAGGTGAGCGCCCTCGACCATCGCGGGCTGTGCGTGCGGCTCGATCACTTCGCGGTACAGCGCGAGCGTCCACGGGAACCACAGATCGTCGCTGTCGAGGAATGCGATGTAGTCGCCCGTCGCGGCTGCGATGCCGAGATTGCGGGCCGCGGCGGGGCCGGCGTTGCGCTGCGTGAGCACCTTCACGCGGCCCTCGTATTTGCGCAGCACATCGGGCGTGTCGTCCGTCGAGCCGTCGTCGGCGACGATGATTTCGAACGCAGGCTCCGTCTGCGCGAACACCGACTCCAACGCCGCGACGAGCCACGCCGAGCGGTTGTACGACGGGATGACGACGGAGAACCGGATCACGGCCAGATCCCCGTCGAGTGCATGAATCGCTTCACGAGCCGCCGCGACTTCGGCTCGCGATACTGCGCGCGCACTTCTTCCTCCACGATCGCGCGCCCGTCGCCCTCGTCGCGGTGCAGCCCTTCACGCGGCACGAGCTTCGAGCGCCAGTCCTCCTCCTTTGCATGTTCCCATCCCTCGAAGCCGCGCGCGCGGTTCTCGCGCCGCACGTCGAGCCGCATCTGGATCTGCTGCGGGCTGCGGTAGCAGTAGTGGCGAAAGTGCATCGGGTGCGGATGAATCACGCCCATGTGGTGCGGCCACGCGGCGTTCAGGTCCCATCTCAGCCGTTCGCGGTAGCGGAAAAATCGCGGCTCGGCGCAGGCCGCGGCGTAGTGCTTCAGGCGTGCGCGATCCTTTTCAAAATCACCCGTGAACGCACCCTCCGCCACGTCCTCATGCGTGATGTAATATTGCAGGTTCACCGACCACACGACCTGGTCGTACGCCGGCACCGCGGCGAGAAATTCACGCGGCTTCTCGACGTAGAATTCATCTGCATTGAGCTGGCACCACCAGTCGCCCTCGCGCGAATCACCGCGCTTGTCGGCGAAGACCTCGGCGCGCAGCCCTTCGCGGAACACCGCGTCATCGCTCCGCCACGGGATGATGCGCTCGCTCTTCATCGCCTGCACGCGGTCCCAAGTGCCGTCGGTGCTCGCGCCGTCATACACGTAGATGCGATCCGCCCAATGCGTCGCGTCGCGCAGGCAGTGCTCGATCACGTCGGCCTCGTTCTTGGTCAGGCAGATTGCATGGATTCGCATGGGCTCGGAGAGCCAAAGCGAATGGCGCGCCGCAAACCACCCAAATTTCCCGAACCCTCCACGATTGAAGGAGTGCCCGCGCTTGCGCCGCACCGCACGAACCTCCACAGACCGCCCATGAAATTCCTCCCTGCCCTCCTGCTCCCGATCGCATTCGCCGCATCGCTTCGCGCCGAAGACGTGCGCCCCATCCCGCCTCCGGGCATCGAGATTCCCGCGGCGGATCGCGCGGAAATCGAAGCAGGCGTGAAGAAGCTCGGCGAAGAAATTGCGAAGCTGAACGAGCTCGGAGAATCAAATCCGGTCATCGCAAGCGAATTGCCGAATGTGGAAATCTTCCACAAGTCCGCCGACTGGTCCGTACGCTACGGCGAGATCTTCGATGCGAAGCAAATCGCGACCGCGAAGACGCACATCGCACAAGGACTCGAACGCGCTGCCGCGCTCGCAAAAGGCGAGACGCCTTGGAACAGCGCCACCGGCCTCGTCGCGCGCGGCTACCGCTCGAAGATTGACGGCTCCGTACAGCCCTACGGCGTGCTCGTGCCGCAAACGTGGGGCAAGGCCGCTACAAAGCCCGCCCCTTTCCCGCTCCACTTCTGGTGCCACGGCCGCGGTGAAAAAAACACCGAACTGCCCTTCATCTCGGGCGTGCAGGCAGACAAGGGCGAGTTCGCACCCGAGGGCGCGATCGTCTGCTACCTCTTCGGCCGCTACTGCTGCGCAAATAAATTCGCGGGCGAGAGCGATCTCTTCGAGGCAAAGGCCGACATCGCCGCGCACTATCCGATTGACGAGCAGCGCCTCGTCATCCGCGGCTTCTCGATGGGCGGCGCAGCGACGTGGCAATTTGCATTTCACTTCCCTGGAACATGGGCCGCCGCCGCACCCGGCGCGGGCTTCGCGGAGACGGAGGAATTCTTCGGCTGCACGCTCTACGCCGATGGCGCGACACCGCCGCCGTGGTGGGAGCGGCACCTGTGGCACTGGTACGATGTGACGATCTGCGCGCGCAATGTCGCCGGTCTCCCGCTCGTCGCGTACTCCGGCGAACTCGACGGGCAGAAGCAGTCCGCCGACATCATGCTCCGCTACGCCGCGCAGGAGAAACACAGCTTCACGCACATCATCGGGCCGAACGTCCCGCACAAATATCACCCCGACGCAAAGCCGGTCATCGAGAAGTTCGTCGAGGTCGCGCTCACGAAGGGCAACGACCCCGCGCCGAAATCCGTAAGCTACACGACCTACTCGCTCATCTACCCGATACGCGCGTGGGTCACCATCACCGGCATGGAGAAATCGTGGGAGCGCGCGGATGTGGACGCGGTGATCGAGAAGGACACGCTCACGGTGAAGACGAAAAACATCGCCGCGCTCGAACTCTCGCCGGGCGAGACTGCATTTCCAAAAGGCTCCACGGCCAAGCTGATCATTGACGGCACGCCCGTAAATCTCAACGGCGGCAGAGTGCTCGCCGTGAAAGTTGACGGCAAGTGGGGCTCTTACAAAGCGTACTCCGGCGGCAAGCGCCCCGGCCTCTGCGGCCCCGTGGATCACGCCTTCATGTCCCGCTTCCTCTTCGTCCGCCCGACCGGCAAGCCGCTCAATGCCGCCATCGGAAAATGGACGCAGTCCGAGATGGAGCACGCCATCAAATCGTGGCGCGCAGTCTTCCGCGGCGACGCGCCGATCAAGGACGACACCGCCGTCACCGACGACGACATCGCAAACTGCAATCTCATCCTCTGGGGCGACAATTCCTCCAACGCCGTGGTGAAACGCATCGCCGCCGACCCGATCCCCTCGACGCCGACCACTCAGTCGGCCACCGCTTCAAAACCCGCGGGTCCGTTGCTCCCAATCCTCTGGGGAAAGAACGAACTCAACTTCAAGTCCTACCGCCTCGATCCCGCGCGCTACGCACCCATTTTGATCTACCCGAACCCGCTCAATCCCTCACGCTACGTCGTGCTGAACAGCGGCCACACCTTCCGCGAATTCGCGCTGCTCAACAACAGCGACCAGACGCCGAAGCTGCCCGACTGGGCCCTCGTGGACATCAGCAAGCCCGCCGGCCCGAAGTGGCCCGGCCTCATCTACGACGCCGGCTTCTTCGACGAGCACTGGAAGTAGCCGGGCGCACAACACGAGCGGAGCGCAGCGAAAATCACGCCGCACGCCGCGCTGAAATAATCCTCCCCGTGAGGGCGAGCAGCAGCGCGAGCCCCGCGAAGATCCCGATGCGCATCCAGCGCTTCCCGATTTTCGGATCGCTAAACGAAACCTCCAGCACCGCGTTCGCCTTCGCCTTTTGGAAATGATGCACATGCCCCTGCGTCGGAAAATCCACCGACAGAGAGAGACGCCCGAGCTTCTGGATGGCCTCCCGCTTGGCATTCACCGGCGCTGTTTCCGGCACCCCGCCCGGGGCAGGCAATCCCGGAATCGAAGGCCCGCCACCCGGCGCGCTTGCTGCCGACGGCACCACCATCGGCGCGGGTTTTTCCTGCGGCATCTGCGTCGCTGCCGACTGCTGGGCCTGCATCTCCTTCTGCCCCTGCTGCACATCGGCATTAGTCGAGAATGTCTGCGCCTGCTCAAACTGCTGCGCCCGGTTCCCCCGCGCGTAACGCGACGAGCGCGTCTCGTCTTGGTTCGTGTCCATGTCCTTCCCGTCCTTCGGCGCGCCCCCTGTGTCCTTCTTCGTCGCGGGAACCTTTGCCATGTCTCCGCGATCACGCAGCGCGAGATCGTCATTCTGCTGTATCCCCTTGGCCGCTGCGTCGCCCTTCCCGCCGCCGTACGTGTTCGCCGTGGTGCCCAACGTCAAAGTCCCGGAGCCGCTCTTGGTGAGCGTCAGCGTCCCCTTCCCCGTCTTTGTCTGCTGGAGCACCACGTTGTCGTTCACGTAAAAATTCCTCGCGTCCGCCGGCTTCCCATTCGGCGTGGCATTCGTCGTGGCCGTCTGCATCGTGTTGTTCAGGTTCGGGTTCGCATTCCACCGCAAGTTCTGCCCGGTGTTCGAGACCGTGGCGTTGTTGTTCACGCCGAGCGTCTGACTGCCGTTGTTCAAATTCAACGTGCCCTGCTGCATCGTGCCGTTCGCAGTGATTTTGTTGCCCACCCCTGCCAAATTGATCTGGTTCGTGATTCCGCCAGTATTTTGACTGCCCAAATTGCCCCCGGCGACATTCACGGTATTCCCGACATTCAGCGTCCCCGCGTTGATGTTCGTCGCACCCGAGTACGTGTTGTTCCCGAAAAGCAGCGCCTGCGCCGCGTTCGCATTGCTCGCGGTCTGCGTGAGGCCGTTCATGTCCACCGTCGCAGCCTCCCGTGCATTTCCCTGCGCGCCCTGCTGCTGCCCCGCGCGCCGCTGCTCGATGTCCCGGTTTTCCGCCGCGACCTTCGCGAGCTGCTCGCCGACATGGGTGTTCGATGCAGTCAGCTTCTGCACGAGCACCCCGTCGTTGATCGTCGCCGCCCCCTTGTACGTGTTCTTGTTGCTGGCGATATCCCCCTGCACCGCGTTCAGCGTGCCGCCATTGAGCGCCCATTGCTGCTGCACCTCCGAATATTTCCCCGCCCAGTTCCGCTTGGCATTCGCGCGCGTCTCCTCACTCACGGTCGAGTCCGCGATGATGCTGTTCAGCGTCATCAGTTCCGCCACGCTGCTCCGCGCCTTCTCCACTTCACGCGCCACGGCGATCACCTCCGCCATGTTTCCATCGCTCGTCGTCAAATTACGATCCTCCGGCAGCCACACGCTCCAGAAAGTCTGCTCGACCGTGATCCCGATCAGCTCCGCGTCGTGGAAATTCCGCTTGTCCTTCGCCGCGAGTCTGGCGCCCGCCTGGCGCCACACTACCTCCACGTCGTAGCTGATGTCTCCGGGCCGCGTCTTGATCAGCGGGATCAGAATCGCCGCACGTCCGTTCACCTTGCCCGAGTCCGCGCGCACGTTCTGTCCCGCGACACGCGCGCTCATCAGCACCGCACCATCCGGCAATTTCACCGGGAGAAATTGCAGCGATCGGTTTTGCAGATGCCACACCGCCTTGTGCCATTCGGTGCCGTCCTCGCGCAGCGCCGTCGTCATCTCCGCCCACGCGCAGAATGCCGTGCGCGACTCCGCCTTCTCCAGCCGCTCCAGCACGAGCACCGCCTTCCACTGCGGCTGCACGCGGAAGATGCCCGCGCTCTTCGTCACCGACGGCAGCCACGGAATCACCGACGGCTGCGTCTTCTCCGTGCCCTCGGTCTCCAGCTTCAGCTCGTACTCGCTCGCATTGTCCGCGATCACGTAGCCCGTCGTGATGAGCGCCTCGGGAAATTCCGGCGCGGGCAGCGTGAGTTCGTTCACCTTGCGTCCGTCGGGCTTCTTCCCCTCGGCCATCATCAGATCCACATCCACCGTGAATTCCACCGTGTCGTACACGTCGTTTTGAAAGGACACCTCGTAGATGCGCCGCGCGCCCTCGACACGGCTGCGCATCTCGCGCACCTCCGCGCCCGTCACATGCGCCTCGGGCAGCGCCGCCGGAAGCGAAAAGCTCGTGCGGTCGACGCTTCCCTGCCGCATCGAAAGTTGCGCCATCATGCTCAGCGAAAGCCACGCCTCGTGCGCCTCCGCGTGCATCATCCAAGTCACATTCTGCTTCACCGGCAGCAGCGTGAGCGTCACCTGACCCGAGAATTTCTGATTCGGAAAAGCGAACCCGCGCTTGCGCTCCAGCGGCGGCAGAATCTGAAAATCCGTCGCAGCCTTCGCGGGATCCACTTCCTTCGCCGCGTCGAACGCCGCATCGCCCGCAAGCTGCAGCACCGCGTTCACGCCCTTGTGCGCGGCCACCACCGCCTCGCCCGTCACCTTGGAAAATCCGTCCAGCGCGAGCGACTGCACGTCGAGCTGCTGCGGCGCGGCGGCGTATTCGCGAACGAGATACACCACGAGCGGCGTCACGGGCGGCGTGCCGCCCTTGAACCGCACATGCAGCTTCGTCCCGTCGCGCCACCAATCCTGGAGCCGCACGCTGTCCACCGCCTGCACCTCAAAATTCGCAGGCACGGTGAGCGTCACATCAAAAATTGGCGCGTCTTTCGCGTGCAGTTGCAGCGACGCGATGAGTTCGATCTTCCGCCGGTTCACCTGATACACGTAGTCCACGCGCGCCTCATGCTTCGCCTCCGCGAGCGAAGTGCGGTAGCCGAGCGCCGCATCGCCCGCCCACGCGCCGACGGGCTTCGCCTCGATGGCTGTCTTCCCGTTCGGATTTTTCGGAACATCCATCTGCCGCATCCCCGCGTCCGGCGCAGGCGCGAGCGCGATGCCGTCGCCCGCGTGGAGAGTCGTCGTGCGGTTCACGCGCCGCGCGCCGGGAGAAAATTGCGGCACGCTGCGATCCGCCGGCAGCACCTCCGCCTGCGCGCGCTCCGCCACGATGGCGAGATGGAAATTTTCCTTCGCAGGCTGCGCGAGCAAAACTTCCAGCGTCTGCTTCCCGTCCGCCTCCGCGAGCTTCCACGACTTCATCCCCGGCGCGTCGAGTTCCGCGAGCGCGATCCCTTTCTCGAAGCTCATCGTGAAGCGATCCTGCTGCGCGCCCTCGAACGCAAAATTCGCAACCACATCGAACCGCTCGTAGCCCGGCAGCACCGTCACCGCAGTCTCCACATCCGCCGTCGCCGGCTCCACGAGCCGCAGCGCGCCCTCCGCCTCCACGAGCGCCACCGAGATCACCGCCGTCGTCCCGAGCGCAGCCGTCACCGTTTTCTTTCCGTCCACGATGCGCTCGATCACGCCGCCATCCGGCCCGACGACCGCCGTCCAGCGTTTCTCCGGCAGCGTGAGCACAAGCCGCGTCGCCGCCGAGCGCGGGACGCCCCACGCAAATTGCCTCACGCCCGGCTTCAGCGGAATCTCGAACGCCGCCGTGAGCGTGTGCCGCCCCGGATTCTCCACCACGAGCGCGTTGTCCGCAAACGCCGCCGGCTTCCCGTCCACCGCGAGTTCGCTGATCTGCACATGCTCGAACGGCACCGGCACTCGCACCCATTTTTCGTCGAACGTCGAAAACTCCATCGTGACCGTGAACGCCGCGCGCTTCTCCTCCACGCGCCCCTCATAGCGCGCCGCGCCAATCGCAAACGCCGCCACCGCCGGCCGCGCCGTCTCCGGCGTGCGATTCTTCTTCGCCGCCTCCCAAAGCTGGAGGAACCGGTCGTATTTCAAATACACCGAATCCGGATGCTGATCCTTCACCGGCTTCTTCGGATCGTAAGGAACGATCACCGTGTCCCGAGCATCCGAAATCCCCTTCATCGCATCCGCCGCAAAAGAGCCAGCCAGTCGCCCAAACAAAACCAGCGCGATCAGCACGAGCATCGTTAGACGTTGAACGTTAAACGTTAAACGTTGGACGTTAAGCCGCCCGCAGGGCCGCCCCGGATTCTGTTCACCGTCCAAAAACTCACAGCGCCTGCGGCGGGCCAAACGTCTAACGTCTAACGTCAAACATCTAACTTTTAACGAGGAAGCATTCACGCGAGCACCTCCTTCTTCACCCGAAACACACACCAGGCCCCGATCCGATTGAGCACTAGCCCCGCAAGCCACCCGCCGAGCAGCGCATTGCACTCCGGCATCCACGCCGCGCTCGCGCACAGCGGCAGCGCCGACAGCACGAGCACCGCCCACAGCGTCCGCCACCACGGTCGTCGCTCCGCGAGGAGATAAAACGCGACGCCGCCCGAGACAAACCACATCCACAGCGCCCGCGCGCGGCTCCACCAGTCATCATAGCGCAACGCCACCCGCTCCGGCGCAAACAGCCCCTCAAACACCAGAACGCGCCCACCCTTCGGCAGGTCGAGCGTCACGGGCAGCAGTCCGGCGGTCTTCCACCCGCGCGCCCGGTCAAAATATGCATCACCTCCTGCCGGAGCAGGTCCCCCAACCATTCCGATCTCGACGATCTTTTCAAGCAGTTCGAGGTTGTCTTCCGTATTCTTGACAATCAGCGTGCTGGTGGCTGCGGAATACATCGCCACGGATCCTTGAGGGAAAGTCACGCCATTCGATTCAAGCCAAGCCTTCGCATCCCTCAAGGATCCTTTTCCGGCAGGCAAATCGTTAAATACGCTAGGAGGCACCCGCCATTGCTTCGTGAACAGCTCCTCCGTCTGCGTTCCAATCTGTGTGATCGTCACGGCGAACGGTTCGATCTTGTATTTCAGATTCGCAAGGTTGGTGATGTATTTGATTACCTCGATCAGCGGGACGTTATTCAGTGTGAGTGAGATTCGAGTGCCGCCGCCCGGAGCATCTGGACGATGTTCATCGCCGAGTCTCATGACGATGTTCACGCCCTGCCCGTCGGGATCCAATGACTTCGCCTTCGCGGAAAGAAACTCGACCGCTTCTCGAACTGTCGCGTCTTTGAAATCAATTTTCGGAAAAATGATCCCATTCAGCTTGCTCTGGAGCGCAGTCGTATTGGGAGCCGAAGCCGTGGGCCTTTCATTTTCAGCCGGTCTTTGGGCCGCTGGTTCAGTCTCCATCTCCACAATCCGATCAACGAGATCCATTTGATCCTCGGTGTTCCTGACGATCAGCGTGTTACTCGACGGGTTGTACGTTGCGGAAGCCCCTGGCGGAAACACCATGCCATACGCCATCAGAAAATCCTTCGCACTAGCCGCTGGAGCATTAGGTTCCGCTGCGGCGCGAAACACACTGGCAGAAACCTTCCACTGCTTGGTGACAAACTCCTCCGTCATTGATCCGAGCGGGGCAATGCGAACGCGGTTCGGCTCGATCTTATATTTCACATCCGCAAGGTTCGTGACGTATTTGATCACTTCGATGAGCGGAACATTGTTCAGCGTCAGCGTGATTCGCGGCGTCTGGGCCGTCTCACTCCCGGCATCCAACTCAATGCTCACGCCCTGCTTCTCCTCATCTACTTGCCTCGATTTCTGAACCAAAAACACGACTGCCTCCCGAAGCGTGGCGTCTCTGAAATCAATCTTCGGAAATCGGATGTTGTTCAATTTCCGAGTGATCGCGACTTTGGCGTCCGGCTTCACCAAGGCGTCGATGGCAAATTGATCCACAGGCGAATCCACAATCCTCAAGTCTTCGAGCACCTGAGTCGCCCGTCTCGCTTTTTCATATGTAGATCCCGCCGGGCCAAATCCGAGCGCGTCACGTGACACGCGTCCGATCGTCTGCACGAGCAAATCCTCCACCGGCGCCTGCGGCACCGGCAGATTGCTCTCGATCTCCGAGAATGAAAATCCATCCGGCACCCAAACTCGCCAACTGCTCTTCAGCACCGGGATTTCCGCGGCGATGGATGGCGCGGCGAGCGCGAGCTGGCCGCGATTTTTCCACACGCCGCCGGCAGTCTCATACACGAGCGACGCGAGCACCCGCGCATCCGCGTCGCGGCGCGCGGGGAGCGGGAGGCGCACGTTACCGGGTCGGTCGGCCACGGGCTTCACGGCGGTGCCGTCAATCGCCACGGAGAGCAGCTTCGCGCCGGGCGGCAACGTGACATCGAGATACTCCACACCCGTCGAACGCAGGCGGTATGCGGCCTCGTGCCGGTGCGTGCCGCCGGTCGAGATCACGGTGTTCAGCTCCAGCGTGTCCACGACCGCCGTGAGCATCCCCGCGGGCGCGTGCCGCACGCCGTTGAGCTTGAGCGCGTAGTCCGCGCCGAGCCAGCCGAAGACGCCGATGACGCGGTGCCGCTGCGCGTAGTCCGCGAGCTGCGGCGCGAGCAGCGAGTCGAGTTCGTTCATGCCGCGCGCGTCGAAGCGGATCTCCGTCTCCGTGTTCGCCTCCACGGCCCACAGCCCGCTGGAGCGCACCACGTCGAGCGGCGCGATCACCGGCACCGTCGCCGCAAACGAATAGCCCTTGCCGCCATCCTGCGCGCCCTGCTTCGCGACCGGCACCTGGGCCGTGATGCCGAGCGCATACGGCCCCGTGAGTTCCTTTTGGAAAGTGATCGTCCACACGTCATCCGCGAGCGAACGCTCGGCGATCTGCGGGCCTTCAAACTGGAAGTTGTGCGCGATGTCCTTCGGCACGCGGAGCTTCACCGCGCGCGTGCCGCCGCCCATGAACTGGTAGTTCATCGAGGCGCGCAGATCGAGCACGCCCTCCAGCGGCAGCGCGTAGCCCGTGAGCGCCGCGAGCACCTCGGACGGACGCCTCGCAATCTTCACCGTGAGATCAAAAGCCTCGCGCCGGAACCACGCATACTCGCCATGCACCGGCGTACTGCGTCCGTCGCGCCGCTCCAGCGTCTCGCCCGCCTGCGCCTCAAGCCGGAACGCCGCATCCGCCGTGAGCGCGATGTAGCCCGCGACCTTCGCCGTGCCCGCGACCTTCGCATCGCCGACCGTGAACGACACGCCATCGGCCGGAAGCTGCGTCCATTTCTCCGGCTCCACGCGCGTCCGCACGCGGAACACGCGCGGCTTCGCAGCCTCGTCGCTCCATTTGATCGAGACGACCGCGCCCTCGCGGGTCCACTCGGGCTCAGTCTCATTGCACTGCTCCTTCACGGCCTGCGCGCCCTGAGCCTGCGGTTGATTCGGCAGCACCTTGATTTCCTCGATACGCCGCACGTCGAGGAATTCCTCGCCCGCCGGCAGCGTGATCGCCGTGGAAAAACGACGCCCCTGCTGCTCCCGCAGCGTGAGCGTGCGCGTGAGATAAATCGCGTCCGGACGAAACTCCACGAGCGTGTCGAGGTCGCTCTCCACCGTCGGCTCCGTGCGCTGGATCACCACACGCGGCGCGGCGCCCGCGCCGGAAAATTCATACGAGCCGAAGAAGCCGCGCTCACCGCGATCCTCCGCCGTCGGGATGCGCCGCAGCCGCGCGCCGCCGATCACGTCCCTGATGATCACATTGTCTGCACCCGCGATGAACATCATCCCCTCGATGCGCGGCACGCCCTGCACCACAGGCAGCGGCAGCACGGCCTCCGCGGCGGCGTTGCCGACATTGCCAACATTGGCAACCTTGGGCGGCAGCTCGGTGAGAATCTCGATGTCCGCCGATTTCCGCGCACCGTCCTGGAGCGTCGCCGTGACTTTGCCGTTCGCCGCCTCCCAGCCACGCATTTCCGCCGCACTCACGGAGAGCACCTTCACCCCCGCCGGCACTGCGACCTCAAATTTCAACGGCAGATCGCCAAGCTGCGACTCAAAGAAAATCCGCGAAGTGCCAGTGATTTTTTCCGCATCAATGTCGTAGCGCACCCGCGCCTGCGCACGCACCGGCACCTTGCCCGCATCGCCGTCCTGCGCCGTCTTCCACGCAAAGACCACGTTTCGATTCACCTCCCTCAGCGCGACCGTCGCGACCGTGGCATCCGCGGTCTTGCTCACACGCATCGCCGTGTCGGACTTCTCCATCGTCGTCCCCGCGGGCAGCGTGAGCTCAAACGCTCCCGCCGCCACGCCCGGCACCGCGAGTGCGATGCTTTTCAATCCGTAATGGCCGTTCACGCCCTTCGTCGTGCGAATATTCGTGCTCATTTCCAAAGTCACACGATGCACGCCCTTCCCGCGCAAAATCAGCAACGCAGGCCGTTCGGGCATCGCCATCTTTCCCTGCTGCGGAGCAGGCGCGACCTCGCGCAGCACCGGATTCCGCGCGGTCACGACACCCTCGCCATCAAGCTTCACCTCGCCGATCGCAGCGCCAGTAAAATCCAGCGGCACCTCGCACCAGCCATCGCGCAGCACATTCACGATCAACTCTGCGTGGATCACCGCCGTCTTGTCCTGCGGCACCGCGCGATACACCGCGCTCGAAATCACCGCGCCCGCCGGAGCCTCATTCTTCGGCCCCTGCTCGCGCCCGCCGTCGCGCAGGAGCGCCTCGTATTGCTCGCGCGTGAGAAGCACGGCGTTCTTGCCGAGCACCGCGCCAATCTGATCCATCGGCACCCAAAGCTCGCGGCGATCCGGCGGCTTCGGCGCAGCCTCATCCGCACGAGCAGCAACGAACGAAAACAGCAATGCGAGCAGCAGCGCGGCAAAAACCCGTAGCCGCGCTTGTAAAAGCGCGGGCTGATCTTTTCGCCCGGATGCAAAGTGTGCCCGCGCTTTCACAAGCGCGGCTACGGAGGGTTTCGCACTCATTGTTGTGTCGGAGGTTCGGTTGGCCCCTGCGGTTCGGAGGGCTTCGCTGCGGATGCCTGCACTGCCGCCTGCATCGCGGCAAATTTCTCCGCGCGCTTTTCCGCTTCTTCGCGCGCGACCTTCGCAGCCTTCTCCGCACGCTCGCTTCGTCGCTCGGCGCACGCGGCCAGCCAGCCTCGGAATGCGCACACGAGCCACACGGCCACGCCGAGCAGCGTGCCGATGTAGATGTGCTGCCACTTCGACGCACCGCGCGGATTCACCGCGCCGGAAATCACCAGCACGCCAAGGCCAATGAAAATGAAATACGCCCACTTCGCCGAGCGGTCGCGGCGCAGCATCGAGATCGCCCCGGCGAATGCGAACAACCCCGCCATCGCGTCCACGACGAACGAATACGTCTTGCCTCGATGCGCCACATTCACCGTCGCGGGCGCATCCAGCCGGCGAAGCTCCACGCTCACGCCTTCCTTGCGCAATTGCGTGTCAAAGCCCGCGCTCTTCGGCGCTGGCAGCGGAGGCGGCTCGGTGTGCTGCTTGCCGCGGGTCGCGGGAGAGTCCGGCCCAATCTGCGGAAGGAACATGCGGAACCTGCGCGTGTAATTTTCCCAGCCGAATACGCTCACGTCCTCGCGCATCGCTCCGCCAAAATCCACGTAGCGCTGCGACGCAGGCAGCCACAGCGTCCATCGCGTCTGCAGCACCTTCACGCCCGCAAGCTGCGGCGGCTCGAGATCAAAGCTCCCGCGCCAGCCGAGCTTCTCGCCGGGCTTCGCGCTCGGCACTTCGTACACGAAACGCACGGGGAATTCCGTGTTGTTCGCCTGCCGCGCGGGCAGCCGGATGAGCACCTCGTTCTTGTCCGGCCGCTTGCTCGGCTGCTGCGGCTCGCCGTTCACGAAGGCATCGCTGAGCAGCCGCGCCTGCTTCCCGCCGCGCGACGGAAGCTGGATGCCGAAGAACTGCTGCGAATTGTTCTTCACCCAATAGATCACCTCGGTCGTCTCCGCGCCGTCCTCGGCGATCACGCTCGTGAGCACCCCGTAGGTCACGATGGCCTGCGGCACTTCGAGGTAGATGTTTTTCGACACGCCAAGGCTCAGTGCCACGGGATGCTGGCTGTATTTGTAGGCGAGGAAAATGCCGTCGCGCTGGAGCACAGCATTCAATTCCTTTGGATCGATCGTCTCCAGTCCTGTCACGTCGGTCTTCGCAAATTCGAGGTTGCCGTCCTTCAGCACCACGACCTGTCCCGTCTCGCGGAACACATTCACCGCCTTCACGTCGTGCAGCGCCACGGGTAGCACCGCGCCGGGCTTCTGCTCGGTGCGCGCCTCGTCGTGGGAAAATGTGAGCGTGTGCGTGCCGAGCACCTTGTCCTGCAGCACGACGCGCCACACGACCGCGCCGGTCGGCTGTCCCGCAGCGTCCTTCGCCTCGGCCTTGATGCGCTCTTTGATGTTCGCACCCTCGATTTGCAGATCGTCCGCGATCGCCTTCGGCACCTCGATGCTGAACTCGTTCACGCCCGCAAACTCGACGGTGTGGTTCACGATCCACGAATGCCGCGTGAGCGTCTCGCGCACTTCCACCAGCGTGAACACCTCAGCGGACACGCGCGATTTGCGCAGCTCAAACTGCAACTGCGCGGGCTTCACCACCGTGCCCTGCGAGCGGTACCGGAAGCCGACCGCGAGCGGCGTCGAGCCCGCGTCCTTGATCGGGATGCTGCCGAGATTGCGGATGTCCTCCTCGCGCATGTCGCCCTTGTCGGTCGTGTTCGCCTTCAGGCTCACGTGAATCGCGAGGCTCACGCCCATGTCAATGCGTTCGACATTCTGCGGCGCGAAGACCGGCACGCCCACCGGCGCGTCCGGCTTTGCACGCGGAGTCTCGGCGATGAGGGTGAGCGAAAAATTCCCCGTGCGACGCGCGGCGAATTTCACGTTCAGCATCTTCTTCCCGCCGACATCCTGCACCGTCACCCGCTCGACCTGGTCGCCGACCGCCTCCGCATTCGCGAAGCCCGCGGGCAGCTCGATCTGCGTGGAAAAGATGCCCGCCTTTTTCACCGTGTAGTCGAGGCGCGCCTTGAGTTCCTGCATCTCGGGCGTGATGCGAAGCAGCGTCTCGCCCGCGACTTCCACCTGCGGCTTTGCCTCGGTGACGTTCAGCACGCCCGCGTACGGCAGGCGCAAATAGCGGTAGCTCCCGACGAGACCCGGCTGCGATTTGCCGTCCTTCATCAGCGCGACGCCCTGCTGCGTGAGCCCCTGCAAATCGGACGGCTCCACGACGAGTTCGGGATCCGCGTTCACCGTCACGCTGCCGGTCTGACGCTCGACTTTCAGCGCGGAGACGATTGGCAACGCGGGCTTTTGCGGCAGCGCGCTGAGCGCGGATTCGAGCGTGAGGTGGAGCTGGTAGTTGTCCTTCGCCGCAGTGTGCAGCGTGACCTCGATGGTCTGATTTTTCGCCGCGTCGCCAGGCAGCGGCTTCCATTCCTTGATGCCCTGCCCCTCTACCGCGAGCACCTGCGCGCCCTGCGGCACTTCAAATTGAAACGTGCTCACACCTGCGCGCAGGATGCGGTAGTTCACCGTCACGTCCGTGCGCAACGCACCCGCGCTCACGCGCACGTCCGTCTGCGCATCGGCAAAAAGCAGCGCGGGCAGCGCGGTCTCGCCGCCCTTTTTCGACCACGCGATCATCAAGTCCTGCGACGCGCCGAAATACACCGCGAGCTTCGTCCCGCCCTCCTGCTCCGTCGCGGTGAAGGCCGACGCCGGCGTGATCGTGAACTCAAGCCCCTTCTCGGGAATCATCAGTTCAAACTGCGAAACCGCGGTGCGCGGCAACTTCAGCGGCAGCGTGGCGCGGCCCTTGTCGCGCGTGATTTTTCCAAACACCGTCGCATCGAGCGTGTAGCTGCCCTTCTTCGGAAAAATGATCATCTGCCCCGCATCGGTCGCATTCAGGATCGCCGTCGTCTTCGCCTCCGCGAGCGCGAGCCCGGTGCCGAGCGGGATCTGCGACCAGCCGTCCTTCAGCGCCTCGAAGTTCACCTTCGCCTTTATCTCCGCGAGATCACCGTCCACTTTCCCCACATAGCTCGCGCCGGCCACGACGCCATCCACCGGCGGCTCAGTCTTCTTCAGCTTCTCCGGCAGGTTCACCTTGTTCCACATTTCAAGGAATTCGCGGTACGGCAAAAACACGCCCTGCTCCTGGCCCGCGAAAACTTCCCCCAGCTTTTCAAACGGCACAAAAATCGAGCGCTCGCTCGTGATCACCTTCGGCGGCTGCGGCGTGGGCGGCGTCGGCTCCTGCGCGAAAGCGGTGACGATAAGCGCAGGCAGGACCAGCGCGAGAAGGCGGGACAATTTCATAGAGGGAATGTTGGCCGGATGTCTCTGGCGGTTGTCAGAGTTTCGAGCCAGCGTTGTAAAAAAATTGTGAGCGCGCGGCGAGAATTTCCGCCGGACTACTTTTGCTTCCCCATGGATTCCGCGAGCCGCGCGATCTCCTCCGCCTCCGCAGTGCTGCCCGCCTTGCGAAGTTCGCGCACCTTTGCTTCCAGCTTCTCCTGTACTTTGCGCCGCGCACTGTCCGTGCCCGCGGCGAGATGCTCGCGCGCTGTCGCGGAGAGATGCCCGAGTTCCGTCTGCACGGACAGCCACGCCTCGCGCGCCTTGGGCGACTCAAGCGTGCGCTCGGCGAGCGCGGCCCATTCGCGCGGCAGCAGTTCCGAACGGTGCTCCCATGTGTCGCGGAAAAAATAGAACGCGCCGGCCGCGAGCACGACCACGAACGCAAGGGTGATCACCTTCAACATCCCGCGCAGCAGGAGCGAGAGCACGAGCAGCGCGACAGCAGCGATGCCACACCAGAGCACCTTGTCCGACACCCAATGCCGCCAGCCGTCCGCGTGCGGCGCAGCGGCAGCAGCGAAAGTTGCAGACCATGCGCTGCAAAACTTGAGACACGCAGAACTCATGACGGGCGCCAAATTCACCAGCCGGCCTGCTTCACGTAGTTCGTCTTGAATACTCCGATGTTCGCCGACGGCATCCGCGGATCCAGGCTGTCCGGCACCATATCCGACTCCATGCTCAACGGACGCACGCTGCCATCGAGGAACGCCGCGAGCGCATCGCTGCCGTGGCGGAAATGCGCGGTTCGTTGCGTGGCATCAATCATATAGAATTCCTCAATCATCGGATGTTTCGACGATGCGGGAGCCTGAAACGTGTTCACCTGCGCGCAAGTCGCAAACACGATCATATGCGACGGTTCCTCGACACGCGCCGCATTGCGCGGCGCTCCGGCGGAATCCGCCGCCAGCAGGACGTTGTAGCCGTAGCCGAAATTTCCATTCGCATACTTCGGCTTCAGCAGCGGGCTGAATTGCTGGAATGCTGGATCGGCCTTCACCC
>Ga0194061_1000825_pt1 | contig 18862 bp, 12 predicted proteins | sample SepL2221m_MetaG_FD_163423 | JGI IMG/M metagenome (GOLD analysis project Ga0194061, IMG submission 163423) | Anoxic zone freshwater microbial communities from boreal shield lake in IISD Experimental Lakes Area, Ontario, Canada - Sep2016-L224-21m | ecosystem: Environmental > Aquatic > Freshwater >... | reverse complement strand
GAAGGCTTCGAGTTCTACATGTTCGACGATGCATCAGCAGCTGAATATATCGTGGATACATATAGTAAACGGGAGCGTCAAGCGTTTTCGCGCTGCCACCACCCAGCGATGCGCTGCGATTATCTACGCATGTGCTTCTTACTTGCGGAAGGTGGCTTGTACGTAGATGCGGATGATGTACTTCTGGGAGAAAACTGGCGACAGATATTCTTGGATGGCAGACTAAAGGTTCAGCCCTTGTGCTACGACATCCCGGCCGGGGGGATGGCGCCGGCGGCCGAAATCTGGCAAGCAGATCTGCCGATTGACGGTCGCATTTTCTACGTCAACAATGACCCGATCGCTGCGCCCCCTAATCATCCAGTCTTGGAACGTGCGCTTGTCCGCGCGACCGATATGCTGCTCGATGAGAACCGTTTTCCCGAAATCCAGTCCACGACCGGCCCTGGCAACTTTACCGTTGCGTTAGCATCCCACGCACGATACCTCGAATTGGCTGGTCTTCCCTACGACTTTGAGTTATTGCGCAACTGGGACTCTATCGCGGAAACACGTTGGAATCTGTCCTATCGGGCTGATGCCCGCAACTGGCGTAACGTGTTCGGTAGCTAAGGCATAATGCGAGGCAAGCAATCTCGATGAATTTACAAGAAGCTTCAGGTGGGCTCCGAAAACTAATTTTTCGCGCGTTGCGCGCAATGACAGGCGCTATTCCCGGTGGCCGGATCTCGGCGTTTGGCACGGGCAAGGAAAAGATTGGAAAAATCCTGATTGTAAACCTTGATCGGCAACCGCGCCGGTTGCAGCGCACTTTACGTGAACTCAGCCGGTTCCAGACTTCCGACGGTACTCCGCTCACATCTATTGCGTCTCGGCTGCCAGCCGTAGATGCCCGAGATGGCCGCGCCATCGCGGCGACGGCTGACGTTGATTCGACCTACCGGGTTGGTAACCAACTCTACGTTCAGCCCGACGCGAGGCTAAAGGAGTGCTTCGATGTCGAAGAGCCCATCAGAATGACGCCGCAAGAAGTGGCAATCGCCAGGTCACACGTAGAGGCCTGGAAGGCTGTCGCGGCAGGTTCCCACGATTATGTGTTGGTGCTTGAAGACGATGTCTGGTTCAAACGCGGTGCCTCAGCAGCAATTGACCGTGGTTGGGGTGCTGCGCTCCAGCGATGCCGCGCTGCGGGTGGACCGCGTTTGCTCTATCTCTCCTATGAAGACGCTGGTGGAACGGCGGAACGTGTTGATGTCTGCGATGCACTATTTCGGCCCAAGCGAGGACTTTGGTTTCTGTCCGGTTACGTGCTATCCCGCGAAGGTGCGGCAACTCTTCTGCGTGCGATGCCCGTAGTCGGTCCCGTTGATATGTGGATTAACTATCGCTTTGAGGAGCTAGATGCACTTGCACTCTCATCGCCTGCGATTCTACAGAGGCAAGACAGCATCTCAGGCAATTCCTATTCTATCCTTCCGTTCTTGGCGCGGGCAGGAATTGTCGATGCGAGCTCGGGTTTGATGTCGCCCGACAAATCACATGCTGGCCTGGTCTTGGCTTGGACCGCCGTTGGCGAACATGAAGACCTTGCAATGGCATTATCGATGCTTGGGCTACGCGTCCGTGTATTCGATGGCAACGAAAAGGCGATCCAACCGCGAGATCTTCAAAAACTCTTTGAAGTGTTTGATGCCCTCGTCGACGCTCCACTCACTCGGGACGCACTATCCGCCGCAATCGCAGGAACAAACACCAAGTTCATCTTGGCACCGAACGCTGCTCTCCGGCAAGAGCTTCAACCCGAGCGCCTGCCGTGCTCCCGCACCGCAATCCTATCGCATGGCCAATCTGACGTTGAATCGTGGAAGCCGCTTTGCGTCCTTTTCGGCCTCGCCTTACCCGTTCAGGCTTTCCCTGTTGGAGCGCCCCGGAATTGGAGAATTTTCCGGGATGATCGCCCGAGCCTGGAATGCGTGACTAATTCTCGCCAACGTAAGGCTTATCGGCTGGACGATTCGCCTTGGGTCCTGCCTTCAGGAAGTGGTTGGGAACCAAGGCCCCCCACTGGTCAGCCCATGCCGCTCCCAGGAAAGTGTTTGATGAATGCTGCGATGACGACCGCGACGCCCTATTTCACCGAGCTCGTCGAGACCTTTCCGGGCAATCTGGCATCGTTTGCGCGGGAAGGTCTTGTCCATGATGAGTACGGCGCGCAACTCGTCATTAGTAAGAATGCCGCCGGGAACCGGCCGTTCCGCTCCGGCGCCTTTGCGTCGTTAGACTCCTTTCAACACGGGCGCTTCGAGGCCGAGATTAGGGCCGCTCGCGGCTCTGGCCTCGTCACCGGTTTCTTCCTACATCGCGACTCACCTCGGCAGGAAATTGATGTTGAACTGCCCGGTGGCGACTCGCAAAGTATGCTCGTCAACGTTTACTTCAATCCCGGTGATGACGGGGCAGCAATGGGGTTTGGTTATCGGGGCTCGCCCTGCCGCATTGACCTCGGCTTCGATGCTACACTGGACTTCCACCTTTACGCAATCGACTGGCGCCCCGGCCGAATCGCGTGGTCAGTGGACGGCAAGATCGTCCACGAACGCGTCGGCTGGGATCCAACTCCACTGCCGCATCTTCCTATGCGCCTGCACGCTAATTTGTGGATGCCGCGTTCCGAAGAACTCGCCGGACGAATTGAAGAAGGCACCCTGCCTGCAACCGCGACTTTCAGGAATGTTTCAATACGGACCTGAATGCTCGATCGGATTCATTGAAACGAAAAAAAGAGCGTACCATTTCGCGCCTACCTACCTACTGGACGGAGCGTAGCGACAATTGACGCTACGCACGCACGTAACGTCTATCGTACCCAGCGCATTCCTTGGCCCACGTGATTGCTGGCCTTCAGTTGCAGACGTAACACGCTTTGACGCCAAGATATGACATACCAGCCAAGATGGTGAATCTCATAACTCAAGCGAAAGGAATACACATGCGCGAAATCGCTCGCACTAAAATGGGTTTCTTCCCCACTCAGTCCCGAATCGTCGCCGCCGTCGTCAAGTTGTTCAATCTACCGACGGAGCAAATCGGCAGCGTCGCAGTTCTCGACGCCGGCTGCGGCACTGGCCAAGCCATTCACGATCTACGCGAAATCTGGTGCTCCCAGCAGCCCGATCTGAACGTCACATTGCTGGGCATCGAGTCCGATAAAAACCGTTGCCAGCAGGCGGCGACACTGCTCGCCAGCGGCAAAGGCGGCGGCACCGCTTTGTGGTCCGCTATCGAAGACGCCACCGTCGATCAGCCCGTATCGTTATTGTGGTTCAATCCGCCCTATGACCGAATCCGGGGTACGGGGCGAACCGAGGCAGCGTTGTTCAACCGCGTCAAGGAATGGCCCGCGCGTGGAAGCGGATTGCTGGTGATGATCGTGCCGGATTACGTGTTGGCCGATGCTGAAGTGGGGCTGGCCGTCGCCGTCGAGCGCGACTACGAACTGGTCGGCCTCTGGCGCTACCCCGCTCCCGAATATCAGGATTTCAAGCAATGCGTGCTTCTCGCGCGTCGCCGGGAAAGAGCGCTCAACAAAACGATCCTGACATTTCCGCGCTGGGCCAGTGAACCGTCGAAGCGGCCGGTGCTCCGCGACGACATGAAGCCGGTCGCGACGCTTACTCCGGTGCAGAAGACCGTCACGCTCCGCCGCACGCGCCTGGGTAACGACATGATTTTGGACTCCGTGAGCCGCTCTCCGTTGCGTAGCGGCCTGCTCCGTGAAGCCGCTGCGCCCGCGCCGCCGATTGGCCGACCGCTGCTGCCATTGAAGCACGGACACTTGGCGTTGGCTCTGGCGGGCGGGCTGTGCGACGGGGTGATTGAATCCGGCGGCAACCGCTTCCTTATAAAGGGGACGCTCACGTCGGCGATCCGCCGTATCTCGACGAAGGATCAGGTCGATGCGGACGGCGGCAAGGTCGCAGAAATTGACACTTATCGCACGCGCTATGAAATGAATGTCCGCTGCCTTCGCAGTGACGGCAGCATTGAGAATTACACGTCGGCTGAACCGGCCGCAGAAGAATTGGAAACGGAGATCAGTGAAGAATGAGAACTACTGTTGATCCTGAAGCTGTTCCGAAACTCGGCCTTGCCGATATTGATTCCGCCGATCTGCCGCATCTGGAAGTCATCGTCCGCAACGCCAAACACGACATCGTGGCCAATGTCGGCGCACAAATCGTGGCATTGATCGTCAATCCGCAGAACAGGGTTCTGTATTTGGAAGCGGTTTCGACCAGCGATGCCGGCGCGCACGCATTGATGGGCAGCGTCAGCGATCCGCGTGGTGCGGTCGAATTTCGGTTCTCGCGCGTGGGGGACGATGATTATGTTGAAATCCAGCCGCCCGAATCGCCGCGCTTGGCAAACGTCAGGCTGGCCGTGCCGGGATGGTTCCGCCATGTTCATCACGTTGCCATGCTCGACCGCAGCGGGGAACTGATGCTGGCACCAGACCACGAGACGCTGTGGCGGAAGCTGCGTGAGAAGATGTCGTGCCCGACGCTGGACGCATGGGGCGAATCGTTGATGAAGGAAATTCACGGCTCTGGGATGCTGCTGGAGTGTGAGGCGTTCGGCGTGCCGGATGGTTTGCGGGCATTCGTGCTTGCTGCCACGGCGCAGGAAATCTTTGATTCGATCATCGCCGAGCACGTCCACCGCGCTGGTATTCCCCGCCGCTCCGCCGCTTAAACAATTCACCAATCACTCAAATGCCACCATGTCCCGGAAACAGTTCCAGGGCTTGGTGGCGCATTGCCATAAAAAAGGGGGCAATAATGCCGTTGGCTCGCGATCTAAATGATTTGATCCACCGTTACGGCGGTGCGATTGCTGCGGGCGCGGAGTCTGTTCTACATCCGCGCCACAGTCCCGGCGGCCTGCTGCCGGATTTATCCGCGATTGAAAAGTGCCGGTCGAAGGCGACGGGCAAGCCATTCATGTTTTATCCCAGCCAACAGGAAAAAATAGCTGGGACGTTGGCCGGGCTGAAGGCGAAGGGGCGCGTTTGGATGGTGTGTGAAATGGGCTGCGGAAAGTCGCCGATGTCGCTCGCCGCCGCCTGGTCGCTGCTGCACCGTCGCCCGTTTCGTTTGCTCGTCATGTGCCCGGGCCACATCGTCCGCAAATGGCGGCGCGAGGTCGATTGGGCAATTCCGGGCGTCATCTGCCGGATTATCCGCAATTTCACTGACCTACTGAAATTTGAAGAATCCGCCCGAAGCACGAGCGCATCGATGGTCGCCGTGATCGGAAAAGACACCGCCAAGCTGGGCTTCGACGTGGATCAGCCCTGCGCGGCCAAGCGCAGGATGAAGCTGCACGTCCGGCTCAATTCAAAAGACGAAATCTTGCCCGGCGACAAACCGACTATCTGGAAATCATTACCAGATAGCGCGGCCGAAATTGAGGTCACGCGCATCGTCGATGTCGCCTACTGCCCGCGCTGTGGCAAGATCGTGCAGGACGGCGATGAAGAAAGTTCGGAGCCGGTGATCTACGACGAATACATCGCCCGCAACGAACCCGCCACCTGCAAGCACTGCGGGGACAAACTGCTCACAAACGCCCGCGGCTTCCGCAAGAACCCGCACATCGACCGGTACATCCAGAGGAAGATGAAGGGCGTGTTCGATCTTCTCATCGCCGACGAGGTTCATGAACTTGCCGGGGCTGAGACGATCCAAGGAAATACGTTCGGCACTCTGGCTTCAGCTTGCCGGTACACGCTGGCCCTGACGGGAACGCTGATCGGGGGTCAAGCGCTCGACCTGCACGCACCGCTCTGGCGCATGAGCGCGGAACTGTTGAATCAGCGGGGATTCAATATCCAGAATCTGGGCGGGGCGCGCATCTCGGCCATCGCCCGCAATCAGCGCGGCTTCGTGACCCGGTACGGCGTAATGGAGCACCAGGTCGTGCGAAGCTGTCGGGGGGACGCGGATGATTTTTCGGGGCGAGTGCAGCGCGGCGCGTGCGGGCGGCGGAAATCGTACAAGACCAACGAACGTCCGCGCCCCGGCATCAGCCCCGATCTGTTCAACCATTTCCTGCTCGACCGCGCCGTGTTCATGTCGCTGGATGAACTCGACCCGGCGCTGCCGACGTTGGAACGTGTCTTGATTCCGTGCTCAATGAGCCGGGAACTGAAGGACGCCTACGGCAAGCTCGACGACGAATTGCGGGATGCAGTGAAGCGTCGCGTGAACGGGAAAGGCCCGCCGGGTCTGGCGGCGACGCGTGTGCAGGCGCTCGACGCGTATTTGGACAAGCCGTGGGGCTGGTCGCCGATCACCGCGCCGGCATACGACGAGAACGGGAAGCGCTGCGGCACCGAGACTGTCGCGTGGCCCGCCGATCTGGGCGACGATCACGCCGACGCCAAAGACACGAAGCTGCTCGAAGTGGTTCAGGGGGAATTGGGGGAAGGTCGCCGCTGTGCGGTTTATCCGCAGTTCACGGGCGTCCACGATGTTCGTCCGAAGCTGCTGAAACTCCTGGCCGACGCCGGTATTCGAGCGCTGGTGATGCCGGACACGGTGAAGCCAGAAGCGCGGGAAGACTGGATCGAAAAGCACATGGCCGAAATGGACGTGCTGATCTGCCATCCGAAGCGCGTCATGACCGGCCTCGACCTCGTGCAGTTCCCATCGTTGATCTGGTATCAAACCGGCTACAGCACGCACGTGCTCCGTCAGGCCAGCGCCAGAGCACGTCGCCCGACGCAGACCCAGCCCTGCAAAGTCTTCTTTCTCTATTACAGCGGGACGATCCAAGAGCAGGCGCTTGCGTTGATGGGAGAGAAAGAAGCCGCAAGCCATGCGCTTGAAGGCACGTTCGATACCAACGCGCTCAGGGCCATGATGAACGGCGGTAAAGACGACGACATCATCGCGGCGCTCGCGAACCGTCTCGAAGCGGGCCAGAAGGTTGACGCTCGGGCCGCGTGGAAAGTTGAACCCAAGCCGGTTCGCAAGCCGAAGCTGCCCAAGCCCAAAGTGATCGAAATGCATGTGTTGCCGCGCGCGTGGGAAGCGGGCTTCCTGTTCGACATGACGCCGGCCAGCGAGCCGACGTGCGCGCTGGCATAACTATGAACCATTTCAAAAGGAGAACCATCATGCTCAGCAAAGTGATTTCCGCCGCAATTACGGGCGCACTGATCGGAGCCGCCGAGGCTTTAGCCAAGCGCTGGCGCACCAAATAACCCACCAACTGCTACGCGTTACAGTCTGTCGCGTGCGTATGTCCTGACCTGCTCCCGTGGCTATGTCCGCCATGACTAAATTCAAGGCCGGGTTGCGTCACTATTGGGTAGAGGAGATATTCTTCTTCTCAAACCCCCACAGCCTGGTTGGGTCCGTCATGGGACCTAAACCCTATAGGAGATTGAATTATGACGAAGCACGAAATGGTCACTTCCGCCAAAGCCCTGGTTGGCACGAAGAGCCGCGCGGAGATCAGCAAAGCGTTGGACGAGCAGAAGGAAATCGTGGCGAAGGAGACGGAAGCCCGCGACGCCCTGACCGACAACGCGGCCCGGATCACGGCGACCGGAGAAGTCAAAAAAGCGACCGAAGAGGCCGTGGTTCTGCACATGGCGCTGGACATCCTGGACAAGCAAGATGCAACCGAAGACGCATTGTTCAAGTCGGCGGTGACGACCCTGAGCAGAGTGGGCATCAAGGTGAAGGAACCGGTGAGCGACCGAACGCTCAGCGAAGTCCGCAATGCCAACAAGTCCTTCTTCAGCCGCCTGTTCTAGGCGGCTGGGGTGGGCAAGGAGAACGCGTGTGACAAGCACGCCTTCCCTTTATCTATCAACCAGCAGATCGTCGGTTCGGCAAGGTATCGATTAGGAATCCGTGAGCCAGTTTTGGGAATGCACGATAGAAGCATCAGCGGTATGTCTTCATAGCAGAAACCGTCACGGATGCCCCACTATCGGCTCTGTTTGAAAGTGAGTTGGGGGGCATGACATTTGAGTGGTTATTGTGCTGTAAGTCGTTGGCGAAAAATAAGATGCTGGTGTGTAAACCGTAAATGCTGGCTTCTGGCGCTCAATTTGTAATCGCATCGGGGTAAATCTCGCGTGGGTCTATTTTTCCGCCGCGACATTCGTTAATATCGCCTTCGTTCATTTCTGGAGACCGACCCATGCCACGTTCCCGCAACATACATTTAACCCTCGATCCCACCGCGCAGCTGGAGCTTAAACGGCTCACGCAGCTGCCCAGTACACCCGCCGTGGTGTATCGGCGGGCGCGGGCGATTCTGCTGCTCGCCTCGGGCATGCGTTATAAGGAAGTGGCGCGGCTGGCCGATCTGGATCGCGCAAACATTTTCCGTTGGACAAAGCGGTACATGGATCGCGGGGTCGTCGGACTCAAAGACCTTTGTCGGATAAAAGCGAGTCCCAGCAAATTAGTCGCGACACGGGATTCAAACCCAGTGCATCGAGTGGGCGAGCGTTCTTTCGCGGAATCGTTGCGCGAGATTCAACTGCGAAATGAGAAATTTGAGCAGGACGGTCTCCTGGCGCAACAACAGACACACGATGATGACGATGCGGATTGTTTTGTCCCGAACCCTGGGTTAGCCACCCACTCGACCGCACTTTATGAAAAAGTGATGGTTGTTCCCTATAGCGACCAAACTCAAGTGGTCTGAAGAAAAGCGCGTTCAGCAAGCCGTGCGTAGCGCCTCGCCCGGACGGTGTATTTCATGAATGAATCGCCATCCGAATCGAGGCCCCCCATGAACGTGTTCCGTATCCTCATTGCCGCTTGGATCGGCGGTTTGTCCCTGGCCGCAATCGCAGCCGAACCGTCAAAGCCGAACATCGTCTTCATTCTCGCCGACGACATGGGCTATGGTGATCCGCACTGCTTCAACGCCGAATCCAAAATCCCGACACCGAACATTGACAGGCTCGCCGCCGACGGGATGCGCTTCACCGACGCGCACGCGCCGGGCGCTGTATGCGTGCCGTCGCGGTACGGGCTGCTCACCGGGCGCTACCCGTTTCGCAACACCGGCGTGCGCAACCCGGCGAAGGGCGCGATGATCGAGCCGGGCCGGCCCACCATCGCCACGGTATTGCGTGAACGCGGATACGCGACCGGGATGATCGGCAAGTGGCATCAGGGCTTCAACGCCGGTGACCACTTTGACGGTACGGCTCCATTGCGCGGCGGGCCGGTGGACCATGGCTTTGATACGTTCTTCGGCCAGCACGCCTCGCTCGACATCCCGCCGTACTTTTTCATCGACCAGGACCGCTGCGTCGAAGCTCCGACTGCAAACACCGAGGCCAGCAGTTCTCCCGAATGGACGCCCATTCAAGGCGCATTCTGGCGTGCCGGAAAGATCGCGCCTTCTTTCAAGCACGTCAAAGCCCTGCCCACGTATACGCGCAAGGCGGTTGAGTATTTGGAGTCTCGCGGCAAGAAGTCCGCCGCCGACAGCAAGCCTTTTTTTCTCTACATTGCCTTCACCGCGCCGCACACGCCGTGGGTGCCGATGGAGCAGTTTCGCGGGAAGAGCATGGGCGGGTTGTATGGCGATTTCGTTGCGCAGGTCGATGACGCGTCGGGGCAGGTGCTCGCGGCACTTGATCGGGCCGGACTAGCGCAAAACACGCTGGTGATTTTCACGAGCGATAACGGGCCGGTCTGGTATCCCGAAGATGTGAAGAAGTTCGGCCACTCCGCGACCGGACACTGGCGCGGCATGAAGGGCGACGTTTGGGAAGGCGGACACCGGATGCCGTTCGTCGTGCGGTGGCCGGGCAAGGTTGTTCCAGGCACGCGCTGCGACCAGACGATCAGTTTCACCGACATGCTGGCCACGTTCGCGGCCGTGGCAGGCAAACCTCTGGCGTCCACAGAAGGCGAGGACAGCTACGATCTGATGCCGTTGCTGATCGGTAAGGCGACGGCGGAACCGCTGCGTGAGGCCACGGTCATAGAGTCGTCCCAAGGTGTGCAGTCGATCCGGCAAGGCGACTGGAAGCTGATCCCGCACCTAGGTAGCGGCGGGTTCACAAAGCCCGCGACTGAGAAACCGAAGCCCGGCGATTTTACCGGCCAGCTTTACAACCTGGCCGATGATCCCGGCGAGACGAAGAATCTATACGCCGCGCAACCCCAGGTCGTCCAGCGCCTCGCCACATTGCTGGAGAAGTACAAACGCGAGCCGTCGGCACGCCGGTATTAAGAATGATGCAATTTGCCGTGGCACTCGCCGAGATCGCAAAGATTCGGATCGGTGATTTCACTCGACACCGTGAAGTGCCTGCCCGGAATAGTGCGCATAATGCCGTTGGGTCCCATCCGACCGGGGTGGGGATTCACCACTCCCTCGCCCGCGCGATAGGGTCGCGCGCGAGAAAATTAATCGATCATCGACCATAGTAACTTTTCATCGTCTCGTCCGCTTCTTTCAATGACTTCTCGTACTGGTCCATTGCGGCCTTTAATGCCGGAGCATTCGAGATATTCCCACTGTTTAAAATTTCGCGGATGTATGGAAACACGTCCCGAACGAAGTCTTTTGCCGAGGCCCACCCGTCTTCGGGACGCACGGCTTCGTTCACGACAAAGGTCATCTCCTTCCCCATCAGCATCTTTTGAATCGCGACTTTCGCCTGTTTGCGGTTGTTCTCGATTGAATCGGCGTTGATTCGCTTCAAGGCATCAATGTACGCGGCGTCCAACGTGACTGTTTTCAAAACAACTTTTGGCAACGGGGGTTGACCGTAGTCCGCGTTGCGCTTCACGCGTTCGGCGCGCACGCCGCGAATCGCGTCCAACGCTTGATTAAATGGAGCCGGGTTTGACATAACTCCCGCTGCCGCGGCGCTGACTAAGTACGGCTCCATATCGTCGAAGAACGATTGAGGAGTGTCCCAGCCCTCACCCATTTCATTATCTCGATTAGCATTCGGATTAAGAGCGCTCGGGGCATACCGGATCGAGAAAATGTGGCGTCCCATCATCAGGCTGCGTATGACTGACACTGAATAAATCCTGCTTCGATCCCGCATACCGATCTTTGTTTGCCGAAATTCGTCGATGTCCGCCGTGTCCAATTTGACCAATCGCTTAGAAGCTGGTTGTGAAGGTTGAGCGTGCCCGTGGTACGCCTGGTATTGACGACGATTAGCCTCACTTTCAGATTTTAGCGTTTGTAGAGCAGCAGCTAATGCAGGCTGATCGGGAAGCGCGCCCGACATGACGACGGCTTCAAGATAAGGCTGAAAATCTTCCAAGAACGAATCCTGGTTTCCCCATTCACCCGGCCCCATCGTGCCGGCGATGACATCGTGAATTTCTTTGCCGGCGAGCAGCTGCTGAATGGACAATTTGGAAAACTTTCTATTCCGCGCGACAACCTCTGCTTCGACCCGTTGTAATTCACCCACGCTAAAGGGGGATTTGACGCTGCGATCATGAAGCGGTTTGGAATACTTCAATTCCGTGATCGCCCTGGCAAGCCGGGTCGAGTCCTGAAGCGCGCCACTGTCCAATGCAGTCCAAATGTATGGTGCCATCGCCGGGCCGACCGCGCTTTGCGTGTCCCAGCCAATCTCAGGATCGATCATGCCACTGGTCACCTGGGTGATGGTCTTTCCTAGCAATAATTGTCGTATCGCGATCCGCGCATATTTTTGATCCCGTGTATCCACGGTCGCGGCAACGTCCTGGTTCAATTTGCTGTAATCGGTCGAGTCGCGGTTCGCGCTGGGTTCGCCGCTTGGAGCACTTTCGGAATGTTTGAGCTCGCGCGCAGATTGCGGAGCGGTCGGTACAGTGGAAGCGCGTGACTCGGATGCGCGCGTCTCCTGTTTCCATTTGTACAAAACGAACCATGAAATCGCGGCAACAACGGCCAGCCCAAACGCGATTCCAATTCCGCCCATCGGCAATGACTTTCGTTTGGGCCTGACAACGCGTGTTCGATTCACAATCTTTCGGGGATTTGTCGCCATGTGAAACTCCTGACGCTGGGTGGTATATTGCGGTGCCGGAAGCGACCGGCATTATTTATTTTTGGCTTCGGTAATGTCGATTTCTTTGAATTGCGCGGAGCAGTGGACACACCAAATGCTGATGGATGCGCGATCTGTTTCCCAAGATGGATCGACGGATAGTCTCAAGCCGTCCAGCTTGTGTGAAAACAGTTCCTTATCATCGATCAGCACCCGGATGAACGTCTTGCGCACCTGGATTTTTACGTCACAGGCGACGTTCGTATTGAGGCTGTGCAAGACACGCGTGCCGTTGACGTCACCCATCTTTCCATTGATTTTGTGGAGTACGGAGATGGTATTTTTGAAACCCGCGAGACCGAACACGACGCGCTGCTGCTGAAAATTCAGAATGACGTTGATGTCGCCTTCATCGGTGTTGCGCGCGCAAACCATGTGAAAGTCGTATTCGGAATTGGCCTGTGATTGGAGTTTCAGCTTGGCGTCTACTGCGGGCTTGGCACAGGACAAAAGACCGAGCGGCATCGCCCAATTGCCGGAAACGGGGTCGCGTCGAAGGTCCACCAGTTTCAATAAATCCGTCTTCGCGCCATCAAGTTTCGTTGGATTATGAATATCCACTTCGGTCGGCGCGGATTTCGCCGGGATCGCCTTTGGCGCATTCGCCGCCATCATTTCCTTGAGGCTCTTCTCCTGCGCTTTCAAGCTGGGGTCCGATCCTTTGAATCGGTCCGCGACCTCGAAATATCGAACAGCGATAAGTAAATGCGCGTCCGGGTTCGTCCGAGCAAAAGCATCGGCCCGATCCAAAAATGTTTGGGACTCGGATGGGGCGATGACTTTTTTATCGACGGCAGTGAAGCGCTCCGAAACGTTGCCCTCGGCGCCTTTCAAAAACGCGTCGATGTCCGCCAGCGTCATCTTCTTCTTGCACCAGTACAGATACGAATTCATCTCGACGGCGAGATCGGTCTTGCCGCCCGCTTCATAAAGCGCAGATGCTTTGGCGAAACATCGCGCGGCCATGACGATTGCGGCGGGATTCGTTTGGGAATCTTTGAGTGCGGCGATGCCCTCTTGATGAAGATCGTCGGCATCCTCTGCAGCGTTCGCAACCACGAACGTCAAGAGCACGGAGAGAAGTGCCACGGCGAGAAAATTTCGATTTGGTGTCATTGTCAAATCCCCAAAATCTAGGCAAAAAAAAGAGCGTCGGACCGAAATCCGCCGCTCACAGGGCCCCGGCCAAGGGGCATAATGAAACAGCAAACCCGGCCGACGCCCCATTCCTGGGGCGTGGCGCAAGTCAGCTGCTTTCATTATTCAAGGGTCTTTCGACCCAGGTTGGCCGTTCCTGTGAAGCAGTTACTTGTGCTCACGCACAATTCAAATTGTCACGACATTATCGTTGTTAAATCATTGCGCTTCCTCGTTCGTTAAAATCCAAAAATGCAGCAGACAATGTTCTTACCGCTTGAGTCATACGGTCGCAAGCCGAAAAGAGTCGGCTGTGGGTGCGAGCTTTCAGGATTCCTTCGTCGTTGGTGCAGCCTTGGTAGCGGGCTTTGATTTTCCTTTTGAAGGTGCTGGTGGTGATTTTGAAACGAACTCTTTCATGAACGATAAGAGGAAATGTTCATCTTGGTAGTCACCGTCAGTCGTCCAATTCGGGGAATGCGCCAGCCATGCCTTCAAATCAGAAAGCGCATGACCCGGAACGGCTATGCGCTCCGCGTTCGGTGTACCGACGTAGATGCCTGTAATTTTTACATTGTTGTGTGCGAGACCGCGCAGAACTTCCGCAAAATCTCGCGCTAATTTCTCATACTCGTTTGGCACGTCGATCATGATGCGTTTCATTATAGATTCCTTTAAGTCCGCTTTGATGTGGTAAAATTACAATCCGTAGCACGGCGGGGTTCAGTTGCATGTCAAAGCCCGTTGCCTTGACCGCTTTCTGAATGTCAGCGGTCAGCCGCGTGAGGCTATCAGTGAAGATTTCGGAGATGCGAAATTCCATAAATGGTTACACTTTCACCTCAGTGAAAAGGTCGGGTTTGATATCTAAAGGATCAAGAAAAGTCTTCAATTTATCGCGATGTGCATCCAAAAACGGAGCACTTTTGACTCGATCGTGAAGTTTCAATAATCTACTCTTAGCCCTCTGAAGAACAGTGTCGAATGTCAGCGGTTGAATTTTGACCGTGCCGTCCAACTCTTCTAACGGCGAACTCTCCAGATTTTCTACTTCTTTGCCCAAGACGAAGCAGCGGACGGTACTTTGCCGCGCCTGCAACAGCCCTTTGGTATATAGCTCTTTAACATATTTCCAGCATTGCCTTTTCTGCTCCTCACCAATGGGTACGCCTGGCTTCTTAAGCTCAACAATGACCAGACGGTCTGTACCCACTTCCCCACCGTCATCGTCATATCGTGGATAAGCGTATAAGCCAGATGTGCCATCGGGAAGAATCGCAAAGTCCGGCCGATTCCGGCTACCCTTCATTTCCGGCTGATTGAATAGGTCCTGGACCACGCGAGTCATTCCAACGTTCGACGTATATTCGATGGTTTCAAATTCGGGACCGAATATCCACAAACCCTTTTCAAAAAGTGGTTGAAGGTCCTGCACTTCCTTTGTCGATTTATCGTCCATTCGCGACTGCAATTCCTGAACGATCAACAGCCGCCGTCCGATCTCATCAAGAACGATCTTGGCCATGTCAATGGTCCAGTCTTCAAGCAGGCGATGTAGATCGTCCAGTTTGTCCGGGCCGTACTCGCTCAATTTATGCAGCAGCGCATATCCCGATGTGGCCTCTTCGAGATTCGCCATGACTTCGGAAAGTTTGACAATATCGCTCTCCTTGATTGAAGGGCAATTAACTTGCGCTTTTGTAACGAAGTCGGTCCACTTTTCGCGCTCCAGGGGGCCCATTTTATTCAATGCTTCTTTATTCAGTTCCTTCGCCTTTGCCAATGTTTCTTTACGATCTTCTTCCGATACCGAAAGTAAATACTCGCGCACTTTTTGATACACTACTTGCGCCGCTTGCTGGTACTCGTCGTTGCTCTTGTCAAAGTCCGACCAATCCTTTTTGATCGCATCAGTTTCGGCCAAATAATCAGCCTTAACGATAAAGGTAAAACGCTTTGCCGCAATGCGGCGACCATCAATCAATTCCTCAGCGCCTGCGCCTTTCCATGAGCATGTGCCAACCAATCTTCCGCCGACATGCCAAGCAACACCGTGTTGCTTTGTTGTGCGATCCGATGCTTGAGTATCAATAATCACCAGTTCCACCGAGTGGGTCTCGTCAACCTTAAGTATGAGCTTTTGAATGTTCGGGTCGTCGATGTGCTCAAAGCTGACGGATTCCCCATTGACCAGAACCTTAAAATTGGGATCGGTTAGAAACCGCATACCAATCTCGGCACGGACTTCTTCGGGTGTGAGTTGGACCTGCCGGCAATTGGGGCATTCGATCTTGGTACCATGCGTCTTCGCTTCCACTCCAGCCAACTTCTGCTTTATTTCAAACGGCTCGGTTAAGCCTCTGGAAACTTCGTACCGGTTTCGGAACGCGCTCTTTGAAGTATCGACGATGTAGGTATCGCCAAAGCAGAAGCCTGACCACCGGCCAATGCCATTCCGGCCAAACGCGACCCGCTCCGTTTGGCCTTTGACTGAGCCCGCCGGAAAGGTCACCATACGTCCCTGATCGGTTTCACGGTTGTAGTTAAGCTTTCGCCATCGGCCCTTGAACTCTTCGTCGGTCATCCCATTTCCATTGTCTTGGATGGCAAAGTTTTGAGTGCCTGTTCCGCCCGGCCAATCAATCTTTACCTCGGTGGCCCCAGCGTCCCAAGCGTTAGCAATCAATTCGACAATGGCGATCTTGGGATCATGCAGAATGTGCTTGCCCGCGTGTGATTCCAGAAAGCGCGCGTCATAAAGCACGCCGGGTATGTCCAGCAACATTTGGTTTTTGTCGGCAGCTTTCTTAGCCATTGCTTTACACTTTCAAAGAGTTCGTAGTATTCCACACTATCGAGGGAACCTGCTGGCAACCGGGACGACAGAAATAACGTTAAGAAATCGACTTGGGTGCCTTTGCTTCAATTAGTGCACGAGTAAACGCTGCTGCACAAGCTCCAGCATAGCGTTGCCAGATGTTATTCTTGTGGTCGTCGCAGTAGTCGCATATTCCCCGGACTGCCATGTACCCTTTTCCATGATCCCAAGTTGCGTCTGCGACTCCAGACGTTTCCATTTCGACAGCGCGCGCGTCGTGTTCATCTCGCAACCGGTCCCGCAAAAAGGGATTCTTTAGTAACGTATTGGAAGAGGCGATGCGCCCAAGAAAAACACGCGGCTGGCCTTCGCGACGGTGTTCATCATCAGGGTGAGGAACAATCGACGAATTTTCGTCGCTTCCATACAGAACATCTTTGTCAGGGGAAGGCCGAACGTATGATGTATGTTTCTTCAAGAAATCGACCAAAATGGATTCCCACGGAAAGTCCGACTTCTCAATTCCTGCTTCCAGCTTTTTAACTACGTCAAGCCATTCCGATGAGGGGCGAATGGGAGACGACCGAACCTCTTTAAAAGTTTGGCTTTCTTTCACGAAATCGTATTGTACGACACCATGGATATTGCTGATTACAATATCCCCCAGCCGGACGTGCTTCTCCGCACTTCTTGCTGGGGGAACCGGGAACGGAATGCCACCTGCGATGCCCGTCATGAAAACGATGTCGATATTCGGGAAAAGCGCAAGCATCGCAGTAGCCCTGGTAGATGCGCTGTTCTCTCCCATATTGCATTGGTGGACGGCAACTGTGTGTGTGCCCCCAAATTTTGATGTGATTTCACCGATCCGAAATTGGTATCCGCGTCCCGCAAACTGGTATTCACGCTCGCGCGAATGTGTCAGAACCTCTTCCATGGGCATAAATTCATGCTTCAGGACAGTAATGATTCCTATGGTAGTTTTTTGCTTATCTGCGTCTGCGTCGTCGATCTTCGTTTTCGGGGAAGGAACAAGCTGCTGCGATGTGGTGGGAATGGGCTGTATTGAACTCTCCTTTTGCTTAAAGTGAGCGTAAGACACGATACAAATGTGGTTAAGTCGGCCGAGGGGTTCAAGTAAGTGATTGGCATTGCCGCTACTTTGCAATAACCAACCGTGAACGGAATTCAAAAGGTTGATGAATTCCAACGCACAAGTCGGTTCCACATCCACGTATGGATCAATCTGTTCAAGGTGCTTCACTAGCTCCCTGAAACCTCCAAAGTTATTTGCTAAGTTCTTTGGGGTGAGGACGTGAGGGAACAACTGTTCCTTCATGCGTTCAAGTAATGCTAGATTTGCCATTTCTATGACCTTCAAATCAACAATGAATGTTTGAAATTAAAGTACCTTAAAAACCTTCATCACTTCATCGCCAAGATGGTTGATGACCTTTACCGCAATCCGCCCCGTCTCCGGCTTGCCGAACGCGCGCGACGTGTCGCTGTGCAGCGTCGCCCAGGCTTCTTCGTTGATCTCCGCTTTCAGCGTGGTCTTCAGCGCGCTGTACGGGTCGTTCGCTCCGAGGAAGTAGGCGTGGCGGACGAAGAAACTTTCTTCGTTATAGTTCGTGTCTATGAACCAGCAGGCGATGCCTTCGGCTCCGTCGCTGCGGACTTCGCCGGTTTGGGGGTGGAAGACGTCGACGCCTTTGATTTTGACTTGGTATTTCGCGTCCTTCGTTTTGGTGATTTCGATGTCGGGTTCGCCGAAGATCACGAAGAGGTTGCCTTTGCCGGTGTTCTTCAGGTCTTCGGCCATGTGCAGGTCGGCGTTCATGCGGGCGCGCAGGATTTGGATGCTGCCGATTTTGTCGAGGCCCGTGCAGCGGGCTTCGTAGCTGAAGGCGCAGGCGATCAGCACGTCGAAGTCGGCGTCGCCGGCTTCGCGCGTGGCGGCCAGCAGGTCGGTGCGCGTGACCGTGCCGAATTCGGGGCCGATGAAAATGCCGGCGCGGCGCTCGGTCTCGCCTTCCATGTAGCGGCCTTCGGCGCAGATGAGTTCGCCTGGCCAGGGCTTCAAGGACGTGAAGTCGATCCGGTCCGTTTTGTGCGCCTGTTGTACGCCGGCGGTCTTGAGATTCTCCAAGATCATCTGCGGGAAGGTCTGCTTCGCGCCGTACTCGGCTTTGTCTTCGGCGGCTTTGGGGTCGATCAATTCGTCGTTCTCGTCCACGCCCAGCACGCGGAAGGGCGAGAGGCTTTCGACGGTGAACGGCCCGGCCACGCGCACCTTCTTTTTGTCGTCGTAGGGCTTGTCGTAGAGGTACTCGAATTCGGCCTTGGCGGCGATGCTGGCGTCGATCTCCTTCTGCCGAGCGATGCGCGCGGCGCGAAATGACTCAAAAGGCGCGCGGGCGCTCTTAGGCCAGCTTTCATCAAAGGTACTCGGCACCTCCCATTCCTTTAAAATCGAGTCCATCGTAGAACTTTGCTGATTTTCCAATGAAGATTCTTGATTTTCGCGTGAAGAAACGTCGTTCTTTGATGAAATAACGTCATTTTTTGATGAAATAACATCGTTATTTGATGAAAGAACGTCGTTTTTTGATGAAAGAACATCGTTCTTTGATGAAAGAACATCGTTCTTTGATGAAAGAACGTCGTTTTTTGATGAAATAACTTCGTTCTTTGATGAAGATTTAGCCTTCGAAGACGCAGTTTTGGACGCAGTCAGCGTTTGGCTCAGTTCTTTAAGTGCTTGAACAATAGAAGCTTGCCACTTCTCCCAGATC
>Ga0194061_1000824_pt1 | contig 18887 bp, 16 predicted proteins | sample SepL2221m_MetaG_FD_163423 | JGI IMG/M metagenome (GOLD analysis project Ga0194061, IMG submission 163423) | Anoxic zone freshwater microbial communities from boreal shield lake in IISD Experimental Lakes Area, Ontario, Canada - Sep2016-L224-21m | ecosystem: Environmental > Aquatic > Freshwater >... | reverse complement strand
ACTTTTCACCGGCGACGGTCAGTAAACCCAGCATGCCCGCATGGTCAGCAAAACGGTAGGGGAGCTTGTCTGCACCTACCACGTCGGCAAGACTGCGTCCCATGTATCGCTTAACGGAAGCAATTGTATTTTCGGGGTCACTTGCCAGCGCCGCTTGTGCGGGGTAGCCAATCTCACGACCGCCACCCGCCAGGTAGCGCACCACCGACGGCAGGATGACGCGCCCGTCATTGTCGGGCAGGCACTCGGCCACGCCATGGCGAACTGCTGCCACCAGAGAATGCGTCGTACCCAGGTCGATACCCACCGCAATACGTCGCTCATGCGGATTTGGCGCTTGGCCAGGCTCGGAGATTTGTAGAAGCGCCATATGCAATTAAATGGGGGCTAGGCCCCCCGCAGGGTTTCAGGTTTCCAATTTGTCGAAAGCCAAATCGAGATCGTGTCCAAACTTTTCAATGAACATGAGTGAACGCACCGACTGGACAGCCTTCGCGTAATCGCCCTTCCCGTCTATCAGACTGGCGCATTCGCTCAGCAACTCGCGCTGGGCGGTATCCACATTTTCACGCAATGTGTTGAGCGATTCGTCACTGCCAGCTTCGTCGAGCTCTTCACGCCACTTCATTTGTTGCATTAAAAACGCCGCCGGCATGGCCGTATTGCTATGGGCATTGATGGGCGACCCCGCCAACTCGCACAAATACGCGGCGCGCTTGAGCGGGTCCTTGAGGCGCTGATAGGCCTCGTTGATGCGCACCGACCACTGCATGGCCACGCGTTGCGCGGCATCACCCTGGGCAGCGAATTTGTCGGGGTGGGCTTCGCGTTGCCGCTCTTTCCAGCGCGCATCAAGCACTGCGCGGTCTTGCGCGAACTGCTGCGTGAGCCCAAACAGCTCGAAATCGTTGGACTGCAGATTCACACGCGAAACGACTCACCACAGCCGCATTTGTCCCGCTCACGCGGGTTATTGAAGCGAAAGCCTTCGTTCAGCCCCTCGCGCACAAAATCCAGCTCGGTGCCATCGATATAGGCCAGACTCTTGGGGTCCACCAGCACCTTGACCCCATGGCCTTCGAATACCAGGTCTTCAGGGGCCAATTCGTCCACGTATTCCAGCTGGTATGCCAAACCGGAACACCCGGTGGTCTTGACGCCCAGGCGCACTCCAACGCCTTTGCCTCGCTTGGTCAGGTAGCGCGTCACGTGGCGCGCAGCAGCTTCAGTCAGTGTTACAGCCATAGTGTGTCAATGTGCGTGCTTCTTTTTGTAGTCATCCACTGCCGCTTTGATTGCGTCTTCGGCCAGGATGGAGCAGTGGATTTTGACCGGTGGTAATGCCAGTTCTTCAGCAATCTGGCTGTTTTTCAGTGCTGCCGCCTCATCCAGCGTCTTGCCCTTGACCCATTCGGTCACCAGAGAGCTCGACGCAATGGCCGAGCCGCAACCGTAGGTCTTGAATCGAGCGTCTTCAATCACACCAGTCACTGGATTGACTTTGATCTGCAGTTTCATCACATCGCCGCAAGCAGGCGCACCAACCATGCCAGTGCCAACACTGTCATCACCTTTTTCAAAGCTGCCCACATTGCGAGGGTTTTCGTAGTGGTCAACAACTTTTTCTGAATATGCCATTTTGATTTCCTTTAATGTGCTGCCCACTGGATAGCGCTGATGTCAACGCCGTCCTGGTACATTTCCCACAGCGGGCTGAGGTCGCGCAGCTTGGCTACGTTCGCTTTGATCGTGTCGATAGCGTAATCAATTTCCGTCTCGGTGGTCCAGCGGCCAATGGTCATGCGCAAACTACTGTGTGCCAATTCATCGCTGCGGCCCAGGGCACGCAGTACATAACTTGGCTCCAATGAAGCTGATGTACAGGCAGAGCCGCTGCTCACCGCCAGGCCCTTGATGCCCATGATGAGCGACTCTCCTTCAACGTAGTTGAAACTCATGTTGAGGTTGTGGGGCACACGTTGCGTGACGTGACCATTGATGAAAACTTGCTCTACATCTTTCAGACCCGCCAGCATGCGGTCATGCAGTGCCTGAATGCGAACGTTCTCAGCCGCCATCTCTTCTTTGGCAATGCGGTAAGCCTCGCCCATGCCCACGATCTGGTGCGTGGGCAATGTGCCACTGCGCATACCGCGCTCGTGGCCACCACCGTGCATCTGGGCTTCCAGACGCACGCGGGGCTTGCGGCGCACAAACAACGCGCCAATGCCCTTGGGGCCATAGGTTTTATGTGCCGTCAGACTCATCAGATCGACCGGCATTTTCGACAAATCAAACTCAACACGACCGGTCGCCTGGGCGGCATCAACATGGAAGATGATGCCTTTTTCACGGCAGACCGCCCCAATGGCAGCAATGTCCTGAATGACGCCAATTTCGTTGTTCACGAACATCACGCTGGCCAAAATGGTGTCCGGACGAATGGCCGCCTTGAATACATCCAGATTGAGCATGCCGTCTTCCTGAACATCGAGATATGTCACCTCAAAGCCCTGGCGTTCGAGCTCGCGGCAGGTATCCAGAACCGCTTTGTGTTCAGTCTTGACCGTGATCAGATGCTTGCCCTTGGACTGGTAGAAGTGCGCCGCACCTTTGATCGCTAGGTTGTTGGATTCGGTCGCGCCAGAGGTCCAGACGATCTCACGCGGATCAGCGCCAATCAGCGCAGCAACCTGCTCCCGCGCCTTTTCAACCGCTGCTTCAGCCTCCCAACCCCACGCATGGCTGCGCGATGCTGGGTTGCCAAAGTGGTTGCGCAACCAAGGGACCATGGCATCCACCACCCGCTCGTCGCAGGGATTGGTAGCGCTGTAGTCCATGTAAATAGGGAAGTGGGGAGTGGTTTCCATAGCTGGCTCTAAATTAATCGGCTTAGGACAGCGCTGGCCTGTTTTTGCAGGCTGCGGTCTGTCCCGCAATGCTTTAAGTTTTAGAAAAGGCGTTGCCCAGGGCAAACACCGAATTGGGGGCGTTGACGCGAATCGGTTTACTCATGGGCATGGCCGAGATGGCTCGCTTAACACTGGGCTTGTCCTCGACATGGAGGCCTTTGGCGAGTTGGTCATCTACCAATTTTTGTAGGGTGACTGAGTCCAGAAACTCGACCATGCGCACGTTGAGCGACGCCCAAAGGTCGTGCGTCATACAACGGGCACCCTCACCATGGCAATTCTCTTTGCCTCCGCAATGGGTTGCATCAATAGGCTCGTCGACGGAAACAATAATGTCGGCTACGGTAATATCTGCCGCCTTGCGTGCCAGTGTGTAGCCCCCACCCGGACCCCTGGTCGATTCCACTAACTCATGGCGACGCAGTTTGCCGAACAATTGTTCGAGGTAAGATAGGGAAATCTGCTGACGTTGACTGATAGCGGCCAGCGTGACGGGGCCAGCGCTCTGGCGCAGGCCCAGATCAATCATCGCTGTAACGGCAAAACGGCCTTTGGTGGTGAGACGCATATAAAGCTCCTTCAGTCGTACTTGGTTGACTAACTAACTCAAGTATAGCAAGAAACCAAGTGATTTGCTCGGGTAATAGCCACCATAGGTCACCTTGGTGACCTATTTGTTAGTCAGCCCCAGTGGAACAATGTTGTCGCTGCCCGGCGCGCCAAAAGCCTGCTCCTTCAAAATACCCAACTGATCGCGCACTTTGGCCGCTTTTTCGAACTCCAAATTGCGGGCGTGCTCCATCATCAATTTCTCCAGCCGTTTTATTTCGCGGGAAATGTCCTTCTCGCTCATATCTTCCACCTGCGCACGCTGCAAGGCGTCTCGCTCCAGTCGCTCTGCCTCTTTGCCCGCCTTTTCGCTGTAAACCCCATCAATAAGATCACGCACCTGCTTGACGATTGAGCGCGGCGTAATTCCATTGGCCAAGTTGAAGGCAATTTGCTTTTTGCGTCGCCGCTCGGTCTCACCAATTGCCCGCTCCATGGAGTTGGTCATCTTGTCGGCATACAAGATGGCGCGTCCATGTAAATTGCGCGCGGCGCGGCCTATGGTCTGGATCAATGAGCGCTCAGAACGTAAAAAGCCTTCCTTGTCGGCATCCAGAATGGCCACCAACGAGACCTCGGGAATATCCAACCCCTCTCGCAGCAGATTAATACCCACTAGAACGTCAAACACCCCCAGACGTAAGTCCCGCAAAATTTCAACCCGCTCGACGGTGTCCACATCGCTGTGCAGATAACGAACTTTCACGCCGTTATCGCTTAGGTAGTCAGTCAACTGCTCGGCCATGCGTTTGGTTAGCGTGGTGATCAGGACGCGCTCGTTCTTCTCTACCCGGATGCGGATTTCCTGCAGAACATCGTCCACCTGGTGAGTGGCCGGGCGCACCTCCACTTCCGGGTCCACCAGCCCGGTGGGCCGCACCAGCTGCTCAACGACTTTGCCAGCATGGTCCTGCTCCCATTGCGCCGGGGTTGCCGACACAAATATGGCCTGGCGCATCTTGGTCTCGAACTCCTCGAATTTGAGCGGCCGGTTATCCAGCGCACTGGGCAGTCGAAAGCCGTATTCCACCAACGTGGTCTTGCGGGAACGGTCACCGTTGAACATGCCACCGAACTGGCCAATCAATACGTGAGATTCGTCCAAAAACATGATCGAGTCCTTGGGCAGGTAATCGGTCAGCGTGGCGGGCGGCTCACCGGGGGCAGAGCCACTCAGGTGGCGTGAATAATTTTCAATCCCCTTGCAATGCCCCACTTCGCTCAGCATTTCCAAATCGAACCGCGTTCGCTGCTCCAGGCGCTGGGCCTCCACCAATTTTCCCTCCGCTACAAAGAACTTCAACCGCTCGGCCAGTTCTACCTTGATGGTTTCAACTGCCGCCAACACCTGCTCGCGTGGCGTCACATAGTGGCTGCTGGGGTAGACGGTAAATCGGGGAATTTTCTGACGAATGCGACCGGTCAACGGGTCGAACAATTGCAGCGATTCGAGCTCGTCGTCAAACAACTCGATGCGGATGGCCATCTCGCTGTGCTCGGCCGGGAACACGTCGATCGTATCACCACGCACCCGGAAAGTGCCGCGCGAAAAGTCCATGTCATTGCGCTGGTACTGCATGCGCACAAGCTGCGCGATCAGATCACGTTGCCCGGGCTTGTCGCCGACTCGCAAAGTCATCACCATCTTGTGGTACGCCTCCGGCTGACCGATACCGTAGATGGCTGAGACCGTGGCCACGATCACCACGTCACGTCGCTCCAGAATGCTCTTGGTGCAACTCAGGCGCATCTGTTCGATATGCTCGTTGATGGCCGAGTCTTTTTCAATGAAGAGATCGCGCTGTGGCACATAGGCCTCGGGTTGGTAGTAGTCGTAATAGCTGACGAAATACTCGACCGCATTCTTGGGGAAAAACTCGCGAAATTCGCTGTACAACTGCGCCGCCAGTGTCTTGTTGGGCGCAAACACAATCGTCGGACGCCCCAGACGCGCAATGACGTTGGCCATGGTGAAGGTTTTGCCCGAACCTGTCACGCCCAGCAACGTCTGGAAGACCTCGCCGTCAGTTACGCCTTCCACCAGCTGATCGATTGCAGTCGGTTGGTCCCCCGCCGGTGGATAGGGTTGGTACAACTCAAACGGTGAGTCCGGGAATCGAACAAATACACCCGCGAGCCCGGTGGCGGTCGGTTGATCGCCAGAAATAGGGTGTGGGATGGTGGCGCTGTGAACAGGTGACGACATGGACAATGGATTCCAAAAGCAATGTAAAAAACACCGAGCAGCCGGGCATGGTACCCAATGCAGTGACATCCTGTGCACGTACAGTCGACCCATCACGTCCTTCGCACCCCCGAAATCGTCTGCAACAATGCACTATGCACCCCACTCCCACCGCCACTGCTTCAAACATTTTTTCATGGCCCCTTCGCGTCTACTGGGAAGATACCGATGCCGGCGGGATTGTTTTTTACGCCAACTATCTGAAGTACTTCGAACGAGCCCGCACCGAATGGTTGCGTGCCTTGGGGCTGGAGCAACGGCACTTGCAGAGCACGCTGGGCTGCATATTTGTCGTAAGTGAGGCGCAAATCAAATACCTGCGCCCCGCCCGCCTGGATGACCAGCTGCTGATTACTGCGCAATTAAGCGAAATGGGACGATCATCGTTCACCATCCAGCAGGAAGCTCGCCTACAGATACCGCCGACCGATGGCGCACCTACATTGCTGTGCGCCGGTTCGGTGCGCATTGGTTGGGTCAACCACCAAACCATGAAGCCCACCCGAATCCCGATGCCCATTCAAGATGCGCTGAAGCGTTGAACGGGGTTAATCGGCAAAGGGCTCAGGGCATAGTTAGTAGAAACCCGCAGTCCCGGTAGAATGTGACCTGTCGCCAACGCAGTTGCCGCATGGCTTCCCCATCATTCACACAGGACCCTGCTATGTCACTTTTTTCCGATGTCGAAATGGCCCCCCGCGATCCAATTCTGGGTCTGAACGAACAATTCAACGCTGACACCAACCCTGCCAAGGTCAACCTGGGTGTTGGCGTTTATTTCGACGACCACGGCAAACTGCCTTTGCTGCAATGCGTGCAAGCCGCTGAAAAAACCATGATGGAGAAGCCCACCGCGCGTGGCTACCTGCCCATCGACGGCATCGTGGCCTATGACAACGCCGTCAAGGCGCTGGTGTTTGGTGCTGACAGCGAACCCGTCACCTCCGGTCGCGTGGCTACTGTACAAGCCATTGGCGGCACCGGTGGCCTGAAAATTGGCGCTGACTTCCTGAAAAGGGTCAGCCCCAACGCCAAAGTACTGATCTCTGACCCCAGTTGGGAAAACCACCGCGCACTGTTTACCAATGCCGGCTTCGAGGTGGACACCTATGCGTACTACGATGCCGCCAAGCGCGGCGTTGACTTTGAGGGCTTCCTGGCCAGCCTGAATGCGGCCGCCCCCGGCACCATCATCGTGCTGCATGCCTGCTGCCATAACCCGACAGGCTATGACATCACGTCAGCCCAGTGGGACCAGGTCATTGCCGTGATAAAGGCCAAAGGGCTGACACCCTTCCTGGACATGGCCTATCAAGGCTTTGGTTACGGCATCAGTGAGGATGGCGCGGTGATCCAGAAGTTTGTTGCCGCTGGACTCAACTTTTTCGTCTCCACCTCGTTCTCAAAGAGCTTCAGCTTGTACGGCGAGCGCGTCGGTGGCTTGTCGGTGCTGTGCAAGGACAAGGAAGAGACGGGTCGGGTTTTGAGTCAGCTCAAAGTCGTGATCCGCACCAACTACTCCAACCCACCCACTCATGGCGGTGCTGTGGTGGCTGCGGTGCTGGGCAACCCCGAACTGCGCGCCCTTTGGGAGAAAGAACTGGGCGAAATGCGCGTGCGCATCAAGGCCATGCGCCAGAAGTTGGTCGATGGCCTCAAGGCGGCCGGCGTCAAGCAGGACATGTCTTTCATCACCAGCCAGATTGGCATGTTCAGCTATTCCGGTCTGAGTAAGGACCAAATGGTGCGGCTGCGCACCGAATTTGGCGTCTACGGCACCGACACCGGTCGCATGTGTGTGGCTGCGCTAAACAGCAAGAATATTGACTACGTTTGCGCTTCTATTGCCAAAGTTGTCTAATTATTTTCTATAAATGGCTGGCTTTTCCTGACGGACCCTTCATAGTCCTTACAAAACGTCAGCGGTCCCGTGGCATCCTAGAGACAATCACCAAGGCCAAGGACCGTTAAAACTGTTATATTGCACTGCAACATTTTATTGCATTGAACCGTTTTCGAAAGCGAGCCCCCATGCTGTACCAGTTCTATGAAACCCAGCGGTCCTTGATGGAGCCGTTTTCCGAGTTGGCCCAAACCGCCTCCAAAATATTCGGTAACCCGCTATCAATTGCAGGTCAGAATCCTTTCGCGCAACGGATTTCTGCCAGTTATGACCTTATGCACCGTCTTGGCAAGGACTACGAACGGCCAGAATTTGGCCTTCGCACTATCGATGTGGACGGAGTCGAGGTAGCCATTCACGAACGCATTGAAATTGACAAGCCTTTTTGCGAGTTGCGTCGATTCAAGCGTTTCAGCGACGACCAAGCCACTCTGGAAAAGACCAAGGACCAGCCAGCAGTGCTTATCGTGGCACCTCTTTCCGGTCACTACGCGACTTTGTTGCGTGACACCGTCAAAACGATGCTGATGGACCACAAGGTCTATATCACAGACTGGAAGAATGCGCGCCTGGTGCCATTGTCAGAAGGCGAATTCCACCTGGACGACTACGTCAACTACGTGCAGGAGTTTATCCGCCACGTGCAGAAGAAATATGGCAATTGCCACGTCATGAGCGTATGCCAACCCACCGTGCCGGTCTTGGCTGCCGTGTCATTGATGGCCAGCCGAGGTGAAATGACTCCCCTGTCCATGACCATGATGGGTGGCCCGATTGACGCGCGCAAATCACCCACTGCGGTCAACAACCTGGCCATGAACAAGAGCCATAACTGGTTTGAAAACAATGTCATTTACCGCGTTCCTGCGAACTTCCCTGGCGCCGGTCGCCGCGTGTACCCGGGATTCCTGCAGCACACCGGTTTCGTGGCCATGAACCCGAGTAACCATGCCAAGAGCCACTACGACTACTTCAAAGATCTGATTAAGGGCGACGATGCCAGCACAGTGGCGCACCGCAAGTTTTACGACGAGTACAACGCCGTGCTGGATATGGATGCCGACTATTACCTGGAAACGATCCGGGTGGTATTCCAGGATTTCAGCCTGGTCAATGGCAATTGGGACATAAAAGGCGTAAATGGAAAAATTGAACGTGTGCGCCCTGCCGACATCAAGACAACGGCTCTGTTCTCGGTAGAAGGTGAACTGGACGACATCTCGGGGTCAGGTCAGACGCAAGCCGTGCACGAAATCTGTAGCGGCGTGCCCAACTCCATGCAAAAGCATTTTGAAGCCAAGGGGGCTGGCCACTACGGCATCTTTTCAGGCAAACGCTGGCGCGAGCACGTGTATCCGCACGTCAAGTCTTTCATTCTGGCTCACCACTCCGTTCCCACAGCCGTAGCCTCATCGGTCATCCTGGCAGCACCGACCGCATCCAAGCAAGCCAAACCAGCTACAAAAACGACAGCAACCAAGCGCAGTACGAGCCGCAAGTGACCTTGCCGGCATTGCCGCTTGGCAAGCTTGCATCCAGAATTCTGGATGCTCTGCCGCAGACGCAGTGCACGCGCTGCGGCTACCCGGATTGTGCTGGGTACGCAAACGCCATTGAGGAGGGACAGGCGGACATAAACCAATGCCCTCCCGGTGGACAAATGGGCGCCGCTCGATTGGCACAGATTGCCGGTTTTGATGAAAGACCGCTGAACCCGACCTTTGGCCAAGAAGGACCACGCAGTGTGGTTTACATTGATGAAGACTGGTGCATCGGTTGCACGCTATGCATTGATGCCTGCCCGACAGACGCCATTATTGGCAGCAATAAACGGATGCACACCGTCATTGAGCGGTTCTGTACCGGATGCGAACTGTGTTTGCCTGTCTGCCCCGTCGATTGCATCGTGCTGGAGAATGCGTCTGGCACCGCGACTGGCTGGTCCGCATGGTCGCCGGCACAAGCCCAACTGGCCCGTGAACGCTACGCATTCAGTGGCGCGCGCCGCAAACGTGCAAAAGATGAAAAGACCCAAGCCATGCAGGCGCTGGCCAAAGCCAAACTGGAAAATCTAGCCGCCCATTCGCGCATCATCGAGCCCCAGGTACTGGCACAAAAGAAGGTCATCATCGAAGCGGCAATGGCTCGGGCCCGTGCAAAACGACGAACTGACCCTGACTAGCGTTAGCGACAGGCTTGGCTGAATACGGTCAAATTGAAACCAGATTCTTGTACACACCACAGCCCAAATACAACCCGTCGACTTGTTGCACATAGGACATTTTTGTCTGGACCCTGCCAGTAGTCGGGTTGGTGATGTCGTACTCAACCCACCCCGGCTCGGCCTTAGCCTGGTTGACTATGGCCGCCAACAATCCATCACCGTCAATCCCTGCGACATCTTGAACCCGTGTTCCCACTTTGGAAGAATTGCCCCCAAACGATACATAGCAGCCGCGGTCATCCAGCACAAACACGTACATGTCCCGGTCATAAAACCCTTGGGATGGATCGGTCAGATCCCGCAGAAATGCCTCCTTGGACGTACGGCGGCGATGGGCCAATGCCCGCTCAACCAGTCCCTGAGCCTCTTCCGCTGAACCTTGCTGCAGCTGGAATGCGGCAACAGACTCCACTAACGTCGTAGCGCGCCCCTCCATCGCCAACGCCTGCGTCAAGGCGATTTCCACCATCTGGGCATTTCGCTGGGTAATTTCGTCAAGCTGACGCACCGCAGCTGCGATTTCACTCAGGCCAGAGCTTTGCTCGGCACTGGAGGTTGAAATCTGTGACATGCTTGCAGCCACTTCTCGTATCCCATGGACAATAGTTGTAATGGTGGAACCCGCTGTCCGAATATTTTGCACGCTGGTCGCAACTTGGCTCGACGAAGTGCCGATCAATTGCCTGATTTCCTTGGATGCTTCAGCCGATCGCTGCGCCAGCGAACGCACCTCACTGGCAACCACAGCAAAGCCGCGACCGGATTCACCCGCGCGCGCCGCCTCAACCGCTGCGTTAAGTGCAAGGATGTTGGTCTGGAATGCAAGGCCATCAATAACGCCAACTATTTCATCCATTCGCTTGGCGCTGGCTTGAATGGCCTCAACGGACTGCACCGCATGGGCCATGATCGCCGCCCCGCTATCAGCCACATCACGCACTTCCCCGGCTTGCCCATTGGCCAAGCCAGCCGTACCGGCATTTGCCTGTACGGTTGAAGACAAGTCCGCCACGCTCGCCGCTGTTTGCTCTAAATTGGCTGCCTGCTGCTCCGTGCGCTCAGACAAGTCTTGGCTGGCCCGAGCCAAGCTCCTGCCTGAATGGGCCACAAAAGCGGCGTTACTGCGAACATTGGCGACCATAGCGGAAATGGTTTGCCCCATCTGGGCCACCGAAACGAGCAGGCAACCAAATTCATCAGTACCTGCCGCTTTGACATCAAGCCGCAAGTCACCCCTCACCATTTGATTTGTCGCCTTAACGACTTGCCCCAGATCGTCACTGATACTGCGGTAAAAGGCAGCGAAGACATAAGCTGAAGCCACCAGATCCAGCCCTGCAAGAAAGGCAACCAATTGTTGCGCGAGCCTGTCACCGCTGCCCAAAAACCATTGCCACAAGAGCGACAACAATGGCATCGCGGTCATGAATGCGACCAGTCCAATTTTGCCCGCGAACGGCAATAGCCGCATCAACCGGACCCCTGGGCTTAGCAATGTACCAACAGGCATAGATGCCCCCGCAGCGATTTATAGGAACCAACCGTCGACTCGAATCAAAGTCAAATGTACGACGGTTACAGTTCCTGAAACCGAGCAATTACCCTAGTGCATCATTCACTTGCTCATGAAACTCTGCCAGGCTGACTGCATTTCCAATTTCACGGGGCATGGCGTCGCGCACCGAAAACACCCCCAGGATCTTGGAATGGGCTCCAACAATGGGAAGGTGCCGGAACCCGCGCTCAATCATGATGAGCACAGCATCCGACACCAGCATTTCCGGCGCAACGCAGTGTGGATTCTTCGTCATGATGTCAGCCATCGTGGTCTTTTCAGGGCTCAACGCCTTGGCCAATACCCGCGTCATAAGGTCACGCTCAGTGACAATGCCCAACAAGGTGCCGGGGTTGTCCACAATCAGCACACTGCCGCAATTGGCCTTGGTCATGGTGCATGCAGCGTCCCAGACACTGGCTTGTGGCCCCAGACTGACAACGTGCCGTTGGGACATGGATTGAAATACAGTGCGTTCCGACATGTTCATCACCTCTTTCGAAAACAAAAAAGACCTGCGCAGAGCGCTCCACCGAAAGCGACCTAGCGCAACGCCGCGTTGATCTTGTCCAGCGCCCGACTTCCCGGACACAGTTGTTCAGCAGTCAGTGTATTCAATGGCCTCACCGTCGTATTCAACGCGATATGCAAGTCGGTAGCCAATGGGTCCACATATAGTAAGCCCGTGACGACCTCGCCACGTGACTGGTGCTCCTGCATGTAACTCATTGCACCATAGCGATCAGTTGGATCGTACTCAGGATGAAGCTTGCGCAGGCGCAATAGTGAGCCATCATGCTGCTGGACTTCCACGACTTCGCCCGGCGCATATTGCGTCGTAATTTCGTTACGCGGAGTGATGAAATCAATGCGGCTCACTGCGTCGTTATGCTGACGCACGTAGTCGTAGCTCTTGGTGCTGCCGGCATGATTATTGAAGGTCACGCAAGGGCTGATCACGTCAATAAACGCGGCGCCGCCGTGCGCCATGGCACCCTTGATCAATGGCACCAGTTGCTCCTTGTCGCCGGAGAAACTGCGTGCCACATAAGTGGCACCGAGTTGCAGCGCCAATGCCACCAGGTCTACCGGACTATCACTGTTGACAACGCCCTTCTTGCTCTTGGAGCCCCGGTCCGCGGTGGCAGAAAACTGCCCCTTGGTCAGTCCATAAACACCATTGTTTTCCACAATGTAAGCCATGCGTACACCACGGCGCATCGCGTTGGCGAACTGCCCCAGCCCAATCGATGCCGAGTCCCCGTCACCCGACACACCGAGATACATCAGATCCCGGTTGGCCAGATTGGCACCGGTCAACACAGAGGGCATACGACCATGTACCGTATTGAAGCCGTGCGAAGCACCCAGGAAGTAGTCGGGCGTCTTGGAACTGCATCCAATGCCGGATAGTTTGGCCACGCGATGGGGTTCGATGTCGAGTTCCCAGCAAGCCTGAATGATGGCAGCAGAAATTGAGTCATGCCCACACCCCGCGCACAGGGTGGAAATGCGCCCCTCATAGTCGCGCCGGGTATAGCCTACCTTGTTCTTGGTCAGCGTGGGATGGTGCAGACGCGGTTTGGCAATGTAGGTCATGCAAGCTCCTTGATGCCACTGGCTTTGGCGGCGGTTTGCACACTCTTGCGAATGGCGTCAACAATAAAACGCGCGGTGATCGGTGTTCCATCGTAGTGCAGTACCCGCACCAGACGGGCCGGATCGACATCCAGCTCATTGATCAGCATGGACCGCAATTGCGCGTCACGATTTTGCTCAACCACAAACACTTTCTCGTGCTCGGCAATGAATTTATCAACCGATGCCGGAAACGGGAACGCTTGCAGCCGCATCGCATCCACATGAACGCCATCGGCTTCAAGCACATCGAGCGCCTCGCGCATGGCAGGGCTGGTGGAGCCAAAGTAGATGACGCCAAACGAAGTTTTCCCCGGTGCGTTGCGGAAAAGCGGCTGTGGAACCAGGTCTGCAGCAGTCTTGAACTTGCGGATCAGTCGCTCCATGTTGTAGATGTAGTCCGGGCCCCGCTCGGAATACATGGCATACGGATTGCGGGTCGTTCCTCGAGTGAAAAAAGCACCTTTGGAGGGGTGCGTGCCGGGCAGCGTGCGCCAGGGGATGCCATCGCCATCCACATCTTTGTACCGCCCAAAGTCCTTGCCTGCCTCCAACTCTGCAGCGGTCATGACTTTGCCGATGTCATAGGGCTTTGACTCGTCCCAAGCGAAGGGCTTGCACAGACGCTGGTTCATTCCAATGTCCAGATCAGTCATCACGAAAATCGGGGTTTGCAGTCGGTCGGCAAGATCGAGTGCTGCGGCCGAGTGTGTAAAACACTCATACGGATCTTGCGGAAACAGCAAAACGTGCTTCGTGTCACCGTGAGACGCATAGGCACAGGACAGCAGGTCGGCCTGTTGCGTGCGCGTGGGCATACCCGTAGAAGGCCCGCCGCGCTGCACATTGATGATAGTGACCGGTATTTCGGCAAAGTAGGCCAAGCCAATGAACTCGGTCATCAGCGATACACCAGGGCCCGACGTTGCGGTAAATGCGCGTGCGCCATTCCAGCCCGCGCCCACCACCATACCAATCGAAGCCAGTTCGTCTTCCGCCTGCACGATGGCGTAGTTGTGCTGACCGGTCGCCTCGTCCACGCGGAACTTGTCGCAGTATTTTTGAAAGGCTTCGGGCACCGAGGACGATGGTGTGATCGGATACCACGCCGCCACGGTGGCGCCGCCATACACGCAACCCAGTGCAGCTGCGCTGTTGCCATCGGTAAAGATCTGGTCTCCCACCTTGTCAGACCTGCGCACCCGCAAGCCCAAGGGGTAAGCGATGTGTTGCTTCACATAGTCGCGTCCCAGGTGGAGTGCCTTGACGTTGGACTCCAGCAAGCGCTCCTTGCCTTTGTACTGCTCTGCAAACAGCTTCTCGAATACATCAGCATCAACGTCGAGCAATAACGACAACGCGCCAACGTAGATGATGTTCTTGAACAGAGTGCGCTGCCTGGGGTCGGTGTAGGCGGCGTTGGCGATTTCCGTCAAAGGCACTGCGAGCGTATGCACATCGTCACGAAACTTGCTTGGTGGCAGGGGGCGCGAACTATCGTAGAACAAGTAACCGCCAGATTCAATTTCGGCAATGTCGGTGTCCCAGGTTTGCGGGTTCATGGCGACCATCATGTCGACACCACCACGGCGGCCGTGGTAACCCTTTTCGCATACCCGCGCTTCATACCAGGTGGGCATGCCCTGGATGTTGCTGGGGAAGATATTACGCGGACTCACCGGCACGCCCATGCGCATTACCGCTTTGGCAAATAACTCATTGGCCGAGGCCGAGCCCGAACCGTTGACGTTGGCGAACTTGATAACGAAATCGTTGATGGCTTCCAGGCGCTTCATGCTGCCTCCTTTTTTGATACCAAGCTGCCGCGACAGCCAGGGCCGGCCTGCGTCGTGTTGAGCAAGAACTTATGCATATCCCAAGCACCGGTCGGGCACCGCTCTGCACATAAACCGCAGTGCAGGCAAACATCCTCGTCCTTGACCATGATGCGCCCGGTCTTCAACTCACTGGAGATATAAAGATCTTGCGCGGTGTTGGTAGCCGGCGCCTTCAACCGTGTGCGTAACTCGGCCTCCTCCCCGTTGGCCGTGAAGGTGATGCAGTCCATGGGACAAATGTCAACGCAGGCATCGCACTCAATGCAGGTGTCCCGGTTGAACACCGTCTGCACGTCGCAGTTCAGGCAGCGACTGGCTTCTTTGAACGCCACCGCCGCATCAAAGCCCAACTCAACCTCGACCCGAATGTTGGCCAGCGCTTTTTCTGCGTCTGCCCATGGCACCTTGTAACGGGTGTCGTTGGACGGGTCGTTGCGGTAGCTCCACTCGTGAATGCCCATTTTCTGGGACATCAGCTTGGTCAGAGGAGCCGGACGCACGGCGACCGATTCGCCGTTCAGGAACCGGTCAATCGACACCGCCGCCTCGTGCCCCTGCGCCACCGCCGTGATGATGTTCTTGGGCCCAAACGATGCATCGCCACCGAAGAACACGTTGGGCACCGTGGATTGGAATGTGTTCTCACCCAAAACAGGCAGGCCCCAGCGGTCAAATTCAATACCGCAGTCTTGCTCAATCCAGGGGAAGGCGTTTTCCTGTCCGACAGCAACCAGCACCTCGTCGCACTCAAAAAACACATCGGGCTCACCCGTAGGAATCAAGCTGCGCCGCCCCTTGGCATCGTACTCGGCACGAACGATCTCAAAGGTCATACCCATCAGCTTGCCGTCTTTGTGCTGCACGCTCTTGGGCACGTGGTAGTTGATGATGGGGATGCTCTCGTGGATGGCGTCTTCGCGCTCCCATGGAGACGCCTTCATCTCCTCATAGCCACTGCGAACAACAACCTTCACATCCTTGCCACCCATCCTGCGTGCCGAACGACAGCAGTCCATTGCCGTATTGCCGCCGCCGAGCACAATGACCCGCGGTGCCACGCTGGTGATATGCCCAAACGAAACCGAGGCCAGCCAGTCGATGCCGATGTGAATATGGGCGGCCGCCTCCTTGCGCCCCGGAACATCGAGTTCGCGTCCGCGCGGTGCGCCGCTGCCGACGAATATCGCGTCGTAGCCCTGCCCCATCAGGGACTTAAGCGAATCGACCCGCTGGCCACTCTTGAAGTCCACACCCATGTTCAGGATGTAGCCCGTTTCTTCATCAATCACCGATTCCGGCAATCTAAAACGTGGAATCTGAGAGCGCATGAAGCCGCCCGCCTTGGACTCGCCATCGAACACGGTAATCGAGTAGCCCAGCGGCGCAAGGTCGCGCGCCACCGTGAGCGACGCCGGGCCCGCGCCCACGCACACAATGCGCTTGCCATTGCTCGGAGCAATGGCCGGCATGCGGGACTGGACATCGTCTTTGTGGTCCGCGGCAACGCGCTTGAGCCGGCAAATGGCGACTGGCTCCGGTTTCTCGCCATTGTTCTCCTCGACCCGTCCGCGTCGACAGGCTGGCTCGCAAGGCCGGTCACAGGTTCGACCCAGGACACCAGGAAAAACATTGGAAACCCAATTGATCATGTAGGCGTCGCTGTAGCGACCCTGACCGATCAATCGGATGTACTCGGGAACGGGGGTATGGGCCGGACAGGCCCACTGGCAATCAACGACCTTGTGGAAGTATGCCGGATGAGAAATGTTGACGGGTTGCAAATCTGCCTCCTTGACCCGTTGGTGCCCGGAAATTAGGCCGCACAGGTGGGGTGCAGTCTACGGCGATGTGCACTGTTGTGGGATCGGAAAATCCCTCATTGCGCGCACCATTTCCGCTTTATATGATCTTGGTCAAGGAAATGGGGGCCGTGGATTGTTTCACTGGAAAAAATTTTGACATCCGCCCCAAAAAATTCACTTGGCCACTCATTTTTTGCGTGCATTTTGCTTACCGGCTCTGTCCCGGGTAAGCCAGTTGAGAAAACGCTTTGACCACTTCTGGTGGTGCCTGCACCAATTCGATCAAAACGCCCTCCCCAGCAATCGGAAACTCGTCATTGCTTTTGGGATGCAGGAAACAGATATCGAAGCCCGCCGCTCCCTTGCGAATACCACCCGGCGCAAACCGGACACCATTGGCAGTCAACCACTCCACGGCGACTGGCAAGTCGTCAATCCACAAGCCGACGTGATTCAGGGGCGTGGCGTGCACTGCGGGCTTCTTGTCGGGGTCAATAGGTTGCATTAAATCGACTTCGACCTTGAACGGTCCGGCACCGATGGCGCAAATGTCTTCATCCACGTTCTCTTTCTCGCTACGAAAGGTACCCGTGACTTCCAGCCCCAGCATCTCCACCCACAACTTCTGCAGGCGCTTCTTGTCGGGGCCGCCAATGGCAATTTGCTGGACGCCCAGCACGTGAAAAGGGCGCTGCATCAGACAAACTCCACAATCGCCTGGTCGACCGTCAGGCTCTCGCCCTTGGCAGCCAATACCTTGCCCACCACTCCATCAGCGGCAGCAAACAGCACATTTTCCATCTTCATGGCTTCAATCACGGCCACGCGCTCACCGGCCTGCACTTTTTGCCCGACCACCACCGCCACATCGACCAGAAGGCCCGGCATCGGCGAGAGCACAAAACGGCTCATGTCTGGCGGTGCCTTGTAAGGCATCAGGGCATACAGGTCGGCGGCGCGTTTGGAAAGTACCAAGGCATCGATTTGCGCACCATTGTGTGAAACACGCAATGCCAGCGGATTCTTGCCCGCCAGACTGCTGCGCTCGACCTGGGCTGTAAACGGCTGACCATTGATTGTGCCGCTGATGCGAACGTCACGCAGTTTGTAATTGCTACAAATTTTATAGCTGCTCGCGCCCACGCTAATTAGGCTTGAGCCGGATTTCTCATCAAAATCAGTCACTGAAACCGGGGTGTGGGTGGTATGACCCTCGTGACCCAGAGTCACCACTACATAATCCTTGCCCACGGCCAACTCATGACCCTCCATCTGCCCACTGATGGACGCAGCACGGTTGAGAAACTTGCGGCGAACAAAGGCAGCAACTGCAATCAACAGATCGGCATCGTCATGCGGCACTTCCTCGGCACGAAAACCCTTGGCGTAATTCTCGGCAATGAAGCCGGTGTTGAAATCACCTGACACAAACTTGGGATGCGCCAGCAAGGCCGCCTGAAACGGGATGTTGCTGCTGATACCGCGAATCACAAAGCCGTTCAGCGCTTCACGCATCTTGGCAATCGCATCCAGACGATCTTTTCCGTGCACGATCAGCTTGCAGATCATCGAATCGTAGAACATCGGAATCTCGCCACCCTCCTTCACGCCGGTGTCAACCCGAACGCCCTGCCACTGGCTGACGTCGGAAGCAAACATGGTCTCCTGGGGCGGCTGGAAGCGCACCAGGCGACCCGTTGATGGCAGGAAATTACGGAACGGGTCTTCCGCGTTGATACGACACTCCATCGCCCAACCATCACGTTTGACGTCAGCTTGCGTCAATGGGAGCTTTTCGCCGGCAGCCACGCGGATCATCAACTCAACCAAATCGAGGCCGGTGATGCACTCGGTCACGGGGTGTTCGACCTGCAGGCGGGTGTTCATCTCCAGAAAGTAGAAACTCTGATCCTTTCCAACCACAAACTCCACCGTACCGGCGCTTTGGTAGTTCACGGCCTTGGCCAGTTGAACCGCCTGCTCACCCATGGCTTTACGGGTGGCATCCGAAATGAAGGGGCTTGGCGCCTCCTCAATCACCTTTTGATGGCGGCGCTGGATGGAGCATTCACGCTCATTGAGGTAAACCACATTGCCAAAGCTGTCGCCAATGAGCTGGATTTCGATGTGGCGGGGTTCTTCGACAAACTTCTCGACAAAC
>Ga0194061_1000822_pt1 | contig 18891 bp, 14 predicted proteins | sample SepL2221m_MetaG_FD_163423 | JGI IMG/M metagenome (GOLD analysis project Ga0194061, IMG submission 163423) | Anoxic zone freshwater microbial communities from boreal shield lake in IISD Experimental Lakes Area, Ontario, Canada - Sep2016-L224-21m | ecosystem: Environmental > Aquatic > Freshwater >... | reverse complement strand
GGCCTCCGCCGCTGCCCCCGCTCCCGCCGCTGAGGCCATCCGCGGCCTCTGGTGAGCTCGGCCTCCTCTGGCCCCCTTGAGCCCCGGCTTGCCGGGGCTTTTTTCATGGCGGCTCCGTGGGTAGCAGCCGTGCGATCAGCAGCCGATGCTCCAGCCGCTGGGGCAGGGCCTGGCCGCGCCGGGCCAGGAACTCCTGGCGCAAGGCCTCGCTCTCGGAGGCGCCAAGGGCCTGCTCCAGGTACAGCCGGTAGGGGGCCGAGGGCTCGAACCACCGGGTGATCACCGCTTCGCCCAACTCCAGGGTCAGGGGCTCGATCCAACTCCGTGGCTCCCATCGCCAGCCCCGTTGCTGGAGCCCGCGCTCCACACCATCCAGATCAGGGGCTGACCGCAGCCAGGTCGGCTCCTTCAGGGCCAGGGGTTCGAGGCGTTGCGCCAACGCTTGATCGCCGGAGGCGCCTTGCTGCCGCATCAGCTCCGCCAGGGCGCCGGCGGGCCCCAGTTGCGGCTGGCTGAACAGCAACCGCAGCTCTGCCCCAGGGCTGGCCAGGCGCGACAGGCCATCGAGCCAGCCCTCCACTTCCTCGGCCCTGCAGGCCCGCCAGGGGTGGCGGGCGGCGATGCGCTCAAACCTTTCGCCGGCTTCCAGTTGGGCCTGCAGCCCCTCCGGGGTATCGCTCGGGGCCCACACCAGCCGGGGGCGGCGCAGGCCATCGAGCACCTCCAGCTGGGCCTGGAGCCGCTCCAAATCGGCGGCTGCCCCCACCTGAAGCACCACGCCCCCCTCCGGCGCGCTCTCCAGCGGATCAAGGGCCCAGAGCAGGGAGCGGGCCTCCAGGATCAAGGTGCGATCGGTGCGTCGCCAGGCCGCGTCTTGCCAGAGCCGTTGTCGCAGGGCATCCAGACGCTCCCCTTCAGCCCCCAGTTGTCGCCGCAACCAGCGCTGCAGGGCTGGATCCTCCGGTCCGCTGCTCAGGGCTGTGAAGGCGTCCCCTTCCGCCTCGCTCTCCGCCGCCGCCGCCAGCTGGGCGGCCCGCCGCTGCTGCAGCCGCAGCCGGCGCTCCCCTTCCCAGCCGGCCCGTCCCGGCTGCCAAAGCACCTCGCCCTGGAGTGTGGAGGGAAGGTACTGCTGGGCCACCCAGTGCTCGGCGTAGGCGTGGGGGTAGCGGTAGCCCACCCCGTCGCCGAAGGCCGCCCCATCGCGGCTGGCATCGCGCAGGTGCGAGGGCACCTCCTGGCGGTCGGCCTCCTCCACCAGCTTGAGGGCGTCGAAGAAACCCAGCAGGCTGTTGCTCTTCTCGGTGCCCGCCAGGTAAAGGGCCGCCTGGGCCAGGGGGTAGAGCCCCTCGGGGAGCCCCACCCGCTCGAAGGCGGCCGCGCAGGCCTCCACCACCACCATCGCCTGGGGGTCGGCCAGGCCCACGTCTTCCCCGGCGGAGATCAGCATGCGCCGGAACAGGAAGCGGGGGTTCTCGCCCGCCTTCACCATGCGCGCCAGCCAGAACAGGGCCGCATCCGGATCAGAGCCCCGCAGCGACTTGATGAAGGCGCTGATGGTGTCGAAATGGGCGTCGCCTTGCTTGTCGTAGAGCACCGCTCGCTGCTGGATCGACTCCTCGGCGATGGCCAGATCGATGCGGATCACCCCATCGGCGCCGCCATCGGTGGTCTCCACCGCCAGCTCCAGGGCGTTGAGCAGGCTGCGGGCATCGCCGCCGGCCACGTGCAGCAGGTGGGCTGAAGCTTCCTCACTGATCTCCACCCGGCGGTCGCCGTAGCCCTGATCCGGATCCTTCAGGGCCCGCTCCAGCAGCTGGCGCAGGTGATGGGGTTCCAGGGGCTGCAGCCGGAACAGGCGTGAGCGGCTCACCAGCGCCTTGTTCACTTCGAAAAAGGGGTTCTCGGTGGTGGCGCCGATCAGGGTGACGGTGCCGTTCTCCACCCAGGGCAGCAGGGCGTCCTGCTGGGCACTGTTGAAGCGGTGCACCTCGTCGATGAACAGCAGGGTGCGCAGGCCGTGGTGCCCCAGCCGTTGCCGGGCCGCGTCCACCTCGGTGCGCAGGTCCTTCACCCCGGCCAGCACCGCATTAAGGCTGCTGAAGTGGGCCCTGGTGGTGCCGGCAATGATCCGGGCCAGGGTGGTCTTGCCCACCCCCGGCGGCCCGTGGAGGATCAGGTTGCCCACCCGGTCGGCGGCGATCGCCCGACGCAGCAGTCGCCCAGGGCCGAGGATGTCCTCCTGGCCGGCGAATTCCTCGAGGCTGCGGGGGCGCAGCCGATCTGCCAGGGGGGCGACCCTGGCCCGGTTCCTGACCTCTTGGTGGGCGAACAGGTCGTGACCGGAGGGAGCGCTCATCGGGGCGACCGGGGCTGGGGCTCCCAGGTTGCAAACGCTAGACGGACGAGCAGACTCAATCGAACTTTGACCATGCCCGTGTCGCGTCGTTTCGCCTTTGGCCTGGGCGCCGTCGGCCTGCTTCTCCCCCTGGTGGGGTGTGGCCAGCCCGCTGCGGCCCCCCCAAGGATCCTGCCGGTGAGCAGCCAGGCGGCCGGCCCCGGCCGCTTCAGCGACAACGTCGACACGATCAGCACCCTGGAATCCGAAACGCTGGTGCAGCTGGCGGCCCAGGCCGGTGGCCGCATCCTGCGGTTGAACGTGGCCCAGGGGGATCGGGTGAAGCGGGGCCAGCAGCTGCTGGTGCTTGACCAGGTGCAGGTGGGGGCCTCGGTGGCCAGCCTGCAGGCCCAGTTGGAGAAGGACAAGCTCAACTACGAACGCTTCGAGTTCCTGGCGGCCCAGGGGGCGGCCAGTGCCCTGCAGCGGGATGAGCTGCGGGCGGCCTATCTCTCCTCTCGGCAGGCCTTGATCTCGCGGCAGGCGGACCTGGCCTTCCGCGACCTGCGCTCCCCGATCGACGGGGTGATCAGCGATCTGAAGGTGAAGGCCGGTGATGTGATCCAGGCCGGCCAGGAGCTCACCAAGGTGGTGCGCAACGATCGCCTGCAGGCGCGCATCGACGTGCCAGCGATTTACTCCAGCCGGGTACGGACGGGCCAGGAGGTGGTGCTGCAGGATCCAGCCACCGCCCGCACCCTGGCCACCGGCCAGGTGGATTCGATCGATCCCAATGTCAATGCCGGCACCCAGTCGCTGCTTGTGAAGGCCGGGTTCCCCAATCCCCAGGAGCTGTTGCGCAACGGCCTGCGGGTGCGCACGCGGCTGGTGCTCAATCGCAGCGACCAGCTTTCGGTGCCGTTTGCGGCGGTGATCCAGTCGTCGGGCCAGAGTTTTGTGTTCACCCTGGGTTCCCTGGCCGATCTGGAGCGCACCCGCCCCAACCCGGCGGTGCTTCAGGCAGCCAAGGCGGTGCCGGCCGGCACCCGCTTCGCGCTGCAGGTGCCCGTTCAGCTCGGTCCCCTGCAGGACAACCGCTATCCCGTCCTTCGGGGGCTATCTGCCGGCACCCCCGTGATCACCACCAACCTGCTCAACCTGCGCCACGGCTCGCCGGTGGCGGCCAATTAAGAGCGCACCCGCACGATGTCCCCCTCCAATAACTTCATCGTCCGGCCGGTGCTCACCGTGGTGTGCAGCCTGCTGATCGTGTTCGCCGGGCTGATCGCGATCCCGCTGCTGCCGGTTGAGAACCTGCCCGACATCGCACCGCCCACCGTGCGGGTCACGGCCCGGTACAACGGCGCCGATGCCCTGAGTGTGGAGCAGGGGGTCACCTCCGTGCTGGAGCAGCAGATCAACGGCGTCCAGAACATGGAGTTCCTCAGCTCCAACAGTTCCGCTGACGGCACCAGCGCCATCACCGTGTCGTTTGCCAGCGGCACCGATGGCGACATCAACCAGGTGAATGTGCAGAACCGGGTGGCCCTGGCCCAACCGCAACTCCCCGAAGAAGTGCGCCAATCGGGCGTGGTGGTCAACCAGGCCTCCACCTCGATCCTGCTGGTGGCCAACTTCGTGAGCGAAGACCCCGCCAACCCCTACAGCATCGAGACGATCAGCGGCCTGCTGGATCAGAACCTCACCGACGCCCTGCGCCGGGTGCGGGGTGTGGGTGACATCGCCTACTTCGGCAACCGCAAGCTGGCGATCCGCCTCTGGCTCGACCCCGACCGGCTGGCCGCCAACAAGCTCACCTCCTCGGACGTGGTGGCAGCCCTGAGCTCCCAGAACCGCCTGGTGCCCGCCGGCCGGGTGGGCGGGGCGCCGGCCCCCGACGGGCAGAAGTTCACCTTCACGGTGCAGTTGCAGGGCCGACTGGGCACCACCGAGGAGTTCGAGCACCTGATTCTGCGCACCACCCCGGATGGGGGCCTGATCCGCCTCAGCGATGTGGGCCGTGTCGAACTGGGGGGTGAAAGCTTTGACGTAGAGGCCAGCGACCTGCGCGCCGTGCCATCGGTGGGTCTGGCGGTGTATCAGCTCAGCGGAAGCAACGCCCTGGAGGTGTCCAACGGCGTCAAGGAGGTGCTCGACACCTTCGTGGCCACCCTGCCGCCAGGCATCAAGAAGGAAATCATTTACGACAACACCGACTTCATCAACGCCTCGATCGAGGGGGTGACCGGTTCCCTGCGCGACGCCGTGCTGTTGGTGGTGCTGATCCTGTTCCTGTTCCTGCAGGACTGGAAGGCTACCTTGGTGCCGGGGATTGCCATTCCGGTGGCCCTGGTGGGCACCTTCGCGTTCGTGAAGGCCTTTGGTTTTTCGCTCAACCAGCTCACCCTGTTCGGGTTGGTGCTGGCCACGGGGTTGGTGGTGGACGATGCCATCACCGTGATCGAGGACACGTCCACCAAGAAGAAGGAGGGGCTCTCGGCCCTGGCGGCGGCCAAGGCCACCATGAATGAGTTGTTCGGAGCGGTGATCGCCACTTCGCTGGTGTTGTTCGCCGTGTTTTTGCCGGTGCTCTTTTTCCCCGGCGCCACCGGCACGATCTACAAGCAGTTCGCCGCCACGATCCTCTTTTCGGTGGCGATCTCCACCTTCAACGCCCTCACCTTCTCGCCGATGTTGTCGGCCCTGCTGCTGGCCCGCGAGAGCGCGCCGCCGACCCGCCGGGTCTATGCCATCGGCGGTGTGGTGATCGGGGCCCTCTATGGCCTGCTCAGGAGCGGAAGCCTCACCAGGCCCCTGCCGATGGTGCTGTTCGGCCTGCTGGGCCTGGCCCTGGGCTGGTTCACCCCGGCGATCTTCAGGGGGTTCAACCGTTTCTATGGCGGCTTTGAAGAGCGCTACAACGGTGCTCTGGCCTGGGTTCTGGGCCGCCGCAAGCTGGTGATGGCTCTGTTGCTGGGGGGCGTGGTGCTCACCGGCGTGGCGTTCAATGCCATCCCGTCGGGCTTCGTGCCGGTGGAGGATCAGGGTTATGCCATCGGCTTCGTGCAGGCCCCCGATGGCACCTCGGTGGAGAACACCCGCCGGATCAATGGGCGCGTGGCCGAGATCCTGCGCAGCGAGAGCGACATCAGTTCGGCGGCGATCTTCAGCGGCGCCAGCCTCGATGGCAATGCCCCCAACCGGGGCCTGTTCTTCTTCGGCACCAAGAACTGGGACTACCGCGGCGATCAGAATCAATCGGTGAACGCGATCGTGGAGCGGCTCAACCGCAAGTTCGCGGCGATTGACGGCGCCCGGGTGTTCGTGGTGGAGCCCCCCTCCATCCCCGGTTATGGAGCCTCCGGCGGCTTTGAGTTCCAGTTGCTGGACCAGAGCGGTGGGGCCCTCACACTGCCCCAGTTCTCCGGGGTGGCGGCCCAGCTGATGGCCAAGGCGAATCAGGCGCGGCCCCATGGCAGGCCGCTGTTCAGCCGCGTCTTCACCCAGTTCAGCGCCGAATCGCCCCAGCTGTCCGTCAGCGTCGACCGGGACCGGCTCGCCTCCCTTGGCCTCGACTACGGCCAGGCCATGCGCACCTTCAGCTTCTACTTCGGTGGGGCCTACGTGAATGACACCTTCCAGGAGGGCCGGGTGCGGCGGGTGTTCGTTCAGGCGGATGCCCCCTTCCGGGCCACGCCGGAGCGGCTGCGCTCCCTCTACGTCACCAACAGCCGGGGCGAACCCGTCTCCCTCGGGGAGGTGTTCACGGTGGAGGCGGTCACGGGACCCTCGATCATTCCCCGCTTCAACCTCTTCCGTGCCATCCGGGTGGAGGGCTCGGCGGCCCCGGGGCGTAGTTCGGGCCAGGCGATCAAGGGCATCCTGGGGCTGTTCAAGAGCCTCGATGTGCCAGGCATCGGTTACGACTGGACCGGCATCGCCCGGGAGGAGGTGAACGCCGGCGCCCTGGCGGTGGTGATCTTCGCCCTCGGGATTCTGGTGGTCTATCTGGTGCTGGCGGCCCAGTACGAGAGCTACAGCGATCCCCTGATCATCCTGATGACCGTGCCCACCGCCATGCTCGGGGCCCTGGCGTTCCTGGGGGCCAGGGGTTACGAGCTCAACATCTACGCCCAGGTGGGCCTGGTGATGCTCATCGGTCTGGCGGCCAAGAACGGGATCCTGATCGTGGACCTGGCGAACCAGCGCATGGGGGCCGGGGCCAGCGCCCTGGAGGCGGCCCGGGAAGCGGCCCGCTCCCGCCTGCGGCCCATCATCATGACGGCCATCTCCTCGTTGTTCGGCTTTCTGCCGCTGGTGCTGGCGGATGGGGCCGGGGCCCGCAGCCAGGCCTCCCTCGGCACGGTGGTGTTTGGTGGTCTGCTGGTGGCCACGGTGCTGTCGCTGCTGGTGGTGCCGGTGTTCTATGTGGTGGTCAAGCAGCTCGTGCCACCTCCTTCCGCGCTGCCGGAGGAGGCCCCTGAGGCTGGGGCGATCGAGGGGACTGCCCCCTGATGGCGCCCCAAGCCCCGATGCGGCCTCGCCGGATTCTTGTGGCCGGGGTGGTCGGCGCCGTTCTGGGCGCTTCGCTGGCCTTGATGCTGCACGCAGTGGTCACCCACACGCCGGTGGAGGTGAGTCCTCGCACCTTCGCCCTCTATTTCACGATCTTCAGCGCCTTCGGGGCCGTGGCTGGGCTCACCCTGGAAGCCGTGCGGCAGTTGCAGGTGCGCAATCCCGACCCTGCCTACCACCGCTACCCGCGCACCTCTCCCCAAGCCCCCCCGCGCCACAACCCCGATCGGCCCAGCTCACCTGGGGCGTCATCCGATGTCGGCTAACGTCCAAAAACGCAGGCCTTCCTTTCCTTCCGTGAGCAAACCAGCGGCTGCGCTGCTTCCCCTGCTCCTGCTGGCCGGCTGTGGTGGCAGTAAGCCTCCAGCCCAATCCCTGCTGACCGTCCAGACCCAGGTGCTGGCTGAGCGCTCCTTCGCCCCGGGAATCGACGTGGTGAGCAAGCTGGAGTCGATCAGCAACGTGCTGCTGAAACCGGAAACCGACGGCCGGGTGGTGAAGATCCTTGCCAGCCAGGGGCAGCGGGTGAAAGCCGGCCAGCACATCCTGGTGCTCGACAACGTTCAGCCCAGCGCCCAGGCGAACGCCAGCAAGGCCGAGGCCGCCACTGATCGCATTAACGCCGAGCGCTACATCTTCCTCAACAACCAGGGGGCGGTCTCCAACAAAGATCGCGATGCTTACATCACTAAGTCGATCCAATCCAGCGACCAGGCCAAGGCCGACAAGGCCACGCTGGGCTATTCATTTGTGAAGGCGCCGATCGACGGCATCCTGGGGGACCTCAGCAGCGTCAAGCTCGGCGATTTCGTGCAGAAGGGCCAATCGATCACCGGTGTGGTCGACAACAGCAGCCTCTGGACCCGCATGGATGTGCCCTCCACCCAGTTGGGGCTTGTGGCAGTGGGTCAGCGGGTGTTGCTCACCTCCCAGGGCACGCCGAAGGTGACCGCCGAGGGGCGTGTGGTCTTCATCTCCCCCTACTTCGCCCCCAGCACCCCCACCAATCCCAATCCGCCCAATTCGCTGCTGGTGAAGGCGGAATTCCCCAACCTCACCGGCAAGCTCAAAAACGGCCTGCTGGTGACCAACCGGATCATCACCGCCGAAACCTCAACGTTGGCGGTGCCGGTGCAGGCGGTCACCATGCAGGCGTCCCAGCCCTTTGTCTACAAGGTGGTGCCGATCCAGTCGATCCTTTCGCGGCTGAAGGCCTCCACCCAGGTGCCCGCGGCCCAGAAGCAAAAGTTGGAGGCCATGGCCGCCAAGAACCCCCAGCAGCCGGTGGTGGTGCAGGTGGCCGTCCAGCTGGGCACCCTCGAGGACAACTATTTCCCCCTGGTCACGGGCCTCAGCGCCGGAGACCGCCTGGTGGTGAGCAACACCGCCCTGCTGCGAAGCGGCATGCCCGTGCTTGAAGCCCCCGCGGGCAGCCGCGCCGGGAGCTGAGGCCAAGCCATGTCCCTCTCCGACAATTTCATCAAGCGGCCGGTCCTCACCACTGTCTGCAGCATCCTGATCGTGCTGGTGGGGCTGATCGCCATTCCCACCCTCTCGGTGGACAACCTTCCCAATATCGCGCCGCCCCTGGTGCAGGTCACCGCCTCTTACGGCGGCGCCAACTCGATCGTGACTGAACAGTCGGTCACCAATCCGCTTGAGCAACAGATCAACGGTGTGCCCGGGGCCTCCTACATCGCCTCCACCAGCACCATGCAGGGGGCGAGCACGATCAGCGTTTACTTCAACGAAGGCACCGATATCAATATTGACCAGGTGAATGTGCAGAACCGGGTTTCCCTGGCGATGCCGCAATTGCCCCAGCAGGTGCAGGCCACCGGTGTTTCGGTGCAGCAGTCCACCCCCTCCATCCTGCTGGCCTACCAGGTGGGCTCCACCGACGGCCAGTTCGATGCGCCCTACCTCAATGGCCTGATTTACGAAGAGCTCTACTACCAACTGGGCCGGGTGCCCGGGGTGGCCAATGTGAACCTGCTGGGGGGATCCAATCCCGCCTTCTGGCTGTTCATCGACGCCAACAAGGTCACCGCCAACGGCCTCACTTCCAACGACATCGTCAATGCGGTCAAAAGCCAGAACACGGTGGCCATCGGTGGTTTGATCGGTGGCCCTCCGGCGGGTGGCAAGCAGGCCTATGCCTACCCGCTGCTGGTGCGCAACAACGGCAACCTGGTGTCGGTCGATGACCTCAACAACCTGATCGTGGGGCGCACCTCCGCGGGCAATCTGCTGCGGCTCAAGGATGTGGGGGAAGCCACCTATGGCTTCAACACCTTCAGCCAGGTGGCGGTCGATAAGCACGGCAATCCCTGTATCACCGTGGCGGTGTTCCAAACACCCGAAAGCAATGCCCTCGATGTGTCCGAAGGCGTGGTGGAGGTGATGAACCAATTCGCCGCCGGCGTGCCCTCGGGGGTCACGGTGGATCAGATTTACAACATTGGCCAGTTCATCGAATCGGCCGTGGAGGGGGTGGTGGACGCCCTCGGTCTGGCGATCATCCTGGTGCTGCTGATCCTGTTTCTCTTCCTGCAGGACTGGCGGGCCACGGTGGTGCCGAGCCTGGCGATTCCCATTTCCCTGGTGGGTACTTTTGCCTTCGTGAAGGTGTTCGGCTTTTCGATCAACCAACTCACCCTGTTGGGGCTGGTGCTGGCCACGGGCCTGGTGGTGGATGACGCCATCGTCGTGATTGAGGCGGTGTCGAAGAACCTTGAGAAGGGCATGAAGGCCCGCGATGCCGCGATCGAATGCATGGGCGAGTTGATCGGGGCCCTGATTGCCACCGCTCTTGTGCTGATGGCCGTGTTCGTGCCGGTGGCCTTCTATCCGGGCGGCATCGGCATCATTTACAAGCAGTTCGCGCTCACGATTGCCTTCTCGATCGCGATCTCGGCCTTCAATGCCCTCACCTTCTCCCCCATGCTCTCGGGCCTGATCCTGGGGGGGACCAAGCCGCCGCCGCCCAAGGGGCCCCTGTGGATCGCCCTGGGGGTGGTGGTGGGCCTGGCCTTTGGCCGTTTCAGCGGCGTGGGTGGCGGTTGGATCTACTTGCTCTGCGCGGCGCTGGGCGCCTTGATCGGCGCCAATCTGCCCTGGATTTTTGATCGCTTCAACGTCTTCTTCGCCAAGGTGGAGCGCGGCTACTCCTCCCTGGTGGCCACCTTGATCCGCCGGCGGAAGCTGATCCTGGTGGGCCTTGGTGGCGGCATCGTGCTCACGGCCATCGCCTTTACCAGTCTGCCCTCGGCCTTCATCCCTGACGAGGATCAGGGCTACGGCGTCGGCTTCTTCCAGCTCCAGAACGGGGCCTCCTTGAGCCTCACCCAGAGCACCGCCCAGGAGGTGGCCAAGGTGTTGGACGGGGAGGAGCAGATCGTGGCCGGCACCGTGGTGAGTGGCTACGGGTTCAATGGCTCCAGCCCCGATCAGGGGGTGTTCTTCTTCGGTCTCAGGCCCCTCGAGGAGCGCTCGGCCGCTGACGCCTCCGCGAATGCGGTGGTGGCGAGGCTCAACACCAAACTTACCAAGATCAGCAGCGGCTTTGCCCGGGCCGGGCTGCCGCCCGCCATTCCCGGCTTCTCCTCCCAGGGGGGCTTCTACTTTCAGTTCAACGACCTCAGCAACGGCGGCTACTCGTTCACCGAGCTCGCCCAGTTGGCGACCAAGCTCACCAGCACCGCCACGGCAACGGGCTTCTTCAGCTCCGTCTACACCCAGTTCATCCCCAGTGCCCCGGCCTTCGAGCTCACGATCGATCGCGACATCCTCGGGGCCCTCAACGTCGACTTCGCCGAGGCGATGAGCACCATCGGCATCCTGGCCGGTAGCAACTTCGCCAACCTCACCTATGAGAACGGCCAGGTGCGCAATATTTACGTGCAATCCCAGGCGGCCAACCGCAGCAAGATTCAGGACGTGGAGGGCTACTACGTGCGCTCCAACGACAACAATCTGGTGCCCGTTTCCGAGTTCGCCAAGGTGACCCTCACCAGTGCCCCGCCGGTGATCAGCCACTACAACCTCTACCGAACCGTTCTCGTGCAGGGTGCCGAGGCGGTGGGCAAGAGCTCCGGCCAGGCCCTCGACAAGATTCAGGCGGTGTTCAACCGCCTGAATTTCAACAACATCAGCTATGCCTTCACCGGTCTTGCGGCCCTCCAACTCTCGGCCGGCTCCGCCAGTGTGCTGGTCTTCGGTCTTGGGATTCTGGTGGTCTACCTGGTGCTTTCGGCCCAGTACGAGAGCTACGTGACGCCGGTGATCATCCTGATGACCGTGCCCTTGGCCATGCTTGGGGCCCTGGTGTTTCTGGCGATCCGCTCCATCGACCTGAACATCTATGCCCAGGTGGGCCTGGTCACCCTGATCGGCCTGGCGGCCAAGAACGGCATCCTGATCGTGGAAGTGGCGGAGCAGCACATGAAGGCCGGCATGACAGCGGCGGAGGCGGCGATTGCCTCGGCCGAATCGCGGCTGCGGCCGATTCTGATGACGGCCATTGCGGCCCTGGCGGGTTTCATGCCCCTGGTGGTGGCCCATTCAGCCGGCGCGCAGAGCCAGCAATCCCTCGGTACGGTGATCTTTGGCGGCCTGCTGGTGGCCACGGTGCTGTCGCTGGGGGTGGTGCCCCCCTTCTACGTGGTGATCAAGGGGCTCGAGGCGCGCTGGTTTGATGAGCAGCCCGAGGGTCAGCAGGCCTGAGCGGCCATCCCGCCAGCAACGATCAGGTGATCACCGTGGGCCGCTCCATCCCCGTGCGGCTGCGAATCTCGGCCAGTTGGTCGATGGCGCTGATCAGATCCGCCAGGGCCACCTGGGGATCCTGGCCCAGGTCGCCGCTGGGGGGCACGTAGCTCTCCAAGTAAACCCGCAGGGTGGCGCCCTGGGTGCCGGTGCCGGAGAGGCGCAGCACCACCCGGCTGCCGTCGTCGAGCAGGAGGCGCAGGCCCTGGCCGGTGGTGATCGAGCCGTCCACCGGATCGGTGTAGGCGAAGTCGTCGGCGGTGGCGATTGTGCGGCCGGCGAAGGCTTGGCCCACCAGCTCCGGCAACATCGCCTTGATCCGGTCGTAGAGGCCGTGGGCGGCCTCGCTGGCAATGGCTTCGTAGTCGTGGCGGGAGTAGTAATGGCGGCCGAAACGGCTCCAGTGTTCCGCCATCACTTCGGCCACCGAGCAGTTCCGGACCGCCAGGATGTTGAGCCAGAAGAGCACCGCCCAAAGGCCGTCCTTCTCGCGGATGTGGTCGCTGCCGGTGCCGAAGCTCTCTTCGCCGCAGAGGGTGATGCGGCCGGCATCGAGCAGGTTGCCGAAGAACTTCCAGCCGGTAGGCGTTTCGTAGCAGCTGATCCCTAATTCCCTGGCCACCACATCCACGGCGGCGCTGGTGGGCATCGAGCGGGCCACGCCGGCCAGGCCTTTGGCATAGCCCGGCACCAGGGTGGCGTTGGCGGTGAGCACCGCCAGGCTGTCGCTGGGGTTCACGAAGCAGGCGCGGCCCAGGATCATGTTGCGGTCGCCGTCGCCATCGCAGGCGGCGCCGAAGGCATAGGCGTTGCCCTGCAGCAGCAGCTCCGCCAGCTCATGGGCATAGGTGAGGTTGGGGTCGGGGTGACCGCCGCCGAAATCCTCCAGGGGTGTGCCGTTGCGCACGGTGCCGGCCGGGGCGCCGAGCAGGCCTTCCAGCAGGCGGCTGGCATAGGGGCCGGTCACGGCGTGCATGGCATCGAAGGCCACGGCGAAATCGCCCTTGAGCAGGGCCGCGATGCGATCAAAGTCGAACAGCTTCTGCATCAGGGCCACGTAGTCGTCGACTCCGTCGACCACCTCCACCACCAGCTCGCCCAGCCGCTGCTCGCCGGGGGCCTCCAGGTTCAGCGGGGCTGCATCGACGATCCGGTAGCCATCGAGGCTTTTTGTGGCGGCAAACACCGCATCGGTGAGGGATTCGGGTGCGGGGCCACCGTTGGCGCCGTTGATCTTCACGCCGAAGTCGCCGTCGGGGCCGCCGGGATTGTGGCTGGCTGAAAGGATGATGCCCGCGATGGCGCCGCGGCTGCGGATCAGATTCGAGGCGGCCGGGGTGGAGAGGATGCCGCCGGTGGTGGTGACCAGCCGGGCCACGCCATGGGCCGCCGCCATGCGGGCGATCACGTCGATGGCGTGGAGGTTGCCGAAGCGGCCATCGCCGCCTACCACCAGGGTGCCGCCGGCCACGCCGGGGATCACCCGCAGCGAGGCCTCGATGAAGCTTTCGAGGTAGTGGGGAGTCTGGAATTGACGGCTGCTCTTGCGCAGCCCCGAGGTGCCGGGCTTCTGGTCGGTGAAGGGCTGGGGCAGGGCGACGCTGCGCACCATCGGAAGGCTTCCGGGGGCACCAACTTAGCCCCGTAGCCTGTGCTCGCCCTGGCTAGGTTGAAGCCAGCCAAAGGGATCGATTGCATGGACGCCAAGCTGGCCATGGCTCTGGCGATGTTGGCGGCGGTGGTGCCGCTGGGGGCGCAGGCTGTGCAGGGGGGAGCCAAGGCTTACCCCTACGACCAGGCCGTCGCCTCGGGCCTCAAGGCCGCCCACGCCGTTCTCGGCCATACGGGCACGGAGAGTTGCCTGCGGGGCAAGCTCACCAACGCCATGCTCGGCCTCTCCGCCAGCTGCGAGGCCAGCGGCCAACGGAACCCCCTCTGCCAACTGGCCGATCAGGCCGCCGTGATCACCGGCCTCTGGACCGTGGCGTCGATGGAGGAAACGGCCCGCAAGGTGATCGACCTGGCTAGCCCTGAGGCGGCAAGGAAGCCCTAGGCCTTGCCCTATTTCAGGCCGAAACCGAAGCCCTTGGGTTTCTCTGGGGTGCCCGGGGCAGGTTTGGTCACGAGGGGTTTGAGCGTGGGCTTGCAGACGTTCAGAAGCCTCTCTGCCGTTTTGCTCAATGCATCCCTTCGCTCGTAGGTGTTCGAGGGGGCCACCACCGACTTCTGGCGGATGTCCCAGAGGTCGTCCTTGCAGCTGACCGAAAGCAGGGGGTTGTCCAGCAGGCCATCGGAAAGCTTGCGGGAGGCTGCGCAGATGTCTGTCCCGTTGTCACGGGAGCACTCGATGGCCGTGAGCTGCACCTTGCGCAGGGTGTCGGTGCTGGGGAACTCGGGCTCGGGGGGCGGGGGGGCGGCGGAGGCAGGCAGGTGGATCCAGGGAAGCAGGGCCGCGGCGATCAGGCCAAGGGCAGGTGCGCAGGCGGCAGGCCGAACCATGGAAGCAGCGCATGATCCACCCATCATCGCCCCGACGGCATCTGGGGCAGTGGTTTTGGCAGTTGCCTCAGCTGACCACTGCCGCAGGCCCTTTTCATTCGGGCCCGTTTTCGTTCCAACCGTGGGGTGATCCCGAGTTCCGCCCCCCGCCAGAGCCGCCCGAATTCCCGCTCGAAATGGGCCGCCACCTCCGGGGAGTGGATCAGCAGCAGGGTCTCGTCGTTGCCGTGGGCTGCCGAGGGGCTCCAGTTGAAGCTGCCCGTGATCACCGTGCGGTGATCGATCACGGCGAACTTGTGGTGCAGCTTGTCGCCCCTGGCCAGCCGCGGCGTGCCCACCCCATCGATCGCAGAGGCCCAGGGCTTGTTGCCGGCTTCGATCCCGCAGGTGCGGTCCGGCAGGCTGACGCCGAGCAGATCCAGCACTTCCGAGAAGGACCGATTGGCAAAGCCTGGGTCCGCCAGCAGGCGGATCCGCACCCCCAGGCCATGGAGGTGGGCAAAGGCATCGGCGAGGTTCTGGGCAGAGAAGACGAACAGGGCCAGATCCACCCGCTGGCGGGCCCGGCGGAGGCTCTGCTCCAGCACCAGCAGGCCGTTGCGGGGATCGCTGGGGCTGTGGGGCGCGAACAGCACATCGACATCGGTGCCCTGCACGCTCACCCTCTGGAGCCCTGGCTCGCCCTTGGCCAGGCCAAAGCGACTGTCGGCTGTTCCCATGGGGCCATCGCCCCACATGCGCTCGAACTCCGCCGCGAACAGGCCCGCCAGGGCAGCGCTCTCCATGCGCAGCAGGTGGTTCACGTTGCCGCGGGTGCTGGGATCGTCCGGGTCCCCATGGATGCAGGAGGGGGTGAAGTTCGCTGAGCCAGTCACCACCACCTGCCGATCGGCGATCAGGAACTTGTGGTGCATCAGACCGCTGCCGGCGCTGCCGTCGGCCGTGTCGTCAATCACGGGCACGTTGCCCCTCCGCAGGATCAGCACCGCATCGCCCCGCTCACGCTCCCCGTTGCTGAGCACGCCGTCATGGTTGCTGTCGGCCAGTGCCCGCAGTTGCTGCTGGCGCAGCCGCTGGTGGGCGTTCAGATCGAGCTCGTGTTCTTCGCTCCAGGGTTGGCTGTAAGTGTTTTCAAGAATCACCTGCACCCGCACCCCTTGCCGCTGCTTCTCCACCACGGCCCGCGCCACCTCGGGCAGGGACAGCTCCTGCACGGCGATCAGCAGCTCCCTGTGGGCGCCCCGGATGGCGCGCAGCAACAGGGCTTCGAGATCATCGCCCGGTCGTAGCTGGTGGGTGATGGGGCTGCGGTAGCTGGTCTCCGCCCGTTGGTTGAAGGCCATCTCGAATCCCCGGGGCAGGGGAAGTTCGGGAGGCGCCGCCCCCACAAGGCGGGCCGCGGGGGTGCATCCCCCCAGCAGCAGCAAGCCCAAGGCCAGGCCCATGCGGACGGTCGGGCGACAGAGCAATCCACCCATGGACGAGGAGACAACTGGGGATCCCGTTCAGGGTTCCCAGGGGCGCTCAGGTGGGCCAGGCGCTGCTCAGTCGTGGCCTGGCATTTCCGAACTGCTCAGCATCAGGGTGAACCAGAGGCAGCTCACCACCACTGCGACCGTGACCGCCGTGGGGATCCCCCCATGGGCAATCACAAGGGGGACTGCCAGGGGCAGGGTGAGGGCACCCGCGAGGGGGGTGATGGCCACCAGCAGGCGTTTGGGATTCAGAACCACTCCGCCACTGCCTGGCTGCTGGGGTTGCTGTTGTCTTCGGGCGTGGTCCGTTCAAACGAGAGGGTGATGTTGCGCTTCTGTTCACCGTCGGCGGCGATGGCCTGGATCGGATACACCTGTTGGCCATCCCGGAAGGGCACCTGAATGCGGAAGGTGCCGTCGCTGGAGAGGGGCACCTCCTCCTCCCCGATCAACAGCCGGGCCGAGGGGTCAGTGGCGCCGTAGACGATCAGCTCGGCATCGGCCACCAGCCAGAAGGCCCGTTGGCGGGGGGCCACACCGCCCGCACCTGACTCATTGCGACCACTGGCCCAGAGGCCGATGCCCGAGGGATTGAGGCCGACGCCCCCCACGGTGCCAACGCCCTCTTCTTCCAGTTCATGGAAGGCCTCCGAACCGCGGCCGAAACGCTTCCAGCGCACCGTGGCCGTCTGGTAAAGCCGCTCGTGGAGGTTGTTGTAGCCGGCGTCGTCCACCGGGCTGGGGAGGGGAGTGGACCCAGCGGAGCCAGGATTGGCTTCCAGAGTGAAGGGTACGAACTGGTCGAGGATCTGCTCGCTGGGATGGAGGGCGGGCACCCTGGCCACCGAGGAGGTGGCGAGGCAGAACCAACCGCCGGCTGGTTGGCGATAGCCCAGTTCCACCCTGTAGTCACGGTCGCTCAGGGGCACCGGGAGATACCACTCCGTGGCATGGGCATCCACCGGAACTTCCTGGAGAGTGTGGGGGTGGGTTGCGCCCCCCTCAAGCCCGGTCACATCGGCCAGGCGCAGGCAGAGCTGGGTGGCTCCTGAGCGGAGGGCTTTTTGCCGATCCGGTTCGGAAATCTCCCAGAACACAAAGGCCCATTGGGGATCACGGGGCAGGAAAACCACCCGGGTTTCGGCCGTGGGCCGGGGGGCAGGCAGGAGGTCGGCCTCGATCGTGCGCAGGGATTGGGCCCCCTCGGGTGCGCCCGCCGCTGCCGGGGCGTTGGGATTGCGGGTGCTGATCGCCTCCACCAGTTCGTCCTTCGACTTGCGGCTGTAGAGGCTCACCCCCAGATCACTGGCGAGTTGGCGAAGTTGCCGAAGGGTCAAGCGCGCCAGTGATGAAAGAGCTTGGCTCACGGCCTCTCCTGATTCTGATTGGGATCAGTTTGCAGGCCTTTCCCTGGATCGGAGGCCGGTCAGCCGAAAAGGTCAGCATCCACTGACGGCCTCGGGATCACGCGGACGCAAAAAAAACGGCGGAGATTTCTCCGCCGTTGGTGCCACCAAAGGGGTGGTTGTGGGGTTGGGTTCAGCGGCCGATGCTGCGGTAAGGAACCTTGGCGAGGTAGTCGATGCCGGCGATGCTGGCGGCGTTGCCCTGGTTGCGCATGGCCGGCAGGGCGCGGACCCAGGCGAGGTAATCCTCTGGGTAGCCACCGCGGCGCTGGCCAGCGCGGGCGGGGAAAGCCTTGGCGCTGCCGGTGTAGACGATCTGGGGGAACCCGAAGATGCCGCGGTAGTAGGCGTCGTAGCGGGGGGTGGTGATGTTGAACGGGGTCTCGCCCAGGACACGGGAACCCACCACCCGGTTGCGGTGGTAAGGAACCGTGTCGTAGCCGAAGTTGTCGAGGTACTCCTGGCTATCGAGGATCTGATCCACGGCGCCCCTGACCCCCTTGGTCATGATCACGGCCGACCAGGCGATCTCCTCGGCCTGGCTGTAGACCGGGCGGCCCAGCAGCTTCTCCACCAGGTGACGGGCCACCCGGTAGTTGTTGTTGAGGTTGTAGAAGCTGCGGGTGAAGGTGTCGGAGAGCGTCAGGGAGCGGATGAAGTCCCGCACGGTGATCTGGCCGTCGCGTAGCTGGCTCTCCAGGGTTTGGTCGCGGTCAACCTTGAAAGCGTGGAAAAAGAGCTGGCGGTAGGCCGACTCGATCACGAAGTTCTGATCGTCGCGGCTGAGCACCTTGTCGAGGGCCACGGCCTTGGGATCTTCGTCCGAGCCAACCCGCAACGGCGCGACCCGGGAGTTCTGCGTTGTGGGCGCGTACTTCAGAAGGGGAAGGGCCACTCGTGTATCGGCATCCGTCGCCAGTGATCGTAGAAGTGCCCCTCAGGGGCTCCTGCCGCCCGCTGGGCAGGACTCACAGTCCGTAACGTTTGCGACCGCTGCTTGAGCCGTTACCAGCCAAAGGTGGAGAGGGCTCCATCCCCGCTGCGGGCCGCGGGCTCGGCCGGCTCGGAGGGGCCTTCCTGCCAGCGGGTCTCGATGCAGAACGAGGCAGTGTTGGAGAGGCCTTCGACGGTGCTGGTGCGCAGGCGCACGTCGGGACCGGCGAAGGCGAACCGTTCGAGGGAACTCATGGTTTCGTAGTCGGTGCTCAGCAGCAGGTCATCCCTTTCGTCCATGCGGAAGTGGCCAGCCACTGGCGCTGTTTCCGCATAGCCCCGGTCCCGCAGCAGCAGGCCGGAGCGCCCCCGCTCATCGTTGGGGATCAGGCCGAAGACCGATTCCCCCTCGTGGGACTCCCCCTCCTTGTCCCAGGCCATGGAACCGTTCCAGCGCACCTGGCAGCCCCCCACCAGTCCGGCCGGATCCTGCTGGTGCTGCTCGGCGATGGCCCGCAGGCGCGGATCCTCCGCGCTCACCTCCACCACCTCGATCAGGGAGCCCCCTGGCTCAGCGCTGCGGTAGAGGAGGTGATGGCTGCTGCGCTGGGAGCGCCAGCGACCGCAGCTGAGGCGGAAGAAGCTGAGGGCATCCTCGATCGAAAGACTCACGGTGGGGCAGTCGCTGCACCGATGATCGCAAGGCAACGCCCCCCCAGCACCTCGTGGCCACTGGAGCCCTGGCGGCCCTGGCGGCCGCCCTCTGCTGGACCGTCGCCAGCAGCCTCTGGCGACGGCTGCCTACGTCGCTGTCGTCGGCACGGCTCAACCTGCTGAAGAATCTGTTGGCCCTGGGGCTGCAGGTGCCGCTCGTGCTGGTGCTGGGGGGCCTGGGGTCGCC
>Ga0194061_1000820_pt1 | contig 18916 bp, 14 predicted proteins | sample SepL2221m_MetaG_FD_163423 | JGI IMG/M metagenome (GOLD analysis project Ga0194061, IMG submission 163423) | Anoxic zone freshwater microbial communities from boreal shield lake in IISD Experimental Lakes Area, Ontario, Canada - Sep2016-L224-21m | ecosystem: Environmental > Aquatic > Freshwater >... | reverse complement strand
GACGTATAAAGTAAAACCCATTCGAAATTCGTCTCTACTTTTAAAATGCCGCGACCAAATGAAAGCATCAAACCCATGCGATTCATTTTCCATCTATTATGGCTATCCGGCCTTGGAATCTTGTTATACGCCGCATTGAGTTATGCTAGTCACTCAATGCCGTACCAAGACCCAACACCCGAACTGCTGGCAATTCAGCGCGGCCAGCTTGAAACCGTGAAGCTCGTCGCTATCGGTGGCTTTGTGATTTTCGCAGCTGGTATTTTATTGCTCATGGGTCAAAAAAAGCAGACTCCCACACTAGAGTGATTTCAGATCGACCGTTTTCCCCTATAAAAATCCGATGCCAGTAGTAGCATCCGTTCTTCATGTAGGCGTTCGAGAGTCGTCAACGCATGATCGTAAAAATATAGAAAATAACAATTAATCGTTTACATGCATACGAGTCTCTCCATGAAAACCATTCGTTTCGGCATCATCGGTTGCGGTCTCATGGGACGCGAATTCGCCTCAGCTGCAGCGCGCTGGTGTCATCTGCTGGACCTCGACGTCCGCCCCGAAATCGTTGCCATCTGCGACAAAAACGCGGACCTCTTCGGCTGGTATAAAAAGAATTTCCCGTCGATTCAATTCTATACAGGCGAGCATAAAGAACTCCTCGCGCGAGCCGATGTCGATGCCGTCTACTGCGCCGTCCCGCATAATCTTCATGCCGATATTTACGAAGACATCATCCGCGCCGGGAAGCATCTGCTCGGCGAAAAACCGTTCGGCATTGACGCATCAGCAAACCAGCGCATCCTCGCCGCGATCCAAGCGCATCCCAACATCTTCGTGCGCTGCTCGTCTGAATTCCCCTACTTCCCCGCCGTGCAACGCATCGTCTCCGCAGCACGAGCGAAAAAATTCGGAACGATCCTCGAAGTTGAATCCGGCTTCCATCATTCCTCCGATCTCGATCCCAACAAAGCGATCAACTGGAAACGCATGATCCGCTTCAACGGCGAATACGGCTGCATGGGCGACCTCGGCATGCACACGCTGCACGTGCCGTTGCGCCTCGGCTGGGTGCCCCAGGACGTCCGAGCGATGCTGGTCAAAGTCGTCACCGAACGCCCCGGCAAAGACGGTAACATGGAACCGTGCGAAACATGGGACAACGCGATTCTCCAATGCCGCACCCGCGACACGCTGGGATCAGGCGACGGCAGTATCTTCCCCATGACGATCACGACCAAACGCATTTCCCCTGGCGACACTGACAACTGGTTCCTGAAAATAAAAGGCACGCGCCTGTCGATGGAATTCTCCACGAAAGAACCGAAGACCATCAAGTGGATGGAGTACACGCCCGGCGGCGAGCAGGCGTGGAAGAGCGAGGAAGTCGGCTACACCGCGCCGTTCAAAACAATCACCGGCCACATCTTCGAATTCGGTTTCACCGACGCGATTCTGCAAATGTGGGCGGCGTTCTGCGTCGAACTCAGCAGCGGAATCAGCGCTGTTCCGTTCGGTTGTGTGACACCCGACGAGACCGTCGTCAGCCACAAACTCTTCACCGCCGCACTCGAATCCCAACGCAAAAACGCGGTCGTCGAATTGTAAAAAGTAGAGCCGAATTTCATTCGGCTCGGAGTGTCACGAATCGCATAGGGTGCATCACCGGACTTACAGTTGCCGTTCCCTCTCCCCTTGAGGGAGAGGGCGGACGAGCGTACTTGCTCGCCGGGTGAGGGGTGGGCGTGGATAAATAAAACGTGCTGGGATTAATCAACGGTTACCCCTCACCCCGCGAGACGGAACAGCTGTCTCGTCGGCCCTCTCCCCCAAGGGGAGAGGGAAACGGAGACGAATCGCAAAAGCCGAATAAAATTCGGCTCTACAACGCCATCAATTTTGCAATCGCCTGCTTGTGTATCGCCGCCCACGCCGCCCGTTTTTCAAGCGGCAAATCTGACGCGTCAGAATCCGCAATCTGTCTCAGCAACGCGCTTCGTCGTCTTGGCAGCACCAGCGTGCGCGTCAATTCTTCAACGCGCCGTCGCACCGTTTCAACGCCTGCATCCGTGGAATCGCACGCCGGAAGCAGCTTCGTTTTCAACTCCCCATCCGGGCGCGAACGAGCCTGTTCGCGCATCGCCGCAAGCACCTTTTCAAGCCGCGCGATCCGCTCCGGCAATCCCGACGCGCCGAACGGCGACGCTTGAACATGTCCGACCGATTCCGCTTCGCTCTTCAACGCGTTTTGTAAAAACCGCATCCGCGCACATGACGCCAGCATATTCGCCGGATCAAACCCCAGCTTTAAAAGTCGCTCGCGATTGTCCTCATAAATCCCGGAAAATCCGTCGCGCGAAAACAACGTTCGCGGATCGCACGTGTCGATTTGATTGAACACAAATACCGTCGTCTTCGCCAACTCCGGTCGCTTGCGCAAAAGTTTCAGCAGCCAGCTTTCGCATTCGTAGCGCTGAGGCAACGACAACACCATCAACACATCCGCGCGCGACGCTTGATTCAAAATCAAATCCTCGCGACGAGCGTTGTGAAGAGCCGGGATCCACGGTGTGTCCACGACAACCGGTGCGCCCAATCCATGGCCTGGATGCCAGCCCGTTTCGCGCACGACCTCGACATGCTCCAACGCCATCAACCGCCCGGTCCCGGCCAGCCGACCATCCTCGCGACGCCGTCCCATCAAATTCTCGCGCCGCTCATCCCAGCTCGCTTCGACTTCCGCGCCCGGTTGATACTCAGAAGAATCAATGAACTCCAAATAGTTTTCGAGCTGCTCCATCTCATCCGTCAGCGGCTCGTACAACACCTGCAAATCCGGGCGCGTCGAATACAACCGCCGCGCTTCACCCGCCACGTACCTAACACGATTCTCCGGTGTCATCTCGTCCAAACGAGGTAACTCGACACCATGAATCGCTTCGAGCATTTCGGTGAGCCGGTGACAGGCGAGACCCTTCAACGCAAATAAAATCGCCGCGTCGCGTCCTAGCCATTTCAACACGATGCGCCGATCCGCTTCATCCGAACGCGGCACACGAATCAACGTATTCGTCTGAGTGCAATCGCGCACCGCCGTCGGCAGCAGATCGGAATCGCCCCACAGCGCGCTGACGAAACTGCTTTTCCCGACGCTACACAGCCCCGACACGAGCACTCTGAAATCGCGTGCGGCCAAGCGCTGTGCCGCCTGTGACAAGTTGGCGGCGACGTCCGCGTGAGTGCCTTCAAGCAACGCGGCTGCGTCGGTGGCCAATGCAATCGTTTCGTCCATGGCGCGAATGCTAATCCAAACCGCGCCTCATTCCCACGTCAGACACTGCAATTTCCCGGGCGAACGAACGATGATCCGCGTCGGCGAAACCGGCATCGGTGCGCTCCAACTTTCGCCTGGCGCGTCCGGCGCGGGGTACGCGGCGAGAACTTTCAGCGTCTCGCCTTTGATGTCCACGAACTTCATCGCGCCATCATGTAGCCGGCAGATCAACACATCGCCCCACGCGAGCAGCGCACAATATTGCCCATCCATCGCGAGCTTCGAAAGCAGCTTTCCATCCGCCGCATTGAGGCACATCAACTCGTAAACGTTGTGCAAATAAATGCGCCCATTGACGCAAACCGGAGTCGACAAATCGCCGCCCGAATCAACGCGCCACGCTTCCGAACACGTCGCCGCTCCGGGCAGAATGTTCAACGCGACTGTTGCCTCCAGACTCGTGATCAGCAGTTTGTTGTCACCGAGCAGCATCGGCATCGACGAATTCCCATCTCCGCCGCCGCGCACCGGAAACGAAAACGCAGGCTTAAACGCGTCGCCCTCTTTCTTATACGCCACCATGTCGTCATACAACATCGTGGCGATGCACGGCAACCCACTTGCAGTGAACGGTAAAAACGTGCTGTACCCCGGCGCAGCAGTCACATGCTCCCAAGCCGTTGAACCGTCTCTCGTTTTAAGCCCCAGCACTTTCCCGTTCTTCTTGTCACCAATCGCGAAAACAAGTGTGTCTGCCGTCCCGAAAACAGGCGACGCCGCAATGCCATACGACTGCCCCAAGAGTCCCGCCTTCCACTCCGACGGAAGGTCACGCTTCCACGTTTGCTTGCCACTTTTCGCGTCTAAACACATCACCGTTCCGGTCAGTGAATGAACAAAAAGCAAACCGTAAGGCGACACCAGCGGAGTCGGCGCAGGATCGTGCGTCTGCGACTCCTTAAACGTCGCCGTTGCAGTGCGCCACATCGCCTTGCCAGTCGCAAGATCATACGCGACAATCAACTCCTCTTTGTCCGAACGTTGCTGCAAAAACACATACGTGCCATCCGTAATTGGCGACGAAAACCCAGCCCCGATGTTCGCCTCCCACACCACCTTCAACGCCTTCGGCCACGCGGCGGGCGGCTGCATTGTGATGCGAACGACACCATCATGTTTCGGTCCGCGAAAGGCCGACCAAGGAACAACCGTCTCGCCTCCGAACAAGCTTGCGCACAGAACGCTGAATAAAAGAATCAACACTGATGAAGATAGTTGAAAGGTCATAGTTTGAGTTCCTGATGGAATCTAATAATGTCCGCTGAATACGAAGACGCGGGGCGCACGTCAACGCCCGGATTCAGTTTCACCGGTGCGGACTTTTCCGCCGTTGAAGCCACTGCTCAGCGTGTTCACACCGCCGGAAGAATTCGCGCGTTTACTCGCGGCCAGTGCCGCTGCTTCGTCGGCTTGGACTTTCACAAACGCAGTCATCACCGCCTTCCACGCTCCGGCCAGCGTCTTCGACGCCTCCGCGTTTTCCATGCGGATTTTGTCGGCGGCCGCGGTCGTGCCGTTCAAGCCCAGGCTCGCCAATTGGTCGTGCGCTCTCGTGTGCAGCGTCGTCAAACCAGCGAGTGCAGACGTGAACGCTTTGTCGATCTCCGGCATCGGTCCGGCGATCTTTTCTTTACTGCCGCCGGGACTTGTATAGGCCTTTTGGTACGTCGCAGCCTCTTCGCGCGCACCTTCAATAATCGTCTTCACTTCACCCAAGACCACCGCCGCGCTCGTCAATCTAGCCGTGTTCAACACTGCCACGGCGTCGTCGTACTTCTCAACTTTGAATGCAGCGAGCGCTTGCTCAAACGCAGCCTTGTTTGCGCTCGCCAATTTCTCTTCAATCGACTTTTCGATCAACCGAGTTTGACGCGCCTGTAAATCCAGTTTGCGCAGCTTCAACGCGGGATCGTCCACGTCTCTGTAGGTCGTTTCAAGCAGCGCGAGTTTCGAACCCAACTCAGTGTCCGGCACAGTGGCCGTCACACTCATCGCCTCGTCCAAACGACGCTTCAACTTCGCCTCAGGCGAGTTCTCGATCTTTGCTTTTTGTGCGAGTGCTATGGCGTTCTCAAGCGAAGCGCTCTCCGACATCTTGTACGTCGCAGCATCCGCCCGCACGGACTCGTACGCCATGATCGCGTCGTCGTATTTCTGTTCAGTCAGTAATCTCTCGCCTGTCGCCATCGCAGCACCCACGCGTTGCTTTGCCGCCTGGAGTTGCCGCGCAAATTCGGCGTCGAACTTCGCTTTTTCACGCGCCGCATTTTCCGCGCGAACGGCGACAATGCGCTCGGCCCGTTTCGCGGCGATGATCTCGCGTTCGAGCGCGTCCAATGTGTCAAGCGCCGAGCGGTCCACGTCACCTCCGGCCGCCGCAGCTCGCTCGCGCGCGTCGTCAATTTTCGCCAGCGCGTCCATCCATTTTCCACCAGCCTTAAACTCCTGTGCCGCTTGAAAAGCCACGCTGAACGCTGCCCGGTTTTTCAAGCGAAATGTGTCGCGCTTGAGCGCTACGAGTTCCGCGCCTGATTCATCAGTGGGCTTGTTCATGCTGGCGCTTTCAAGCGCTTGCAACGCACCATCAAAATTCGGCCCAGCCTTCAACGCGCGCGCGGTCTCCATCGCCTTCGAGTAGTTCAAGCGTCCAAGCCGATCAGCCAACTCAGCGGCTTCAGCACCGCTTTCGCCGGAGGGCTGAATGCGTTTTGCCTCGTCGACTTTTCGAGTGGCTGCAGCCGCGTCGTCCGCATTCAAAGCTACGCGCGCGGTGTCCAGCGCGGCGCGATATGCGGCGTTCCGAGCATTGGCTTCGATCCGCTCCTGCAACGTCGCCCACTGCGCCCCCGGATCGTAACTCGGGTCAATCGCTCGCACTTTTTGATACAACGAATCAGCGACCGTTTTCGACGCCATCGCGTCCGTAAATTTCGCAGCAGCTATCGCGGTGAGCGTGTCGTTGTACGCTTTTTCAAACGCCGTCAGCGTTTCGTTGAACCGCGCCTGCTGTTGCATCCGGCTCAACTTGCCTTCAATTTGGTTCTGGAGTTTGATCGCCGCATCTGTCTTCAAAACGGCGACAGATTCTTTGACCTCGCGCAGAGCCATGTCAAAGCGCTCGCTCTTGACGAGCTTTTTCGCATTCAAAAAATAATCCCGCGCCAGCGCATCCCGCCCCGCCGCTTCAACGCTCGGCAGCATAGCCTTGGCGTCAGCATTCGTCGGTTCCAACTCGATCCACGTCCGCAACGCACGCAATCGGTCGGCTGATGATATGTCGTTGCGTCGCACCTCTTGCGTGGCTTTCTTCAAACGAGCATCGTTGATTTTCGTTTTGATCGCGTCGAGCAGCGCCGTCTTTTCAGCGATCTCTTCCTGCGTCACGACCGCCATAGTCGCGATGCGGCTTTCAAGTGCTCGCAAGTCATCGAGCTTCAGATCCAGCCGAGCCAGTTCTGCGCGGGCCGCAATAAAAGCGCTCGCCGTCGCGTCACTCTGAACCAACTCCGGGATGCCCGGATGCTTGCCCGTTTGTTCGCGCGCAGAATTAAAAAACTCCTCTGCCTGTGCCGGATTGGTGCGGATGTGCTCGTACACTTTTCGGATCGTGTCGCCGTGTACTTCGATGATCGAATTGCGCTGCTCCTTCGAATATCCGCGCGGATACACAGCGTTCACAATCAGCGCCCCAACCAAGACCGCCACCCCCGCCGCGCCTGCGCCAAACCAGATCCAACGCTTGCGATTTCCGTTACGCGGGCGATCCGTGTCGGGTGCGAGAACCGAATCCGTGATGCCGATGCCCGGCGTTCTCCTCGGTTTAACGCTGTTCGCGTCGTACTCCTCGAAACTGCCCGTGCTGGCCAATGCGCGGCGGGCGGCGACCAGCGCGCGCGTCAACTCCTGCGCGTCCGCGTAACGCTTCTCCGGTTTTTTTTCGAGGCACTTTGACACCAGCCGGTCCACGTCTTCAGACAAGTCCCGGCGAAGACGTGAAGCGGGAATCAGCGGATCATTGACCGTCGCGAAGATCATGCGCATCACATCTTCGCCATCTTCGCCTTTGTAAGGCGGGCGGCCCGTCAACATCGCGTACAACGTCGCACCCATTCCATACACATCGGATGGTTTGCTCGCCGTCTTCGCGTTCATGATCTGCTCAGGCGACATGTATCCCGGCGTACCCATCGCGACTTTGATTCCCGTCAGTGACTGATCTTTCGGCGAGCTGCTTTTTTCGCTGCGCGCCAAGCCCAGGTCCATCAATTTCGCGCGTTTCAAATCGAGCTGATCATGTTGCCGCGACCGATACGGAATCATAATGTTTTCGGGCTTCAAATCGCGATGAATCACGCTCTCCTGATGCGCGGCGTCAAGTCCAATACACGCCGCGATGCAGACATTCAGCGCGTCGATTTCACGCATCCCGTGCTGGCCTTGCAAGGCGAGACTCTTCACGTGCTGTCCGACCGTCAAGCCCGACACATACTCCATCACAATGAAAAACTGACCGTCCTCTTCATTGACATCATAAACAGCCGCGAGGTGCGGCGATTGAATCATCGCGGCGATTTGCGCTTCGCGAACGAGTCGCTGCACCAACCCGGCATCGGCGGCAGCCAAATGCAGCGGCAGCACTTTGACAGCGACACGATTTTGCAAACGCGGATGAATTCCGCAATACACCGCGCCCATGCCGCCTTGTCCAAGCTTCGCGATCAAAGGAATGCCATTGAGCGACGGACACATCTGCCCGCGAAACAACACACGCTGCGTGTTGCGCAACAATTGCTCGTGCGACAAATCGTCGATCACAAAAGCGTCGGCCATCCCGGGGCTGGCAACCAGCGCGGCTTGATTCGGATTGCGCATCCCCGCAGGCGTCATGACTTCAGTTTTTTTGGTGCGTTGCTGCTGGAGAAGTGTGACTGCTTGGCCGGGCAGCTTTTGAGCAGGCGAAATGTTGGGCTTGGACGACTCGCGCTGGCGGCTCTGTGAAATCGCTTTACTGGGATCAAATTGACGTTGTGTCGGGGGAATTGAATCGCTGACCGCACCGGTGTCAGGTGCGGGATTCTCCGATCCACGAGGCAATGCGTCATCAGGTTGGTCGTTCATCATCACAAAGTCCTGAGGACACATGCCACACACGGGTCTCACCCAAGTATACAGCACAATACATGTAACTCAAAAGCTTTCACTGAATCCTGAATGGAGCTGTTAAGACTTTAAAAGGTACGAATTCGAGTCCTTGTTCCCAATCGTGCGTTTTCGTTCTCTTTTGAGACATCCTGCCTTAAATTGACCATGTTTGTCAAAGTCCATATCGGCCCAATCGACGAATCGCGTCACGTCATTTGGGCAAAAAAACTGCCGAATCAAAAACACCCCTTCATTTTTTAGAGCCACGTTCCGATAATCCGCATAGGGAAGCACATGAATTTGCAGTCAAGCAAGCGTAAACATTGTTGATTTGGCAAGCGATTTGGTCAGTAATTTGTTGCAGGATGTTGAGCATAAGAGGGGCGTAACTGGATCGTTCAATCAATAGGCGAAGGTTAAAGGGAGGAGTAGTACATGCGACACAGCCACCCGTTCGAGAACCGCTATTGCACCGGATGCCAATGCACGACAAAGCACGAAGTCAAAGAAGTGACATTCACGTGCCAGCGTTGCGGCGTATTGAAATACCCCAGTAAATTCCGCGCGACGATTAGTTTGACGCATGAAGCCCAACGCCCCGCCGCCTGTTGCGCGTAACTGAACGCATTCACGCTTTCTGGCAGGACGGGTTTGCAGCCCGTCCTACTTTCAGCTTGCCAACAATGCGCGCTGAGCTTCGACTGGTGTCGTCAATTTCGCGTCGCTACCGATAAGCGTCAATGCATCGTTGTGTTCTTCAAGTACGTCGTGGAACAACATGGCGACGCGCTCCTTGAATTTTGAATCGCTGCTCATCGACGCGGCAATTTTCAGCACAAACAGCGGCGCGTGGAATTTCAGTTTACCGCGCTTGAGTTCCTGCAGCGCAGAGTCCGTGAGTTCGAGTAGCGACACCACTTCCGGCCCCACCAGTGCGAACGTTCCGTTGCTCAGTGAACTGCCCTGGGGCGTGAAGACGCGGGCCATGCAATGCGCGAAATCCGCGACTGCCAACGGCTGAACCAATGTCCCGCCGTAACCTTGCACGACCATAAACAATCCCGGCTTGCGCGCACTGCCGACGATCTCCGACATGAATCCGTCGCCGCGCCCAACCAACGGTCCCGTGCGCATTAAAAAATGTTCACACCGCGAATGCGTCAGCAACTCCTCAGCAGCAGCGGCGTCTTGAATAGCGCGCGCCACCGAGTCTTTCGACGCTCCTACCGCTGAGTGATACACCACGCGACGAAGAGCGTGCGCTTCTGACGCTTGAATGACATTACGAACATCATCGAGATGCTCCGTCGAGCGGTAGAGCCGACCCGCCAATCCAATCGGCGAAACAAAACAGACGCCGTACACATCGGCCAGCGCGGATGAGACCGCCGTCGCGTTGCCAAGATCGCCATCGACCAGTTCGAGTCGGTCCTGGTGCGGCAGGTCGCGAAGCTTCGCTTCGACCGCTGAATTCGGGCACAGCACCCGCGCCACCAATCCCGCGCCCAAAACAGCTTTCACCACTTCAATCCCGGCAAACGGAATCTCGCCGACAATGGCGACTTTGCGAATGCTATCGGATTTAACGGCGTCCGGCGTCACTTCTGTCGGGCTGGTGTGCGGGGTGGGGTGGACATCGGCGTTCGTTTCGCTGCTCATGAATGGGGTTCGAACTTTCGCGCTAAAAAAATAAAAAGACGGCTGGAACAAACTTCAAACTTAAGAATGTACATTCTAAATGCGGATGAGTGCCGGGCAAACACAGAATCCACGCATGTCGTTACGAACACACAGTCCACTCCGCGTCTTCAAGGCAATACTCGTGCGTCGCCTGCCAACGCGCTTCAATCTCTGACGGGTGAATCGTCCGCCACACCGTATCTCCTTTAGCATCCAATCGGACCAGTGCGCATTCGTCAGGACGTGTGTCGGTCGTTTCAATCAAAATGGAAGCGACCGAGAGCGTGACATCCTGAAACGCGGGAGTGCTACCGGGCGGAGCGGTCCGGATAAATCGTGTACGCGGGTACTCGGGCACAGTTACGTTTGCTTCGGATAATTTTTTCGGCATGTCCGGGCACCTGGATTTCTAAGAGGGTGTATAAAAAGTCGGCGTGAGTGGAAATCGAGCGATTTTTGTTCGGATCGAGGCGTGGACTTCATGCGCTATTAGGAGGAGATAACGCTTGAAGTCCACAACGAAGAGCCGGGCAAAAAGCGCCGATTTACGCTCGCGTTGACTTTTTATACACCCTCTAAGCATCAAATACGAATTGCAACACATCTACATACTCCTATTCTTCGGCATCGTCAATCAAGTGGGATGTAAAAAACTCTGTTCTTCGCGTGAAAAAAAACGTATCATGCTTCAATCATGCCTCTCCCGGCAGCTTCGATACGCTTAGATTCTCCCATGACGACGCCCGTGCGCCGCCACGTGCGACGTGTCCGGACGGTGTTGCTTGCCCTTGCGATTCTGCTTTATTCGCTTTCACCCGATGTTCGATCAGAATCAAAAGAAGCGCCGCCCAAACTCATCGACCTGACCGACGGCCCCGAAGCGCTCAAAGACTTCGCGCCACGCACCGTCGCCGACATTGTCAACGCTCAACCCACCACCCAAGCCACCGCGCCCGATGGTCTGCCGCAGGTGAAAATCGCCATCGATGGCGACGTCTATCCCGGCTCCTGGCGCAAACTCGAATGCCGGATCACGACGCCCGGAAGTGCCGCGACAGCGTCGAAAATTACCGAAGTCGAGTGGCTGCAAAAAGCCGGGCCGAAGACACGGATTCCCGAAACGTTCTTCAAAAACGCCGACCTCTGGCTCTTCCTCATCACGCCCGGAAACTACGCCTTCACGGTCCGCGCGAAAAATGAAGTGGGCTGGAGTGTGCCCGCCGAAGTCCGATTCGCGGTCATGCAGGGGCGGCCGTATCTCAGCGAGCGCGACGGATTCCAGCGCGTGGGAAGTTGCGAGCGCGTGGTCCTGCCCGGCAAAGCATGGAAACAAATCGCCGGGCCGACAGCGGCGATTCGCCCCGCCGAAAACGGCATCGCCATCCGGCCGAACGATGCAGGGCTTTATATTTTTGAAACACTTCGACTCGATGAGGGCCAGTCCGAACGCCGCGGCATTCTGGTGCCGGCAGCGCGCGATGGAAAACTTGGCGACCGCCGCCCGATCGCCAATCTCCCCAAAACGCTCACGGGATTTGCCGGGCGAACGGTGGTCGTCGATGGCTCACTCTCAAGCGATCCCGACGCAACCGATTCACTCACTGCGCGCTGGAGCACACCCGATTCTAAACGCGGCGCATCGATCACTGCGCAGCCGGGATTACGCGCGTTTTTTAAAGCCGAACGCCCGGGAACTTACACAGTCACCGTCACGGTTTCAGACGGTCAACTCGACTCCGCACCGGTCTCAGTACAGATCGAGATTGCGCCAGGCGATGACGGCTTGGATGATCCCATCCGCTTGAACGGCGACGCGCAGGTTCCCGCCGCAAAAGACTTGTTATTGAAGCGCGTCTCACTGGCGATCTGGCCACCCGAACCGCTCGCCGACGGCTCGCTGATCATTCCGGAAGACTCGGGCCTTCAACGCGCCGTCGAGCTGTTTTCACGGCGCTGCGATGTCGCGCTGGTCGTCGATCCGGGACTCGCTCGTCCGGGCCATTTTCATGAATTCCAACTCGCGCTCGAAGCTGGCAACACGCCGCTGCGCCACCTCCTCGACAGCATCGCGCGTCAGACCGGCACACGTTACCGCCGCGACGGAGACCGCGCATTTTTTCTCATCAAGCCCGGCGATTCATTCCGCGATGAAAAGATGGACTCCGCCGCCGCCGGGATTGACGCGTTGCACGAAAAATCTGATGCGTCGGATTTGCTCGCGCCATTGCGCGACTATTTTCAATCGTCACTCGCACGGTTCGGGGCGACGATGTCGTTCGAAGCCAATCAACAAGCGATCTTCGCGATGCTGCCGAAAGCCTCGGCTCTGCGGTTGCGCGAGATCATCAACGTCTTGCGCGAACCACGCGCGAACGGACTCCCGATTCCCGAACCGTCCACACGAGCCGAGGAAAATCTGCGTCAATCGCTCGGCGAAAAACTCGTGACCAAGCGCGGACGTTTTCGCGTGGACCGCCTGCTCCGCGATCTCGCGCGCGAGACCGGCCTGGCCATCGCGTTCGATCCGAAACCATTCAACGGCACGTTGCCGTATCTGAAAATTGATTACGAGAACACGCCGCTGCGTCAGGTTTTTCGCGACATCGTTGACGAGGCCGGTTTCGACGGCTGCTCGATCGAACCGCCCGCCGGCATCTGGTTCTACAAAGGTCCGCGCCCATTTCCGACCGGCGAATTACTCTGGGATTCGGTCGAGGTCCGCGCCTACGATTTAAGCTCGCTCTTCACGGTCCTGTCACCCGAAGCAGCGCTCTTTCTCAGCGGCGAAACCATCGCCCATCAAATCCGCGCACGGATTTATCCGGCGTCGTGGAACGACCCGGGCACCTGCGTTTTCTATCATCGCGGTACGCAGAAATTAGTCGTCATCCACGCCCCGGAAGCGCACCGTCGGATCGTCGATTTTCTCTATGATCTCGGCCAGCGCGGACACTGGGCCGTCGGACCACTCGAATAGAATCGTTACGCGGTCAATACGATCTGCAATTGCTCCGGCAGACTGCGCGTCCCGGCCAGTTTCGAAATCGAGCGAATCACCATCGTCTCTTCCCAACCATTTTCAATGCAGCTTTTGATCTCGTTCAGCAAGCTGACCTGCCGTGCCGTAAACGCATCGCCAGGCTTGGGAGTCGCGCCTTGAAGTAACGCGCTTTCAATCGCCGCCTCCAGTTTCGCGCAGCCGTCTTCGCGGTGCGCACTCAATGCCACCGGCTCAATACCAGCGAGAAAGCCCAACCCTTCCGCAGATTCATCCAAACCCAAATCGTCTTTGTTGAGCACAACCAGCGACGGTCCGAGCGTTTTGCAATGAGCGATTAAATTGAGGTCCGCTTCGGTCGGAGCTTGCGATCCGTCGAGAACCACGACGCGCAGTGAGGCCGCTTCTAACGCGGCGTGTGCGCGGCGCTGGCCTTCGCGTTCAATCACGCCTTCCGTGTCGCGCATTCCAGCGGTATCCGAAAGCGTCACGTCCAATCCAGCAATACTCACGCGCGAATCAAGTCGGTCGCGCGTCGTCCCAGGAATGGCGCTGACGATGTGTTTGTCCGCGCGCGTCAGCCGGTTTGCGAGCGTCGATTTGCCCGCGTTGACCGGACCTGTCAGCACAACATGATGACTGCGCAGCAACGCCATCGCGCCGGCTGACGCGTCAATCGCGTTGCGTGCAGCGACCAGAATTCGTTCGCGCCAGGACGCTTCACTACTCCGTAGCGCCATCGCAACATCGAATCCAAAACGCTCCCAGCTTTTTTGAAACGCTGCTGCTCCCAACAAAAATTCAGCCTGCCGGGCCGTGGCGACACGAGTAAGAAGGAGCTGCGCTTCGACTGTAACAAGCGGTAATTTATTATTGAGATGTGCGCGGGCGAGCAGGTCCGCGCCAGTGCCGCGTTCAAGTCCAGCAAGCAGCAGCGCGTCTTCGACCGCTCGCGCCGATCCTGTGCCACCGTGGCACGACAATTCAATCTGCTCAAATCCCGTCGCCGTGTCGTTCGATGTGAGAAACGACAACACGACTTCATCGATGATCGCGCCGTTGCGTTCGACGAGTCTTCCGAAAATCAAATCGCCGCTCTGGCACAAACGCAATTCGTGCTTGGAACGTAGATATGGCTGAAGCTTCGACGCGAGGCCCCAACCGTCGAGGACGTACGTCGCAATGCCGCCGGTGCCGGGAGCACTTACACGAACGAACAACGCGGGCGGAGGCGCGGACGCCGCTGCGGATTTTCGCGCGCTCACTTAGCCGCCTTCCACGCCGCGCACAATCCCCGGTGAACCAATGTCGGCTGATACACAAGATCGTATTTCGTCCCGCCCGAGCGACGTAATGCATCGATCAAAAAGCCCGCACCGCCGCCGGTGATGGCGATGCGTGCATGGCCACCGAGCATCATGCGCTGGCCTTCAATGACCGAACGAATCGTCTCCGATTGCATCGCCAGGACGCCGGACAGCATCGCGCTTTCCGTGTTGCGCCCAATGAAATCAAAACCGCTGGTTTCGAGCGCAGCAGATTTCAATTCAGGCAATTGGGCCGTGCCCTGGTTCAGTGATTTCAAGCACATCGCCGCGCCCGGAAAAATCAATCCACCTTCAAATCGCGGCAATGCGTCGCCGAGCGCCGGGCGGATTGCGTTGCACGTTACCGCCGTCCCGGCATCAATGACAACCCACGGACTGGTCTCGTCAATATCCAGCACACCAAGCGCCGCCGCGATACGGTCGTCTCCCACACGCTCCGGCGGGTTCGGCACGATCTCGATTTTAGGAGCGATGTCGATCCGAAAAAATTGTGGCTTGCAGCCCAACGTTGAAAGGTCGTTAAAGAGTTTGCTCGTGCACTGTTTGACGACACTGCCGATGACGACGTGTTTGGCGGCGGATGCATATTTCGCGACGGTTGCCATTGAACGGAAATCGCTCGGCCATTCTTTCGTCTCGGGCAATTCGTTTGCGAATGTCCACGCTGTTGCGGAGGTGTGGGTGTTGCCGATATTAATGGTCACGAGGTCCGGCGGCGGAATGGATTCGGCGCTCACGGCGTCTCCTCTTTTAAAGGCGGTCATTGAAACTCGGATAATTTCGTCACACAACTTTCGCGCAAAAAAGGCATCTTTCAAGTAGAGTTGTTGAGGACTTAAAGTTGAGGATTCAAAAAGACGCATGAGCACGTCGAGTGACATCGAACGGGTGGCAGAACCGACTGCGCGCGGGTGGCGTGCCGCCGTGTGGCCGTTGACGTTGGCAGCCGGAACCATTTCGATTTTGGCGCTCGCGATTGTGTCGTTCGGCCAGAATCCCGGCGAGGCGTTTTCAGAATTTATCTCTGGCTCGGTCGGTACGCGCGCAGGGCTCGGCGCGACGATGGCGCGCGCCACAATCCTACTGTTTTACGCGCTGGGCATCGCGTTGAGTTTCCGCGCGGGGCTGATCAACATCGGCACGGAAGGCCAATCACGCATGGGTGCCGCCGCTGCGGTGGCATTGACGCTCGGAGCACGCGGACGATTTTTCTGCGACCATCCGTGGCTCGGAATCCCGGCGATGTTATGCGCGGGCGCGTTGGCGGGCGCATTGTGGTCGCTGCTCGCCGGGGCCATGAAGCGCTGGCGCGGCGTCTCCGAAGTGGTCGCCACATTGATGCTTAATTTTATCGCGATTCAACTCGTCCGGATGTTCGTCGGCAGCCACGCTTGGCTGAAAGGTCCCGACACCGATTTGCAGCAGAACGAACTTCCCAACGCGTTGAAGTTTTCAGGCTGGCACGGCACGGATTTTCATTGGGGCATTTTTCTGGCGCTTCCCGCCGCGCTAGCCGCGCATGTATTTTTGTTTCGCACCGCAGGCGGAATGAGGGTCCGCGCGATGGGCTTGAATCGCGGGGCCGCGCGCGCGTGTGGCGTGCCGTGCGATGCGCTCGCGTTGTGGGTCTTTGGAATCAGCGGCGCGTTGGCCGGATTCGCCGGTGCGTTGGGCGTCATGGCCGTCGGAAAATTGGGCACCGATCCGGCATACGCGGAGTTCGGTTACATGGCCGTTTCGGTGGCGCTGGTCGCCGAATTGAAGCCGCTGGCGATTGTGTTTGTCGCGCTGCTTTTCGCGGCACTCGACACCGGGTCCGGATCGATGGAAGCTGCCGGAGGCGTGCCGCATTGGGTCGTGTACGCGTTGAACGGTTTCATGATTTTGGCCATGTTGGCGCGTGATGCCGGGGCGCGCAAAATACGTGACGGGAGGACCGCCGAATGAATTGGATTGACAGTGCCATCGGCGCGAGCATGCGCATCGGAACGCCGCTGCTTTTTGCCGGGATGGGCGAGCTGATCCTGGAGCGCGCCGGAATGATCAACATCGGCATCGAAGGCGTCATGCTCTGCGGCGCGTTCGGCGGTTTCTACGCCGGATGGGCTTCGCATTCGCCAGTCATTGGCGCGCTCGTGGGCGCTATGTCGGGCGCGGCGTTCATGCTGATTTACGCCGGGATGACGCAGAAAATTCGCGCAGACCAGATCGTCACCGGCATGGCCATGAACTTGATCGCCGCAGGCGTGACGAGCACGGCGTACGACGCGCTGAGCGCCGCGCATCCGACGAAAATGATCAGCGTCCCGCGTTGGACCGCAGTCTGGTCCCAGGGCAAAGACCTGCCGATCATCGGCCCGGCCTTGTTCGAGCAAACGAGTCTGACGTGGATCGCGTTGCTGTCGGTTCCGCTGATCGGGTGGTATTTTGCGAAGACGGAACGCGGATTGGAACTACGCGCCGTCGGTGAAAATCCGGCGGCGGCTCAAGCGGCGGGGATCAACGTCGCCGCCGCGCGCGTAAAAGCGTGTCTGGCATCGGGCGCGTTGTGTGGCTTGGGCGGAGCATTTTTGACGGTCTCGCAGACCAGCAGTTACGCTCCGAATTGCACGAGCGGACGCGGCTTTATCGCGCTGGCCGCCGTGGTGCTGGGCGGTCATCGAACGCTCGGAACCACCGCCGCGTGTCTCGTGTTCGGTGCGACCTTTTATCTGCGCGACGCCATTCCGTCGAGCGGATCGGTTGTCGAATTGGTGGGGATTCTGCCCTACGCACTGGCGCTCGCCGCGCTGTGTTGGAAATTCAAATCCAATACAGCACCGGCAGGATTGGGCCAAAATTTTTAAACGAAAAAAGCGGACGCTGCCGTCCGCTCTTCGATGAATTGATGCTGATTAATCGTGCCGATTCTTACTTCAAAATCTCGTCGATCAAACCGTATTCCTTGGCTTGCTCAGGCGACATGAAATAATCGCGGTCGCTATCCTTTGAAATGCGATCAAGCGACTGACCGGTGTGCTTGGCGTAAATTTCGTTCAGTGACTTTTTCAAGCGGATGATTTCTTCGGCTTGAATCACAATGTCCGACGCCGTGCCCTGCGCACCGCCCCAAGGCTGATGGATCATGATGCGCGCGTGAGGCAGCGCGAACCGCTTGCCTTTGGCTCCAGCAGCCAACAAAAACGCGCCCATGCTCGCGGCCTGGCCGAAACAATACGTTGCGACATCGTTGGTCACGTGCTGCATCGTGTCGTAAATCGCCAACCCAGCGGTCACCGATCCGCCCGGCGACATGATGTACAATTCGATGTCGGCTTCTTTGTTTTCCAACTGCAAATAGAGCAATTGAGCGACGACCGTTGCGGCAGTGAAATCAGTAATTTCTTCGCCAAGAAACACGATGCGGTCCTTGAGCAATCGGCTGTACAAATCCCAGCCGCGTTCGCCACGACCTGTGCGTTCAATGATGTTCGGAATAAATGCCATTTTGACGGATCTCCAATCGGCCTTCATTTTTTTCGAGGTTCACGCCAGCCGTGTCTGTTAGACGCGCCTCGAGCGGGAACTGCGAATTATTTATTCAATTTCACTGCTGCTGACACTCTCGCCCTGGGACACGGAGCGAGTCACCGCTCCGCGTCATTCGGCGATTGGACGTTTAAGCCTTTGCGCCGTGATCATGACCGGCAGTGCCGTGATCGTGTTCACAATCGTGGCCGTGCTCGTGACCGGCAGTGCCATGGTCGTGACCGCAATCATGGCCGTGTTCGTGACCCGCTTCAGCGTGATCATGAGCGGCGTGATCATGCGAACCGTGGTCGTGGCCTTCGTGTTCGTTCTTGAACGCCTTACGCGCTACGACGGCAATTTCCGCGCTATCGGTGACGAACTCCATCGCTTTCTTAAAGCGAATGTTCGTTTCGATCTGCTCGATCTGACCTTCGTCGACGAGTTTTTGGAACAGCAGTTCCGCCGTGGTGCCCTGGCGGCGCGCCATGCTGACGACGACGTCATCGACTTCTTCGTCTTCAGCGACCAGCTTTTCCTTGTCGGCAATGGCCGAGAGGATGAAGAAGCGGCGCAGTTCTTTCTTGCCGTTTTCCAGCGCCTGGCCCATCATGACTTCCGGCGAGATGCCGAGTGCGTCGGGCGTCACGCCCATCTGCTGCATCTGTTCTAGGTTCTGGCGGATGTTGGTTTGAGCAGAATGATTGAGTGCGCGCTTGGGCAGTTCGAACGTCAGTTTGTCTTCGATCTGCGCCATCAACGCATTGCTGACATCGCCCATGATCCGGTCGCGGACTTTTTCAAGCAGCGTCGCTCGAACGCGTTCGTCCAGAGCGGCGGCATCGTTCATGCCGAGCTTCTTAGCCAATTCATCATCGATCGGCGGAAGCGAGAGCGAGCGGATTTCGTTGACTTCGAATTCAATCGTGG
>Ga0194061_1000818_pt1 | contig 18959 bp, 15 predicted proteins | sample SepL2221m_MetaG_FD_163423 | JGI IMG/M metagenome (GOLD analysis project Ga0194061, IMG submission 163423) | Anoxic zone freshwater microbial communities from boreal shield lake in IISD Experimental Lakes Area, Ontario, Canada - Sep2016-L224-21m | ecosystem: Environmental > Aquatic > Freshwater >... | reverse complement strand
CCGCGGGGGCAGGGGGAGGAGTGGCCATGGGCCCAGGTCCCGGCGGGATCAGCCGCCGCCGGTGGCCCCCTGGGCCATCTTCGCCATCACATCCTGGAGGGAGAAACTGGCGGCCTTCTGCCGGGGCGGGTACTGCTGGAAGGTGGCCAGGAATTCCCCGACGATCCGCTGGGCGGGCACCAGGGCGAAGGCGTGGTCCAGCATCCAGTCCCAGTAGGTGTTGGAGGTGATGTCAGCCCGCTCGTAGGGATCGGTGAGCAGGTTGAAGATCTTGGGCAGCCTCAGCACAGTGAACGGCTCGGCCCAGATCTGACAGGTGCCGGTGGCCCGCTGCTCCATGAACACAAACTTCCAGTTGTCGTAACGCAGGCCGGTGAGGTCGCCGTCGTCGGAGAAGTAGAAGAATTCAGTGCGGGGGCTCTTGTCGGTCTTGCCGGTCCAGTAATCGAGCATGTTGTAGCCGTCCAGGTGCACCTTGTAGTGGCGGCTGCCCGCCTGGTGACCGCTCAGCAGCTTTTCCTTGATCTCCGGTTCCCCGGCCGCCGCCAGCAGGGTGGGCAGCCAGTCGAGGTGGCTGACGATGTCGGTGAACAGGGTGCCGGGAGCGATCTTGCCGGGCCAGCGCACCAGGGCGGGCACCCGGTAGGCCCCTTCCCAGTTGGTGTTCTTTTCGCTGCGGAAGGGGGTCATGCCGGCATCGGGCCAGCTGTTCATGTGGGGCCCGTTGTCAGTGCTGTACATCACGATCGTGTCGTCGGTGATGCCCAGCTCATCGAGCAGGTTGAGCATCTCGCCGATGCACTCGTCGTGATAAATCATCACGTCGTGGTATTCCGACTGCCACCGCCCGGAGCGGCCGATGTCCTGGGGCCGGGCATGGGTGCGGAAGTGCATGTGGGTGGTGTTGAACCACACGAAGAACGGCTCGCCCGAGGCCACCGCGTCGCGGATGAAGCGCTTGGCCTCCACCAGAAATTCGTCGTCGCAGGTCTCCTGGCGCTTCTTGGTCAGGGGCCCGGTGTTCTCGATCCGCTGGCTGCCGTCGGGATTGGCCCAGCTGTGGAGCACACCGCGGGGGCCGTAGTTCTTCTTGAAGTCGGGAAAGTCGTGGGGGTTGGGGTAATCCCGTAGTTCCGGTTCTTCCTCGGCATTGAGGTGATAGAGGTTGCCGAAGAACTCATCGAAGCCCTGGTTGGTGGGCAGGTGCTCATCCCGGTCGCCGAAATGGTTCTTGCCGAACTGGCCGGTGCGGTAGCCCAGGGGCTTGAGCAGGCCGGCGATGGTGGGATCCTCGGTGCGGTAGCCAAGCTCGGCCCCAGGCAGCCCCACCTTGCTGAGGCCGGTGCGGAACACGCTCTGACCGGAGATGAAGGCGGCCCGGCCGGCGGTGCAACTCTGCTCGGCGTAGTAGTGGATGAACTTGCCGCCCTCCTTGGCGACCCGGTCGATGTTGGGGGTCTGGTACCCCATCAGCCCATCGCTGTAGCAGCTGAGGTTGCTCTGGCCGATGTCATCGCCCCAGAGGATCAGGATGTTGGGTTGGCCGTTGGGCATGGTGGGAAGAGCCGGGAGGTGGCAGGGGTTGGCGGAGGGAGACCGCTGGCGAACGGGCGAAGACCTCCGGCAGGAGTGCTCCGACGCCCCTGGATCATGCCCACGGCGGCAGGGTGGGATCACCCCAAAAGTGCAAATTCTTCAGGTCTGCGGTTCGGGCAGCGGTCGCTTCGGGGTGCTTCGCTTCTGAGGGCCGCGGCGTTCAACGCGTCAGCAACGGCCCATAGCGTGACGTTGGCAGCTCGGGGCTTGGCCTCTGGGCCCTGGGAGCTCCGGCGATTTTGGGAAGATAGGGTCCCTGGACCGCTGGAACGGAGCATGGTGGGTCCTTTCGAGCCTTGGGGCCTGCGCTCCCGCTGGTTCCGTTTTCTTTTGCCCCTGCTGGCCGTTCTGCTGGCGACGCAGCTGCTGGTGGCGGCCCACCTGGCCCGGGCGGTTGACGCCCCGACCCCGGCCTTCGTCGAACTCGATGGCCGCCGGGTGCTGGAGATCCGGGCCGGCGTCGGTGCCCAGACCCCGGCGCAGATGACACTGCGGGGCAGCCAGCGGCTGGCCGAGTTGGCCTCCAACTACTCGATCGAACCGGGGCAGATCGTCGTTCAGGAGGACCCGCCGTACACCACCATCGGCCTGATGCGGGGTGACGACTTCGAGCCCAGCATCTCGGTGGACGACCGCAACGCGGCCCGCTTCCAACTCAGCCGCCAGCAGCTGGCCCAGCGCTACCTGGATCAGATTCGCGCGGCGATCGTGCGCTATCGCCAGACCCACCGACGCTCGGACTGGCTGCGGGGCACCGCCCTCGCCCTCCTTGCCCTGGGCTTTTACATCCTCTGGCTGCGGGGTCAGATTTCCCTGAACCGGCGGCTGGAGCGGTGGATCAACGACCCCTCCAACGGCCGGATCCGGGGACTCCAGGTGGGCGGTAACGAATGGCTGACCGCCGATCAGGAGCGCAGCCTCCTTGACCCCCTGCGCCGGATCGTGCACGGGGCCGTGCTGGTGCTGGTCAGTTACCTCTCCATTCCCCTGTTCCTGGGGCTGTTCCCCCCCACCCAAGGCCTTTCTGAAACCCTGCGGGGCCAGATCACCGGCCTGGTGGTGGGAGGCGCCCAGGCCTTTTCCAGGGCGATCCCCGACCTGATCTCCGTGGTGGTGATCCTGGCCCTCAGCGTGCTGCTGATGCGGGCCAGCAACGCCTGGTTCCGGGCGGTGGAGCTGGGCAACCTGCGCCTGCGCTGGTTTTATCCGGAATGGGCCCGGCCCACGGCCCGGCTGGTGGGGATCGGCATCCTGCTGCTCGGCGTGGTGCTGGCCTACCCCTACATCCCAGGAGCCAACAGCAAGGCCTTCCAGGGGGCCGGCCTGTTCGTGGGGGTGCTGGCGGCCCTGGGCTCCAGTGCCGTGGCCGCCAACCTGATCGGGGGGTTGATGCTCACCTACACCCGGGCCTACCAGGAGGGCGACCGGGTCAGCATCAACGGCACCGTCGGCATCGTTCACGACTCCGCCCTGCTGGTGACCCGCCTGCGCACTCCCCGCAACGAGGTGGTGAGCATCCCCAACGCCACCGTGCTGGGGGCTTCGATCATCAACTACAGCCTCTCCCGTCGGGAGATCGCCCAGCCGGTGGTGATCGCCACCACCGTCACCATCGGCTACGACGTGCCCTGGCGCCAGGTGCATCGGCTGATGCTCGATGCGGCCAAAGCCACCGCCGGCATCAGTCAGGAGGCGCCCCCCTTCGTGCTCCAGACCGCCCTGAACGACTTCCACATCAGCTATGAGCTCAACGCCTACGTGCGTGATGTGGACACCTACCGCCGCACCCTCTCCGATCTCCTGGGGGCCATCCAGGACCAGTTCGCCGAAGCCGGTGTCGAGATCCTTTCCCCCGGGTATCACGCCATGCGCAACGGCAACGGCAGCACGGTGCCCCCCTGGCCGGTCGAGTCCTACGGCCCTCACCAGGCAGCGCCGCCCACCGCCGGTTGAGGCCTCCCTCAGCCCAGCAGTGCCCTCAGCCGGGGAAGCAGGGCGTCGAGGGCCCGGCCCCGGTGGCCCAGCCGGCGCTTGAGCTCCGGGTCCATTTCGGCAAAGGTGAGGCCCGCCTCGGGTACCCAGAAGATCGGGTCGTAGCCGAAGCCCCCGTCCCCGCGCTGGGCCTCCAGGATTTCTCCGGGGCAGTGGCCCTCCACCTCCAGCACGGTGCGGCCATCGGGATCGGCCACCGCCAGGGCGGCGGTGAAGGTGGCGCTGCGCCCAGCCAGGGTGCCGGGCGTGCCGGCGGTCTCGAGCTCCCGCAGCAGGCGGGCGATCCGTTCCCTGTCGCTGGCCGCATAGCGGGCCGAATGGATGCCAGGCGCCCCCCCCAGGGCGGCCACGCTCAGGCCGGAGTCGTCGGCCAGGGCCCAGTGGCCCGTGGCCCGGGCCACCGTTTCCGCCTTGAGGCGGGCATTGGCGGCGAAGGTGCTGCCGTTTTCCTCCACCTCCAGCCCCGCCGGTTGGGGACGCACCTGCACCGGCAGATCGGCCAGCAGGGCCGAAAATTCCCGCAACTTGCCCGCGTTGCCGCTGGCCAGCACCAGCACGGTGCCGCCGCCTGTGTCCACGGACCCTCCGCTCATGCCCCCTCCGCCAGCTCCCTGGCCCACGCCAGGATTTCGACCACCCTTCCATCGCTGGGGGCCTCGGCATACAGCCGCAACAGCGGTTCGGTGCCGGAGAAGCGCAGCATCAGCCAGTGGCTCGGCCCCAGCCGCAGCTTGACCCCATCGGTGCGAATGATCTCCCGCACCGGTTCGCCGGCCACTTCCTGCGGAGGGGATGTCTGTAGCTGCTGCTCCAGCCGCTGGCGACTGGCCATGTCCTTGAGGCGCAGGTCCAGGCGGTCGTAGGCGCTGGCACCTCCGTAGTGCTGCCGCAGTTGATCGATGCGAGCCCCCAGGGGCAGGCCCCCCTCCACCAGGGCCTCCACCACCAGCAGGGCAACGAACAGGGCATCCCGCTCGGGCAGGTGCATGCCGAAGCCCACGCCGCCCGATTCCTCGCCGCCGATCAACACCTCACCAGCGAGCATTTCGCTGGCGATGTACTTGAAGCCCACGGGCTTTTCGATCACCGTGCGTCCCAGGTGTTCCGCCACGGCTCCCATCAGGTCGGAGCCGCTCACGGTTTTGATCACCGTGCCAGGGAGGGCCCGGGCCCGCGCCAGGTGATCAATCAGCAGGGGAATGAGCAGCTGGGTACTGGCGTAGCGGCCCTGTTCATCGATGGCGGCGATGCGGTCGCCGTCGCCATCGAACACGATCCCCACCGCCGGTTGGCCAGCGGCTGTGCTGGCGCGCACCTTGGCGATCAGTTCCGAGAGATAGGGGGCCAGGGGCTCGGGGGGGTGGCCGCCAAAGAGGGGGTCGCGGTTGGAGCGGATCTCCTCCACCGCATCCCCCAGCAGGGCCCCGAGCCCGCCGGCGGCGGAGCCGTGCATGGGGTCCACGATCACCCGCAGCCCCAGATCCTTCAGCCCCCGCGCCAGGGCTGCGGTGTCCACCTGCCTGCGCAGGCCATCCAGGTAGCCGCCCCAGCCGTCGAAGCGGGGCGTCTCGCCATCGATCGGCACGGTGATGCCACCGGCCTCCAGACGCCGCTCCACGCGGGCGGTGAAGTCGCCCTCCACCGAACCCCCGAAGTGGCCTTTGATCTTGAGTCCTAGCCATTCGGGCGGGTTGTGGCTGGCGGTGATCACCAGGGCCCCCAGGGCGCCCCGTTCGACCACGGCCCAGCTGCAGGCCGGCGTGGGCACCGGCGTGTCGGTCAGCACCGGTTCCAGGTCGGCGCCCCGCACGGCGGCGGCGATGGCGGCGGCGAACTCGGGGGCAAGGAACCGTCGGTCGTAGCCGATCACTACCTCACGGCTGGTCAACCCCTCGGGCGCGGAACGCTCCAGTTCCCGGGCCGCGGCGGCGGCCACGGGCAGCAGGCGCTCGATGGTGATGTCCACGCCGAGGATGCCCCGCCAGCCATCGGTGCCGAAGGCAATCGGGCTGGGCTCCAGGGGCAGGGGTGCGGAAACCATGGCGGGGTATTGGGTGGCCTAGCCGTAGCAGCGGCAGGTAGCTCCTGCGGGGCTGGGGGTGCCGGCCTCGTGGCAGGCCACCAGGCCGCCGTAGCGTGGCCGGATGGGGCCTGCTGTGCTGAACGATCGGCGACCGATCACCGACCGACTCTTGCGCAGCTGGTTGCGCTGCAAGCGCAGGGCCTGGCTCGATGTGCACGGCGACCCGGCCGAAAGGCTCTGGACGGCCCACCGCACGCTGCAGCTCGACGACCAGCGCCGCAGTTTTTCCACCCTGGTGCCCACGCGCCCCCGCCATGGGGAGGCGGCTTGCGTCGACGGGGCCGAGGCGGTGGTGGGCCTGCGCCTCAGGAGCCGTGGGCCCCAGGGGTTGGAGTTGGAGGCCCACCCGCCCTTGTTGCAGCGCGTTGAAGGCCAGAGCCGCTGGGGGGCCTGGGCCTATCGGCCGGTGATCGCCCGCCAGGGGCGCCGACTCACCCGCGAGCACCGGCTCACCGTCAGCCTCTGGGGTTTGCTGCTGGCCCAGACCCAGCGGGCCCCCGTGGCCCAAGGGCTTGTGGTGGCTGGTTCGGGCTCCGCCTTTACCCAGGAATCGTTGAGCCTCACTCCCTCGTTGGAGCGCCAGATGGAGGGTCAGCTCTTGCGGCTGGCCGAGGAGCTGACGGCCGAGAAGCCGCCGCCGCTCACCAATGACCGCCGCAAGTGCACCCTCTGCAGCTGGCGGGGGGCCTGCGGCCGTGCCGCCGCAGCCGAGGGCCACCTCAGCGAGGTGAGCGGTATCGGCGCCAAGCGGCGGGAGCTGCTGGTGGAGCTGGGCTTGCCCCGGCTTGCGGACCTGGCGGCCGCCGATCCTGAACAGCTGGCGGATGCCCTCGAGGTGCATGGGGAGCAGCACCGGGAGGTGGCAGCCCAGCTGGTGGCCCAGGCCCTTGTGCAGCAGGGCGGCATGCCCCGGCGCCTCGATCCGAATCCGGCCCTGCCGGAACTGGCGACGGCCCCGGGTGTGCTGCTCTACGACATCGAGTCGGATCCGGATGCCCGCGACGATTTCCTGCATGGCTTTTTGCGGGTGGAGCGGGGGCCCGATGGTTGGTCTGAGGCCCCAGCAGCGCCGTACCAGCCCCTGCTGGCCCTCTATGAGCACGGGGAGGAGCGCCTCTGGTTGCGGTTGCGCCGCCTGCTGGCCCGCTACCCCGACTGGCCCGTGATCCACTACGGCGAGACCGAATCACTCGCCCTGGTGCGGCTGGCCCAGCGCCAAGGGGCCGGAGAGCAGGAGATCGAGCAGTTGCGGGCCCGCTGCCTGGATCTGCACCAGCGGGTGCGCCGCCACTGGCTGTTGCCGGTGAACAGCTACGGCCTCAAGGCCGTGGCCGGCTGGCTGGGCTTCCACTGGCGCCAGAAGGGGGTGGATGGCGCCCGCTGCCTGCTCTGGTGGCGCCAGTGGCGCTGGGGCACGGCCACCCAGGCACGCGGTAGTCGCCATCACCTCAGCCGAATCTTTCTCTACAACCACGACGATTGTCTGGCCACCTGGCGGGTGGCGCTGTGGCTGCTCGGTGAGGACGGGCGCCCGTCCCCTTAGGCCGGCCGGCCTGCCCCCACCGGAGGCGCCACGAACCCTTCGGGGATCGAGAGCGTCAGGCCCAGGCCCCCTGATCCGGGCGCACCCGCCCACAGCAGGGGTTCATCCAGGGTCTGGCGGCGCACCAGGGCCAGGCCTATCACCCGGGTGCTTTCCCCTGGGGTGGCAGGCAGGGCTAAGGCGGAGGTGATTCGACCGGCCCGCTCTCCTGAGGACGTGGTCAGCGGGGTGCCGGCCGAGGTGAGGGCCGCGTCCCCCTCACTCCCATCGCTCAGGGCCACGAAGCGGCGCAGCTGCTGCTTGACCCCGTCGTAGGTGCAGAGCTTGGCCAGGGTCTCCTGGCCCACGTAACAGCCCTTGCTGAGGCTCACCCGGTCGGCCAGCCCCAGCTCGAAAGGGTTGGTCTCCCCGTTGATCTCCCCCGGAGCGGCCGGGCGGCCAAAGCGCAGCCGCCACCGTTCCTGTTCGGCGGGTTCCAGGGGAGCCAGCTCCGACCAGGGGGCCGGTAGGGGAGAGCCGTCGGGCCAGAGCAGCCGCTCACCCAGGAGCCAGCCCTCTCCATCGCTGGGGGGGAAGGGCTGCCATGTCCCCGGCTCGCAGCAGGGGAGGGGGCTGGTGGGAGCAGGTGGGCCGATGGGGGTCACCAGCACGGCCTCGATCACAGGCCCCAGCTGCACCTGGTCGGCGGGAAACAGCACCCGGTCCAGGGCCTGGTGGACCTGGGATCCATCGCCGGCCGTCACCACCAGCCAGGCGCCATCCTCGACCACCATCACTTCCGCAAGGGCCCGCAGGCGGGCGGTGGGACCGATGCTGCAGGCGGCCAGGCACTGGCCGGGCCGGGCCCCCTCCAGCACCTGGCTGGTCTGGCCATGCAGCACCCGAAGGCTGTCGGGCCCCGTCAGCCGCATCAAGCTGGCCGCCTCCACCAGGCGGCTGGGGCGTGGCGGTTGCCATGCCCAGGGCGAGGGTGCCGCCGTCATGACCCCTGCGCGGCGGTGGTGGCGATTTCTTCGAGCAGGAACAGGCTCACCAGCTCCAGTCCCTCCTGCGCCATGGCGCCAACGCCGCCCTCCTGGCGATCGACGATCGTGACCACCCGCTCGACGACGTAGCCCGCTTCCCGCAGCTGGCGCACCGCCTTGAGCGACGAGCCTCCCGTGGTCACCACGTCCTCCAGCACCGTGATCCGGCTGCCCGGTTCAGGCAGGGGGCCCTCCAACCAGGCACCGGTGCCATGGCCCTTGGCCTCCTTGCGCACGATCAGGGCGTCCAGGAGTTGGCCGTCGAGGGCGGCGGCCTGGGCCACGCCGCTCACCAGGGGGTCGGCACCCAGGGTGAGACCCGCCACCGCCACTGCCTCGGGTTCCACCTGGGCCAGCAGTGCCTGTGAGAGCAGGGCGAGGCCAACTCCGCTCAGGCTGACTGGCTTGCAGTTGACGTAGTGGTGGCTGCTGCGGCCGGAGGCGAGGGTGAAGCTGCCATGGCGGTAGGCCCGTTGGGCCAGTAGATGAAGCAGCGCGGCGCGCCGTTCGACGGGGGTTGTGGGCAGGGTTGCGGTACTGAGAATGGCCATCGGCGGGGCGGGACGTGGCGTTCCATCGACAAGTTGTCTAGTTTGCGCTTAGAACCAAATGAGACCCGTGGCCTGTTCCATGGCCCCTACCCCTTCCGTGACCCACCTCCCCCGGTCGCTGGCCGCCGCCCCCTTTGCGGCCAGGTTGCACAGCCTCGCTGTGCCAGCCGTCCTACTCGGCTTGGGGATGGTGTTCACCGCCACCGCTCCGGCCCAGGCCGGCCCCGTGGTCTGCAACACCACGATTGAGGCCCCCCCGCTGGCCCGTCAGGCCGACGGCAGCACTCCTCTCCGTCCGGTGGAGGTCACCCGCTGCGGCGTCGTCAAGACCACCAGCGAGCTGGTGGAAAATCGCTTCTACAGCTACACCGCCCCCTTCGCCCAGGGAGTCAGCATTGTCGGCCAGATCAGCGATGTGCTCGGTCTGGCGATCCCTGGCCGCGACGGCGGCAAGATCGTGGCCTTCGGGTTCCCCGACCAGACCATCGTCTGGGATGGAACAGCCGTTCAGAACACCTATCAGGTTCTGCTCGAGGAACAGAGCAGCCCGATCGCCTGGCGCACCGCCGACGTGAGCAACGGCTTCTGCAGCGGGTTGCCCAAGGGATCCTGCGGAGCCACCATGACGACCCTGCCGGCCCCCCAGCCCTTCCCGAGCTATAACCCCGTGCGCGGTCTCTGGTAAGCCCGGAGCCTTGGGGGTCTAGCAATCTGGTGAATGCAGCGAACTCATAATTCGCCTTAGCCGGGTTCGATCCCCGGGACCCCCATTGGTGGACCCATTGCACCGCAATGGTTATCCCAGAATTCTCAGATCAGGATCACCCAAATCGTGGGCTTCGGCTCGAGGGATCGTTCGTTTGACCGACTGGCTGCATTCAATTTGATGTGGCCAGAGGAGAGCGCCCAGCGCAATGTGCCTAGGGTCGGCATAGCCGGCATCGATCCGTACCGTTGGTCCGTCGGGCTCTCTGCTGCTGCCCATGCGCTACCTCGCCCTTGCCGGTCTACTGGTCCTGCTGGCCTTCTTCGCCGCCGGTGAATTCGCCCTGATCCGCCTGCGGCCCAGCCGGGTGCAGGTGCTTGAGGCCGATGGTCGCCGGGGAGCCTCGGCGGTGGCCCGCCTGCAGCAGAGGCTGCGCCGGGCCCTGGTGGCCACCCAGCTGGGTGCCACCTTGGCCCTGGTGGCCATCGGCTGGGCTGGCCGCGGCGTGGCGGCGCGGCTGGACCCCACGGTTTCCCAACCCTGGATCGACCTGCTCGTGTTCCTGGCGCTCGTGCTGCTGGCCACCCTGGTGGGCGGACTGTTACCGAAGGCCTGGGTGCTGCACCGGCCGGAGGCCTCCGCCCTGCGCTTGGCCCCGCTGCTGGAATCCACCACCCGCAGCCTGGCTCCCCTGTTGAGTGTGCTGGAACGCCTCAGTGACGGCTTCCTTCACCTGCTCGGCCTGCCCCGCAACTGGGACCAGCTGGTGCCGGCTCTCTCTGCGGGCGAACTGGAGACCTTGATCGAATCCAACAGCGTCACCGGCCTGATGCCCGATGAGCGCGACATGCTTGAGGGCCTCTTCTCCCTGCGCGATACACCCGTAAGGGAGGTGATGGTGCCCCGATCCGGCATGGTCACTCTGCCGATCACGGTTTGTTTCGGCCAGATGATGGAGGCGGTCCATCAGACCCATCACGCCCGGTTCCCCGTGATCGGTCAGTCCCTCGATGACGTGCGTGGCGTTCTGGATCTGAGGCGTCTCGCCGAACCCATCGCCCGCGGTGAACTCCAAGGCGATACCCCCCTGGCCCCCTATGTCACCCCGGTGTTGCGGGTGCAGGAGATCACCCCCTTGGCCGAGCTGCTGCCGGTGATCCGCAGCGGCCAGCCCCTGGTGGTGGTGGTGGACGAGCACGGCGGCACCGAGGGGCTGGTCACGGCGGCCGACCTCACCAGTGAGATCGTCGGCGAGGAGGAGGGTCCCCAGAACGACCCCCATGATCTCCAGCAGCTCCTGGACGACACCTGGCTGGTGGCAGGGGATCTTGAGATCTTTGAACTCAACCGCCAGCTGGGCCTGCAATTGCCGGAAGCCGACGGTCACCACACCCTGGCGGGTTTCCTGCTGGAGCGGCTCCAGCACATCCCTTCCGCTGGCGAAAGCTTGAGCTGGCACGGCCATGGCTTCGAGATTGTGGCCATGGATGGCCCCCGGATCGAGCGGGTCCAGATCACCCAACGCTCCAGCGAGGAACGCAGTTCCGAGCGCCCCGGCGAGCGCGCTGCTGACCGCTCAGCTGACCGATCGCTCCAGGAGGGGACCTGATCGTTGATAATGCCGGTACTGGGTGTCCGGTGGACAGTGACGCAATGACCGATGCCATGACCCCGGTGAAAGTGGGCGTCATCGGTATCGGCAACATGGGCTGGCACCATGCCCGGGTGCTCAGCCTGCTTCGGGACGCTGAGCTGGTGGGGGTGGCCGACCCCGACGCCGAGCGGGGACAGCTGGCCGTGGACCAATTCGACTGCCGCTGGGTGGCCGACTACCACGACCTGCTCTCTGAGGTGGAGGCGGTCTGCATCGCCGTGCCGACCCTGCTGCACCATCCCGTGGGCATGGCCTGTCTGAAGGCGGGGGTGCATGTGCTGATCGAGAAGCCCATCGCCGCCAGCCAGGAGGAGGCGGCCGAGCTGATCCAGGCCGCCGAGGCCGCTGGCCGTCTGCTGCAGGTGGGCCACATCGAGCGTTTCAACCCCGCCTTCCGGGAGTTGCTCAAGGTGGTGGCCAACGAGGATGTGGTGGTGCTCGAGGCCCGGCGCCATAGCCCCAACGCCGATCGGGCCAACGATGTCTCGGTGGTGCTGGATCTGATGATCCACGACATTGATCTGGTGCTGGAGCTGGCGGGGGCTCCGGTGGTGCGCCTGGCCGCCGCGGGCGGCTGCAGCGCCGAGGGCCCGATCGACTACGTCAACGCCACCTTGGGCTTTGCCAACGGGGTGGTGGCCAGCCTGACGGCCAGCAAGATGGCCCACCGCAAGATCCGCAGCCTCAGCGCCCATTGCCGCGCCAGCCTCGTGGAAACCGATTTCCTCAACCGCAGCCTCCGCATCCACCGCCGGGCCCACCAGTCGATTTCGGCCGACCATGGCGAACTGCTCTACCGCAACGACGGTTTCATCGAAGAGGTGATCACCACGTCGATCGAGCCCCTCTACGCCGAGCTGGAGCATTTCCTCCAGTGCGTCCGGGGGCGGGAGGTTCCAGCGGTGGATGGCCTGCAGGCCTCACGGGCCCTGCAATTGGCTGATCTGATCGAACGGGCGGTGGAGCAGCCGTCCCTTTGCATGGCCCTCGACGAGCCGATCTGAGGCAGGGCCTGCCCTTCAGCTCACCTGGGTGAGTTCCTTGAGGGCCAGGATCTGCCAGCGCCTGCAGGCGGCCGGGGAGGAGCGGTAGAAGCGATCCCAGGCCTCCGCTTTGTGCACCGGGTAGCTCTCGGAGCTGAGGTGGCTGTTCTCCTGCTGCCAGCCCACCCGCACGGCGTGGCCGATCACCACATCGAGGGCCAGGTAGTCGTCGAATTGCACCTGGGGGTTGGCCCCGACGAATGCCATCAGCGACACCAGCGTTTCGGTGCAGAGCTGGCGGTATTCCGGTGCCTCGATCTTGCTGAGCAGGTGCTCCACCAGGGAGGCGAAGTTGCGCTCTCCGGCCGTCTTCTCGGACAGCAGGGCACTCTCCAGGCGGTTGCGCCGCTCCAGTTTGTCGCCGATGACCACTCCCTTGCAGTGGTGCAGCAGATCCCAGATGCCCGGATAGAAATCCCGGGGAACCCGCTGGAGGGCCCCCAGCCGCTGCCGGTGTTGCAACCAGCCGTTGCCGCTGGGCAGATCCTCGAGCGGATCGGGCACTTCCCAGCGAACGCGGCCGCTCACGTGCAGCTGTTCCTTGCGCTGCAGGGCTGCCCTGGCATGGTCGCCATCGGCCAGCACCGCCCGCAGTCGCCGCCGGATGGCATGGGGGGGCAGATCGCAGAGGGCCTCGAAGGCCTCGTCGGCGGGCAGGTCGCGCTCACTGGCCAGCTCGCCGGTGAGGAGCAGCAGCAGTTGGCCCAATTGGAGTGTGAGGCTGCCGCTGAGCAGGGCAGGCTCCAGCCGGGCCAAGCTATCCAGGGCCAGCAGCAGTTCCTGCTGCAGCATCCCTTCGCGCCCGTCTTCGCCGCTGAACCGTTCGATCATGGCGGCGATCGCCAGGCTGCCCTGGGGTTGGCTGATCAGGGAGTCGTGGGTGTAATTGCGACCCACCACCACCTGCTTCTGCCGCACCAGCAGATCCGTGAGGGCGTCCTCCAGCTGGGGGTGGATCAGACGCATCACACCGGCGCAGCGGCGCACCACATTCCAGTCCGCCTCGGCCAGGGCACGGCGGTAGACCGCCTCCACCAGCGCCAGCAGCTTCACCGGCCCGCTGCTGGAGGGTCCCTGCAGGATCGAGTTCGGCCCCAGCCGCCGAACCAGCTGCTCCAGCAGCTCGGCTTGCTCGGGCAGCGAGGTGCTCAGCCAGAGGCGGTGGGCCAGATCAGCGATCGGGACCACCACCAGCTCCAGCTCCAGTTCCTGCTGGGCGGTGAGGGGCTTGAGGCTGGTGCTGGCCCGCAGCAGCGGGTCGGCGTTCGTCTGGGGTTCGGGGTCGGCGACGGCCTGGGGCGGCAGGTCGACCCAGCACACCTGCTCCAGCAGTTCCCCCAGGGGAGCGAGCTGGACGGGCACCGATTCGAGCAGGCCACTGCCCAGCGCTTCTCCGAGACGCAGGAAGGCCTCGGGGTTGAGTCGGAAGGCTGCTTCGGTCACGGGGATCAGCAGCAGCGGAGAGCCGCTGCCCCGCCAGTGACGCTGCAGGTTGCGCAACTCGCTGCCCACCGTGTCGGCCAGCTGGTCGGGGTCGTCGGCCAGATAGAAGGTGCCCTCCTCCAGCACCACAGGTAGGAAGGCAATGCTTTCGCCGCCATGGCGGTAGAGACGGGCGGTGGCCATGCTTTCCATCCGCACCGCTGGATGGCCGCTCAGCCCCAGCCTGGGATTGCTCCCCACCCGGGCCATCCGCTCGGACAGTTCCCTGGAGCTGGCCACCCGGGGCCCACCAACCTGTGCCGATGCCCCGGCAGTGACGGGTAGTCCTGCGTTCTCGAGGGCCAGGGCCACCGCTTCGCTATCAGGCACCAGGCTCACCAGCACCTTCTCGGCGCCAAGGTTCTCGGGGCGGCGGCGGCCGCTGGGATCCAGATCTGCGGGCAGCAGCAGGCCGTTCAGCATCAGGTCGCCCAGCCAGGTGAGGCTCTGGGTCCACAGCAGGGGCACGTTGGGGTTGGGCTCCCGCAGTTGGCTCCCCGGTGCTAGGCGCTCGGCGGCGATCGCCGCCTCCGGCACCAGGTAGAGCTCCGGCAGCAGGGGTACCCCGTCCACCACGACGCTCACTGCCTCAAGCCGCTGGCGCCAGCTCCAGGCCTCCTGCCAGCGCTCCTCGCAGCAGGCCGTCACCAGCTCGTAGGCCAAGAACAGGGGCCATTCGCATTCCAGCGCCGTGAAGGCCGCCAGTTCCTCCCGTTCGTAGTGCAGGCGGGTGTGGTCCTCCACCACGGTTTGGTGGCCATCGCGGGGGAAGCGCTTGTAGCCGTAGGCCCCGCCCAGTTCCTGGCGGATCTTGCTCCGGGTGCGCTGGATCAGGCGGGGATCCTCCACGGCCCAGGCGGGGTAGCCGATCACCGACAGGCAGGCGGCATCGACCTCCTTGCTGGCCGATTCCCGCGGCAGCAGGGCCTGAAGGGCGCGGCGCAGGCGCACGATCGCGTCGTGGGGGATGTGCAGCCGGCTTCGACCATCGCCATGGGGCCCATAGAGGTCCAGGCCATCGAGGGCCTCCAGGGCCGCCTTCACCAGGCCAATGGAGCTGGCGTTGCGCTCCGGGAGGCCGTGGTTGCCTTTGTCGCCCCGTTCCCAGATGCCGTAATCGGCCACCCGGTAGGCCCGGGCCACGTAGTAGACGAGGTTCTGAAGGAAGTCACGCTCATGGTTGCTCTGGATCACCACCAGGCCGGAGCGGGTGAGCTGGGCGATCTGGAGCAGGAACAGGCCCGTGGCATCCAGCTGTAGATGGCCCCAGCCGTCATCGGCCACCACCGGTTCGCCGGAGGCCGTGTCGAATTTGGCGTGGATGGCGTCGCGGGGCGCCAGGCTGAGCTTGAAGCGCTCCACCTTGGTGGCCTGGCGCAGCATGGCGTTCAGAAGACCGCGCATCAGCTGCAGCACCCGCTGCTCGAGCTCAAACACGCGGGTGGGGTCTTCCCCGAGGCGTCTGTGGGCCAGGGCCAGCCCCCACACGCACTGGATCGAATAGACGCAGTCACGCACCCAGGCGTCGCCGTAGTTGCCGTGAACGGTGTGGGCGGTGCTGGCGGGTAGCAGCCCGGTGACGGGATGCTGGCGGTTCAGCACCACGGCCTCGATCTGACGGTCGAGCTCCTGGAGGGTTTGACGGGCCTCCGCTTCCGGCAACTGCCGTGGGGCGGTGGGCATGTTGGCGGCTGACCTGGGCAGCGGAATGGTGGTGGGACTGGGGATCGTCATCCTGGGGGGCGGCTGCCCATCCGGCGGTGCTGGGGATCGTTGGTCCAGCCATAGATTCTCACTCGCAGCCCTCGGGATGGATGGCATCGATGACGACCGATCGGGTGCCGGAGCTGGGGAGGCGTGCCCACGTGCTGGGGATGCCCGTGGATGTGGTTCCCGATGTGCTGGCGGCGGCCCTCGCTCTCCACGGCCTGGGGGGCGGACAACTGGTGACCCTCAACGCTGAGATGACCATGGCGGCGCGGGAGGATCCCTCCCTCGGTGGGGTGATCGCGGCTGCCCAGCTGGTGATTGCCGATGGGGCCGGCGTGGTCTGGGCCCTCGGCCGCCAGGGCTTCCGGGTGCGCCGCAGCCCCGGCATCGAGTTGGCCCACAACCTGCTGGCCCATGCCGCCCAGGTGGGCTGGTCGGTGGCCGTTGTGGGGGCCAGCCCCGAGGTGATGGCCGCCCTGCGGCAGCGCCTGCTGACCAGCTGGCCGGGCCTGAAGTTGGCCTTCAGCGTGCATGGCTTCCAGCCCGCGGAGGCGTGGCCGGAGTTGGAACGCCAGCTGCTGGAGGCCCGCCCGGATCTGGTGCTGGTGGCCCTGGGGGTGCCCCGCCAGGAGCTCTGGATCTCCCGGCTGCGTCCAGGCCAGCCGGGCCTGTGGATGGGCGTGGGTGGCAGCTTCGATGTGTGGGCGGGCCACAAAAAAAGAGCCCCCGGCTGGATGGGGGCTCTGCACATCGAATGGCTTTACCGGCTGGTGCAGGAACCCCACCGCTGGCGGCGCATGCTTTCGCTGCCGGCGTTTGCCTGGGAGGTGCTCCGCAGTCGGTGAAAGCGGAGCCGCAACCGGGATCAATCCAGGCAATGGGTAAGGCCTGCCCTGCTCAGCGGAAGCCGACCGAGGCCTGCCAGACGAAGGCCAGCAGCAGGAAGAACAGTGGAATGATCGGCAGGATGTCCACCAGGGGGCCGAAAGCCTGGTAGGCCTCGGGCAACTGGGCCAGCAGATGCGGAGTGAAAGCGACCATCCCTGAAGGTGTATGAGGTCCGAAATCGGACGCTACCACGTGTGTGCGGCCCCAGAGCCCGGTTCCCAGGGAGCGAAATCCTCCGAAAAGATCCCCTCGCGGATCGCCTGGGCCATGGCCGTCGTGAAGCGGATCAGGTGGGTGAGGTTATGCACGCTCAGCAGGGTGCGGGCCAGCAGTTCCTCGCTGCGCACCAGGTGGTGCAGATAGGCGCGGCTGTGGCCTGTGCAGGCCAGGCAGGGGCAGCTGGGGTCAAGGGGGGTGTGGTCATGGCGGAAGCGGGCGTTGCGGAGGTTGAAGCGCTCGCCCCCCACCAGCGCCGTGCCATGGCGACCCAGCCGGGTGGGCAGCACGCAGTCGAACAGATCAATGCCGTGGGCCACGGCGATCGCCATCTCCCGCAGGCTGCCGACCCCCATCAGGTAATGGGGCTTGGCCTCCGGCAATAGGGGGCCCAGCTGACGCACGATTCTGTGCATCTCCTCCACCGGTTCGCCCACACTCACGCCGCCGATGGCAATCCCCGGCAGGTCGAAGGCGGCCACCGCCGCAGCTGATTGGGCGCGCAGGTGGGGGTAGACCCCCCCCTGGACGATGCCGAACAGGGCCTGCTCGGGTCGGTCATGCTCAGCACAGCAGCGCTCCAGCCAGCGATGGGTGCGGCCTACGGCCTCGGCCACGTCGTTTTCGCTGGCCGGAAAGGGCGGACATTGGTCGAAGGCCATGGCCACATCGGCGCCAAGGGCCATCTGGATCTGCATCGACCGCTCCGGTGTGAGCGTGATGCGGGCCCCGTCCCGGGGGGATCGGAAGACGACGCCCTCGTCGTCGATGCGGTTGAGGTGGCCGAGGCTGAAGACCTGGAACCCCCCCGAGTCGGTGAGCAGGGGGCCGTTCCAGCCCATGAAGCGATGCAGGCCACCGGCCTCCGCCACCACCGGCTCCCCAGGCTGCAGATGCAGGTGGTAGGTGTTGGCCAGCACCATCTGGGCACCCGTAGCGGCCAGTTGGTCGGTGGTGACCCCTTTCACCGTGGCGGCGGTGCCGACGGGCATGAAGCGGGGCGTCTCCACCACACCATGGGGGGTATGGAAGCTCCCGCAGCGGGCCCGGGTGTGGGGGCAGCGGGCCGTGATCTCGAAGGCGAAGGCGGCCCCGGCAGCCAATCGGGTCAAGGCGGACCAGGGGCGAGCAGACCTGAACCTAGGCGGCGTCGCGTCAGGATCGATGCCTGCCTTCAGCACCCCATGATCTCCAAGCTCCCCTGGGCCTCCCCCCCTTGGCTGCGGGATCTGGCGGGCGCCTGGGTCTTCTACAGCGTGCTGCCTGGGGCCAGATGGCCTCGACCCCGGTTTGAGCGCATCGCCCGCTTCGCCCCCTGGATCGGCCTGGTGATCGGAGGGCTGCAGGCCCTCGTGTGGTGGATGGGGGCGGGGCGGATTCCCGTGGCGGCCCAGGTGGCCCTGGTGCTGGCCCTGGGTCTATGGCTCACCGGAGGCCTGCACATGGATGGCGCCATGGACACCGCCGATGGGCTGGGGGCAGGGAGCCGATGTCTCGAGGCGATGGAGGACAGCCGGGTGGGGGCGGCTGGGGTTCAGGCGATCGTGCTGCTGCTGTTGTTGCGGGCGGCGGCCCTGTTCAGCCTCGCCGCCCTGACCCCCGCTGCGGTGACGGCCTGCCTGCTGGGGGCCCCGATCTGGGCCCGGATCGCCCCGCTGCTGGCCATGGAGCGCTTCCCCTATCTGCGGGATCAAGAGGGGGGCAGCGCCGGTTTCCACCGTCGCCACTGGCGTGGCCTGGGTCGGGAGCTCAGGCCCACCGTGGTGTTGCTGGGCTTTCTGGCGGGCCTGAGCCTGGTGGGTCAGGGACCCTGGGCCCCATGGTCCGGCCTGATCCCGGCGGTGATGGTGCCGCTTTGGTTGGGTCACCGTCTCGGCGGGCACACGGGCGACAGTTACGGCGCCTGCGTCGAGTGGACAGAGACCTGGGCCCTGGCGCTCAGCGCTGGGTTGGTGGTGCTGACGGGCCCTTAGGGGTGGCGCAGGGGGGCAGTTCCAGGCAGAAGGCGTTGCCCCTCTCCGGCAGGGAGGCCTCCAGCGATCGGGGGGGCACCACCAGGAGGAGGTCTCCCCCGAGGGAGCGGGCAAGATCCCTCGCCAGGGCCAGTCCCAGCCCCGTGCCGGCGCTGCCGTTGGCCTGCGCTCCGCGCACGCCGCGGCCGAAGATCGTCTCCCGTTCGCCCGCTTCGATGGGGGGGCCGTCATCCCAGACCGTCAGCCGGAGTCCGTTGGTCCCGGTCTGGGCATGGAGCCCGACGGCGGCTTCGCTGGGGCTGTAGCGGAAGGCGTTCTCGAGCAGGTTGGCCAGGATCTCGGCTACGGCCCCCGTGTCACCCGACCAGTCGGGCAAGGGGTCGCTGGCTTGCCAGCGGCGTCCCTGCAGGGCGGCGGTGGCGGCGGCCCGCTGCAAAAGAGGTGAGAGCAGCTCCTGGAGCCCTGCCTCTCCTGCGGGGGCCAGGGAGGGGGGAAGC
>Ga0194061_1000817_pt1 | contig 18968 bp, 15 predicted proteins | sample SepL2221m_MetaG_FD_163423 | JGI IMG/M metagenome (GOLD analysis project Ga0194061, IMG submission 163423) | Anoxic zone freshwater microbial communities from boreal shield lake in IISD Experimental Lakes Area, Ontario, Canada - Sep2016-L224-21m | ecosystem: Environmental > Aquatic > Freshwater >... | reverse complement strand
ACAACAGGCCTGTTACGACGATATCGCGGCCTATTCCGCCTGAACTGATAATTACGAGGACTATGATGAACGAACAGCAAATTGAACAAGAAATCTTGCGGCTGACCGCCGAACTCCATCAACTCCGCCAGAACAAAAAAGGTCCGTATCAGACCGGCCAGACCATTCCCTATGCGGGCCGGGTTTATGATGCCACCGAAGTTCAGGCCGCGGTGAAAGCCTCGCTTGATTTCTGGCTGACCCTCGGGCCGGAAGGGGAAGCCTTTGAACGCGAATTGGCCGACTACCTCGGCGTGCGGCATGCCACCTTGGTTAATTCCGGCTCCAGTGCGAATCTGGTGGCCTTTTATGCCTTGACCAGCCCCAAGCTAGACCGTCGTATCCTCCCCGGCGATGAGATTATCACCGTGGCCGCGGGCTTTCCCACCACGATCAATCCCGCCATCATGTATGGCTGTGTGCCGGTATTTGTGGATGTGGACCTGAAAACCGCCAATATCGATGTGACCCAACTGCAAGCCGCGCTCAGCCCGCGCACCCGGGCAGTCATGATCGCCCACACTCTGGGCAACCCCTTTGATCTCGATGCGGTTCAGGCTTTCTGTAAACAGCACAATCTCTATTTGATCGAAGATAACTGCGATTCTTTGGGTAGTCGCTACAAGGGCCGTTTGACGGGAACTTTCGGCGATCTGGGAACATCCAGTTTCTATCCACCGCACCACATCACGATGGGCGAAGGTGGGGCGGTCTACACCAACGACGGCCAATTGCGGCGATTGGTGGAAAGCTTCCGCGATTGGGGACGTGACTGCTGGTGCCCCTCGGGTCAGGATAACACCTGTAAAAATCGTTTTGATTGGGATTGGGCCAAGCTGGGTAACGCCTGTGGCGCCAAGGCCGAGGAATGCCTGCCCTTTGGTTACGATCATAAGTACGTGTACAGCCATCTGGGCTTCAATGTCAAACCTACCGACATTCAGGCCGCCATTGGCCGGGTGCAGTTAAAACGTCTGCCCGATTTCATCGCTGCCCGTCGGCGGAACCGTGACCGCCTGCTCGACTTGCTGACCCCGCTGGAAAAAGATTGGCACTTCATCTCCGCCACCCCCGGCAGTGAACCCAGTTGGTTCGGTTTCCTGATGATTATGCGTCAACCCGATCACACCAAACTGACCAAACTATGTCGCGGTCTGGATGCTCGTAAAGTGGGCAACCGTCGGCTCTTTGGCGGGAATCTATTATTGCAACCCGCCTACCGTGAGGTTAAGCATCGTGTTGTCGGCGAACTTACAATCACCAACAAAATCGCCCAAGGTGGTCTGTTTCTCGGTGTCTACCCCGGCCTGACCGAAGCCATGTTGCTGGATCAGGCCAATGCGGTCAAAGAAATATGGGCGGAAGTATGCAAGTAAAGCCACGTATCCTGCTTACTGGTGCCACGGGATTTCTCGGATCAAATCTTGCCCGGACCTTTGTCCGGCAAGGGGTGCCTCTGGCAATTTTGGTGCGTCCCTGCTCCAATATCACTGTTCTCGGTGATATTATCAGTGGTCTTAAAATGTATACTTGGGATGGTTCCTATGCGACCGTACGAGCGGCCATCGCGGATTTTAAACCGGATGTGGTCGTGCATGTCGCCTCTATGATCCAATCCGAACACAAGTCCACCGACATTCCCGAATTGTTTGCCGCGAATATCACGTATGGGAGCTACTTGCTTGAGGCGATGGCGGTTTCGGGGGTGAAGCATATCATCAATACCGGTACTTTTTGGCAGCACTATAAAAAACAGCCCTATCTACCGGTAAATCTCTACGCCGCAACGAAACAAGCCTTCTGCGATATTCTTGAATACTACACAGATGCCTGTGGCATTAAAGCCATTAGTATGGAATTATTCGATACCTACGGGGTCAACGATACCCGTAAAAAAATCATACCCTTGCTGCTGCATGCTTGGCGTACCGGTGAAACTTTGGACATGTCTCCTGGTGAACAGGAGATTATGTTGGTCCACATTGACGATGTATGCATGGCCTACATCAAGGCGATCGAACTGATCCAACGCGCTGATTACACCGGGCACCGGAAGTATGCCATTTCGCACGGTACGCCGATTCAGCTCCAAGCCTTAGTCAAACTAATCGGAGTGGTGACGGGCAAGTCCATTTCTGCGTGTTTTGGTAAACGGCCATACCGGGTCAGAGAAGTCATGCAGGTATGTACTGGATCAATACTTCCTGATTGGAATCCCAAGGTGGATTTACATGAAGGAATCAGACGGACATTTTACAGATCACTTTAGTGCATTTTTATTGGTACGCAACACGTATTGGTTGGACTTTTATTCACCAAGTTTTTCGGATGTATGGTGGAGTATGCCGCACAAAGTTATATTAGAAGATATGGAGGCTATTACTTCTTGCGCATTACCATGGCAAAGCATACTGGGCAAGAATGTCTTAGTGACCGGGGCATCTGGGTTATTACCATCGTATATGATTGAAGCATTGCTATACATAAATAATATGAATGGCGGTCGTAGGGGTAAAGTGCTAGCTTTAGTGCGTAATATAGATAAAGCAAAAAAGCGATTTCGCGAATATCTTGATAGGTCGGAATTGGAGTTTATCTCGCAAGATGTGTGCGATCCAATAAATGTCAAAAACAAAATCGATTACATTATTCACGCTGCGAGTCCTGCAAGCCCAAGATATTATGGTGTTGATCCTGTCGGCACACTAATGGCCAATACCATTGGAACTTGGCGGGTATTAGAATGTGCGAGAGAACATGGCGCAGAAAAAGTTTTGTATTTCAGTTCTAGTGAAGTATATGGCAATGTGCGGTGTCAAAAAATATCTGAAAAAGATTATGCTGGCATAGACATATTGCATGTTAGAGCATGTTATAGCGAAAGTAAGCGAATGGGTGAAACCATGTGTGCCTCTTGGTTGTACCAACATAAAGTTCCCGTGGTAATAGCACGCCCTTTTCATACATACGGTCCTGGGATGGCGATGGATGATGGCAGAGTATTTGCTGATTTTGTTTATGATATTGTAATGAATAAAGACATATTTATGAAAAGTGATGGATCTGCAATTAGGTCTTATTGCTATCTCGCGGATGCTGTTGCTGCATTTTATTACATATTGTTTGGAGGAATTCCTGGCCATGCGTATAATGTTGGAAATCCAACGACAAGGATTTCTGTTTACGATCTGGCAAAAAAACTGGTTTCAATGTACGCCAATAAAAATATTGTTGTAAAGTGTGGCGAGCGAATTTCTAATAACTATATAAAAAGTAATATTTCTTGTATTGTTCCTGATGTAACTAAAATACAAGAGTTGGGCTGGACTCCAACAACTGGTATTGAAGCTGGTTTCCGACGTACAATAGAATATCATACTGATTGTCTTTGACGTGGTGGAGTGGATAATATGAAAATATCTGATTATGTCGTAAAATATCTGCAACTTCAGGGAATTACTGAAGTGTTTGAGATGTCTGGTGGGATGATCACGCATTTGCTTGACTCATGTTATCGCCACAACATGAAGGTGGTCTCAGTTCATCATGAGCAGACGGCGGCTTTTGCCGCAGATGCCGTTGGGCGTATGACCGGCAAGCCTGGTGTGGCTATGGCTACTAGTGGTCCCGGCGCCACAAATTTACTTACCGGTATGGCGAGTTGTTTTTTCGACTCTTCACCGGCGATTTTTATCACCGGGCAGGTGAATCGTCATGAACAAAAAGGCGCCCGGCCCGTGCGCCAACTCGGTTTTCAGGAAACTGATATTGTCGCCATGGCACGTCCGATAACCAAGGCCGTATGGTCGGTAAGTGATCCCGAGCAATTGCCCGAAATTCTGGCAGCGGCCTATCAAATGGCGATTTCGGGCCGTCCCGGTCCCGTACTGCTCGATATCCCGATGGATGTACAACGGCTCGATATTCCGCACGAACCCGGACTACTACCGCCGATGGAAAGTTCACCGGCGGAGGATACCACGAACTTTCTGCAGTCGGTCTGGACGGCACTCCAACAGGCTAAGCGACCGTTGCTGCTGGCGGGAGGTGGGATTCGTTCTGCGGGGGCCATAGCCGCTTTTCGCAGTCTCGTACACACTCTGGGTATTCCGGTAGTGCATTCGTTAATGGGGACAGACTTACTCGCCTATGATGATCCCCGGCGTGTGGGTATGATCGGCAGTTACGGCAATCGCTGGGCCAATCTTGCCTTGGGACGAGCCGATGTGCTACTGGTTTTGGGCAGCCGTATGGATGTACGCCAAACGGGTGCCGATACCAACTCATTCAGTGAAAATAAACGCATATTTCATGTTGACTGCGATGCTGGTGAATTGAATAACCGTGTGACCGGGTGTACAGCGTATGTTGCAAATCTGAATACGTTCCTGCCTTTGGCGGTACAGTACGGAGCCCGGCAAATTCGCTGTGTCTGTGCGGCTTGGGCGCATGAGCTCAATGAGCTCAAAATCGCCTGGTCGGATACCAAAGAATTACCGGATATCAAAGGTATCAACCCAAATGAGTTTATGCATCGCCTGGCGGCGCAATCCGCATCGGCTACTGCCTATGTGGTTGATGTTGGTCAGCACCAAATGTGGGCTGCACAATCATTGGAGCTAACCGAACGGCAACGGTTTTTAACTTCGGGTGGCATGGGTGCGATGGGCTTTGCCCTACCGGCGGCTATTGGTGCGGCTATCGCTTCAAGTGGGGATCCCATCGTGGTCATCGCCGGGGATGGTGGGTTTCAAACCAACATCCAGGAATTACAGACTGTGATGCGGAACAAGTTACCTTTAAAAATTGTCGTAATCAACAACTTATGCCACGGCATGGTCCGGCAATTTCAGCAGAGCTATTTCCACGAACGTTATCAGTCTACACTTTGGGGCTATAGCGCACCAGATTTTGCGCGTGTGGCAACGGCCTATGGGATGGAAGCTCTGACCGTAGGAGATACCGGCGAATTAGATAACGCGATCAAATGGCTGTGGCGCGATCCGCTTGCTCCCAATCTACTTCAAGTTATGATTGACACCAACACCAATGTTTACCCCAAGATGGCCTTTGGGCGTCCGATCACCGAGATGGAACCATTTGTTAAATCAATTGAGATGGAGGGGACTTAATGAAATATTACGAAATCAATACGGGATTTACTGTGTAATATGGCTAAAGTTACGGTAGGCGTTCCGAGTTATAATCGTCCTGAACTTCTCAAGGAGGCGTTAGTATCTGTTCAACAGCAGACCTACGGTGATTTTGTGGTGCTGGTTGCAGATAATGCGTCAACTAAAGATATTAAATCGGTTGTTGACAGCATGAAAGATGATAGATTCACGCTACACCGACACACCAACAATATCGGCAGTCGTGATAATTGGAAATATCTTTTTAAAACGCCAAATACAGAATATTATGCATTTCTGCATGATGATGACGTGTGGATGCCGAATCATTTAGCGGAAGCAATATCCGAGTTTGATGCAAATCCAACCGCAGGAATGTATTCATGCAAAGCAAGGTATTTTGGAAATAAAAATGATCTGCATTGCACTAGCTTTCGCCCGAATCAAACAGGATGCGAATGTATTCCTAAAGAGGAAGCGGCGGTAGCATGGCTCTATGGATGTATTGTGGCGTGTTCTTCGGTGGTGATGAGATCGAAGCTTCTCAGTAATGTAGGTTTTGGGCCTTCGGGCTTACGCGTCGTGCTTGACTGGTTGGTATTTGCCCGGATGTCTATGCGACATACTTGGCTGTTTAATGGCAGCGAAAATGTCATGTATAGGTGGCATAATAATAACGATTCGCTTGTTATAACCAAAAAACAAAGAAGGACAAATATTGAGAGGCGATATGTAATAAGAACTATTGCGGGTGAAATGTTTAAAGCCGACTTGACTAGTGTGCATGATGCGTACAAAATTATATCTACATGGCCACTTATTAATAGAGTTGACGCGATGATTGCCATGTCCAGCATAGATTCAAGTTATAAAGTTCAACAACTAGGTCGCATGTTGTATTGTAAATATATTGAAGATGGTATCTGGCTTGAAACTTCAGGGCATATGAATCTTTCGCGCAAACTTGGTGGATCGTATTTGAAAGTATGCGATATTTTTGATCGTATACGTTGTGGCTGGTGGCCGATAGGTGATGAAAAGTGACAACCAGAACGAAGAAGGCCACGGCTGGTTACATCACGAGTTTGGCGCAATATGCTGTTGCGGTTGCCATGCAATTTGCAATCGCACCCGTGGTACTTAAAATTGCCGGTCAGGATACGCTCGGAGCCTTTGCTGTTATCAGTCAGGCTTTGGCTTATCTGGCACTAATAGATATGGGTCTTGGACCTGCATTTGGCCGAAGTCAGGCACAGGCATATGGTAAAGATGATAATTTATGTGAATTCTCTAAAGTTGTATCTACGGGGCGGACTATTGCATTAATTGTTAATTCATTGTATGCCATTCTCGTATTTGTATTAACTTTTTATATTGGCAAGATATTTTCTTTAGATGGCCAGCTCCTGGTTGAGGCTAAGTATGGGTTGTGGATTATTGCCTTATGGGCAATTCTACGCACGCCATGGTCTGCTTATAACGGGGTCTTGGTCAGTAGTCAAAATATGGCAATATCGAATATTGTCATAGGGATATCGAATGTAATAAAGTTAGGTGGGTCGTTGTTATTTGTATGGTATGGGTGGGGTTTGACAGGACTGATGGTGTCAAATGTTGCCGGTGAAGCGTTTGCTCAAGTAATAACTCGAATTTATGCAAAAAAACGGTGTCCACATCTTAAACTAACGTGGGGTATACCCGATAAACAATTGCTAAAAAATGTCATGGGGTTCGCAAGTCAGATTATTGTGGTGAACATATCGGTTGCGATAATCACCAAGTCGGATCACCTGATTGTTGGGTCAATGATAAGTGTTGCAAGTTCTAGTGTCCTTTATACGACTATGACTACAACAAATATACTTGGAATAGTGGTTAGGCAAATCGTAGATACCGCAACACCAGGTATCAATGAGCTTTATGCTCGTGGAAATATTGATCAACTTCGAAGCGTTTATCTGCGATTACATAGATATACAATGATACTCGCGATACCTCTTTTTGCCGGGTGTGCAGTATTAACCCAACCATTTGTTTCTATGTGGGTTGGTAACAAGCAATATGCGGGTCACGTAGTTGCTGTCGGATTAGCTATCAATGCCTTCGCAGTCTCCATTTCACACGTAAGTCATATGTTCATTAATGCAGATGGTAAAATACGTATTTTAAGTATTTTTACCATCGCTGAGGGGTTGTGTAAAATTATTCTCTCTATAACTCTTGTTCATTATTATGGCCTGCCTGGGATTGTCCTCAGTACATTAATTGCTGGGCTGTTTACTACAAACATATATTTAATGTGTCGAGGGAATGATATTGTAAAAGTGCAGTGGCGAGAATTCGCCCATCAAGTGGTAGTGCCATTGATCGTGCCAACACTTTTAAGCATCGCTACTCTTTTTCTTCTCATATATTATGTAGGTGCTGCATCGCCGATGAAGTTTATATTATCAGGAGGTGCTTTTGTTTTTGTTTATATTATATCTGCAATCCTTACAGGTGCAATTAATAAGCAGGAAGTAGATAAAATATGCGAAACCACAAAATTAAATACATTGATTAAAAAATATACCTTATGAATCGTGCAAAAAAAATACTCGTCATACCACGATCGGGATTTGTTCCAGCGTTTTCTGGTTCCGCTAAACGAATTGTTGTACTAATTGAGTACATCTCTAAAAGATTTGACGAATTTCATGTAGTCTTGATTGGTGCGGATACCGATAAGTCAATCATAGAAACAAAGAAATATTTGCACGACCTCGGTGGTACTGCCCATGTAATTCCAAACTATACAAATTCGAAACCCTCTATTATTCGCAGATTTAAGGAATATTCTGCCAAGTTGTTCTGGATGCTATTCATGTGGCGTACAATTCCGTTCACACATGCATTATACACAAACCAGGCATTAAAGAATGATATTGCCGGAATTATTAAAAAACACAATATTGATATTGCAATGCCACTACACAGTGGATTATCAGGATATGTTGCCCCTTCACTTGATGTTTTGTGGGTGTTGGACTCAACCGACACAGCGAAGGGATTTCGTATGTCCTGCCAAAATTATCATCCAATAGTGCAGCGTTTAATCAATGGCCTGCGTGAAGTCAAGCCTGTGTTCATTTCTGAAGTCGAAGCTATCCGGGACATTCATAAGGTTATCGCTATCAATCCCAACGATGCAATTGCTTATGAGGCTTCAGGAGTGCCTAAGCATAAGTTGGTTATGATTGAAACCTGCGTTAACGACTTTGCAGTTACCCCAGCAGTGCTGTCCACAGGAACTAACAGTGACATACTCTTGGTAGCCAGCAGATTTAGCCACACGGAACAAGGGTGTGATTGGTTGTGGAAGCACGTATTTCCCCTAATCCATAGCAAGATATCAATTACTGTCGTTGGCAATATCTGTGATTATGTAAAACAGTTGCCACAATATGATCATATCACAGTTAATCTTATGGGTCGTGTTCCCGATGTTACCGAGTATTACTCAAACGCCAAAATCGTAGTTGTTCCCATCAAATCTGGTTCCGGGACCAGTGTTAAAACTCAGGAAGCCTTCTGCCAGGGGGCCTGCGTGGTAACTACCACGATCGGCGCCCGTGTATCATTTGCTAAATCTAGTATAAATTGTCTCATTGCAGATCAACCTGCCAGCTTTGCACAAGCCATTACCCAACTGGTCACAGATACTAAGCTCCGCACTACGCTTGGCTTGCAGGCCTATGCCGATGCCCAAAAACTACTTTCCAAGGAATACACCCATAAGTTGCTTGACAGTGTTTTTGATGATCTACCAATCCGTAAATGAAATTCAATTCCGTGCCCCCAGACCGCACCATCTCACATAATCTCGCCTGGTCCGTTTTTGCTACCGGCCTGAGTCTTTGTGTGCAATTGGGGGCTACCGTAGTTTTAGCGCGACTACTCCCACCCACCGATTTTGGTGTCTTTACCTTGGCTTTCTTACTCCTGCGTTTTCTCGGTTACTTTGCCGAACTTGGTATGGTACAAACTTTGGTTCAATGGCCCGAGCTCCAACCCCGGCAATTATGCACAGCCTTTACCCTTTCGCTGCTACTGAGTGGTCTCTTTCTCCTTCTGGCCGTAGTTGGGGCGCCATATACCGTGGTTTTTATGGCTCATCCGCAACTAGCACTGGTGACCAGCACCTTAGCCGTTGGTTTTATTCTCCAAACTCTGGGGCTGCCCGCCTTGGTAATTTTACAACGCGATCTGGCCTATCGTGTTATCAGCATCAGCGAAATGATCGCCTGTACTGTCGGTTTTCTGCTCGTGGCCATTCCTATGGCCGGACTCGGTTTTGGGATATGGTCTTTGGTCGCCGGCACACTGGTGCAGTCGCTCGTTGGTATTATTATTCGCTATATCTTTACTCGCCACGCTTGGCGTCTGGCCTTTGACCTCGTATTTATCCGCCATCTTTTGCGTTTTGGTGGCACCCTCTCACTGTTGGGTTTCCTCCAATTTTTAACTCAGTCCGCCGACCAGTTTCTCGTGGGCCGTTTTCTTGGGGGCAATAGTCTGGGCATCTACAACCGCAGCCTGACCCTCATCAACAGCCCCCTCAATGCCCTAAGCACGGCCATCGTGCGTGTGCTCTATCCGCGGTTGACCCAACAACAACACGACCGTACCGTGTTCGCCCAGATCCTTACCCGACAGCTCGGTCTTCTGGCCCTGCTGCTTTTTCCTCTCGGTGGGCTGGCTCTGGGCTGGGGGATCATGCTGGTTCCGCTATTTTTAGGTAGCGCCTGGGCAGGTGGCACCGGCGTCTTTATGGCGTATGCCGCACTCCTGCCCATGCTCGGGCTGATCAGTCTGCTGGGCACCGCGCTGACGGCTTTGGGTGAATTACGGGGCTGGTTGGTTGTGGAAGCGATTTTTCTGACGATTACGATACTCGCCTTGATCTATGTACTGCGACCACACGGCATGATCGCCGGTGCCTGGGCGGTCACCATGGTGCAATATTTCCGCGGCCTGACCTTTTTACTGATGCTCCATCGGCAGCATGGAGTCCTACTCACAACCAGTTTTCGGCATCTTGGTTTGGCCCTGCAATCGGCCATAATTCCCGGCACTCTGGGCCTCGCGGTCGCCGGACTTTGGGGCACCCACGGCTGGCTGATTGTCCCGGTTATTGTTTTACCGCTCTTGGGGCTGTGGCTCTTTATCCGCTTATGGGCCCATCGGACTTACCGTGAACTTTTGACTGACGCCTCGGGCCTGGCCACCAATTTGCCGAACCTGGTGCAGGTTTGGTTATCCCGTATATTCGGAGTGACCCTCGTCCGTGCCTGAACGTACGATCCATAGCATCATCAACGGTGGTCTGGGCAACCAGCTTTTTCAATATGCGGCTGGGGTCTATTTCGCGCAGGCGTGGCAGGCTAAATTGCGCTTATACACTCCGGGTGATGAAGGCTGGACACGCGAATATCCGCGTCCCTATCGGCTCGCAGTTTTCAACCTGCCGCAGCAGGCACGCCCATCGGGTTTGCTCGCACGGGTCGTACGGTCCCAGCGTTATGACCGCCTACCCGGTGGCCGTTTGCTCTTGCGTATCTTGAGCGGTGCCAGCGTTATCAACGAAAAAGATACGCATGCATTCACCCCGGCCGACCAATTCCCCGCCCCCGGCCGCAATGTCTGGATGCTGGGCTATTGGCAGGCGGCGGGTTATGCCCAAATGGTCGCGGATGTTTTACGTCAACACCTGACCTATACCACCCCCGCAACCGGGCGAAATGAAGAACTCTTGCGCCAGATTGCCGGGCAACCCAATGCCGTTTCGTTGCACATCCGCCGGGGGGATTATCAATTGGTAGGGGGGGGGCATTTGCTTTTGCCCATGAATTATTATCACTTGGCCATTGCCCGGTTGCGGGAACAGATTCCCAACCCGCATTTTTATGTGTTCTCTGACGATGTCGCCTGGGCGCGGGCTAATTTACCTACGGACTATCCCACCACGTTTGTGGACCATAATGATCAGCACCACGGCTTCGAGGATTTGCGTCTGATGAGCGCTTGCCGGCATCACATCATCGCCAACAGCAGTTTTTCGTGGTGGGGGGCCTGGCTGAGTAAACCGGATCAAGGCCTGACGCTGGCCCCGGCGCCGTGGGTCCCTGGCCGACCGGTCAAGCCCGCGCTCTATCCCCCCGGCTGGCAGATAATTAACTACGGATCATGAGTGCGATGACGCTGCGTAAGACATTAAGCAATATCCCTGCGGTACGTAATTTTTATTATTGGTGCCGTAGTTGGGAACAATCCCCCTGGTTATACCGTTCTTTTCTGCGCTATCGGCTCTGCAAGCCCGCAGGAATAGGCACCAACCAGCCCACGCATTTTCTGACCGTACGTTCCCATCCTGGTGCCAATATCGGCCACCAGCTAACCAACTGCCTGGCAGGTCATCTGCTGGCCCGGCAATATGGGTTGACCTATGTTCACCACCCCTTTTCCCGACCGGAGTGGGAGACTTTTCTGGATATGGGCTACGGTTTCAAGACCTACGACGAAATCCGTGCCACCGGGCTCAAAGTGGTACGTCTCCCACAGTTGCCGAAAACGCAAATGCCTGCATTTCTGGAAACCACCCTGACCCGCACCTATAACCGGCAACCCGTCCTGTTTTTCTTGCATGACCTGTCCTGTCGCGATCTCACCGGCGCTGTACCGCTCCTGCGCCAGCAATACGATCACGCCCGGCAATCCGCACCGGTGTCCAGTTATTTCGCCCCCGATAGCCTCAATGTGGCCCTGCATATCCGGCGCGGCGATGTGGCTAAAATGCGTGCGGACAATGACTCCAACTGGCGCGAGCGCTGGGTGGAAGTGGATTATTTCGTCAACGTGGCCCGCGGTATCTTGCAGGCCTTGCCGGCGGTTCCGCTCACGTTTCATATTTACAGTCAGGGCAATACCCCGGAACTCGATCCGCTCCGTGAATTACCCCATGTCCAATTTCACTTGGATGAAGATGCCCGTACCACGTTCCATCATATGACGATCGCCGATATTCTCGTGTGCAGTCCCAGTTCATTTTCGTTCAAAGCGGGCATGATCTCACACGGCTTAAAACTGATGAAATATCCTTGGTGGCATGAAGTTCCGGACAATGACGAATGGATTCGTTGTGCCGCCGATGGTACCTTTCCGCTCGATCGGTTGGCACGCATCATGACCCTTAAACAACATTTCGCCAGCGCCCCATCATAACCATGCCACACCACAGCCAACCAGTTAGAATCCTTGTCCTCGGCCAAGGCCACAATTTCCCGGTGGATCATGCGGGCGGGCATGACGGCTTTGTGCGTCTGCTGCAGGAAGGTAAAATCGCGGCCTATGACCACCTGTCCGCGCTGGATCTGGCCCAACGTTTTGGTTGGTCGGGCATGTGGTCCGAAGTGAAACGCAAAGTTGAAGAGATGAACGCCAATGTCCTATTTCTGCGTTTCTTCCATCACCCCCAAGCCACCGATCCCACGGCGGGTTTGCTGGCCATCAAGCAGTTACCGCAAAAGCCCATGATCATCACCAGTCTGGGTGATCCGTTTGGCCAGTGGTTCAATACCATGCCCGCCGCTTACATCGCGGCCACGAAACTTGCCGATTTGAATTTACTCTCCGGCATGGGTTTTTTGGCCCGGCAACTGACTCAGCACGGGACGAAGAATATCGTGCTCATGCCCTTGGCCGTCTGCCAAAAACGCTTCAGTAATGAGTATGTACCCGTGGCCAACCCGGAATTTGATGTACTGTTTATCGGCAGCAAGGTCAAAGCCCGTAATCCCTTCGGGCATTACTTCTGGTGTGCGCGCAACCGAGTAAAAATGGTGGAAATCCTCACCCGTCGGTATGGCAAAAAATTTGCCATTTTTGGTAAAGGTTGGGATGGCAATCCGTCGTGGCAGGGACCCTGCAACTATCAAGAGCAACAAAAAATGTGTCAACGTGCCCGGGTTGTGGTGGGTGGCATGCCCAATGGCTACCACGACTATTATCTCTCTGACCGCCCGTTTATTGCGTTGGGGTCGGGGGTTCCGTTTGTTGATTATCATGTGCCCGGGATTGAAAGAATATTTCATGATCAACGAGATTGGTGGTTAGTTCCACAGGTGCAAGATTATGCTCGAAAAGTTGAATCGTTATTCGAATTGTCCGTGGACATTCGTCGAAAACATGGCGAAAACATAACTAAAAAAATTCAAAATCAACACACCAGCTACCATCGTACCTTGAATACCATCAACATAACCCGGGACCTGTTGACCGCCCGGGCTAACGGCACCAAATCTGCTTTACCAGCTTTGGAATATTTACCCGAACCTCGGGTATATGACACGGTTAAGCTACCTATGATCGCAAATTGGCAGGGCTAACTTCTATGAAAATCGGTTTGATCACAACTCTGGACACCAACATTGGTGATGATTTTATCCGCCAGGGTATTATCAACGTCATCAACGCTAAACATTGTCCTGCACCCGAGTATTTGACGGTCAATAAACACCGGCCACTCAGTATATATGATAAAAAAATAAGCAAATCATTGGGCCGGATGTTTGATTATATGGAACATGATCGGTTGCTGCGCCGAGTTTCGCTCAGAGGTGAAACTCTGACCTCCAAATTGTTTAAATGTTTCACCACCGACACCTTGGCTGAGGTCAATCACGTTATTGAATGTGGCATGCCGGTTTTATATCCGAAATGTAACCTGTCCAATTGGGCGCGGATAATCTGGCCTAATGCGGTGTTCCCCCGCACCGATAAAATACCTTTCACCATTCTGGCAGCGGGCTCCTGTTATCCCTGGGAAAAACGTGAACAAATTCTGGATAGTTTCGCGGCATCATCTGATGGCAGATATGCGCTGACCTTAGCCAAGTATGCGAAAAAAATCGCCGTTCGCGACCGCTTATGCCAAGAGTTATTTACGGCCGTGGGGGCTCAGTCGGCGCTGCTCCCATGTACGGCATTTCTTGCTGGCTGCCACCATTTGGCCGATCAAGATGATGGTATTGTCTACGTCAACTTTATGGAGGGTGGGGGGCACTTTGACTGGGGCCAAGGAGTAGACCCGCAGGCCTGGCGCCGGGCTTTTATGGAAGTACTGCGCCGTATTCGCACCGACCTGAAAGTGGTCTGGATTGCGCACAACCAGAAGGAAAAAGTGCTGGCGCAAACATTGGCTAAAGCTGATGAGGTTCTGCTGCCCACCACTCCCGAGGCCTATTTTACCGCGACCGCCCGGGGAACCATCAGTCTGTGTAATCGGCTTCACGCTTCGGTGGCACTGGCCGGATTGGGTATTCCCGGAGTGGCAGTAGGTACCGATACGCGCATGCTCATGGTCGAAAACCTTGGCCTGAAGGCTTGTTATGTCAAAGATGCCTGTGATGCGGATCACCTTTACGAAAATCTCCAGGCATGTCTGGTGAACCGTGCCACCCGTCGCGCCCAATTGCTGCAACTACAGGCTACAACTTTGACCACCTATCAGCAATATGTTTAATACCATGCTTAAAATGCTGCACCGAAAATACGGATGATGTCACTCCATTTAATACAATGTAGACGCCTTTATCACGGCCTTTGCCCAAGCTTAAACCTCATATTCATACCATGTCATTAGTTAGACAAATCAAGTACCGATGGTTTCCCCGGCTGGTGATATTCCTCCTGAATATCTTCTTTACCTCCCGCGCCCAGCCTTATCGCTATCGTGCTGGTGATCGGGTTACCATTATTCGCCCCGATGGTATCGGTGACTTCATCATGTTCACCTCCTTCCTGCGTGAACTGCGCCACAACTGGCCCGAGGCCACGATCAATCTCTTCGTGTCCCCTGATGCGTATACTGTGGCTTCGGCCTGTCCTTATGTGAATCAGGTCATCGCTTTGCCAAAGGCTTATTACCGGGTCAATAAAAATAATATCCTTTACCCATGGATTTGTTACCACTTGGCCAAAAAATATTTGCGTCCCCTGAAATCTGACGTCATCCTGCTGCCCCGCTATGACTTTGACTCCTTTGCCACCTATTTGGCCGTATTCTCGGGCTGTAAACATCGGATCGGTTATACCGAGCAAACCACGCCCGAGAAAAAGCTCTATAATTATGGCTATGACCGCATGCTCACTGAGGTATTGCCCGCTCAAGCCATCGCGCATGAAGTGTGCCACAACCTGTTTTTATTGAAATATTTGCAGTGCGAGATTCATTCGGATCAGTTGGAACTCTGGCTGCCCCCCGAAGTACGCAGCCAAAGCGCACAGTTACTTGCCGGATATTCGCGTCCCATTTTGGGCATGGTCCTGTCGGCGGGCATGGCCAAACGCATTTGGCCCAGTGCGTGCTTCGCCCAGGTTGCTCTGGATTTCCTGCATTCAACGCCGGGCACGGTGGTGATCTTGGGACCTCCGGGTGATACTGCTCTTGTGGCGGATTTTCTCAGCGTGGTTGCCGATCTTACCCCCCGTTGTGTCAACTTGGTCGGCCAGACCAACGTGCTCGAATCTGCTGGCTGTCTGGCCCATTGCCAGTTTTATGTTGGCAACGATACGGGTCCCGCCCATGTGGCTGCCGCCGCTGGCGCTGCCGTGGTGGTGGTTAGTTGTCATCCCTTGAGTGGGAATACTGAGAGTTCAAATTCGCCCACACGATTCCGCCCTTGGTCGGATAAGTGTACCGTAATACAACCTCAGAAACCGGCTTCTGGTTGCATTAATGAATGCCTGAAGCATTATGCACCGCACTGTATTTTGAGTGTATCCACATCTGAGGTAATAGCTGCACTACGTTGTTACACTGGTGCACACGAAACTGCGGCTTCGGACATATAGCCCACCTGGCGTACTAAAGAATATACAGGACGCAATTGCTGCATCGTATCAAGACAATTCTTAATAAGTTATATTGGCGATTGGCAAATCATTATGCCCATTGTGAATTACGTGGCTTGGGTGTTGAAATTAGTCGCGATGTGCTGCTGATCGGTTTACCGACGGTTACTTGCGTACATAAATCAAAAATCTATATCGGTGCAAAATCAACTTTGATATCGAGTTCGCATTACACTCCATTGGGTGTCAATCACCCCGTAGTGTTGCGTACGATCCAACCTGGCGCAATCGTCAATATTGGTGCTCGCGTCGGTATATCCGGTGGCAGCATCTGTGCAGCCCAATCAATTGAAATTGGTCCTGATACACTGCTCGGGGCCAATGTTACAGTTACGGATACCGATTTTCACAGCCTCAACCCCCACACCCGTAGCCTGGCCGATTACACCCAAATTGGCGTGGCTCCCGTTAAAATTGGTGCCCGCGTCTTTATCGGCACCAACTCGGTTATCCTCAAGGGGGTGACCATTGGCGATAACTCCATCATCGGTGCTGGCAGCGTTGTGACCAAATCCATCCCGGCTAATGTGATTGCCGCCGGCAATCCTTGCCGGGTCATCCGAGCTCTGACCGAATTGGAACTTCGCCCACCCCAATCATGCTAACCGTCGCGTTTGATAATCAGACCGTACTCGCGGAACGCTACGGCGGCGTGGCGCGTTATTTTGTGGAACTCGCCGCCGGTCTGGCCAAGCTCCCCGAGGTATACCCAGTCTTCTGTGCGGGGCTGTATCGTAATTGTGATTTGCGCACCAATCGCCATCGGTTTGAAACCCGCGGCTATTGGGTGCCCGGCGTGTATCGTAAACTCAAGATGCACAAACTTTCAGACGCACTGTGCGCTCGGCAAATGCGGCAGCTTAAGCCCGATATCATTCACGAAACCAATTACAGCCTTAATCCTCCCGGCTTGGATATACCAGCCAAACGGGTGTTGACGGTTTACGATATGATCCACGAGAAGTTCATGCCGGATTCGCCCACGCCCGCCCTGAAGCGTGCGGCCATTGCCCGGGCCGATTGGATTCTGTGTATTTCCGAAACCACCCGCCGCGATTTGCTGGAGTATTACCCCCAGGTCGCCTCACGCACCAGTGTGACCTATCTGGCCGGCCCGGAGCCCAGCGGCCCGCTGCCCCGTCCCCGCATGTTGCCAGAGCCATATATTTTGTTCGTGGGTAATCGTGCCGGTTATAAAAATTTCGCCGGTTTGGTGCGGGCTTATGCACAGGACCGACCCCTGCAGCAGCAGGTTCGTCTGGCTGTCTATGGAGGTAAACCCTGGTCCGCCGAAGAAATGGCCGAACTCGTCTGTTCGGGCATCAGCCACCGGGTCACCATTGTTCCCGATACCCAGGATCGTGCGGCGCTGTATCAGCATACCGAGGCTTTCGTATTTCCTTCCTTGTATGAAGGGTTTGGTCTTCCCCTCTTGGAAGCCATAGCCGAGGGCTGTCCGGTCGTCTGTAGCGATACCCCATGTTTTCGTGAAGTTATGGGTGAATCCGCAGCGTACTTTGATCCCATGGATAGTGTCGCGCTGGCCAGTGTCGTGCAGCAAACTATTGCGTGTAAAAACACCCCCAAACCGATTACAAAACTGTCCCACCGCTATGCTTGGGCTGATTGTTCGCTAGGTAGCTTGCGTGTATATAAAGAAATGTCATCTTGATCATTTTGCATGTTATGTCGAACCGGAGTGCCCCGTTTATTGGTGTGGCGATTGAATATAATTGGTTTTTAAAGAGGATTAACGATGTTTACCTATGCAGTTTTGGCGCTGGGCTTTATTGTTGGGTTATGGCTGGTTTTGGTTAAAGAGCGGTGGTACCCCGCTTTTTATATTATATATTCAATCCCAGTGGCATCAGAAATGCTGAACACCTATTTCAGCCGTTTGGAAACCACGGATGCCGCAGGTATTGGTGGTGTTAACGTGGGTGGTATTAATATCAACGCGTCTATCCCGTTGGTTATCACGGCATTTGTAGGCATATTTAAGAACTTGCTGGTGCCTGGACGTGTTAATAGAATGTTGTCACCATGCGGATATGTTGTTCTGGCAACTTTTTTTATTGGTGTTGTAAAAGTAGCAATTTCGCTAAACGAAGGCCTGGAGTTTATCCCGGTCATCGGTGACTTCTCTCGTAGTTATAGCTATTATTTTTTCGCAATGTGGTTGGTCCTCTCTACTGGATCTGTTGCAGAAATCGTTGATCGGACCCGAATTGCCTTCCTGTGGGCACCGCTATTGACCCTCGGAATTAGTTTGTTCATTATGGTTCGATATAGCCTTTATAACTTCTTCAGCCAAGAAATCGGGGTTAGATTCTGTACTTCAAGTGCCGGCTTATTAATTTTGTTTGGCGCCATCTCAATGTTTGTATTATATGGAAATATTAAATATGCATGGTGGCGGTTGCTGTTATTTTTTACCTATTCATTTGTGGCTTTGATATCCAATCACCGTTCGGTCTGGTTGGCTGCGCTGGTCACGATGATTGCATATAGCGTTTTGAATGCCTTTGGGTACGTTGGGAAAAGAAACAACACCACCCGGGTCTTGTATCCACTCATTGGTGTTCTAGGCGTGATTTCGCTACTCTTGGTTGCCACTACCGATATTGCCGATACTTTTGTGGGCCGGGAAACGGGTGCGGCTATTCGTGGTCGTTCATTGGCTTTTATTAGTCCTACCGATGATGCCAATGCTTCGTTTCGTTCGGATCGTTGGGAGTTTTTGCTTGCGCGGGTTGAAGACCGATGGTTGTTTGGCCTCGATCTGGGCGAACACTCGACGATGGGGGCCGATGTCGGACGGTATACCCTGATTGCCCATAATATGTA
>Ga0194061_1000816_pt1 | contig 18999 bp, 17 predicted proteins | sample SepL2221m_MetaG_FD_163423 | JGI IMG/M metagenome (GOLD analysis project Ga0194061, IMG submission 163423) | Anoxic zone freshwater microbial communities from boreal shield lake in IISD Experimental Lakes Area, Ontario, Canada - Sep2016-L224-21m | ecosystem: Environmental > Aquatic > Freshwater >... | reverse complement strand
GTTTATTATTACTAGATATTGAAGCACCAAAAATTGGGGATGATCAGGTTTTGATCTCTGTTAGAGCTTGCGGGGTGAATTTTCCAGATACCCTTATCATACAGGGAAAATACCAATTTAAACCCAATCTGCCCTTTGCCCCAGGAGGGGAAGTTTCAGGCGTTATTCTTGCCATGGGAAAGAAGGTTTCAAAATATTCGATAGGAGATCGCGTACTTGCCCTTTGTGGTTGGGGTGGATTTGCAGAACAAGTTGCAGTTGATGCTAGCCGGGTATTCCCAATTCCAGAAAAAATGGATTTTATGATGGCGGCCGGCACATTATATAATTATGGAACCTCCTATTATGCATTAAAACAAAAGGCAGAGATTAAATCAGGTGACACCATTTTAATACTTGGAGCTGCAGGAGGTGTGGGACTCGCGGCAGTAGAATTAGCTAAACAAATGGGGGCCATAGTTATTGCATGCGCTTCATCTGATGAGAAACTTAACATATGCAAAAAAAAAGGCGCCGACTTTGTTATCAACTACAAAAAAGAAGATTTAAAAGAACAAATTAAAATAATTACAAACAATAAGGGCGTAGATATAGTTTTTGATCCTGTTGGCGGCGAATTTGCTGAACCCGCAATTCGATCGATGGCTTGGAAAGGAAGATACCTCGTTGTTGGATTCGCTAGCGGCACAATTCCTCAATTGCCTTTCAATTTAGCCCTCTTAAAAGGTTGTTCCATAATTGGAATATTCTGGGGCAGTTTTGCAGAAAAAGAACCACTAGAGAACTTAAAAAACTTGGGAGAAATTGTGCATTGGTTACTTTCAGGGAAAATCAAACAGCATATCTTTAAAATTTATACGCTCGAAAATGCGGCTGATGCACTTCAAGATTTACAACATCAAAAAGTAATTGGAAAAGCGATTGTAAAAATTGGTAATTGGGATGAAACTTTAATTGATACAACAACCATCACTCCTATTAGAAATACAGTTGCTGAAATTAATACAATTGATATCCCTACTGTATTTAAAGATAAAAGGGATCTTAAAAAACATATAGGCTTATCACTTGGAAAAACGGATTGGTTTACTCTAACGCAAGAACGGATCAATCAATTTGCAGAAGCAACACTTGATTTCCAATGGGTTCATATAGATCCAGAGAAAGCAAAATCAGATTTGCCAGGAGGAAAAACAATTGCACATGGATACCTCACGATGTCTCTTGCCTCTCAATTCTTCTACCAGCTTATTTCCATCGAAAAAATTAATTCATTCATAAACTACGGAATTAATAAAGCTAGATTCATCTCTCCCGTTCAGGTTGGAAGTGAAATTAGATTGTCTGCAACTATTTGTAATGTAGAAGAAATGCCGAATGGCAGCGTAAAACTTTTCTTAAATTGTAGTATCGAAATCAAAGGGCAAGAAAAACCAGCTTTTGTTGCTGAAATCATCAGCATGATTTTTTAAAATAAAATAATACATTCATACAAACCTTATCATCATGGCACGATATACTAACATGGAATTCCTTCGCTATCTTTTATTTGAAATTCATGATGTTGAAACACTTTTTAATTTCGAAAAATTTTCTCATTTAGATGCTGAACAAGCATGGATGATTATAGAATCTGCAAAACTATTTGCAGATCAGGAAATGTTCCCTTATTTCAAAGCGCTCGACGAACAACCCGCATCATACGATGGAAATGGTGGCGTTAAAACACATCCTCAACTAAAAAAAATTATTCAAGGCGCAGCTGTTCAAAGCTGGATTGGCGGGGCCGCGAAATTTGAACATGGTGGCATGCAATTGCCTGAAATGATATTCAATACAGGGCAGCATATATTTCAAGCAGCCAATAACAGTGTTCAAGGTTATATTGGACTTTCTACCGGTTCAGCAGATTTAATTACCAGTTTTGGAAATCAAGCACAAATAGAGACTTATGTACCACCGATTTATGAAGGTCGTTGGCAAGGCACCATGGCGTTAACCGAACCTCAAGCGGGAAGCTCACTTTCAGATATCATCACTACTGCAAAACCAACTGAAAATGGCTATTACTTAGTGAAAGGACAAAAAATATTTATCTCCGGAGGAGAACATGAAGCAGTAGATAATTTTGTTCATCTAACGCTAGCTAGAATCGAAGGTGCTCCCCCTGGTGTTAAAGGCATTTCATTATTTATCATCCCAAAATATAGACCAGAAAAAGATGGCAGTTTAACATACAATGATGTTTATTGTGCTGGTGATTTTCAAAAAATGGGACAAAGAGGATATTCTACCACCCACTTATCATTTGGTGACAACGACAACTGTAGAGGTTTTTTAGTGGGTGAACCTCACAAAGGACTTTCTTATATGTTTCAAATGATGAATGGCGCAAGAATTAGTGTGGGCCAATGTGCTGCATCTGTTGCGATGGCTGCTTACCAGGCATCATTACAATATTGTTTAGAAAGACCACAAGGAAGAGCGGCATCAGAAAAAGATCCCTCTAAAGCACCTACATTGATCATTAACCATGCAGATGTTCAGAGAATGCTCCTTACACAAAAATCAATTTCAGAAGGATCTTTGTCGCTGGCCATGGAATGCAATAAACTTTATGACCAGGTACATGGGTCAACCGGGGAGGAAAAAGAAAATTATTTATTGCTTTTAGAATTACTTACCCCTATCGTTAAAACCTATGCCTCTGAACAAGGAAGCAGGTCAGCCGCATTGGCTATTCAAACATTGGGAGGTTATGGTTTTACTACCGATTTCCCAGTACAACAACTCTATCGGGATTTGAAAATCATGTCACTGTACGAAGGTACAACTGGCATTCAATCTCTTGACTTATTAGGTCGAAAAGTAACCATGCAGAATGGGAAAGCGGTACAACTATTAATGAATTCAATCAGTATCGATTTAAAAGCCTCAAAGGATTTCGAAAATTTGGCGCCTTATGCAAATACTTTAGATATTGAATTAAAAAGAATGGCTAAAGTGCTGACACACCTCTCCGGTTTTGCGATGAAAGGAGATTTGGAAAGATACCTTTCTGATGCAACAGTATTTATGGAAATGGCAGGACATATCATTATTGCTTGGCAGTGGTTGAAAATGGCGGTAGTAGCTGCACAAAAAATTAAAGAGTCGAATTTCAAATCCAATAGCCTTGCATTTTACCAGGGTAAAATTCATACCATGGAATTCTTTTTCAAGTATGAACTACCCCACTCTGAGGCTTGCGCAAAGACTTTAGAAGATACGCATACACTTACAAATGTCAAAACCTATGAAATGTTTCAATAAAAACAACTAAACAGCAAACTATCCACAACTTCAAAACATTCCATTTTTACACACTTGAATAACTACCTTTATCGCTTTAAATCGGGATAAATATGCTTAAAGTTGGCGTTTTTGGAGTGGGTCATTTAGGAAAATTTCACCTCAATAATTGGAAAGAAATAGAGGGAATTAAATTGGTTGGATTTTTTGATCCCAACAATGACAATGCCAATCAGGTTATGGAACAATACGGCCTGAAACGTTTTATGGATGAAGATAAATTGATGGATGCCTGTGATATTATTGATGTAATTACTCCCACAGACCACCATTATGCAGTCTGTATGCAGGCTATAAGAAAAGGGAAACATGTTTTTGTAGAAAAGCCTTTAGCAAATACTATTCAAGAAGGTAGAGATATTGTAAATATTGTAAGGGAAGCAAATGTAAAAGTGCAAGTAGGCCATGTAGAAAGGTTTAATCCCGCTTTTTTAGCTTTGAATGGAATGAATTTAAACCCGATGTTCATTGAAGTACACAGACTTGCCCAATTTAATCCAAGAGGGACTGAAGTAAGTGTTATCCTTGATTTAATGATCCATGATATCGATATTATTTTAAGTCTGGTGAAAAGTGATGTAAAAAATATTTCAGCAAGTGGAGTAGCCGTTATGACTGACACCCCTGATATCGCGAATGTTCGCATTGAATTTAATAATGGGTGTGTTGCGAATTTAACCAGTAGCAGAATAAGCATGAAAAAGATGCGTAAAATGCGCCTTTTCCAACCAAACTCTTATATAGGTATCGATTTTCTTGAAAAGAAAACAGAAATCATCAAACTAAAACAGCCTGAAGACACCAATGTATTCTCTTTTGATATTGAAACTCAAAATGGGAAAAAAACAATTGCAATTGCAAATCCAATTATTAGCCCACAGAATGCTATTAAACTTGAATTACAATCCTTTGTTAATGCAATTGAAAATAACACACCTACTGTTGTTAGTGAAATAGATGGCTTTCTAGCAATGGAAGTAGCTCATCAAATACTGGAAAAAATTAATAGTACCAGTATTCTGGTTTAAATGAATGCAAAACAATTTAAGGAATAGCACCATCTATGCACTTAGCGATTATATATTTTCTATAATCAGCTGGATTGTATTTAAGAGTATTGCTTTACCTATTCAAATTATATTTATTTCTTCAAATCGTTTTTTTGAGAATTCTCTATTCCGGGAATTTCTTTTGATTCCATTAGTGTGGGTATTGTGGTATCTATTTCTAGGGAGTTATCAGAATTCCCTCTATCAAAAGTCTAGGTTAAACGAATTAACTGATACCATCATTAATACTTCAATAGGAATCCTTTTTCTTTGGATCCTAAATTTTCAGAATAACAGCATTGCCTTTTTTAGTATTTATTTACTGATACAGTTTTCAATCATTTTTATTGGGCGTGCATTGATTCTGGAAAAGATAAAAAGAGATATTATTCATAGAAAAGTATTTTTCAATACCCTTTTTATTGGGAATAATCATGAAGCAGAAATTATCTATAAAGAATTAATTAAGAATTTTTCTTACTTAGGCTTTAAACCAATTGGATATCTTTCCACTCAAGATGACTTTAAAAATGGGTTGGCTAAATATTTAAATTGTCTGGGCAATGTGAGTAACCTCAATGAAGTAATAGATAAAGAAAATATTGATCAAGTAATTATCTCGGTTGATAAAAAACAATACCAGGAAGCTGAAAAAATAATAAATGCTTTAATAGAAAAAGAAGTGCATATCAAGATCGCACCTAATATGATTGATATTATTTCCGGGTCAGTAAAAACGAATAATGTATTTGGTGCCACTCTTATCGACCTGGAAAATGAATTACTACCATTTTGGCAACAAAATATCAAGAGGATATTCGACATAGTTTTTTCATTATTCAATCTAATTATTCTAAGTCCTTTATTGCTCTTAGTAGCAATCATTACTAAACTTACTTCCCCAGGAGATATCATCTATTTGCAAGAAAGAGTGGGACTAAAAGGCAAAACATTCTATATCTATAAGTTTAGGAGTATGATCTCAGAAGCTGAAATAAATGGCCCCGCACTTTCATCTGATCATGATTCCCGTATCACAAAATGGGGAAAGTTCATGCGTAAATGGAGGATCGACGAATTGCCGCAATTATGGAATATATTATTGGGGGATATGAGTTTTGTTGGCCCTAGACCTGAAAGGAGAATATATATCGACGAAATCTTAAAGCAGGCACCCTATTACAGATACCTTCTAAAAGTTAAGCCTGGCCTTACTTCATGGGGAATGGTTCAATTCGGATATGCATCTTCGATAAATGAAATGATCGAAAGAATGAAATATGATCTTATGTATATTGAGAACATATCACTATTACTTGACTTTAAAATTATGATTCACACAATCCGAATCATTCTATTAGGGAAAGGAAAATAATTTTAAAAAGAAATACTTTAAATCTTGAATGGACAATAACATCCAAATATTACCCTCTACTAAAATTGATCCAAACAGATGGAATAAATGCATTGCACAAAGTGATAACGCTTTAATTTATGCGGATTATTTTTTTCTTTCAAATCTTTGCGATCATTGGTCTGGACTTATCATAGGTGATTATAAAACAATAATGCCATTACCTTGGAGAAAAAAATGGGGTATCCGATATTTTTATGCTCCGGCATTTATACAACAATTGGGACTTTTTGGTGACCTTTCAAATCTTCCAATTCCCAATATTCTAAATTCATTAAAAGAGTTTGCAAGGTTTGGAGATCTATTCTTTAATTACCAAAATTCAGAGGTATTAAATAAGACAAAATGTTTTCCTAAGACAAATTATGTTCTTAATCTAAATCAATCATATCCACAAATTCATTCTAGATACTCACATGATTTAATCAAGAATTTACAAAAATCCGAGAAACGAAATCTTACCTATAAGAATGATGTAAAGATTGAGGATACAATTTTACAATTCCAAGCTCAATACCAAGAACGCTTTCCACAATATAGTTTTACAGTGTATCAAAGTCTAATAAATGTTTGTTTGGAGTTAGCAAAAAATAATCAATGTATCATTAGATCTGTACACCATGAAACAACCAATGATCCGCTGTCGATAGCTCTTTTATTGAAAGATAAAAACAGGCTCTATCTTTTACTGAATACTACAAACACTATTGGGCGTTCTTATGCTGCGAATCATTTCTTGCTAGATCAAATCATACAAGAATTTTGCGAAGAAAATCTTGTATTTGATTTTGAAGGTTCAGAGAGAAAGGGAATCAAGGAATTTTATGAATCATTTCATCCTGAATTCCAGCCTTATTTTCATTGCAGGTTTAACAACCTTCCTTTTTTAATGAACTATGTCAGGAAGCTTTTCGAAAAATAATGTTTTTTTTTCAAAAAGCTTTTACTAAAAAGCCTCGCTAATATTTAATTGTAGGTTTTATATTCTTAACTAAATGCAGCATACAATATTGGTTTTAGAATATATTTTCAATTTAGAAATTTTAGATTTTCATTCTTTCAACAACCTCAATACCGGTTATAGGATCAATTCCTTTTAATTCTACATATTCAATATTGGGGACCCAGAATGATCCCCCATTCACTCTTATAAATACTTGTTTCAGTATGGCTTGTTTTTTATTAATTTCTGTAAAAACATAAAATTTATTGTCCGTGGCTTTTCTCAAATTCATTATTTTTTTCTTATAGGAGACGAAATGAATTTCATAATTCTCCTTACTAATCATTTTAGATCTAATTCCATAGGCGAAATTTCGTTGGATATAATTGAGATCATCATGCTGACCTTTATCAGCGTACCGTATCCAAAATACATGCACTGGCTCCTCTTCATTAATCGCTCCATTCTTTATATTCAATTCATAAATCAAAGTATTTACGTTTGGGTCTCTTTGTATAAAAAAAAGTTGATTGCTATTACCAGTGGGCGTAGGATAACGGGCATCTCTTTGTGCGAACCCTTTATTTGAATTTGTTATTAAAACAAAAAAGAAAATTAAACCGATATAAAATTGTGCAACTCTCATGATAAAAAACTTATTTTCTGCTTATTCTTATAAACGGTAGCAATAGAATCATTAAGAAACTTTAAACCCCTGTAATTTAAGGCAACCCTTTAAAATTTTCATTCAAGGTTTTTAGGACAACAAAAAATAGGCTATTTTCTTGGCTTTATCACAGCAAAATATATCTCAGTTCGAATCTCAAAACCCAATCCTTGATACAAACTTATGGCACGTTGATTATCCTGACGAACATGCAAAAAAGCAGTTTTGCCTGTTTTTTGTATTTGATTGGAAAGCTGATTTACTAGAACCGCCGCAAATCCTTTTCCCACATGGGAAGGGTGTGTACACACTGCACTTACCTCTGAGAAATCGGTTAAATGTAACCTTTCACCCGCCATGGCTATCAATTGCTCATTTTCAAATATTCCAATATAATTGCCAAATTCGATTGTTCTTTGGGTAAACGGGCCTGGTTTAGTCATTGCTGTCAATTCTATCATAGCAGGTATTTGATCTTCTCCAAGTGTCTGTATCGCCACTACTGGGCCATTAAATAGCTTGGGCTTTGTGCAAACCATTTGAAATAAGCCGAGCGAAAATACTAAATCCCATTTTTTTGAAAGGATAAAAGGTTGAGCAATTAAAGTAGATACGGTTCTTCCCGCTGGCAAAAAATCAAAAAGTTTTTCCTGCGAATCAGTATCCCAATTCTCTAGGCCAACAAAAGGTGAAATTTCAGGAGAATAAATAGCAATACTTTCAGTGCCAAGATTCATTTTCGCGTCTTCTGTATGAAGCGAATTCCAAATGGGATTATCTAATATGTGGCGCAAATAGTTATAGTTTGGTAGAAAGCCAAAGATAACAATGCAAGTGAATTAAAAATAAAAAGCTTCATTTTCTCCCTTAAGAAAAAATGAAGCTCTAAGTTTAATGAGGCAGTATCGAATTATACTAGTACTCTTTTTTCCTGAAGTTGATTAGCTAACTCTATTACTTTCTCAATTAGATCCGGAATGGCTTTCTCAATTGCTGCTGTAAGTTCAATGCCTTGTTGTTGTATTGATTCTATACTTACCACAAATAAATATATCTCGGGCATTTTGTCCATTAATTGCAATGCATTCACCATATCGCGCAACCCAATATCATGGGTGCTCATGGCTCTGGGAAAATCTTTTGCAAATTTTGGTGTTATTAATCGAATGGTACCTGGTTCATTATTATCAAGCGTTGCATCAATCAAAATTACTTTATCATGAATCTCAAAAAACTCTAACAAATGAAACCCTCCTGTACCACCATCTACTACATCAATAGTTTCAGCAATGGGTAATTTCTGCAGCGCAAGTGCAGTATGCACTCCAACCCCTTCGTCGCCCATCAAATAATTACCAATGCCCAAAATCAAAAGGTCAGACATCTTTATCATACTTTGTTTTTTGGTTCGTTTGGCGTATGATGTTCTTCGTTTTGGAATACATCTTCTTCAATAAACTTCCATCCGCCTCCCATACTGCTTATTTCACCACGGCCCTCCACATAATCATGATAAAATACAAGATACACATGGATCACAGCAAATAAAATAAAGAACCACATAGACCAATGGTGAACAGTTCTGATAAAAGCATCTCCACCAAAAATAAATGGAACCCAGGCAAATAACTTAGGCAACCACCAGGTAGACATGGATGCATACAATCCGAATCCGGTTAAACATTGTACCAAAAATGCAAGGAAGGTAAAAAAATAAATAAGTCCTGCCATGGCATTGTGTCCGATACTGATATGCTCTTTACCGCGCATCATGAGGATATCAATTTTAAAAACATGCCACATTTCTTTGAAGAATTTTTTGGATGTTGGTATGAACTGATGCCAACTAGCGTATTTGTTTCCCACAAAACCCCAATAAATGCGGAATAAAAAATTAAAAAAGAAAATATAAGAGGCAATGAAATGTATTACGCGAACCCAACCCATCGTATACTGATTGGCTGCTTCCTGGTGACTTTGGATTGCCAAAGGATTAGCAATAAAGAAACCGGTTACAATGAGTACAATTATGGCAAGGGCATTTAACCAATGATAATAACGCACTGGCAATTCCCAAACATATACACGACGCAACCGATGAACATGCAAAAATTTCGTTTTCATCCGTTAATTTTTAATTGTTAATGAACTATTCACCCACTACACTAATTCTACTGATGGTTTTACCATCTTCATCGTATAAGTGAACACTACATGCCATACAAGGGTCGAAACTATGAATGGTACGTAGAATTTCTAAGGGTTGTTGTTCGTTAGCAACCGGAGTACCAATCAGTGAAGATTCATAAGCTGATAATTGTCCTTTTGAATCTCTTGGCGATGCATTCCATGTTGTTGGAACCACTAATTGATAATTCGAAATTTTTTGATCATCAATATTAATCCAATGTGCGAGGGCCCCACGTGGTGCTTCTGCATGACCAACTCCAAAAGAGTGTTTAGCCCAAGTTGCAGGATCAAAATTGCTGGTCTCAGCCATTTTGATATCTCCTTTTTTAATATTTGCAATTAATTGGTCAAAAAACTCTAATGACCATCCTGCAGCTAACTTACATTCTAACCCTCGTGCTGCAGTTCTTCCCAATGTTGAGAATAATGCTGTAATAGGAACATTCAAATCTTGCAAAGCTTTATCAACCACTTCTTTAAATTCTGGTCTGCCACTTGCATAACCTACCAACATACGAGAAAGTGGTCCAACTTCCATCGCATGACCTTTCCATCTTGGAGTTTTCAGATAACTATATTTCTCATTGGTATTAAGATTTTGGAAAGGAGGTTTAGGTCCTGAGTATTTGATATTCGTTTCACCTTTCCAAGGATGTAATCCAACATTGTTTCCTCCATTATACTCATACCAAGAGTTGGTAATATATTCTTGTACCTCATCATCTTTACGTAAATCCACTTCGTATACCTTACTAACATCTTTATTCAAAATGGCACCTGCTGGAAATTTATATCCTTTGGGATCTTTGATACCATTGGTTGGTAAATCACCATAAACTAAATAGTTTCCAATTCCACCACCAATGGCACCCCAATCTTTATAGAATGATGCAATAGCCATTAAATCGGGAATATAAACTTGTTCAATAAACTCTTTACCCTGTTTCAATAACTGTTCTACCTCAGCTAATCTTTCCGCATTAATACCGCTTACATCATCAATTCCAATAGAACAAGCCATACCTCCAACCAGATAGTTTGGATGTGGATTCTTACCTCCGAAAATCGCGTGTACCTTTACAATTTCTTTCTGCCATTCTAATGCTTCTAAATAGTGTGCTAGTCCAATTAAATTAACCTCTGCTGGTAATTTATAAGCTGGGTGTCCCCAATAACCATTTGCAAAAATTCCCAATTGGCCACTTGCTACAAATTTTTTAACACGTGTTTGAATATCACTAAAATATCCAGGAGAACTCTTAGGCCATTTTGAAATACTTTGAGCCAATTCAGATGTTTTCTTAGGATCTGCTTGTAAAGCATTTACCACATCTACCCAATCCATTGCATGCAAATGATAAAAATGCACCACGTGATCGTGCATATATAAAGCACAGAACATAATATTACGAACCAATTCTGCATTGGCTGGAACATTAATCCCTAGAGCATCTTCTACACAACGAACAGATGCCAATGAGTGTGTGGAAGTGCAAACTCCACAAACCCTTCCTACAAAAGCCCATGCATCTCGAGGATCACGGCCTTTTAAAATTTCTTCCAGCAAACGCACCATCGTACCGCTGCTAAAAGCATCTTTGATTTTACCATTTTCGATATCTGCTTCTATGCGCAGGTGTCCCTCTATTCTGGTAATCGGGTCTACAACAATTCTCTTACTCATAAAGTGAATTTGTATAATTAGTTATTAAGATTTTAATTCGTGTTCGCTTTGTTTGCCTTCTTCCTCAAGACCTTGAATCAGTTTTTTCTTGCGGACATTGGTCATTACAGCGTGTCCGGCTAAAGCAGCTGCGGTTACACCCAATGCAACTTTTCCTACATTATCGGCATTGGACTCAATTCCAAATCCCGCAAAGGAAGACCCTCTTTCATATAATCTACCATTATCCCAATAGTTCTCTTCGCTGCAACCAATACATGGGTGGCCAGATTGAATAGGGAAACTAGTTCCATTGTTCCATTTCATCACTCCACAAGCATTATAAGTTGAAGGTCCTTTACAACCTACTTTATACAAACAATATCCTTTTCTTGCATTTTCATCATCAAAGGTTTCTACATAAAGACCCGCATCGTAGAATGGTCGACGATAACATGTATCATGAACACGCTTGCTGTAGAATGCTTTAGGGCGACCTAATTTATCTAATTCAGGGATACGTCCGAAAGTAAGTAAGTGAACAATTACCCCAGCCATTACTTCACCTATAGGAGGACAACCTGGAACTTTAATCACTGGTTTGCCTTTCACTAATTTATGTATCGGAGTTGCTTTTGTTGGATTTGGTTTTGCAGATTGTACACAACCGTTGCTAGCGCAACTACCCCAAGCAATAATTGCCTGAGCATTTTCAGCTGCTTCTTCCAGAATTTGAAGAGAAGTCTTACCACCAATCATACAATAAACACCATCAGCTCCTAATGGAACACTGCCTTCTACACAAAGAATATATTTTCCTTTGTATTTAGTCATGGTATCCTGTAAACATTTCTCTGCCTGAAAGCCAGATGCAGCCATTAATGTTTCAGTATAATCTAATGAAATCTTATCTAGCAGAATATCTGCCACGATCGGATGTGATGATCTGATAAAACTTTCACTACAACAGGTACACTCTTGAAAGTGTAACCAAATTACAGGAAGCCTTGGTTGGGTTTCAAGTGCTTTTGCTACCTGACCCATGGCAGAATTTTCAAGACCGATAAAGGCAGTCATCATACTTACAAACTGAAGAAAGTCGCGTCGGCTATAACCCTTACGTTCTACCTCTTCATAATAAGTAGGCTGTTTCATTGGAACAAGCTCGTTAGACATATGTTTAGGTTTTAATTGGTAAATGCTCTTACAAAGTAGTTCTCTCTATAAAGTTCCAACATGACTGTTATCATATATATCTATGACTTAAATCATGTTTATTGGGTACCTGTTTTATTACATTGCAATAGAAATCATATAAATTCTTACGTATGAAAAGAATAACCGCATCTCTAGCACTTCTATTACCAGTAATTACTTGGGCACATCCAGGACATGGTGAAACTGATGGTTATACTATTATTCATTATTTTTCTGAGCCGCAGCACGCCATTATCACATTAGGTGTATTAGCAGCTGTAACTGTGTATATTATCAGAGAACGCAGAAAGAGCAAATCTTAGTAAAGTAGCGCTCCCATGCACGAATTATCCATTGTGATGAGCATTGTTGATTTAGCTACCAAAGAGGCAGCAAAACATCATGCAACTGCCATTGAAGAAATTGAATTAGATATTGGTTGTCTCACTGGCATTGAAATGGATTCTTTCGAATTTGCCTGGAAACAGGGCATAAAAAGAACTATATTAGAGAATGCAACAAAAAAAGTAAATCGCATTGAAGGGAAGGCAAAATGTTCTGACTGCAATACTCATTTTGATATGTTGCAGTTATACGACAGTTGCCCAAACTGTAACAGCCATCTGGCAGTTATAATTAGCGGCAAAGAATTAAAATTGAAATCCTTAGTATTACCCGATTAGTAGATTTAAATAGAACTATATGTGTGCAACCTGCGGGTGTGGACCCACTTCTCCCCACGAACACGACCATGGGCATAGTCATGGAGATAACCAAAAGACTGGCAAAACCATTGTTGATGTTGAACAGGATATTTTACAAGAAAATAACCTTCTAGCGGCAAGAAACAGAGGTTTTTTTGAAGGCCGAAATATCCTCGCTATAAATTTAGTAAGCTCGCCTGGATCTGGAAAAACCAGTCTTCTGGAAAGAACATTAACCGACCTAAAAGGAGAACTTTCATTTGCAGTTATTGAGGGGGATCAGCAAACCGCAAATGATGCAGATCGAATTCATGCTACAGGAACAAAAGTTACTCAAATAAATACTGGAAAAGGCTGTCACCTGGATGCTCATATGGTATTGCATGCTGTACAGGGAATGAAACTTCAGGCAGACAGTATTTTATTCATAGAGAATGTGGGCAATTTGGTTTGTCCTGCGATGTTTGATTTAGGTGAGCAAGAAAGAGCTGTTGTGATTAGTGTTACGGAAGGGGATGATAAGCCTCTCAAATATCCAGATATGTTTCATTCTTCTACACTGTGCATCATCAATAAAATTGATTTACTCCCTTACGTAAATTTTAATATTGAGAAGTGTAAAGAATACGCAAGAAAAGTGAATCCTTCTTTAGAAATCATTGAATTAAGTTGTACCAGTGGCGAAGGCATGCAACAATGGTACGACTGGTTAAAAAGCAAAGTATTAACGCCTGCTTAAAACTCCTTTCATGCAGGCTTTTCATATTCATATTACTGGTTTAGTTCAGGGTGTGGGCTTTCGACCATGGGTCCATAAGTTAGCATCCAATTTTTCATTGGATGGTTATGTCAATAATGGGCTTGATGGTGTACATATTTACTGTTCAGGAAATAAAGATGATGTAACTGAATTTTATCAGTCCCTTATTCTGCATCCTCCAGTTCAGGCATTAATTACCGCACACCAAATAATGCCTTACCCATCTTCATTAGGTAAGGGTTTCTATATTCAAAAAAGTGATAGAAATAATACTGTACAATTATTGATAACTCCAGATATAACACTCTGTGAAGATTGTAGAAGAGAAATCAAAACTGTTGGGAATAAAAGATATCATTACCCATTTACTACTTGCGTTAATTGTGGGCCTCGTTATTCTATAACAAATAATTTTCCTTACGATCGCGAGAATACAACCATGCATCATATTGAACAATGCCCTAGTTGTAAAAAAGAATACGAAGACCTCCATGATATTCGATACCATAGTCAAACTAATAGCTGTTCCGATTGCTGTATTGAAATGCATCTGTATCAAAAAGAGGGAATTGAAATAAAATATAATCAAGTAGAATATATAGCACATGTAATAACCTTATTACGAGAAGGCAAAATAATTGCTGTAAAAGGAATTGGAGGATACCTGCTTTTATGTGACGCAGCCAATGAAACCACTATAAAAAAATTAAGAGAAAGAAAATTCAGGCCATCAAAGCCATTTGCTGTCTTATATGCAGATATAGAAATGGTTTGCGCTGATCTTGCACTAAGTCCATTAGAGTTAACAGCATTAAAAGACCGATCTGCACCCATCGTTTTATGTTCATTAAAATCATATCCAGAAAATGGTATCTGTATAAATCATATTGCACCAAATTTAAATAGTATTGGTGCCATGTTACCTTCCTCTGCATTATTACAATTAATTGCCGATAATTTTGGCAAACCACTCATAGCAACTTCAGCAAATATCAGTGGGTCTCCTATTATTTATAAGGACAATGATGCAGTTCAATGGTTATCTTCAATTGCAGATTTCATCCTCACATATGACCGTGAAATTGTTGCACCACAGGATGATTCTGTTTTGCAAATAAGTAATCGTGGTCAAAAAATAATACTGAGAAGAAGTCGTGGATTAGCTCCTAATTATCATCCAAATACAATACCCATTTTGCCTTCACATACTTTGGCAATGGGAGCTGAATTAAAATCAGCTTTTGCTATTTCAAAAGATCAAATGCTTTTTATTAGTCAGTTTTTAGGAGATCAGGAATCTGTTGAATCGCAAGACAGCTACGACGCTTCTTTGAAACATGTTTCGGACTTATTGGGTTTTATACCCAAACAAATATTAATCGATATCCATCCCAGATATTTTGTTTCCGAAAAAGGGTTAGAGCTGTCAATGAAAAATAACATTCCCATCTGCAGCATACAGCATCATGAAGCTCATTTTGCAGCAGTCTTATCAGAAAATAAATTGATGGATTTAAAGGAACCGGTACTTGGTATTATATGGGATGGTGCAGGATATGGATCAGATGGAAAAATCTGGGGTGGTGAAGTTTTTATTTTTGATCAGGGTGAAATAAAAAGAGCTGCCCATCTCAAATATTTTCCACAATTGATGGGCGATAAAATGAGTAAAGAGCCAAGACTTTCTGCTTTAAGTATTTTACAAAATTTTCCACTTGCACAAAACTTAATACAAAAACATTTTACCGAACAGGAATGGACTTATTATCAACAACTTAGTCGTCAACCAAACTTAGTTTTTACAAGTAGTATGGGCCGACTAATTGATGCGGTAGCCTGCATTTTAGGATTAATGCCTGTATGTTCATATGAAGGCGAATCAGCCATGCTTTTAGAGGCATTGGCAAAAAAGTGTAAGAACCGGAGTTACGATTATTACCACTTACCTTTGAATGAAGGTGAATTTGACTGGGCCGTATTGATCAATGAATTGATTCATGATTGGTTTCAAAAAGAGGCAAACGAAGTTATAGCTTGGAAATTTTTCTATTCGTTGGCCAAAGCAATTGCAAGAACTAGCAATCATTTTTTTATCGATAAAATCGCTTTTAGTGGTGGCGTATTTCAAAATGCATTATTAGTGGATTTGATCATTGAAATTCTTCAACACAAAAGAGAATTATATTTCCATGTGCAGTTGAGTCCGAATGACGAATGCATCAGCCTAGGACAGATGGCATGGTTCAGTAAATTTGGAGATCCGAACTTTAAATAAAAAATGAATTATCATAATTATCCTCAATAAATTAAAAAATTATGTGCTTAGCCATTCCAGGAAAAATCATCGCTATCACCGAACAGCTAGATGAAACTTTTAGAAAAGGAAAAGTTTCATTCGGAGGTATCATGAAAGAAGTTAGCTTATACATGGTTCCAGAAGCAAAAGTGGATGACTATGTTTTAGTACATGTAGGTGTTGCTATCAATATTGTTGATGAAGAAGAAGCTAAACTCACATTTAGTTATTTAAAAAGTATGGGAGAAGTGGAAGAATTAAATACACCCGATTCTATAAAAACCAATCCATAAGCATGAAATTTTTATCAGAATATCGCGACCCACAATTGGTGCAGGAATACATTAAAGAATTACACCGTATTACCACGAAAAACTGGACCTTAATGGAAATTTGTGGTGGTCAAACGCATAGCTTAGTGAAAAATGGCATACTCGATATGTTGCCAGAAAAAATCACAATGGTACATGGTCCTGGTTGCCCAGTCTGTGTAACTAGTCTGAGTGTAATTGATGAAGCGGTTTGGCTGGCAGAACAACCCAATCATATACTCTGTTCCTTTGGTGATATGCTAAGGGTACCCGGCAGCAAAAAAAGTTTATTAGAAGCGAAAGCCGAAGGTGCCGATGTTAGAATACTTTATTCACCATTAGAAGCTGTTGAATTAGCAAAATCAAATCCCTCTAAAGAAGTAATCTTTTTTGCTGTAGGATTTGAAACAACTGCACCTGCTAATGCACTCAGTGTGATACATGCAGCACAACAAAATGTTGTAAACTATAGTATCCTTGCTTCTCACGTATTAGTTCCTCCAGCCATGGAAGCTATTTTAAGCGATGAGGCGAATGTGATTGATGCTTTTTTAGCAGCAGGACATGTTTGTACCATTATGGGATTGGATGAATATTATCCAGTTGCAGAAAAATATAAAATTCCAATTGTTGTAACAGGCTTTGAACCAGTTGATTTATTGCAGGGAATTTTAATGGCCGTGAACCAATTGGAAAAAGGAGAATATATCGTAGAAAATCAATACGCCAGAGCTGTTTTAAGAGAAGGCAACAAAATGGCAAAAGATACCATTGAAAAAGTATTTTCAGTGAGTGATCGTGTTTGGAGGGGAATCGGATCTATTCCTCAAAGTGGGTTTGAAGTAAATGAGCGGTATAAATTGTTTAATGCAAGATTGAAATTCAATATTGATATCCCCTTTGCTGAAGAAAATAAAGAATGTATCAGCGGTGATATCATGAAGGGATTAAAGAAACCAAAACAATGCCCCAATTTTGGAACCAAGTGTAAGCCCGAACACCCACTAGGTGCACCAATGGTAAGTAGTGAAGGCGCCTGCGCTGCATATTACCATTATAGTTCAGATACCATTCTACAATAATTTATTTTTTGATAAAAAAAATTGAATCAATTGACAAATCAAAATAGTTTTCAATTATCCTGCCCAATGCCAAAATTTGATTTTGATGTTATCACACTTGGCCATGGCAGTGGAGGATTATTAACGCATCGGTTATTACAAAGTGGCGTCTTTGATATTTTAAAAAACGACATGCTCGATCAACAACATGATGGAGCTAGTTTTACATTAAATGGGAGAACAGCATTTAGCACGGATAGTTATGTAATCTCCCCTATTTTTTTTCCTGGAGGTAATATTGGAGAACTAGCCATTTATGGAACGGTGAATGATCTTGCGATGTGCGGAGCTGAAGCAAAGTATCTTTCGCTAGCATTTATCATTGAAGAAGGGATGACAATGGAATCCTTCTGGATTATTTTAAATGGCATTAAAAATGCTATTGATAAAGCAGGTGTGAAAATTGTTACGGGCGACACTAAAGTGGTAGAAAGAGGTAAAGGAGATCAAATTTTTATCAATACTTCGGGTATCGGCATCATTCATCCAAAAGCCAATATCCATCACAATCGTATTGAAGTTGGCGACCAAATTATACTCAGTGGAAACATTGCGCAACATGGCATCGCTATCATGAGTAAAAGAGAAGGATTAGAATTTGAAACAGATATCGTTAGCGATTCCATCAATCTTAATCATACCATTCTTTCTTTAATTGAAGCATTAGGAGAAGATATTAAATTTTTACGCGACCCAACAAGAGGGGGATTAGCATCGGTATTAAATGAATTAGCAGAAATCAGAAAATTGGGATTCGTGATTGATCAAAATAGTATTCCAATTGATGAACAAGTTGAGGGTGCTTGTGAGATGCTAGGTTTGGATCCTTTATATGTTGCCAATGAAGGTCTATTTGTTATGATAGTAAAGAAAGAAGCTGCTAATAAGGCCCTAGAACTGCTACATCAAGATGAGAATGGATTGAAAGCAAAAATCATTGGTGAAGTAACGGATGTACATGCTGGAAAAGTAATGATGAAAAGCAGAATTGGCGGACACCGCGTGGTAGGTTATTTAACTGGTGAGCAACTTCCCAGAATCTGTTAATACTTTATCTTCTTAAATAGGATTTTAACATTCTCACGCATTCTATGCTATCATTTGAATGAATAGTGCTACTACTAAGGATTTTAAATAATTACTGTTGTATCACCATTTAAAACAAACGATATGCCACAGCCAAAACCAAATTTCAAGCCCCATTATGATAATTTTATCGGTGGGCAATTTGTACCTCCAGTTAATGGAGTTTATTTCGAAAATTCCAGTCCAATTGACGGTAAAGTATTTACCAAAGCAGCCCGTTCAGGTAAAGAAGACATTGAATTAGCGC
>Ga0194061_1000814_pt1 | contig 19038 bp, 14 predicted proteins | sample SepL2221m_MetaG_FD_163423 | JGI IMG/M metagenome (GOLD analysis project Ga0194061, IMG submission 163423) | Anoxic zone freshwater microbial communities from boreal shield lake in IISD Experimental Lakes Area, Ontario, Canada - Sep2016-L224-21m | ecosystem: Environmental > Aquatic > Freshwater >... | reverse complement strand
CGGCAAAGATCGGCTTGGCTAGTTCCAGTTGTACGGTGCCCAAATCATTCATCTGCAAACGGCTGGACGCCACGCCATTGAGCGTCTTGAGGTCTACGCGCTGCTGCACCTGCGTCAGTTTGGCCGGCACAGTCCGGCTGGTATGCCGCAGGAGATAATTCTTGCCGCCCTGCGCGGCTTGGGCATCAAACCACACCACATGGGCATTGATATGCTGTACCACCGCCGGCGGTTGGGTCAGCGCCACAATCATATCGCCCCGGCTGATATCAATTTCATCGGCCAGCACCAGTGTGACGGCCTGACCCGCATGGGCCACGGTCAAATCCCCATCCACTGTGTGTATGCGTTTGATGGTGGTGCGCCGGCCCGCCGGTAGCACCAAAACCGTTTCATCCACATGCAACCGCCCGCGTGCCAGCGTGCCCGCAAAGCCGCGGAAATGCAGGTCCGGACGGATGACATACTGAACCGCAAACCGGGCCGGCCCTGCCGACTCGTGCTGTTCCTGCGGTTCCACAGCCTCTAACCACTCCAGGAGCGTTGGTCCCTGATACCAGGGAATATCTTCATCCCCGCGCGTGACAATGTTGTGCCCCAGCAGGGCCGATACCGGGATATAGGCATCGGCGGTAGCGCCGAACTTGGCCAATACCGCGCTGTATTCCGCGCGGATGGCTTCGTAGACCTTGGGGTCGTAGCCCACCAAATCCATTTTGTTGATGGCTACCACGATGTGCCGGATCCCCAGCAGATGGGCAATATAGCCATGCCGGCGTGACTGCGGCAGTACGCCCAGCCGGGCATCAATCAGAATAATCGCCACATCCGCCGTCGAGGCGCCGGTGGCCATGTTGCGGGTGTATTGTTCGTGGCCGGGGCAGTCGGCGATGATGTATTTGCGCGTGCCGGTGGAGAAATAGCGGTAGGCCACATCAATGGTGATGCCCTGTTCGCGTTCAGCCTGCAGGCCGTCGGTCAGCAGGGACAAATCCACCGCCGACAGGCCTTTGCGCTGGGACGTGGAAGTGATGTTGGCCAGCGTATCGGACAAAATAGATTTGGTGTCAAACAGCAACCGGCCAATGAGTGTGCTCTTGCCATCATCCACGCTGCCGCAGGTCAGAAAACGTACCAAGCCGCGGTCAACAACGGTGCTGGGGGTAGTGGGTATAACAGTGGTCATCAGCGTAACTTTCGTGCTTAGAAATAGCCTTCTTTTTTCCGTTGTTCCATGGCCGCATCGGAGGTTTGATCATCCAGCCGCGTGGCCCCGCGTTCGGTAATGGTCGTGGCGGCGGTTTCGTGGATAATCTTTTCCACGGTGTCCGCGGTGGATTCCACCGGCGCGGTACAGGTGATGTCCCCCACCGTGCGATAGCGTACCGACAGGGTTTCAACCTTGGCATCGGGCGCGGGTGGAGTCAGCGGCGTCACCGGCACCAGGACATTGCCCCGCCGTACGACGGGGCGTTGATGGGCAAAGTAAATGCTGGGCAGGGGTAACTTTTCCAGCGCGATGTACTGCCATACATCCAGTTCGGTCCAATTCGAGATCGGAAACGCCCGGATGTTCTCACCTTTGGCGACCTGGGCGTTGTAGAGGTTCCACAATTCCGGGCGCTGGTTCTTGGGGTCCCATTGACCGTGGCGATCGCGGAAGGAAAAAACCCGTTCCTTGGCGCGGGCTTTTTCTTCGTCCCGCCGGGCCCCGCCAATGCAGCAATCAAACTCAAATTCCGCGATGGTCTCCAACAGCGTGACCGATTGATAGCGATTGCGTGATTCGTCCGCACTGCGCAGCACCACCGTCCCCCGGGCCATGGAATCTTCCACGCTGCGTACGATCAACCGTTCGCCCAGTTCCGCGGCCCGATGGTCACGATAGGCGATAACCTCGGGATAATTATGCCCGGTATCCACATGCACCAGCGGGAACGGAAACCGCCCCGGCCGGAAGGCTTTTTCCGCTAGCCGCAGGAGGACAATCGAGTCTTTACCACCCGAAAAGAGCAAAGCCGGGCGGGCACACTGGCCGGCGACCTCGCGCATGATGTAGATGGCCTCCGCCTCCAATTGCCGCAGGTGCGTAGATAGCCCCAATTCGGTGGCGGGTGGTTGTAAAATCGCGGTCATAAGCACACTTCCATAAGGTACAAAATCAATCTCATACTAGATTGATAGGTTATGTGGGCATAGGGATTAAGTCAAGTAGACCGCGAACCGGAGGAAATTCTGTTTACCTGCCAGCCCGTCTGATATCTGCTATGTGTATGTGAATAATAGACTTAGCCATCGCGCAGCCAAGTCACTTCCGCGGCACTCAAAGGCACCGATAGGGCCATAAAGCTGGTTCTGGTTTCCTCGATGCTGCGCGGGCCAATCAGCGCAAAGGTGGGGAATTTCTGGTTCAGCACATACGCCAGCGCGATTTGGATCGGGGTACAGCCTTTTTTCCGGGCCAACTCTTCCGCGCGGGCTTTGCGGGCGAAATTGTCCGCGCTGTACCAGCAACGCACCAATTCTTTGTCGGTGGTGTAGGCCGGATCGCCGAGGACAAAGAAGCCCCGCGCCTGACTGCTCCACGGCATCAGCGGCATCTGGGTCGCCTCATGCCAGGCCAGAATCTCGGGGTCACTGGCCGTAAGACACCCTGCCCACACCGGGTCCACCATACGGGCCAGCGCCAAATTATTGGAGACGGCACTGAAGCCGGTTTTACCGTGCGCCCGGGCATAGGCATTGAACGCATCCACCCGCGCGGGCGTCCAGTTCGATCCACCAAAGGCGCGCATCCGTCCCGCCTGAAGATGCTCGTTCAGCACGTCAACAAATTCCCCCACCGGCACCGTCGGGTTGTCGCGGTGGAGCATGTAGATATCGAGATAGTCGGTCTGTAACCGGCCCAGCGACTCGTGCAATTGGCGGGTCAGATTCACCGGGTCGCAGCACGGCGTGTGGGCGCCTTTGCCCAGAATCACCACCTGTTCGCGGACGCCGCGATTGGTCACCCACTGTCCCAGGGCTTTTTCACATTCCCCGCCGGCATAGACATACGCTGTATCAAAGGTGTTGCCACCCCGGGTGTAATAATCGTCAAACACCGCCACTGCATGAGGGAACGCACTGAGCCGTTGATTATCCACGCCCATGACCAGTCGTGCCACAGGCTTGGTCACGCCCGCCAGCCGACCATAGGTCATCGGCGCAGCCGTACTGATGGACAAGGGACGCTGGGCCAGAGTCTGTGTCCTCCGCTCAGGTAGTTCCGCGTTATAACGCTGGCCCAAATCGGCGCGCCAACGGTCCAGCAGTTTCATGTTACCGAGCGTATCGGCCCAACTCATGGCGGGGAACGCGGCGCTGCCTTGCCCCCGTGCCACCGTAGCCGCCACCACATCGGCCTCCAGGGTATACGCCGTAGCCCCGGCATCCGTATCGCAGGCAATTACTTGTGTTTCTTTGCCCCGGGTGACAGTCAGAGTAGTCCCGGTGGGTTGGGGAACCCATTGGGTCAGCACGATATTCCCTTCGCTGCCATAGATACGCACCACATTATCCATATTGCATTGCACACCGCAGGCGATATGCGCGGTGATTTCGTGGCCCGCAGCGCCGCTAAATTTTAGTACTGCCGCGGCATATTCATCCACACCCGTGGGCCCGATGTGCCCCACCCCTTTGAATTCGATCGGTTCGGCCGGCCCATCCAACCCCAAGCCCACGCCCGCCACCAGGCGCACCATCGTGGTACAGTAACCGCCGACATCCAGGATGCCCCCGCCGCCGAGGTCATTGTTCAGTAACCGACTGTCATAATTCGGCCCGCAGTTGAAGGCGAAGTTCGCCTGAACCGCACGGACCTGACCAATCGCACCGGCCTTGAGCAATTCCACCAGCTTAGCCACCACCGGGTGACAACGATACATGAAAGCTTCCATCAGAAACACGCCGTTGGCCCGTGCGGCCTCAATAGCCACCATCGCTTCGGCATGATTCAGCCCAATGGGTTTTTCCACCAGAATATGCTTGCCCGCTTCCGCAGCCTGTACGGCCAGCGCCACATGCTGGGGATGCGGCGTGGCAATATACACGGCCTGCACCTCTGGGTCGGCCAGCAACGCTGCGTAACTGCCGTAACGCTGCACCGGATAGTTCTGCCAGAAGTCGCCATGCTTATCAATTCCGAAGCGGTCCGCTTCGGCTTGCGTCCGAGAGGCCACCGCCACCACCCGGCCGGTTTGCGACAACAGCATCCCCTTGGCAAAGATACTGGCAATCCGACCCGTAGAAATAATGCCCCAATTCAGCATGGCGAAGGCCTCGTTTGAAGTATGTCAACAAAAATTACTTCGTCGGCGTTGGCCCAATAATTGGCGGAAACATGGCGAACATACCCATCCGCACGACGCGCTAACGATTCATATTGAAACCGTTAAATTCCCGACAAATCCTGATCCTTACCCTCGGTAGGGTCTTTGAACGTGGGGCTGAAGCCATAACGCAGACCTTCGGGCGATAATTGCTGCCAGCCGGTGCCGGCGGGATGTTTGCCCGCAGGGGGAATCCAGCCATGACCACGTTCGGCCTTGATAATGATGTCCACCGCTTCCTGAATCGAGTCGGTGAGGTGGAACAGTTCCATATCTTCTTCGTGGATGTAGTGGTGGCGTTCCAACATCACATTCCGCAACCAGCTAATCAGACCGCCCCAATAATCCGTCCCCATAAGCACCACGGGGAAGGGATCAGACTTGTGGGTCTGGATCAGGGTTAAGGCCTCAAACATCTCGTCCATGGTGCCAAAACCACCGGGCATACATACGAAGGCGCGGCTGTATTTGACAAACATCACCTTACGGACGAAAAAGTAGTGGTTCGTCACACTGACATTCTGGTAAGGATTGGCCGTCTGTTCCATGGGCAGGGTGATATTAAGCCCGACCGATACCCCGCCGGCCTCTTTGGCGCCGCGGTTGGCGGCCTCCATGATGCCCGGCCCACCGCCCGTGATGACGGTAAAGCCTTTTTTCGCCAATAAGGCCCCCAGATCACGCGCGATCTGATAATACTGATCCGTGGGTTTGGTCCGGGCCGAGCCGAAAACACTCACGGCCGGGCCGACATTGGCCATGGTTTCGAAGCCTTCGACAAACTCACCCATGATGCGGAACAGCCGCCAGGCATCCTGACTGAGTTGTTGGCCTATATCCATTTGACGCGGGTCGTATGACATAATTTCGCTCCTGAACAGACTTTGTTCGCTTAAGTTTACCCAGACTATCAGTCCCTGCCCAGCGAAACCAGTTAAAATCACTTGATTGCCCCGCCCGAGTGGCGATAATGCAGAAAGATTATGATAGTGTTCATGTAACCTTGGGAGTCCCAATGGATTTCTTAAAACTATTGTCCGAAACCCCCGGCGTACCCGGACGCGAAGAACGCGTGCGTAAGGTCATCCAAAACGAGATCACCGGCCTCTTCCACGAGACGCGGGTGGACGATCTGGGCAACCTGATATGTATCCGCAACGCCGACAAGGTCGCCAAAGGTAAGACCCCAAAACGGGTGCTGATTGCCGCACACATGGATCAAATCGGTTTTTATGTCCGGCATGTGGACGACCGGGGCTTTATCCGGCTGCATAACGTGGGGGGATTCGACCCGCGCACGCTGCCAGCGCATCGAGTATTAGTCCAAGGCAAAAAAGACCTTTACGGAATGCTAATGCCGGGGATCAAACCCATCCACATCGCCACAGATGAAGAACGGCGTAAGACGCTGGCCATGACGGACTTTTATGTGGATATCGGCTTGCCGGGAAAAAAGGTCAAGGAACTGGTGCGCGTCGGCGACCCGGTCACGCTGGTGGAGCCGTGCCTCGAGATCGGCGATCTGGTCTGCGGACAAGCCATGGACAACCGGGTATCGGTATGGACGGTCATCCGGGCCATGCAGCGGTTGCGTCATTCGCCGTGTGACATTGTGGTGGTCTTCTCGGTGCAGGAAGAGGTGGGCTTGCGCGGGGCCGGGCCGGCCACCTATGGCGTGGAACCCGATGTGGCCATCGCGGTGGATACCACGCTTGCCTGCGACATCCCCGGCGTGCCGGACGAGCAGTCGGTATCGCATCTGGGCAAAGGCGCGGGCATCAAAATCATGGACAGTTCGATCATCAGTGATCGGGCGCTGGTGGATAATTTTGTGGCGGTGGCGGAAAAGCACCGGATTGCCCACCAGTTGGAATTACTCCCGCTGGGTGGCAACGATGCCGGCGCCATGCAGCGCAGCCGGGCGGGTATGCGGGCCATTACCATCAGTATTCCCACCCGCTATATCCACACCGTCAACGAGTGTATCAACCGCAAGGATTTGCACGCCACACGTGATCTGCTGGCGGCGTGGCTGGAACAGGGAATCTAATCTCCGGGAAGCAAGGGATATCATGACGATGCAATTTGATACCAAAGTATGCGGAAATGTGGACCACGCACTCTATCTGGAGTGGCTCTGCACCAATGGCCGGGGCGGGTATGCCTCGGGCTCGGTGGCGGGTGCCAATACGCGCAAGTATCACGGTTATCTGGTGGTGGCGATGGCACCGCCGGTGAACCGGCTGGTCATGCTCAGTCGCGTGGAAGACCGGGTGGTGCATGCCGGGGTGGTGACAGATTTATCCACGGCGGAATTTCCCGATGTGATTCACCCCCAGGGGTATCGGCATATCGAATCGTTCACCTACGATGATGGGCCGGTGTGGGTGTATCGCGTGGGCCCCCTGCGCGTGCGCAAGACCATCAAACTGATTCACGATACCGACAATCTGGTAGTGCAATATGAGTTGCTTGCGCCGAGTGTGCTGGAGAGTCCGGTAAAATTGGTGGTGCAACCGTTGTTTGCGGGCCGGGATTTTCATGCCACCATCCAACCGCATTGGCGGCCGGCCTGGAGTCTGGTAAATCACGGCAGCGATTATTTCTCGGTGACCGTACCAGGGCTGCCCTGTGCCATCAACCTGAGCCACAACGCCGACAAGTTCACTCCCGCGCCGAGTTGGTGGTACAACTTTATGTTCCGGCAGGAACGCCAGCGCGGCTATCCGGACCGGGATGATTTGTGGAATCCGGGCGCGTTGGAATTCACCCTCCAAGCGGGCAAGCCGGTGGGCTTTATCTGCGCCACCCAGCCGGTGGCGTATAACCGCGTGCCGGAATTGCTGACCCAACAGGCCCGGCATCATGAGGAGGTGGATGGTTTCATTCCCGAAGCCAAGCAGGACCCGTTCCTGCTGGCGTTGGTGCGGGCTTCGGATCAATTCATCGTCCGGCGCGGCCCGGCCCCCAGCGAACCCAAACAACTCGCCCCCATGTCCATCATCGCGGGCCTGCCGTGGTTTGAGGATTGGGGTCGTGATACCTTTATTGCCCTTCCGGGATTAACCTTGTGTACCGGAAGATTTGATATTGCCCGGGGCATTCTCAAAACCTACGCGGAACATCTGCACCAGGGTCTGCTGCCCAACCGGTTCCCCGACAAGGCGCACCATCCGGATTACAACACTGTGGATGCCGCCATGTGGTATCTGCAGTCGGCGTACAGTTTCTGGCGCTATACCGGCGATGTGGCGTTCCTCAAGGCGGTGCTGTATGACCCGATGGTGGAGATTATCCGGCATTATCGCGATGGCACCGATTTCGATATCCGCATGGATGGCGATGGGCTGATCCGTGCGGGCAGTCACGGACTGCAACTGACATGGATGGATGCCAAGGTGGGCGAGTGGGTGGTCACCCCGCGCCACGGCAAGCCCGTGGAAATCAACGCCCTATGGTACAACGGGCTCGAGATGATGCGCCAGCTGGCGCTGACCATTGGCGATGAACCCAATGCCCGCGAGTTCCGGCAACTGGCCGCCATGGTGGCCGATAGTTTCCCGCGGACGTTCTGGAATGCGGCGGCAGGTTATTGCCACGATGTGGTCAGTGATGAGGGCAAGCCGGACCGTTCGCTGCGGCCCAACCAACTGATGGCCGTCTGCCTGCCCTTCTCCCCGCTCAGTCCGGACCAACAAATGGCGGTGGTCAACACCTGTCAGAAGCATCTGCTCACCCCCATGGGCATGCGAACGCTGGCCCGTGATGACCAAGCCTTCCATGCCCGTTGCGAGGGCGACCAGTTGGCCCGCGATATGGCGTATCATCAGGGCACAGTTTGGCCGTGGCTGATCGGGCCGTTTGTGTCCGCATATGTGCGTGCCCATGGCGGTACGGCTGAGGCCCGCCAGCAGGCCCGTGGCTTCCTGATGCCCATGCAGCAGCACATGCGGGATGCAGGTCTGGGGTCTATCAGCGAAATTGCCGATGCCGTGGAACCCTTCAGCCCGCGCGGTTGCATTGCCCAGGCCTGGTCCGTGGGGGAAGTCTTGCGCAGCTATTACGAAGACGTGCTGGATCGCGCCCCGGCGTGGCCGCAGTTACGGTGACGGCCTAACATAATAGCATGGTTAGAACAGGTTCCTTTGCAGAGGTGACTTATGCGGATGCGGTATCTGGCTGTGGCTATAGCGGCCATTCTTGGGGTGATGGGCTTGGCACTGGCACAAAATGTCGTGCGGGAACGTGTGGCCACTACCAATGCGATGCCACGCATACAACCCAAGGCCGTTAAAATGAACCTGCTTCATCCGGAGTCGTACAGTAATCTTGATCTGGAAAAACTCACCCCCCAGCAGCGGGCGGAGCTGAACAAGCTGCGCCAGGCCACGGACTTGAAAGTGGCCCGGATTATGGCAGAAGAGCAAACCGCCATTGCGCGGATCTGCCAGCCCGGTTTGGACGCCAATGCCATAGCCCAGCCAATGCTGGACAACCTGTCGGAGCTTTCGGAAGCCGAGTCCCTGCGTCTGCAAATGCTGCTGGACCGGCGGGCCAAAGCGATGGAAGCACTGAGCAACATCATGAAAAAACTGCATGAAACCAGCCAGACCATCATTGAAAACATGAAATAACGGCAACGCTGGCCAGCAGACGTTTCCATGCCAGATCACCGCCCCAATCCGCACATTGATTGTCCCCTTTCACTGGCCTATCATGGCGTGCAATATTTATTTGTTTTTTGTCAAAGGAGGCTGGCTTATGGCAATACAACATTGGATGGCGTGGGAAGGTGGCGTGGATTTGGTGGCGATGACCCAGCCGGGACTGACCCAGCCGAATGTGATTGTGCATGTGGCGCGGAAAGTACATACCCCGCTGGGTTCGGCGGCATCAGGCATGGTATTTTTCCAGCCGGACCCCAATGCCGCGCCGCTGGCGCTGGGTTTCATCTCGACCGACCCCAACGGTGTAGGCCGATATTTTGGTCCCAAGATTTTCGCCGGAACCCCGTTTGAACACGCCCCGGTACTGCTGGCGGATATCAACATTCAACAGTTACAGCCCGGCAGTGTGACGGCCATCGTCACCATCGGTGATCTGGTCATCAAAACCACATTGAGCCAATTGGGTGCTCTGGAACTAATCAACCGCGCCCCCGCCGCAATGCCACCCTTTGCCCAACAGGGACTGGAAGCCGTGGCCGGGAAGGCCACCCTCAACGTGAATGGCAAAGATATCGCCATCACCGTACCGCCGATTGGGATTTCCGGCGGGCCCGCCGCAGTCTGGACCCCGGCGGGCATTTACGCCCGGTGACGTTACCGCATACGCGTACAAAGCTTAGTATTTTTGCCAAGTTAAAGCTTTTTTACGACCGTAGAATGCTTAATTATCATGCACACATGAAAAACACCACATAAAACCAAAGAAAACATCCGCCATCTTGCCTATTTTTTAATCATTTGCATGCCTATATAGCACATTTTGTGTACTTTTGCCTTTGAATGCCTATTTTTATGGCACGTCTAGTTTTTTTGCGGTACGATACCCCTCGTAGCGAAGCCAATTCTTTCATTCTCTTTTTCTGGAGGTTTGTATGAATCTGCGTCGTCCCAATGGCAGCGAAGTCACCAATACTGTGAACCGCTCCAAGAACATCGTTCCCATGTCCGGTCTGTGCTCGGTATGCAGAGACGACTGCCATGGCGGTTGCGAAATTTTCCAGGCCTCATTCCGTGGCCGGGAATTGTTGTATCCCAAGCCCTTCGGTTCCATCACCGCGGGCGCGGATAAAGATTATCCCGTGGATTATTCCCATATCAATATCCAAGGCTACGCGCAGGGCGCCAAAGGTTTGCCCGCAGGCGTGGTAGGCGGACCCGATACGGCCGTCTTCCCCGCCGTCAGCACGGAAACCTCCTATGGCTGGACCCAGAAGGTAAAGTTGAAAGTGCCGATGTTCACCGGCGCGCTGGGCTCGACCGAAATCGCACGCAAACACTGGGAACATTTCGCCGTGGGTGCGGCCATCAGCGGGATCACGCTGGTCTGCGGGGAGAATGTCTGCGGGATTGACCCGCAACTGGAACTCGACAGTAACGGCAAGATCAAAAACTCGCCGGAAATGGACCGCCGGATCAGCACGTACAAGCGTTATCAGTCGGGCTTCGGCGAAATTCTGGTGCAGATGAATGTCGAGGATACCCGTCTGGGCGTGGCGGAATATGTCAGCCAGAAACACGGTCTGGATACTATCGAACTCAAATGGGGTCAGGGCGCCAAGTGTATCGGCGGGGAAATTAAAGTCAACTCGCTGGAACGCGCCAAAGAACTGAAACGCCGGGGCTATATCGTACTGCCCGATCCGACACTGGAAGCCAATGAGTTGGCTTACAAGGACGGCGCCATCAAGGAATTCGAACGCCACAGCCGACTGGGCTTTGTCAGCCATGAAGGCTTCCTGGCCGAAGTGAAACGGCTGCGCCAACTCGGCTTCAAACGCATCACGCTCAAAACCGGGGCGTATTCCATGGTGGAATTGGCCCAGGCCATGCGCTGGGGCGCGGAAGCCCAAATTGATCTGCTGACCATTGACGGCGCCCCCGGCGGGACCGGCATGAGCCCCTGGCCGATGATGAACGAATGGGGCACCCCCACGTTCTATCTGCAATCGCTGGCCTACGAATTCGCCACCAAGCTCCAGGCCCGCGGTCTGCGCGTGCCGGATCTGGCGATGGGCGGTGGGTTCTCGACCGAAGATCATATCTTCAAAGCCATTGCCATGGGCGCGCCGTTCTTCAAAGCGGTCTGCATGGGTCGGGCGCTCATGATTCCGGGCATGGTGGGACGTAACATCGAACAATGGATCAAAGATGGCAAACTGCCCAGCACCGTGGCCAAGTTCGGCACCACCGTGGAACAGATTTTTGTCAGCTATGAAGAACTCAAAGGCATCTACGGCAAGGAACTGGCCAATATTCCCATGGGCGCCATTGGCCTGTATACCTTCAGCCAGAAGATGCGTACCGGCCTGCAACAGTTGATGGCGGGGAGTCGCAACTTTGCGCTCAACACCCTCAGCCGGCAAGACCTGATGTGCCTGACCGAAGAAGCCGCGAAGATTTCCGGCATTCCGTATGTCATGAATGCCTATCGCGACGAAGCCCAGAAGATTCTGGAATCGTAACGGCAAGCAGATAACGAACGACGAAAAAGGCCACCGCCCGAGTAGCTTGGACGGTGGCCTTTGTATTGGACGAGTCCGTGCGTCCCGGAATAGATGCCCGATCTGGCCCCAGACTGCCAGCGGGTTTACTTCGTCGGAGTTTTGGTTTCTTCGAACACAAAACCATTCTTGGTGGCCTGCTGGCGGATCATGCTCCGCAGATTGGCATCCAGCGATTGTTTGTCGCTGAGTCCCTGCTTGGTCATTTCGGCCTTGACATAGGCCTCGCGTTTGACACCCAGTTCCTGAATCTGCTTCTGAATGTCGGCGCGTTCTTTGGCTTTATCCTGCAAATATTTTTCCCGACCCGCCGCATCCAGACTGCGCATCGCTTCGGGCAGGTCTTCGGTTTTAACTTCAGATAGTTTCACCGTGCCCTCCGTCAACGCATCATTCAGATCCCAGCCCGAATTACGGTACAGCGCCCCGCTCTTGGTCACGGCCCGTTCCGCCGCTGCGGCCGGGGCGGTGGATTTGGCGGCACTGTCCATTGCCGCCTGTTGCTGAGCTGCCGCCTCACGTTTCGCGCCATAACCGACATACGTGGTATTCAGCTTGCCGCTGAGATCGGCCAAATCCTTGTCGAAGGGGGTATTAACCGCCACGGTGCCATTGTTGGCATCAATGGCGGCAAATTGGCCATCCGCCCACGCGGCGGCATCGGCCCAGCCGGTCTGGCGGCCCGAGGCTTCATCGCCACAGTAGATGGTGTTAATAATGATGCCCTTCCCGGCCACGATCTGGCAGGCGTCTTTGAGTTTGACCTTGTCATCCTGTGTGGCGGGTTCATTGCCCGCCACGACGATAATCTTGAGGGCACCTTTTTGGGCAGACCAGGTTAATTGCTCCGCGGCGGCCACCGATACCCGAGCGACGTATTCCGTGCCGCCATTGGTTTTCAGGGCAAACAGCTTGCTGTAAATACCGTCCAGATCAGTAGTTAAGTCCGATAACTGGGAGACCCAGCCGGTTTTGGCATCCAAACCATCATTGCCATAGTGGTACAACGCCACGCGCAGATTGGGCTTGGGTTGGGCTTTGGCCAGTTCATTGACGATGGCCCATAACTTCTGCCGGGCGGAATCAATCAGCCCGTCCATCGAGCCGGAGGTATCCAAACAGATGGCCAAATCCACGTCCTGGGATTGCATAGGCCGGGTGGTTGGGGGCACGGCTATCACCGGTTGGGCGGGTAGCAGGTGGGGACAGGCAGCGGCAGCGGCCAACATGGCGGCGGCAAAGGCGAGACGGATGGGCTTACGCATGGCAATCTCCTTTAAAGGTGCTATGTTGGCTTATTGGACGCCGGAAATGGGAGCCAAGTTCCCAAAAAAATCCGGGGGGATATTACGGCCAGTTGAAAACACCAGATTCCGGGCCTATTGTCTGTAATTAACGGGAAGTGAATTTCCTGTAAAGAAATGGAATTTGTCTGATGCAACCCTATTACGGAGTAAAAAAACGATGATCTTCTCCAATCCCAGCGAGTATGCGATCCGGGCTTTGTCGGAAATGGCCGTGCAGTTGCATGACCCCGAAGCCACCAAAGGCCGGCGGCCCGGCTACATCATGTTGGACCGGCTGACGGAATCGGCCTCGCTGCCGCGCGAATTTTTGGCCAAGATTTTCCGCCAGTTGGTCGAAGCCCGCGTGCTCAAGAGCGCCAAGGGGCCGGGGGGCGGATTCTCCTTCGCGCGTCCGCCCGCCGAGATTTCGCTGCTGGATATCGTCGAGGCGGTGGATGGTCATGACATGACCGACATCTGCGTGGTGGGTTTGTCGCGCTGCGATGATTCCGTCGCCTGTGCCCAGCATGAGCTGTTCAAACCCATCCGCCAGCAACTCAAGGGCTATCTGACCAATACCACGCTGGCCGATACCTCGGCGGCATTGATCGAGAAAAAGAATAATCCCCCTAAAGTAGAAGCGAAGCCGACCAAGGGCGGCAAGTAATCTACCATTCAGACGCATACTTCACACCAGCCGGCCCCCGTGACCGGCTGGTGTTGTTTTGGCCCAGAGCAGATTCATTGCGCGCATAATTGGCCCCCGACCCAAGTTATGGCATAATGCCGGGCATCAAGTTCAGGAGCGCACGTGACAACAACGACACCCGCGACCGGCCCGGCCTTTCCCGCATCCCTGCCTAGTTGGATACGTCTGGCCCATTGTTATGGTTTGGGGCCGATACTGACCAAGCGGCTGTTGGAGCGGTTGGGCAGTCCGGAGGCGGTGCTGGCCGCACATCCCGGAGCCTTGGTCGAAATTGAGGGGATCAAGGCGCGGCATTGCGAGGGTATAGCCAAAACGATACCACTGACTCACGCCCATGAGCTGATTCGTGAGGCGCAGAGTCTGGGGATCACTTATCTGTGTCCCGATAGTCCGAATTGGCCCGCCGGGTTTCGCCATATGGTAGACCCGCCGGTGGTCTTGACGGTGCGCGGCGAAATCCTGCCCACCGATACCGTGGCCTTATCCGTGGTGGGCTCACGCCGGGCCACGTTGTATGGTATCGAACAGGCGGGACGTTTTGGCGCCCTGGCGGCGCTGGCAGGAATGACCATCGTATCAGGCGGGGCCCGCGGCATTGATACCGCGGCGCATGAAGGCGCCCTGCGGGCGGGTGGCCGTACGATAGTGGTGCAGGGGTGCGGGCTCAAGCATTGTTATCCGCCGGAGAACGAAGCCCTGTACGAGCGCATCGTCAGCAGTGGCCACGGCGCGGTGATCAGCGAATTACCCCTTAATGCCCCCCCACTGGCGGAACATTTTCCGGCGCGCAACCGCCTGATTGCCGTGCTGGGGCTGGGCGTATTGGTGGTCGAGGCCAACAAGAAAAGCGGCAGTCTGATTACCGCCCGGCTGGCGGCGGAGGATTATGGCCGCGAGGTATTCGCGCTCCCCGGACGAGTGGACAGCATCAGCAGCGCGGGGACGCACGAACTCATCAAGTCCGGCGGCGCACATCTGGTGGAAGACTTGGGGGATATTCTGGATCAATTGGGCGAAACGGGCACGGCGTTGTTGCAGGGTTTGCGCCGCCCCGCCGATACCCCACCGGCACCGCGCAAAGAAAAGGCCCCCAAGCCGTTGCTCTGGGACAGCGATCCCAAGACGCACACGGTTTATGAAAGCACCGGTCTGCCCACGACCACGTTCACTCAAGCCCAAGAGAAAATCCTCACCGCCCTGCGCGGCCAGACGCTGGATGTGGACAGTCTGTGCGAACAAACCGACCTGCCCCCCAATGTGCTGATGGCGGAATTGACCTATCTGCAAATTCGCGGGGCCATCTCCCGTGCGGGCAGCAATTGCTACGGCCTGCGGCAACCCACACGTGAAAGCACTTAAAGGCGATCGGTCCGTTGTGAAACGGGCCGACCATGGTGGGCTTGGTGTGCTTGGCGGTGATTTTTTAGAAAAGCAGCGGCACGAGCATATCGACGCGGCCGGTGAGGATGAGTTTTTTGCCGGAGTAGCGCATGACTTCGCGGATCTGTTCGCGATAGAGCGGGGCGTAGCAGTGCGACGGGCAGTGCTTGCACATCGGTTTGGGGTTCATGGGACAAACGCTGCGCTTGATGAAGGCGTGCATGAACAGCTTGGTGCAGGCGGGGCACAGGCAGGTTGCAGCGCGGTCGGTGATGGCGGGCACATCAAAACCTTTGAGCGTGAATGGGGCTTTCGGGGCTTCGGCGTGATTGCCTTCACAGTAGATCTGTATGAAGAGCGCGAGCATTCGCAGATCTTTCTGCACAAGTTCGGGCGTGTTTGGTTTGCCTTTGACGCCTTCAGGTAGCGGCGTGTTGGCGCGGGCGGATCTGGTTGGTGACGAATCGGTCAACATGCGGGCATTGTAGCGGAACGCATGCGGCGCAGACTTGATCTAGATCAAGCGAATCGCACCCGGCTGGATTCGAATCAGCAACCTACCGTTTCGAAGACCGTTGCTTTGTCCAATTGCGCTACGGGTGCTGACAGGTTTCGAGTTTCAGTGACAGTACAGGTGATGGACAAAAGGTTGCGTACTTCACCCATGGGGCGGGCCTTCCATGTCAAGTATAAAGTGCGGGGAACATCTTGTATTACGGCCTCAAACACGTGTTGGTTCTATCAAAATCAGAAAGTCATCCGGGAAATCCGGGCTTAAACCTGCGCGGGGTGTTCGATCCAGAGCGGACAGGGGTGCGCCTGGGTTAGTGTTTCCGCCGCCCAGGGCAGGACCGCCCGACAGGGACCACCAAACACGTACGGCAAGCCTAGAACCGGTGCGGCCGTCAGGGCGTCCGGGTCCAGATCTAACTTGAGGCCCACCCGCCGGGGGTTGATGATCCGATATTGCGGCGGGGTAAAGATTTCAAAATTACGGGCATAATGACCGGCCAACTCGACGAGCGGATGATCACTGCCGGGGCCTTCGATCCATAACTGCGCCTTGGCAGGCAGCAGATGTTCCGCCACATAACGCAGCGCCCCGGCGACATCGTCATATTTGCCCGCTGCGACACTGACCTGTAAATGTCCGGCTTCGGCGGGGCCACGGCCCTGATACCAGATCGTCACCGGCCGGCCATCGCTGGCCACCAATTTTTGCCATTGCGGGCGCAGGGCCAGGCGCTGGACGCTGGCCTCGGTTTGTACGGTGCCCAGCGGCACCAGATTCCATGCCGTAGCCACTTGTGCGGCATCGTCCGGCCACACGGCGGGACGCATCGGCACCGCCGGGGGGAGTTGATCATGACTGGCCACATCCCACAGCCAGCGTACCCCTCCGCCGGCACAGTCCCAGCCATAATTGCGATAGCGCCGCCGGTCGCCCCACAGCACCGATAGGTCATAGCCCAAGTCCTCCATCATCCGGATGGCGGCTTCCAGTAGTTCGCCCATAATCCCCTGACCCCGGACTTCGGGGGCACTGGCCACCGCGCCGATCCCGCCGACCTTGAAAGTCGCCCGGGGTGTGCGGAAGGTCAGCGGGTAAATGCCCACATGCCCCACCATCTGATCCCCCATAAAAGTCAGCACCGCCGATTCCGTCGCGGTGGTTGCGGAGGTGTAGAGATTGGGCAGGTAGTTTTCAAAAAAGGCTTCCTGTTCGGGTTTGAAGACCCGATTGATCAGTTGCACCAGGGCGGGAAAATCAGCGGTAGTGGCCGGTCGAACGGTGTATGACATGGTTATACTCCCCATTGGTTTAGATCAAGCACGGTGCCACTTTGCCGCGCGGCTTCGGCGGCGAATACCAGACGGTGTGAAGCCAGCGACGCGGCGGTATTGGATACCAACAAAGATTCATCGCGGGTGTGCAGTGCGTGCAGCCAATCAATGAACATGCGGGCATCACCGCCGCCATGACTGCCGGCCTCGCGGCCAAATTCGACCACTTCGCGATCATAGGAATTGAAGGGCCGAATCACGATGGTACTCTCGTCGAATTCCAACTCGCCGGTGGTGCCATAGACGCGCAGGCGCCGGCCGCCGGTCTGGGTGTAAGCAATCATATTGAATTGCGCGGTCACCCCCTCGGCGAACTCCATCTGGACATTCTGATGGTCCACGACATTATTATCCGCCTGCCACACACACCGGCCATACGGCCCGGTTTGCACGGCACGGAGATGGGCTTCGAGACTGTGGTCGTCGCTGCAGACCGCAGCGGGCCACAGAGTCCGGTCGGTGTAAACATAATTACGCAGCGCCGAGAACGTGCAGGTGCGTTCGTGCGGACAGCCGTCGGTGCAACGCGGGGTGGCCCCGGCGGGCGCATGGGCCTGATGGAAATAACTCAGTGACCCCACCGAACTGATCCGCACACAGGGCTGGTCCACTAGAAAGGTAATGTAATCAATATCATGGCAACTCTTGGCCAGCAACATGCAACTGCTGGTCTCGGAATTGGCCCAGTTGCCGCGCACATAGCTGTGGGTATAGTGATGGACGCCGACGCGCTCGGTCAGGTCCACACTGATAATCCGGCCAATCCGGCCCGCCCGGAGCAGATCGCGCACCATGCGGAAACCCCGCTGATAACGCAGGGAATGACACACCGCCAGCAGCCGACCGCTGCGTGCGTGCGCGGCGGCGATGCTCTGGCAATCGGCCAGCGTCACACTCATGGGCTTTTCCAGCAGCAGGTCATAACCTGCCTCCAGACACGCCACGGCGGGTGCGACATGGTCACGGTCCTGCGTGGCAATCACCACCGCATCCACCGCACGCTTTTGGGCGGTGAAATCCCGCCAATCAGCGAATACCGCAGCCGCAGGCAGGTTATACGCCCGGGCCGCAGACTCCCGGCGTTGGGCCGAGGGGTCCGCAACGGCCACAACTTGGGCCAAACCTTCCCGTTGCCGGGCCAGATCGGCAAACATACTGCCGCGCTGCCCAAAACCCAGTATGGCAATCCGTTTGGGTGTCATCGTTATACTCGCACAGAAGGTTGATAGAGGGCGAACGCCTCGATGGCGTCATATTCCGCCAAACCCAGTTTATCATAAAGTTCCGCCGTTGCACGGTTGCGGTCTTCGGCCCGCTGCCAGAATTCACGCGTATCGGTACCGGGGAACAGGGCGGAATCTTTCTGGGACTGGTGGCGGAATATCGCCTGCCGCTTGAGCATGCGTTCATCGGGACTCAGCGGTACGGCCATATCAATGCGTTCGGGTTCCCATTCCTGCCACGCCCCGCGATAGAGCCAGACTTGGCACGATTTCAACCACGCAGCACCCTTTAGACGTTCCAACGCGGCGAAAATGGCGGCCAGACACACCCGGTGGGTGCCGTGGGGATCGGATAAATCGCCGGCAGCGTAAATCTGGTGCGGCTGCAACCGCTCCAGCAATGCCACAACGATATCAATATCTTCCTTACTCAGTGGATTCTTGCGCACCAGACCGGTCTGGTAGAACGGCAAATCCAGAAAGTGCAGACGGTCAGCAGGGACACCGCAGACACGGGCGCCCGCGCGGGCTTCGCCCCGGCGGATCATGGCTTTGATCTGCTGGACCTCGGGCGAATCAATGGCGCCGGGCGGTTTGGACAGCAGGCTGTGATGGATCGCGGTCCGCACGGCCCGAGCCTTTTCGGCATCGAAGCCAAAGACCCCGGCACACTCGGCGGCGAAATCCGCCTGCCGCAGCACGTCATGATCGAAGACCGCGATATTCCCGCTGGTCTGATAGGCGACATGCACCTCGTGATCCTGCTGGGCGAGGCGAATCAGCGTGCCGCCCATGCTGATCACATCATCATCGGGATGCGGACTGAAAATCACGCAGCGCTTGGGAAAAATGGCATCGGCGGGCCGGTCAATGTCGCCGGGTTGCTTGGCGGATTTGGGTTTGCCGCCCGGCCAGCCGGTGATGGTGCGTTGCAGCCGGCGGAAGACTTCGAGGTTGATGGTATAAGCCCCACCGCGATTGGCCAGCAATTCCT
>Ga0194061_1000813_pt1 | contig 19055 bp, 25 predicted proteins | sample SepL2221m_MetaG_FD_163423 | JGI IMG/M metagenome (GOLD analysis project Ga0194061, IMG submission 163423) | Anoxic zone freshwater microbial communities from boreal shield lake in IISD Experimental Lakes Area, Ontario, Canada - Sep2016-L224-21m | ecosystem: Environmental > Aquatic > Freshwater >... | reverse complement strand
GGTCGTGGCGTTGCCGGACGTAAATATTCCTTTGTTTCGGATACATTTGAGGCAATGGCCCGTTACAAGGCAGGAGTAATCAGCGATAAGGAACTGCAGGTCTGCGAAGACAACGCCTGCCCCGGCATGGGTTCCTGTCAGGGGCTGTTTACTGCCAACACCATGGCGATTCTGACCGAAACCATGGGAATGAGCCTGCCGCGCTGCGGAACCGCCCTGGCGGTATCGGCACTCAAGCGTCGCATTGCCTTCGCTTCGGGCGAAAAGATCGTTGAACTGGTGCTTAAGGATATCAAGCCCCGCGACATCATGACCCGTGCCGCCTTTGAAAATGCCATCCGCGTAGATCTGGCACTGGGAGGCTCTTCAAATACGGTGCTGCATCTGCTGGCTATTGCCCATGAGGCCGGTGTAGAGTTGCCGCTGGAGCTGTTTGATGAGTTGGGAAAAGATACACCGCAACTGGCTTCGATGAACCCGGCCGGTGAACACTTTATGGAAGATCTGGACATTGCCGGCGGCGTTGCCGGAGTATTCAAGCAGCTCGGTAGCAAGATCATTGATGCGCCGACACTTTTTGGTCTTTCCACTCACCAGCTTGCAGAAAGTATCCAGAATGTAGACGAGGAGGTTATTCGCCCGCTCGGGAATGCGATCAAGAAGGAAGGTGGCATTGCCATCCTCTCCGGCAACATCGCTCCCAAGGGGGCGGTAGTCAAGCAGTCAGGTGTTTCGGCTGCCATGATGCTGTTTGAAGGAACCGCACGCTGTTTTGATGCTGAAGAGCTGGCCATGGCCGCCATTATGGAAGGGAGGATCACGTCCGGTGATGTTGTTGTCATCCGTTACGAAGGCCCCAAGGGGGGGCCGGGTATGCGCGAGATGCTGGCTCCCACGGCTGCCATCATGGGGATGGGACTGGGCGACAGCGTGGCATTGATTACCGATGGTCGTTTTTCCGGCGGTACCCGTGGCCCCTGTATCGGTCATATTTCTCCCGAAGCTGCCGAAGGGGGACCGATTGCCCTGGTTGTAGATGGCGACCGTATCAGGCTCGACATCCCGAACCGTCGCCTTGAACTGTTGGTTGACGAAGCAACTCTTGCCGAACGCAGGGGGACGTGGCAGGCACCTCCGCCCAAGATCAAAGGGGGCTGGCTGGCCCGCTACGCCAAAGTGGTTACGTCAGCTCACACCGGTGCAGTAACAACGGCTGATTAAATTATATCAGACCAGTTCGACGTGTCAGACTGGTCTGAAACCTACAATATTTAAATGAGGTTTTTATGAAAATGAACGGTGCTCGAATAATGCTTGAATGTTTGAAGAAAGAGGGAGTTGATACGGTTTTCGGTTATCCGGGAGGTACCGTCATCAACCTCTATAATGAGCTGTATGATTTCAAGGCGATACACCACATTCTTCCGCGCCATGAGCAGGCCGGCACCCACGCGGCCGACGGCTATGCCCGCGCAACCGGCAGGGTAGGGGTAGCCATTGCGACTTCAGGACCTGGCGCGACCAATACCGTGACAGGAATTGCTACCGCCTATATGGATTCGATTCCGATGGTGATAATTACCGGCCAGGTTCCGACAGCACTGATCGGCAACGATGCGTTCCAGGAAGTCGATATTATCGGCATAACCCGTCCCTGCACGAAACACAGTTTCCTGATCCGCAATGTTAACGACATTGCTGTAACCATGAAGAAAGCCTTCTATATTGCCCGCAGCGGACGTCCCGGCCCGGTGCTGGTAGACTTTCCCAAGGATGTTCAGATTGCCCAGGGGGAGTTCCACTATCCCGAAACGGTTGAAATCCGCGGTTATAAACCAACGCTTTCCGGACATCCACGCCAGGTTGAAAAAGCTGTGACCATGATTCTTGAAGCCCGCCGCCCGATCATGTATGTCGGTGGCGGCGCTGTGTTGGGCGGAGCAGCAGAGCCGCTCACAACTGTTGCGCGCAGGTTGACTATCCCGGTAACGACAACTTTGATGGGGCTGGGCTCCTTCCCGGAAGAAGATTCCCTGTCGCTTGGCATGCTCGGAATGCATGGCGCCTACTGTGCCAACATGGCCATGACTCATAGCGACCTGATTATTGCCGTCGGCGCTCGCTTTGATGACCGGGTCACCGGAAAGCTGTCAACCTTTGCACCCCACGCAAAGATTATCCACATTGATGTCGATCCGACGTCGATTAAAAAGAATGTTCCGGTGGATCTGCCGATCGTCGGCGATGTCAAGGACGTTCTGACAAAAATGATCAAACAGACCGACAAACTTAAAGATAAAATTGCCGGTTTTGTCGAAGCTCTTGCTCCCTGGCACTCCGATATCGCTGGATGGAAAGAGAAGCATCCCATTGGCTACAAGCAGAGCAGTACGGTGATCAAACCCCAGTTCGTAATCCAGAAACTGCGTGAACTGTCAGACGAAGATGCCATCATTTCAACCGATGTCGGTCAACATCAGATGTGGACCGCCCAGTTTTTTCAGTTTAACAAGCCGCGTACGCTGCTTACTTCGGGAGGTCTCGGCACCATGGGGTACGGGTTGCCCTCTGCAATGGGTGCCCAGGCGGCCTTTCCGAACCGTCAGGTAATCTCCATCTGTGGTGATGGCGGAATCCAGATGAACATCCAGGAAATGGCGACGCTGGTACAGAATCGTCTGCCGGTAAAAATTGTAATTCTCAATAATAATTTTCTCGGCATGGTTCGACAGTGGCAGGAGCTGTTCTTCGATAAGCGTTATTCATCGACGTGCATGGAGCTGCCCATTGACTATATAAAGCTTGCCGATGCATACGGTGCCAAAGGTTTTCTGGCAACCAAGCCGAATGAGGTCGAATCTGTAATTAAAAAGGGTTTCAAGGAAAAAGGTCCGGTAATCATGGAGTTCAGGATTGCCCGCGAAGAAAAGGTACTGCCGATGGTTCCGGCCGGGGCATCGCTTAATGAAATGGTACTGAACGCATAATAGAGAGGATAATGCTATGCAACATACAATATCAGTCATAGTTGAAAACGATTTTGGAGTACTGTCCCGCGTCGCGACGCTTTTTTCAGGACGCGGATTCAATATTGATTCGCTATCGGTCGCCCCCACAAACGAGGAAGGACTGTCCCGTATGACTATTGTCACCGGGGGTGACGCACAGATACTGGAGCAGATCAACAAGCAGCTCTATAAATTGATTGACGTGCTTAAGGTACTCGATTTTTCCGACGGCAGTGCTATTGAGCGAGAAATGGCGTTAATAAAAGTGGCTGCCGAGGATGAAAACCGGGCAGAGGTGTTGCGTATTGTTGATATTTTCCGCGCCAAAATAATTGATGTGACTCCAAAATCATACACGATCGAAGCTACCGGCAATCCGCTCAAAATCGACGCTATTCTTGATTTATTGCGACCGCTGGGATTGAAAGAACTGGTTCGTACAGGATCGGTTGCCATCGGGCGCGGCTCCAAGGGGTGGAATGGCTAGTCTTACCATTTTATGTTCAACGTAAGGCCGTTCGGAAATTTTCGGGCGGCCTTTTTGTTTGTGATACTCAATTTAAAGGAGTTAATTTGTGAAATAAACAAGCGTGCCGGATTACCTGTTTCAAGGGGATACTGCGTGGGCAGTCAATTTTCCCGTAATGAGCCGTCTGAGGTCATCCACGCAGCTGCACCTCTCTATTTCATCGGCGGTAATCAACTCATCAAAGGTATCGCCTTTTTTTAGCAGGATCGCTGGTAAAGTAATTTCAGTTCCCCCATATTTTTCCGAAAGTTCGTCCCGGTGCAGGAACTCAAAGTCTGCATCCAGGGAGTCGAGATACTCCTTCCATTCTGTCCGCATGCTGAAGTTGCCGTAGGTTATTGCACAAAGGTTGCAGGAATACGTTTCCGGTGAGAATATTTTGTGGGCTATGTCGCTTACGGTGTTGAAAATCCCGCTGTCAGCATTGTAGACGAAGATTATATACGGTTTTGGGGCCATGTATTTTTCCTTTTACTTTGAGACTGTTCGATCTGTCATGCAGTTGGTCGCTCTCCGGCTTTGTTGCGGTAATCATAGAGGCAATTTCAAAAGATCTGCAGCTGAGGTGGTCATAATCAGGTTTTCCTTCGCCGCCCGGCTCATGGACTTAATCTGAATCTCACGCCTGCTGGCCGACGAGCGGTTGTGACCTTTTTCAAGGTACACTACCTGTTCAGGCTTTCGCCCCCGGAAGTATTTTGCGCCCGTCCCCTTCGCGTGCTGACGGACCCGCCGCTCGATGTCCGACGTAATTCCCGTATAGTATGTAGTATCCGAGCAGAGGATTATGTAGACGTGCCACTCCATGATTATGTACCTGCGATGCGGTCCCCGTGTTTTTCGCATTTTATCTGATCAGTACCGTGCAGTTCACAATGGCAGAAAGCACAGGCGTTGTCCCATTCCGGGTGCCCGGCAAGCGTTGCCCTCAGTTTGGCCTCAAGTCGTCTGACCTCAGCTTCCATTTCTTCGTTGTACTGGTTTTCAAACATCGGAAGAATCCTTCAAGGGTTTGGAATGATGTTGCATGAATTTGAGTTCGGGTCAAATACGAGTTTCGCTTTGTCTGCTTTAAGCTGAACCATGACCTGTTCGATCTTCTGCTCAAGGGTATAGCTGACGAGTCCCATCTCCTCCCATTCCCGCGTGACATACTCACTGATAACACTGAGCAGTGTTTCCCGGTTCAACCTGTTGATGGGCACTTCAATTTCACCTTCCTGCGCTGCTTCCAGGTTATCATCCATTACCTCAATTACCGGCACGTTCACGTCATTTAGTAATTCGTTCATATCTGGTCTTCACTTTGCCCCCGTCTGCCCAATCGTTATGATTACCTTCAATAACGTGCAGCACTGAAGACGGTTTGCTGGCAGCAAGATTTCTAGCATGGAGCAGCGGAATGACGGTGTCGGACCGTGCCGCAAACAGTTCTAACTGCCCCTGGTAGTTTTTGAGGGCTTCAATGTTATCCCAATTGTCATGAAATAACAATCGAACAGGCAGGAAAGGATAGTGACTGCCCGCTACACTGGCCAGACGGTCAAAAGGGGTTATCAGTACTATCTTGTCCGGTGGGTTTGGCAGTGTGGCAAGATATGAAGCAGGGCCGGAACCGATCGACTCGGCTGCAATGCAAATGCTGGTAGCTGGATTTTGTGATTTCAGGAGTTCATACGCCTGCTGTGCTGCTGAATTGAATGCCGTCATGGAAGGTGAACCTGATCGCATGCCATAGCCGGGGTATTCGAGTATATATACGGAATCCGTTGCAGGGAATGACGGGAGAACATACGTACGGTCAGTTGCCTGACCGGCATTGCCATGCAGGAAAAGCCAGATTGTGCCGGGTGAAGCCATCTGCCTGGCATAGCCAAACAGCTGATCACCGTTTCTCCATTCAGTCAGACCGTTGCTCTGCTTATCATGAGACGGGAAATAGAGGAGTTTGCGTTGAAACAATGCGCATCCTATGAGCAGCGCCAGATAGCAGGCAGCAAGCAGCAGCATTATGCGCAGCAAGGATGGAGAGCCTAGAACGAACACTGGAGTGCCTTACGCAGTAACGTGCACTCAATAATCTCGGCGGAGTTTTTTTTTGTGAAGCCGGTTTCGTTATGGATTCTTTCGGCGATGTCAGCTTTGGTCATTTTGCATCCTCGTGTTGTATGTTCGTAATAATCATCATTACAGGTAGTTCCGGATTTTACTTGAAATATGAGTAGGTCTGACTTTACGGCATACTTGATTTAGAAATGGAAAAAGGTTCGCTCGTTGTAAAATATTTTGCCAGCAACGCAAGTAGAGGAGTCATAAATCCCCAGCCGATCGCCAGCAGAAGCATACCGGCTGTGGTCGGCAGCGTCTCGGTAGCTCCCAGCTTGGCCCCGCTGTAGTAGGCCAGAGGGCCGCCGATCGCCCCGAAGAGTGCCGCCAGCCGATAGCGCCCCAGCAGCCAGGCCATGGACACATTCAGGGTGGCAGCAAAGTTAAGCCAGAGGCAGATCATCCAGGGTGGGCTGAAGGGTCGGGGGAAGAGATGCTGCAGCGGTGTGAATACACCACCGGCGACAAAAGCGGTGTCAAAAATTAATCCGAGCAGACCAGCTGCTAACAGCAGTTTCACTTCTGCCCTGCGATCATCCTGCAGTGCCAGATGGACCGCCAGGGTCGGTACCATGGCCAGCGGACCGAGCCAGAGCATCCCCCGTGCCGCTCCCAGAACTGCCGCAAACCAGGCCACCTGGAACAGCACCACATTTATCACCTTGCGGGTCAGGTCATTCACGGACGGTTTCCATCATTCGGCCAACGCTGGGGTGTCATGCGCAACCTGGAGACATCATACCCCTGTCCTTCCAGCTCTTTCACCAGCCGCTGGTAATCACCCTCCGGTATCTGCGGGGTGCGGGCCATGATCCAGACGTAGTCGCGCTTGTTGCGGCCAATAACAGTCTGGCTGTAGTCAGCATCGAGATGTGTGATCAGGAATTCGGACTTGAACGGCCAGATGAACTGCATCCCCCAGGTGGAGTTGTTGACCGTGTCGACGATAAAACCGCGCGGATTGTAGCGTTTGGGAGGACCGTCGAAGCCGCCTTTGTTAAAGGTGAAGACGGTGTCAATGCTGCCGTCCGGTTCGAGCCGGTAAGTTTCGATACCGTTGTAAGAATCTGTTTCGATGAAGGTCGGGATGCAGGCGATGACGTACCACGGTCCCATAAAGCGCTTGATGTCTACATTGTCTACCGTCTTGAGCGGCGGCAGCGAGGCGCTGCAGCCGCTCATAATCAGCAGGGTAACTGTCAATACAATATGTTTCATGGGTATGTTCTCCTTTCCAACGGAGGCAGCAGCTGTTCCTCCCGGTATCCGGGTTTACCGAAAAGCAGTTGAACAACACCGGTAAATCGTTCCGCAAAACCTCCCTCGCAGTAGCAGAGATAATACTCCCACATCCTGATGAAGCGCTCGTCAAAGCCCAACTCCCGTACCTTCACAAGATTGGCGTGAAAAGCGTTCCGCCATTCCCGGAGGGTGCGGGCATAATGCGGAGAGAGATCCTCCAGACTGTTCAGTCGCAGGTCGCTGGAACGTGCCACGGCGTCGGAGATTGCATGCAGCGACGGGCAGCAACTGCCGGGGAAGATGTAGCGGTTGATGAAGTCGGGTGTGTCCAGATAGCGGTCGTAGAGATGATCCGGCATGGTGATGGCCTGAATCAACGCAGCCCCGTCCTTCTTGAGGCGTTCGGAGCAGGTCCGGAAATATGTCGGCAGATAGCGGTGGCCGACCGCTTCGATCATCTCAATTGAGACCAGGCGATCGAAACTGCCGGTCAGATCGCGGTAATCCTGCGCCAGCAGAGTAATGCGATCCTCCAGCCCTGATGCTGCAATACGTTCAGCGGTCCGGTCATGCTGGTGCTGTGAGATCGTGGTGGTGGTGACATGGCAGCCGTAATGCTCTGCGGCATAGATTGCAAAGCCGCCCCAGCCGGCGCCGATCTCCAGTACCTGCATTCCGGAGGTCAATCCCAGTTTGCGGCAGATGCGATCGAATTTCGCCTGAGATGCCTCCGCCAGGCTGCTGTCATCCCGCTCGAATATACCGCAGGAGTAGGCCATGGTCGGGTCAAGGAACAGCTGATAGAAATCGTTACCCAGGTCATAGTGGGCGGCAATGTTCTTGCGGCTGCCGCTGCGGGTATTTTTGTTCAGGCGATGCAGAAGACGTTGCAGGGGTGCGGTCAGGCGCGCCAGCCCCCCCTCAAGCCGCTGCTGCGCATCCTGGTTGCTTACCATGATCCGCACCAGTGCCGTCAGGTCACTGCAGTTCCACAGTTCTTCCATATATGTTTCTCCGGCGGCGATTGTACCGCCGAAGGCGACCCGACGGTAAAAATCCGGGTGCTGTACACGTACCGTAGCGGTAAGTTCCGAACCGCATTGGCCGAACTCGAGTCGTTCATCGCCTTCGATGAAGGTGAGCTGCCCCTGTCTGATCGCAGACAGGTTTTTCAGCACCAGACTCCGTGCCAGTCGATTGATGATGCCGGTCGTCGATGACGCGGTTAGCGGACAGGTGTTGCAGGTCTGTTCGTTCTGGTTCATCTGCTGTAGCGTCCTTTCCTGATGTCAAGTTGTTCCGGGTGCGGGCAGAAGGGCACTCCTTTCCATTTCAAGCGCAGAGCCTGCCAGTAAATTGCAGCGATGACCTTGGCGGTCATGAACGGCCAGCGCAGAAGGGCACCTGCCAGGTTACCTCCCGTCAGCGGCTGCTGCTGAAGATTCAGCGTGGCATTGAAAATTTCAGTCCCCTGCCGGATGTTTGTCATCTGGACCGCCAAATTTTCTCCCGGTACGGTGAAGCGCCAGTCGTAGGCTATATCCATCGGCATGTAGGGTGACACGTGGAACTCCTTGTTCAATCGGTATCGGTGCCATTCGCCGTCACGCTGTTCCATGCGGGCATCAAAGGCTCTCAGGTATTCTTCCCCCCAGGGTGTATTGTGAATCTCGATCAGGAACGCTTCCAGGGTCTGTCCGTCTTCGGCAAAACAGTAGTAGATGCTGATCGGGTTAAAACAGTACCCAAAATAGCGCAGATGAGTCAATAGCCGGATCGGGCCCCCCGGCCGTCTGCCCAGTTGATGCTCCACTTCGTCACGTACCGCTTGGTCAAGTGGCAGGTTTGAAGCGTGAAAATAGTCAGAGCGTCTAAAACTGGCCCAGTTTGGGCGCTCCAGCGACCAGAGCCAGCGATGTGCAAATACGGTTTCCAGCTCTGCCAGGTCGAGATACAGGAAGAACAGGCTGTAACGGAACGCATTCCCGACCGGTTTCAGGCGTTGATGTCCCACATGACCTGTGTAGATTCTGCTTTGTATGGCCATAACTCCCCCCAACCCCCTCTTAACTTAAGAGGGGGAGCTAAAGGCAAAATAAAATCTCAAATACCACTACTGCATATTTATGTGTCCCTCCCCTTACATAAGGGGAGGACAGGTGGGGTTACGCATCTACAACCCCTTCCCGAATTGCCGGCAGACTGCCAGGGCGCTTTTGACCCCATCTTCATGAAAGCCCCAACTCCAGTAGGCGCCGCAATAGGAGGTACGATTGACTCCGCTGATTTCGTCCCGGCGTTTCTGCGCTTCAAAGGCAGCCGTTGAGTAGACAGGATGGTGGTAGACCAGTCGGCGGATGATTGAATCCCGATTGATGGCTTCGGGACTGTTGAGTGTCACGCTGAAATCAACCGGTGCCTTGATGTTCTGTAGCAGGTTCATCCAATAGGTCAGTACCACACTATCCTGCTGTTTTCGCGGAAGCAAACAGTTCCAACTGGCGCGGGCCTTGGGAATCGACGGAAGCAGCCGGTTGTCGGTGTGCAACACTGTATCGTTTTTCTGGTAGGGGATAGCTCCCAGCACCTCGCGTTCCGCATCCGACGGGTCGGCCAGCATCGCCAGCGCCTGGTCACTGTGGCACGCCACAACCACATGGTCAAACAGCTCCGGCTCGCCATCTCGCGGTGTGACGGATACCCGGTTGTCATAGCGCTGCACCCGTTCCACAGGGGTCGACAGGCGTATCCGGTCACGGAAGTTGATTATCAACGGCGCAACATACTGGCGGGAACCGCCGGTGACCACCCGCCAGGTTGGCTGGTCGACTACGTTGAGCATGCCGTGATTGGTGAAAAACTGAACGAAGGCTGCCGCAGGGAAGGTCAGAAATTGAGCCGGATCGGCCGACCAGACTGCCGCCCCCATGGGGATCAGGAACTTGTCGATGAACAGTTGGGAGTAACCGTTGGTGCGGAGATAATTGCCCAAGGTCAGGCTCAGGTCGCTGCTGCCATACAACTCCACCGATGCGCGGTTGAAGCGAATAATCTCCAGCAGCATACGCCAGAAGGGGGGGCTCAGTATGTTCTTGCGCTGGGCAAAGAGCGTATCCAGATTGGTGGCGCAGTATTGCAGTCCGGTTGTTTCGCAGACAGCAGAAAAGCTCATCACGCTCGGCTGCGACGCAACACCAAGACGATCCAGTAATTTGATGAAGTTGGGGTAGGTACGCTCGTTGAAGACGATAAAACCGGTATCCACCGCGTAGCCCGTACCGTCATGGATCACATCCAGCGTGTTGGTGTGTCCCCCCGGATAGTCGTTGGCTTCAAACAGGGTGATATCATGTTCACTGCACAGCAGGTGTGCGGTCGTCAATCCGGATATGCCGCCGCCGATGATCGCTATCTTCATACATTACCTTTCGTCTTTTATAGATTGGCGATCAGTTATGACTGCATACCATTATCGTGCATTTTTTGTGTCATTGACTTTCCAGTCGTACTCCAGATATTCAACCTTCAAACTGTCAACTCCAATGGCTGTCATATCTGCTTTTGACAGATACGGCTTGATGAATGCGAGTGCTCCGCCTGCCGCATCGAAGCGATTCTTGTCGAACTTGAAAATCTGGGACAGTAGTACGGTTTTTTTCTCGCTATCCGTAACAAGCCCTTTTTTCCTGTCCATTAACAATTTCCGTCCCTGATCTTCCAATTGAGCAAACAGTGTGGCAGCACGATACGGAACTGCAAGCAGGTCAACACAACTTACAGAGGCGCAGTTGATGCCGAAATGGATGCGCAGATCCTTGAAACCGTCCAACAGGATGTCGTTCTCGATCTCAGCCAGCGAGTACTCTCTTCCACCAACGGATAACGCCTTGCGACCCCAGGGATGTCCCAGCCAGTTGATCCTTTTACTCCTGATGCTGTCGACCGGATAGTGATCGATAATGGTTTTTATGGCACCGATGTTGTACACGTTTACCCAGAAGGCGATCTTCTCTTCCCGGCTTTTCAACGTGGCCAGATCGAAGGCCGCCAGTTCCTTGAGGAGGATGCTGTAATCTGAGCCGGTCTGCTGTGCTTCCCGTGTCAGGGAATTGTAATCCACTGCATTAAGTCGAATGTTGTTGATTGATACTCCGGTTTTGATATGACGTTTCAGAACGGCCTCATAGTTGCTGTAATTGAAATCTGCTCCTGAAGCAATTACCGGAAGAGATGTAAACAGCACTAAAACCAGCGTCCATATTTTTGTCATTACTCTGTTCAAGGGTTGACTCTCTTAAGGTGCTGTTGGGTCGTCGATCACATCAAATCAAAGGACGTACTTCAACCACCTTAAACCAGGCCGCATGCGTGACGGCAGCACTGGCTCCCGGTCCGACGATCTCGTCGGTATTCTGCTTGATGGTCGCCAGCAGTTCTCCCTCCTCCTCGGTCCTGATCAGTTCCAACGCCAGGCGCACGCCACTGAAACCGGGGTCGCTGGTCTTGAACAGGAATGCCGCGTGACGGTTGCGGGTCAAGTTCTGGTAGGTACGCTTGTCGGTCATCCCCCAGGCCAGTGTAGTTTCATCGATGACGTGCGGCCGGGCATAAACGGCGCTGTTAACGCGGCCATCCGACGATGAGGTGGACATGACCCCCAGGCCGGGATGGGTAAACAGTTCGGCAAGATTCATAGTTGCAGCTCCTTGTGAGTGAAGTACACTGTGACGTCTTTAGCAGCTAACCCCTCTAAATCTCCCCTTATCTAAGGGGAGACTTCAAGGCTTCCCCAATTGGCTTAAGGGGAGGAGAATTCTATTCCCCCTCTTAAGTTAAGAGGGGGTTAGGGGGCGTTATGTGACGGTGCTGAATAGATTGTAGAACATTTACTGCATCCACCTCGACACCAGCGCGGCAAAAAGGTTTGTCACTCCGCAGAGGAAACAACCCCAGCAGATATCAACCCAGACCATTCTGACCGGCCAGCGTTCCAGAGTGGCCATATTGGTCATGTCATAGACACCGTAGACGATCAGGCCAAAAAGAGCACCCCACACCAGGGAAGATACCACAAGGTGCTCTGGATCGACCCGTGGCAGCGCGAACAGCACAATCCCCAGTGGCAGCAGCAGGTAGACGATGGCGGCGGCCCAGTAGACCGGGATGATGGTGGCGCCCCGTACCCGGGCGTAGGGGCCGAGCTCTTTGATATAAAAGCCCTGCATCAGTTTGGCCAGCCAGATGTAATCCAGCACAAGCGTGAACGGCAGGCAGAGCAGGTAGATTTTGAGGGTGTGCAGCATGTCAGGCTCCTCCCTTGAGGGGCAGCGGGAAAAAGGCGCTGGTACGGCGTTTGTACTCCTGGAAATCGGCGCGATCCTCGTACGGTTTTTCCAGCATCGGGATGCCGGAAATTTTGAGGATCAGGAACGTGATGGTCAGCGGGCCGACCACCGTCAGCCATCCCCCCGGCAGAGCCAGCGTCATCAGCCAGATCCCCCACCAGAGGGTTACCTCGCCAAAGTAGTTGGGGTGGCGGCTGTACCGCCACAGGCCGAAGGTCATCAGTTTACCCTTGTTGCCTGGGTCACGGATGAACATCAGTAGTTGCCAGTCACCGACAGCCTCAAAGCCGAAGCCGTACAGCCAGACCGCCAGGCCGAGCAGGTCCAGCCAACCCAGAGGTGCAGCCGCTGCAGTATTGGTGAAGACGATCGGCACGGCTACCATCAACAGCAGCATTCCCTGCAGCATGAAGACCTGCAGGAATGAACGGAGCACGAACCACGTTCCCCATTCTTCGCGCCATTTTCGGTAGCGCGGGTCTTCGCCCCGGCCGCGATTGCGGCTGTGGATGTGCAGGGCCAGGCGAAGCCCCCAGACCAGCACCAGGCCGGAGACCAGCAGTCCCCGTGGCGAATAGACATTGCCGGAGAACAGCGATACGAAAGCCACGAGAATAAACCCTAATCCCCAGGCCACATCGGCGATGTCGTTGCGCCCCCGGATCTGGGCGGCGATAAACCAGCCGGTCATGTAGAGCAGCATTGCTCCGCCGCATATCAGAAACGTCCGTGTCATGACTGTTGAACTCGGCGTTGCAGCAGCGCTTCAATACCCTCTTCCGGTTGCAGGCGACGAATCTGCAGCAGGATGTAGCTCGCCATGGCGAGGTTGCCCAGTGCCATGATCAGGACAAACCAGATGGCACCCCTTGCTGCAGACTGCTCACGCCAGGCTACCCAGAGCCAGAAAAAGAGGAAGCCGCAGTAGGCGTCGGCCAGGGTGGCCCGGAACCAGGGATTGTACCAGAGCTGGCGGGTTGCGCTGACGATGTCCACGTGCAGCGAGGCGCTGATCGTTACGTAGAGCATAATGGCCAGCACAGCCAGGCAGACCGTTGTCAGGAATGTTTTCATCTCAGCGTCCTTTCAGCAGATCACGCTTCAGCTTGTCGTCGATGGAATTCCGTCCCAGCCAGATGCCGAAATAGGCAGCGGCGAAATCGGCGCCTTCGATGACCGTCAGCGGTGTGCCGTTCAGTGCCAGTTCTGTGCCCCGGCCGGGCAGGTAGGTCAGGGAGTAGCGGTCACCGGGCTTGACATCTCGATACGTGCTGTTAATCCGGTCGATGCGGCTGCGCAGCCGAGCCAGTTCGGCCGGGGTCTGGTTAAGCTGCAGGGTAGGTTCGGCCCCCTTGCCGAAATCGGATCCCTTGATCGAGACGAGGTAATGGAGTTCCAGTCGTTTGGGGACTTCGGACAGCACCTGATCCGGGTTGACACCCTCAGGCATGTAGAGAGCAGCCACGTAGGCCTTGATGAATTTCAGGTAGCGCAGCAAGGCGGCATTATGTAGCGGTAGCGGGCTGCCGCCGATGGCGATTCTATCCTCAAAAGTAACGTTTTCTACGGTCAGGGCATGGGCGGCCAGAGGCATTATTGTGAGTGCCAGTAGGAGTGAGATTGCACAGATGAAGGGTCGGGATGTTAAATGAGAGAACACAGTGCCTCCTCGGTAAAACTCCATGACAGTATTATCAGATTACGCTATAAATGCAACTATGGCTATATGGTTTCAGCGGAAACCAGACGTAATGGAATCAGGATGGGAACTATGCATATAAAAATCAGGAGAACCATCGTTATGACCATCGGTCTTTTGGGTATGGTGGGGTGTGCCGGAGAGCGGCCACAGAATCTGGGTACAAAGAATGGTCTGCTGGTTGCCTGTCCCTCTTCACCCAACTGCGTTTCCAGCCAGGCAGATGATGGTCATCGCATTACAGCGTTGACGTTCTCTGGCGACCCCGATGCCGCCTTTGCACGAATGAAGCTGGTTCTCGGCCGACGGGGCGACACGACCATCATCGAAGAGAAGCCGGGTTATCTGCGTGTGGAGTTTCGCACGACCCTGTTTGTTGATGACGGCGAGTTTCTGCTGGAACGGTTACGTTCAGTCATTCATCTCCGTTCGGCATCCCGCCTTGGGTATTCAGATCTGGGCAAGAACCGTAGCCGCATGGAAGAAATCCGTGGTCAATTTCTCGCAGCGGAGCAGAAACGATGAGTGTACTGATTGACCTGATGGAACAGGGAATCCTGCCGGATGCTGTCATTCGTCGCGGGATCAGGCGCCTGTTGAAGCGGCGACTGCGGGACGAGTATCATGGCGATACCGAGGTAGAGCGCCAGCGCCAGCGAGAGTTTTTTGAACTTTTGAGGAACAGTCCCCTGGCTGTTGCGACCGATGCTGCCAATGACCAGCACTACGAGCTTCCACCAGCGTTCTTCTCGCAGGTGCTGGGTCCTCGCCGCAAGTACAGCAGTTGTCTGTATCCGATCGGCGTGACCGGTATTGCCGCCGCCGAGGAGGCCATGCTGGCCGAGACCTGCCGCAGGGCCGGTCTTGCCGATGGAATGGGCATTCTGGAGCTGGGGTGCGGCTGGGGTTCGCTGACGCTCTGGATGGCGGAACAGTTTCCCGAGGCCCGCATCACTGCAATCTCAAACTCGGCTCCTCAGCGTGAGTATATCGAGTCGGTCTGTCGTGACAAGGGATTCGTCAACGTGCGGGTTATTACCGCCGATATGAACAGGTTCTCCATTGACGGGTCATTTGACCGGATCGTCTCGGTGGAGATGTTCGAGCATATGCGCAACTATGCCGAACTGCTGCGGCGCATCTCCGGCTGGCTGAAACCGGACGGCCGTCTCTTCGTCCACATCTTCTGCCACCGCGAACTGGCCTATTTCTTCGAGATCGAAGGTGAAGATAACTGGATGGGGCGCTATTTCTTCACCGGTGGCATCATGCCGTCAGACCATCTGCTGTTCTACTTCAACGACCACCTGCTGGTGGAAGATCACTGGCGGGTCAACGGCCGCCATTACCAGCAGACCAGTGAGGATTGGCTCCAGCTGCAGGATGCTCGACGTGAGCAGATCATGCCGATCCTGCAGGAAGTTTATGGTAGCGAAGCACACGTCTGGTTCCAGCGCTGGAGGGTTTTTTTCATGTCCTGCGCCGAACTGTTCGGCTATAACAATGGCAATGAGTGGTTCGTCGGGCATTATCTCCTCAGGAAGGTTTCCTGTTGACCGGCAGTAAATTTGTTGAAAAGCTGACACCAATGATGATTGAATCTGTGATGGGGATACGCTGTTTTTCATTCAGCTGATCACGCGTCAGAGCGGCCCGGCCATATACCGTATTGCGCAACGAACAGCGTCATCGTACGGTTTCAACTGCAAGGGAATAATTTCACGGATGGAGGTATCACGACATATTACCTCATTTTTTAAGCCTTCAATTAAAGGCATTGAAACCGATGGTGGTACGGGGGTTATGAATCCTACCCAGTACGATGAAAGCTTGGGAGTAAGCACCGGCACCGGGAAAATATAGAGCCGCTTTCCCAGAATGCCAGCAAAACGTTCCATCATATCTCGATAGGTGAGTACCTCCGGTCCGCCGATATCGAATGTCCTACCTGCCGTACGTTCATCAGCGAGACAGCCTGCCAGGTATCCGATAACATCGTCAACCGCTATGGGCTGGCAACGGGTGGTTACCCAGCGCGGGGTTATCATAAGCGGCAACCTGTTCACCAGTGCCCGCACCATTTCGAAGGAAGCTCCGCCAGCACCAATAATGATGGCAGCCCTGAGAAAGGTGGTACTGAATGTACCTTTTCTGAGAATTTCAGCAACTTCGAGACGACTTTTAAGATGTTCGGAAAGGTCGTCACCGGTTTCGCCAAGTCCTCCCAGATAGATCACACGCCGCACCTTTGCCCTATTGGCTGCAGCAACAAAATTTTCAGCAGCATCCCGGTCACGTCGTTCAAAGCCTGCACGGCCTCCCGACATAGAGTGCACGAGATAATAGGCAGTGTCTATACCTGCAAGAGTTTGGACTAACGTCGCAGGCTCAAGCATATCGCCCAGAACAATCTCAGTACCATTCGGCATTGCAGCGGTACTACGTCGAACCATGCAGCGGACCGAATATCCATCATCAAGCAGTCGTTGTGTCAAACGCTTGCCTATAAAACCGGTAGCCCCGGTAATAAGTATTTTTCCTTGTATGCTCGCCATAACGTTATGTTCGCTCTTTCCTGAATCCGAGAGTATGGATAAATATTTAATCGTTATGCCGTACTATCACGTTATGCAGGAATATTATTGTAAATAACCATGCCTGATGGCAGGATTAGAAAATGAACTGTGAACACATTCAGGAAATAGTATGCCAGCAGGTGCTTGTGGATGATTATTCCGTATTCTCAACCCAATCGACGGTATTTCCACCTGAAATTGCTTCAGACCTTACCCCCGGTTATCTCCTGGAACGGTATCTTTCATACATCCGGGGTGCGACATTGTCAATAATTCGTCCCGTTACTTTTGAAAACGGCATAGAGTTCCGTCTGCTGGCTACACGCTGGAGTCTGATCTGCTTCCTGCCGCAGGCAGAGGAGGGGAGTTCCGTTATTCTTCGTATATGTGGCGGCTTATTAGTGCAGAAGCACCAATGCTATAGGGGTGAACTCCGATTAACGGCCGAACACGAAACATCCGGCACACGGGTTACGTTGCAGCTCTCAGACTACTGTCCTTTGATTCTTGGAAATTCATCGCCCTCAAAAATCCGTTACTGGCTGTACCGCCTGACCCAGGCGGCGATCCATCGGCTCGTCACCGTGCGCTTTTTGGTGCGACTCTATCGCGATTTTGCTGGAGTGACCGCCAGCGTCAAGGTGGTTGCCGAAAATAGCCGCGAAGGGCGACCGCTGTAAACACAACGATGTAAAGTTGAGGTATTCGAGGGGGACAACATGGCATTGCCATCAACCATATACAAGGTTAATATGCAACTCTCTGACGTCGATCAGGGAGTATACGAAACACTGCAGGCGACCGTCGCACGCCATCCATCCGAGACAGAGGAGCGGCTCGTAACCAGGCTGCTGGCATATTCGCTCTTCTATAAACCGGAGTTGTTCTTTACCAAGGGGCTCTGTGCGTCAGATGAGCCCGACCTCTGGATAAAGGGACCGGACGACCGCGTACTGTTGTGGGTGGAGGTTGGACTTCCGGAGACGGACCGGATTATCAAGGCCGGGCGACACTCGGAGCGGGTGGCCCTCGTGGCCAGTGGCAGGACGCTACCACTCTGGGAACAGCAGAATCTACCAAAACTTCTTACAGTACAGAATCTTACCTTGCTCTGCTTTGACCAGAGCTTCATTACCAGCCTGGTCGCCAGGCTGAACCGGGCCATAACCTGGGATGTAACCATTACCGACAACAACCTCTATATAAACGCGGGCGGAGAAACCTTTGAAACTACGCTCAACGTTCGGGCTGGCCTTCGATGAAGAAACCGGGGCATCAGATAAAACCGATGAATCCACTGGAGGCTGAAAGCCCCTTCACACCACCGGATGGCCAGCTATACGGCATCCCGATCAACTACTGAGTCCACTCTGCTCATGGCGCAGTTCCTGATGCAGATTTGTTAGTTTCATCACAACTTCCCAGCACCCGTTTCATCTCCTGTATCAGCTCGCCAATGACCAGCGGTTTTGAGATATACCCGTCGAATCCGTCTGCCATAAATCTGTCCTGCTCGCCCCGCAGAGCGTAGGCGGTCAGGGCTATCACCGGCTGATGGCGGTCGGTTCCCTTTTCCTGCCGTCTGATCTCCAGCAATGCCTCCTCACCGTTCATTACCGGCATCTGGATATCCATCAGGATGATGTCGAACTGCCCTTCCTGCAGCGCCGTAAGGGCATCCCTGCCGTTTTCGGCGGTGACAACTTCATGCCCCATCTTTCCGAGTAATGATGTGCCGAACATGATGTTGATGTCATTGTCTTCAACAAACAGCACCCGCAGTTTCGGCCCGTCCCAGAGCTGCGCGGCGGTTGGCTTAGATACGGCAACCAGCTCGATATTCTCGGCTGCGGTAAACGGAATCCTGACTTTGAAGCAGCTGCCGGTACCCGGTGTGCTTTCTACCGAGATGGAGCCACCCATCAGTTCGACCAGACGGTGGGTAATTGTAAGGCCCAATCCTGTGCCACCGAATTTGCGGGTGGTTGAATGTTCCTCTTGGACAAAGGGATTGAATATTTTGTCGAGTGCATCGGCAGCAATACCGATACCGCTGTCGAGAACGGCTAATTCGATGAGTACTGATTCACCGCTACGTTCGATGCTGTGTGCCGATATTTCTATGCTCCCCTGTGAGGTGAATTTGACTGCATTCCCCAGCAGGTTGAGCAGTATCTGCTTGATGCGCAGCTGATCCCCGATCATGACGTTGGGAACGGTAGTGTCGACGTGGATTTTAAAGGCAAGCCCTTTTTCGTGAATGACTGACTTCAGCATAAGTGCAATGTCAGAGATGCAGTGCTGCAGGCTGAATTGGGCTTGCTCCAGATTAATTTTGCCCGCTTCGATTTTGGACAGGTCGAGGATGTCGTTGATCAGCGAGAGCAGGCTGGCGCCTGACGCACGTAACGCTTTCACATACTGCTGCTGGTCTTCCGTCAGTTCGGTCATCTCCAGCAGTTGTGCCATGCCGATGACCCCGTTCATTGGGGTGCGGATTTCGTGGCTCATGTTGGCAAGGAAGTCGGATTTCGCCCGGTTTGCTTTTTC